>Ga0136846_1214323_pt1 | contig 21158 bp, 17 predicted proteins | sample HopSoiMetagenom2_FD_96841 | JGI IMG/M metagenome (GOLD analysis project Ga0136846, IMG submission 96841) | Grasslands soil microbial communities from Hopland, California, USA - 2 Assembly 2016 (version 4) | ecosystem: Environmental > Terrestrial > Soil > Grasslands | place: USA: Hopland... | reverse complement strand
GGCGCGGCTGGCGCGGGTGCTGGAGGTCGGCGGCCAGGCCATCGCCGACTACTTCGTCTCCGAGGTCCTCGAGCAGCAGCCGCCTGAGCTGGCCCAGTTCATGCTCGACACCTCCATCCTGACGGGGGTGATCACTGCGGACGCATGCGCCGCGGTCAGCGGACGGCAGGACGCCGCGGTGTTGCTGCACGCTGTTGATACCGCTCACCTGTTCCTGGTGGCGCTCGACGATGACCGGACCAGCTTCCGGTACCACCGTCTGGTGCGCCGGGTAATGCGCGCCGAGTTGCGCGCCAGGGACCGCACTCGCGAGCAGATGCTCCAGTTGCGGGCGGGAGAATGGTTCGAGGCTACCGGAGACGCCCGGCGTGCGGCACACCATTATCTGGCCGCGCAGCGGGCCGAACGGGCCCTGGCACTCATCCAGGACCGGGTCGTGCCCGACTTCCTGCACCTCCCGACGATGCCCGAGCCGCTGGTCCTGAACGTGGCCAACCCGTCGACACTGGCAGAGACGCCGGAACGCCTGCTTGGCCTGGCCACCCATCTGCTGTTGTCGGGGGATACGGCGCGCGGCGGTGAGTATCTTGACCTGCTTGAGCACGCCGGGACGATTCCGCCCGGTTCGGGGCTGGCCGCCCGGTTCGCGGCGTTTCAGTCGTTCCGTTACGGGGTGGCCGGGCAGCTGGAAACGGCCGTGCAGCAGGCTCTGGCCGCACGGGCTTCTCAGGAGCGGACGCAGCTAACCGACGAATTGAACACCACCAGCCAGCTGATCCTCGTCCGCGTGTATACCTGCCTGGGCGACTTCCCGGCCGCGGAGCGCGAGGCAGCCGCGGCTCTGGCGACCCCCGGCGTAGCCGAATCGGTCAGGCTCGTGATGGTGCCGGGCGCTCGCGCGCTGGCCTGGTTCGAGGCCGGACACCTGGCTGAGGCGGCCGATGCGGCCAGGGCCGCTGACGCCGATACGCAGCGGCTGGGATTCGGCCAGCACTTCTTCGCCGTCGACCATCTGCGCGCACTGTCCGGCCTCGCGCTGGAACGCCACGACCTCGACACCGCGGAGCATCTCACCGAGCGAGTGCTGTCGATAACCGAGCAGCGGAGGCCGCTCTTCGAATTCCTGGCGCTGCTCGACCGGGCGCAGATTTGGGCGGCTCGCGGACAGGTCCGGGACGCGCTGGCCACCGTCCGGGCCGCCCGCCAGGTCCTGACCTCGGCAGCCAGTCCGGCGCTGCTCGCCCGGGCCGACGAGCAGGAGGCGCTGCTGCGCCTCTCACTAGGCGATACGCGCTCCCCCGCGGAGCTGGCCAGCAATCTGCCCGCTGGGCGCCGCGGGCTGCTGCTGGCCCGGGTTGCGCTCGCGGCCGGTGATGACCATGGCGTCCAGCAGCACCTGCAGGCAGCGGCCCTGAACGACCTGACGCCACGCCAGGCGCTGGTGCGCCAGGTACTGCTGGCCGCCGCCGCGATCGAGCGTGGCGATCCCGCGGCCGCGAGCCTGCTCGGCAGCGCTCTGCACACAGCCCGCGCCCAGGGCTTCCTCAATACCGTCGTCACCACTGCACCGCAAGTGGCCAGCTACATGGTCGAGTACGCCGGCCGCCTGCGGTCAGACCCGTTCATCGACACGCTAGTTGCCGCGGCGCTGGAAGTGCGCGCCGCCCAGCAGGGTTCCGCCCCGTCCAGCCGGGTGCTCGCCGAGCCCTTGACCGCAGCCGAGGAGCGGGTCCTCCAGCTTCTTCCGGTCAGCACCTACCTGCAGATCGCGGACACGCTCTACATTTCACGCAACACGGTGAAGACCCACCTGCGGTCGATCTACCAGAAACTCGGAGTGGCGTCACGCTCGAAGGCCCTCGAGCGAGCGGTCGACCTGCGCCTGCTCTGAGTTCGCGCCGCCCGACGTGGTCAGGCAGGGCCGCTCGCACACGTTGTGGCACGGCGGGTGGTCCCCGCCGCGATCGTGCAGGAGGAGATCCTGGCCGGTGTTTCCCTACCTCGGCTGGATGAGCCTAGGCTGGATCTTGACCTGGGCCTAGAGGTCTGAGCGAAGGAGCGTGGCATGACGACACAAGCTGCCTTTTCACCCGAGGAATGGAAAGTGGTTCTCGAGGGCCCGCCCGCCGCCGGGATGATCGTCGTGACGGCAGCGCGCGGGGGAACGTTCCGCGAGACCATCGCGATGGCCAAGGCCTATACGGAAGCGCGCGGCGAGCACGGCGAAAGCGAACTCCTCGACGAAATCGCGGCGGCAAAGCCTAAGGTGGACCACACCAGATACCACTCCGCCGAAGAGCTCAGGGAAAACGGACTCGGTCACCTCCGCAACGCGGTGGCTGTGCTCGGGAGCAAGGCGACTACCGATGAACTCGACGAGTACCGGCGCTTTGTCCTCACCCTGGCCGGCAAGGTCGCGGCCGCGCACCGGGAACACGGGCAGGATGTGAGTCCCGCTGAGGCCGAAGCCATCCAGCAGATCACCGAGGCACTCGGCTCTTGATCACGCCCGCGACCTGGGTCATCTCCGACCCGGCAGATCCGGGTCGGTTGCTCATCCGGCGCCGCGCCACGTACTTGCCGAGTTCATCTGCTTGCTGTCGAAGGTCGCTGCGGCATTGCACCGCTGCCACGATCAGGCACCGCTCACCGGTCAGCATCGCCTTCGACCAGGTCGAGAACCGCCTGCATACCTTCAAGGCCGTCCTCGCCGCCACCTTCGGATAGCACCCGCAGGCCCGGCTTATCCGGCCGAACTCACCCCCGCGGGGGTGATACCGCAGGTTACGGAGGGCGCTTGACTGGCAGTGTCACCAACCGCGGGCTAGCCGTAAGAGGTGGACCAAGATGGCGGTGAAAGAAGCCGTATCGAGGTACCGACGCATCAACCATCCCAGCCTCGATGAGCGCAAGGTCGTGGGGGTCGGCAGCGTCGGGACTCGGGCGTTCATCGTACTGATGGCCGGGCGCGACGCCCACGACCCGCTGTTCTTGCAGGTCAAGGAGGCGACGGCCTCGGTGCTGGAGGGCTACTTGCCGAAGAGCCGCTACCGCCAGCACGGCGAGCGGATCGTGCAGGGACAGCGGATGATGCAGGCCGCCAGCGACATCTTCCTGGGCTGGACTAAAGGGCTGGACACCAGCCGGCATTTCTACTGGCGCCAGCTGCGCGACATGAAGGGCTCGGCGCTGGTCGAGTTGATGGCGCCGATCACGCTCACGTACTACGCCCGCCTCTGCGGATGGACGCTGGCGCGGGCCCACGCCCGGACCGGGGACCCGGTCGCGATCGCCGAGTACCTCGCTGGCAACGACGCGTTCGACCAGTCGATCACCGACTTCTGCGAACACTACGCCGACCAGAACGAGCAGGACTATGAGGAGTTCGGCAAGGCCGTCCGGTCAGGTCGCCTGGAAGCGGTCGAAGGTGTCTGAGTGTCCCGTGATCGGGCCTGTTCCCTGGCCGCCAGGGCAGCCGGTCATCCAGGGACCGAGCACTATCGAGGTGCGGTGGATCTTGCCCGGGCAGCTAGATGCCGCGGTCGCCGGATGGTTCGGGCGGTTCCCCGCCGTGATGGACTCGCGCGAGGACGCTTACCTCGTCCATCCGCTGCTGCGCGGGCTGTCGGTGAAGATCCGCGCGGGCCGGTTGCTCGAGGTGAAGCGGTACCACGGCAGCCCGGGAATCCTCGATGCTGAGGGCCGCGCCCGCGGCCGCATCGAGTGCTGGCGGAAGTGGTCGTTTCCGTTCGGGCCGCTCGGCCCGGGCGATGCCGGGCCGCCCGGCTGGACGGTGGTGCACAAGAGACGGCGGATGAGCCGTTTCCGGCTGTGCGGCGGGCGGCTCGTGGCGGACGCCGCGGAGCGGGCCGCGGGCCCGGAATGCGGGGTGGAAGTCACCGAGGTCCGCTCGGGCGGTGAGAGCTGGTGGTCTTTGGGATTTGAGGCGACCGGCCCGGCCGACTTGCTCCGCAACACGCTGGAGGGCACCGCCGCGCTGATGTTCGCCCAGGCCCCGCCCGGCGACGCGGAACTTGACATGGGCCGCTGTCAGTCCTACGCCGAATGGCTGTCCCGGCACCGGGTAACCGCCGCAATTCACCCGCGGCAGGATGAGGAATCCCTGGCACGCCGAATACAGGATCAGGTTGGTCGCATGACCAGCGGCGGGTACCTCCGCACGGAAATCACATCAGGAAGGGAATACCATGGCTGACCTGATCGCCATCGGATACCCAGATGAAACGACCGCGGACGCCGCCGCCGGCGAGGCACGCCGCCTAGCATCCGATCTGATCATCCAGCCCGACGCGATCGCGGTGATCGTGCGGGACACGGACGGCAGCTACCACGTCCACACCACCCATCACGCGGTCGGCGGCGGGGCGGCCTGGGGCATGTTCTGGGGGTTCCTGTTCGGCCTGCTGTTCTTTATCCCGGTCCTCGGGCTGGCCGTAGGAGCCGGGATGGGCGCGCTGATGGGCAAGTTCGCCAAGACCAGCATCGACAAGCAGTTCCAGGACCAGGTCCGCGGCCTGCTCAAGCCGGGCACCTCGGCGCTGTTCCTGATGCTGGAGAAGGTGACCCCGGACAAGGCCGTCGACGCGATGAGCAAGTACGGCGGCACCGTCCTGAAGACCTCCCTGTCCAAGGACGACGAGAAAGACCTTCAGGACGCCCTGCACGGCGGCCAGGCAACCGCGCAGTAACCCGGACCAGTCCCCGGGCCGGCCGTGACAGCGCAAGTCAGGCACGAGGAGGCAATGATGCAGACCCATGAGGAGCCCGCCCTGGGGCCGTACAGGTTTTCGGCAGGCATCGAGGCATGCGGGCAGCACGACAGGGTCCGGCACGGGCAGCCGCCAGTTCGTGCGGCCAGCGAGACGCAGAAGCAAACACGATCCGCCGATGGCAAGACGGGATAGCGCCCGCGCCCCGGCCGCTGGTGCCGCCGGGGCGGTCGCGCAGCGGCTTGCTGACACGCTCGACCGGCGAGGCGGGCCGGTCCGCCAGCGGCCCACCAGTGGGCTGCGCGAGCTGAGTGCCGTGGACCGGGCGATCTACTTCGCGGTAGCAGCTACCCCCACCCCGTCACTCGACGAGCCGCTGCGGCGGCTCTCCAACGCCGCCAACAACTCCCGCCTCTGGCTGGCCATCGCGACCGGGCTTCGCGTGACGGGGGGCCAGGCGGGCCGGCGGGCCGCGGTCCGGGGAACTGTGGCCATCGGCGTCACGTCCGCGCTGGTGAACCTGGCGGTGAAGTACGCCTGGTCACGGCAGCGGCCAGACCGGGCCGGCGCCGGGGCTCCGGTCCGGCGGAATGTGCCAATGCCGGCCTCCAGCTCGTTCCCGTCCGGTCACGCGGCGGCGGGGTTCGCCTTCGCCGCGGCCATCGGCCGGGACCAGCCCTGGCTCGGAATGGCGCTGCGGTTCCTGGCAACGACGGTGGCGTACTCCCGGGTGCACACCGGAGTGCACTACCCGGGCGACGCCGTGGCCGGTGCGCTGATCGGCGAGGGCACCGGGCAGGCCGTAGCCGGCCTGATGGACCGGCTCCCGTCGGCCCGCAGGCCCTCCCGGTCCAGTCGCGGTAAGCAGCTTGAGCTGCCGGATGGCGCAGATGCGGAAGGCGCAACGATACCGGCGCCGACCCTGCAGACGGATGATCCCGTGCAGGCCGGACTCACCGAATCATCCGGGGCGGCACAACCGCCAGAAGACGGCAGGCTCTTAGTGACGCAGAGGCGGTGAATAACGATGCGGTTCCCGTGGCGTAAGACCGCAGCTGCCCGAAAGGCGGCCGAAGGCCGGGCTGGCTGGTTCGGGCCGCCTCGTCTTGCCGAACGAAGCTGCTGCTGCCCGGCCAGGCCTGTCGTCATGGTGCTGATCCCGCCCGCATCCGAGCGTCGGCATCCTGTTGAGCTCCTACTGTGCGGCCACCACTACCTGTCCTCCAAAGCCGCCCTGGCCGTAGCCGATGCGGTCGTCATGGACGAGACCGGCGCGATCGTAGACCCGGCGCCAGTAAGCAACGAAATCTGCGATTCCGCACCTGCCCGCACCGCCCCACGGCAGTGAACCGGTCGATGCTCCCCTGTCCTTCTCTGCGGGGAGCCTTGCTCGTTCGAGGCCTAAGCGGGCCCAGCTGCGCGACCGGGGCGTCATCACGGACCCGGGATTCCAGCAAGGCCAGGCCCAGGCTCTGGGCTAGCGGATTTACCAGCCACGCCCGGCGGCATGACACCCGACTGGCAATCACTGCGACCGGAGTAGCTGAGAATGGGATGATGAGCGATCTGCCCCGCAATGGTTTCACCCGTGGGGCCCGGCTGGCCAGGTTGCCGGCCGGGTACGCAGGCCGGACCGCGCTGGGGACCGGCAAGCGCCTGGGCGGCCGTCCAGCTGAACTGGTGAACCAGGAAATCCAGCGGCGGACAGCGGAGCAGGTCTTCAGGGTCCTTGGCGACCTCAAGGGCGGCGCGATGAAGCTCGGGCAGGCGCTGTCGGTATTCGAGGCCGCATTGCCCGCGGAGATCGCCGAACCGTACCGGGCCACCCTGACCAGGTTGCAGGAATCCGCGCCGCCGGTGCCCGCCGGGACTATTCACAAGGTACTCGCGGGCGAGGTGGGCGAGCAGTGGCGGGCCAGCTTCGCCGAATTCGACGACCAGCCGGCGGCCGCCGCCTCCATCGGCCAGGTGCACCGGGCCGTCTGGCACGACGGGCGCCAGGTCGCCGTCAAGATCCAGTACCCGGGCGCGGACAAGGCGCTGATCAGCGATATCAACCAGCTGAGCCGCTGCGCCCGGCTTTTCGGCGCGCTCATGCCTGGCCTGGACGCCAAGCCGCTGCTCGCCGAACTGCGGGCCAGGGTGGCCGAGGAACTGGATTACCGGCTGGAAGCTGCCGCCCAGGAGGCTTTCGCCGCCGCCTACGCCGGCGACCCGGACGTCTGCGTCCCACGCGTCGTCTGCGTCAGCGACCACGTGCTCGTCAGTGAATGGCTTGACGGCATCCCGCTCGCCGCGGTCATCGCCGGCGGCACGACCGCTCAGCGGAACCGGGCGGGCAACATGATCATCCGCTTCCTGTTCTCCGGTCCTGAGCGGGTCGGGCTCCTGCACGCCGATCCGCACCCCGGCAACTTCCGCCTGCTGGCCGACGGGCGGCTCGGTGTGCTCGACTTCGGCGCTGTCGACCGCCTGCCAGACGGCTTCCCGCCCATCTTCGGCACGATACTGCGGCTCATGCATGAAGGCGGCGACCTGGCAAAGCTCGAAGACGAATTCCGTTCGCACGGCTATCTCCGGGATGGCATCAGCGTTGACCCGGCCGCGCTGCGCGCCTTTCTCCTACCGATCGCCGAGCCGTCCAGGGCGGAGTCGTTCCGGTTCAGCCGCGAATGGTTGCGCACCGAGACGATGCGGGTATCGGCCTGGCGTTCCTCCAGCGTTCTGCGGCAGCTCAACCTGCCGCCCTCTTACGCCCTGATCCACCGGGTACTGGCATCTGGCCTGGGCGTGCTCTGCCAGCTTGAATGCGAAGTGCCTTTCCGTGCTGAAGTGCTCCGATGGATGCCCGGATACGCGGATCCGGCTGAGCCCGCTCCCCCGCCACTGCCAGCCTGGGCCCGGTCAGTTCCGCCCGCCGGATCCGCCCCGCCCGCCACCGCCAACGGGCACGCCGGATCTGCGCCGCCGGCCCGGCCGGAAGAGCAGGCAAGGTCCATGCCGTCAGCCAGACCGGAGCCGCGGGAAGTGACGGCGCCGTCAGCCAGAGCGGAGCCGCGGGAAAAGACGGCACAGCCGACTCAGGCCACGCGGCCGGCTGAGCCAGAACATATAACAACTCAGTCCGCGCGGCCAGCCGAGCCAGAACAGCTACCATGGTCGTACGTACAGTGGAGGGACGTCATGGCTAAGCTGCCGCGCCCCCGGGCGCCCGAAAGGTTCCGCGCTATGTTCCCGGACCTGGCCGACTGGCTGGAGTCGCCGTGGACAGGACCGCCGCCGTTCCTGGCGGGCCAGGTGTTCCGGGTCGAGGAAACGATCCGGGACGACCGCTATGTGATCCGGGCCGAACTGCCCGGCCTGGACCCGGACAAAGACATCGAGGTCACCGTCGACGGCCGGATCCTGACCATCCGCGCCGAGCGCCGCCACGAGACCACCGGGTCGTATCGCTCGGAGTTCCGTTATGGATCGCTCGCCCGCGCGGTCAGGCTCCCAGCCAGGGTCGACGCCGCGGACGTCACCGCCCGGTACGACAAGGGAGTCCTCGAGGTCAGCGTCCCGGTTAGGGTGGTCACGCCAGAAGGCACCCGGATCCCCGTCGAGAACGCCGACGCGACACCTGACCAGCCGCCAGACCAGCCGCTTTACCCGGCCGGATGAAGTATCAGCCCCGGGACAGGAACCGCAGCCGCGCGGCTCGCGCGTCCCACGAGTAGATAACCGCTGTCCCGGCGATGACGTCGTGCAGCGCCCGGCGCCGGTCTCCCAGCAAGATGCCGACAAACCCTAGCCCCAGGAACAGGAAGCTCAACGGGAGTGCCAGCGTACGCACGACCGCCCGGCGTCCGCTTACATCGGTGCCGTCGTCTCGCACGACCCGCACGCCGAACGCCGCCATGCCGACGGTCCTGCCGCTGGCGGCCCAGGAATGGGCGAAGTAGACGAACGCCCAGACCGCGTAGGCGGTTATCACCCAGATGTCGCCCTTGTGCCAGGTGATGCTCTTGCCGGTCAGGACCAGCGCCGCGAACGAGATGGCGGCCAGGGCGAGCATGAACACGCCGACACTGACCCCCACGTCCACGGCGAAGGCGATAAAACGCGACGCGAAGCCCGCGTACTTCCCTTGCAGGCTCTCCCGGGCGATGATCCGAGGCCCGGATGCCGGGGCATCGCCCGGCCGCGCAGTTATGGCCCCGCCCCGGGATGCAGCCGGTCAGGCGGGCCGGGCGGGCCGATGTACGGGCGGCGGCGAAGCCGCCCTATCCAGCGGGCGATGAACTCATCGAGCCCGACGGTCTGGCTGCGGACTACGTCGAGCACATCACCCGCGACGCCGCTGGAGGACGCGGCGATGACGGCGCCGAGGTCGGTCTGCTCGACCAGTGCCTCGACGTCGATGCGCTTGACGATGTCATTCAGGTCCATCCGCCCGAGCAGGCGGTCCAGGTCGATCCGGTCCAGCACCCGGTCGATGTCGACTTGGTCCAGCACGGCGTTCAGGTCGACCAGGTCCAGCAGCGCATTCACGTCCAGCGCAGAAACCACAAGCTCGACCGCACGCTCGACCGCACGCTCGGCGACGGCCTGGGCCCACGCCTCCGAGCGCGGGACCGGCCGACCCGCCGGCCAGCGCCGTCGTTCAAACGAGTCCACAAGCCAAGTATCGCCGCTTCATGTGAGCCTGGACCAGCCCTTTGAGATGGGCCGCCAGATCCGGGCAACGCGAGCGGCAAGATGCGGTCGTCCGGGGACAGGCCCATCTGCTGGAGCATCAGCAGCGACCCCGGCTTTGCGGTCAGGGTCAGCCGGTCCCCTCACGCCAGCCCAGGGCGCAGGTAACAGCCCGGTCGATGACCCGGCCGGAGGCGTCGATACGGCCTATGAGCGTGTGACACGCCCTTAATCATGCTGTCAACGCAAAGGGGATTTCTCATCCTTCCGGTGGTGAGTTCGTGCGCCCCCCGGTGCCGGATGCGCCGGAGCTAGTCCGCCGGATGAGCCTGCGCTCCGGTATGCCGGGCATTTCGGCACCGGCATGCTGGCCTGCCTGACGGCCGAGGTGCTGTGCGTACCGGGTGGCCAGCGGATCGGCCGTGGCACCGTGCACGACGACGCTGAGCAACACGGTGATCGTGATGACGGCGACGGCGTGATCGGCAGCAGGACTGCCCAGTTCCTCCAGCGCAAGGAGGGCGAACACCACCGACGCCAGGCCGCGTGGACCGAACCAGCCGACCAGGGCGATCGTTGCCCGGTCGAGCCGTGCCCCGGCCAGTGCCAGCGCCACCGGCGCCATCCGGATCACCGTGAGGCTGAGGACCGCATACAGTACGATCTGCCAGGTCAGGCCCTCTACCGCCGGTGCGACCGCGACGGCGCCGAACGCCAGCCAGACCAGCAAGGACACCAGGGCGCCGGTTTCCTCGACGAACGGCATCAGCGGCTCGCCGCGGCGGCCACTTGTCGTGCCGAATGCTAGCCCGCCGATGAAGGCGGCGATGAACCCGTTACCGTGCAGCGCCCCCGCGGATGCGTAAGCACACACCGCCAGGCCCAGCACCGCCGAGCCGGCGAAGCCATCAGCGGCCCAGCCGCGCCTGCGCGCGGCGTTTACCAGCAGGCCTCCGGCACCGCCCACGGCCACGCCGACGAGAATGCCCACCGCCAGCTCAGCGGCGGCGCCGGCGGCGCCATGGTCGGCGACCTCGCCTCCCGTGGCCGCCCCTGCTATGGCAACGGACACAAAGGGCGTGGCGATCCCGTCGTTCAGGCCGCTTTCGACATTGATCAGCCGCCGGATGCTGGCCGGTATCGCAGGGTTGGCCATCATGCCCGCGCCGAGCGCGGCGTCGGTGGGCGCCAGCGCCGCCCCTACCAGCAGCGCCATCCAGATGCCGACTCCGCTGTCCAGGACGAACGCCAGCAATGTTCCCAGGCCGATCGTCAGCGGAAGCGCGACCCCCAGCAGCCGCAGGTACAGGCCCGCATCCACCCGCAGCTCATGCAGGCCGACCCGCGACGCGTCCGAGAAGAGAACCAGGGCGAGGGTGAACTCCGCCAGTTCCTTGATCACCTCTTTGCTGGGCGCGACGCCCAGCACTGCCAGCGGCCCATGGGTGAGCAGCAGCCCAGCCAGCACGAAGGTGATCGGCGCGGTGACGTCGAACCGTTCCAGCCTGGCCGACAGCGCGCCCCAGGCAAACACCAGCGCTGCCACGATGGCTAGGTCGGCTATGGTCACAGCCTCACCCCGCTTTCCGCGCCTACCGAGGATCTCCCGTCACCGGCAAGGACGACTTAGTGCAGCCCGGATACACGGCGGCCATCGCAGCCTGGCACGGGTATGACTAAGGCCGCTGCGGTGCCGGGGTGCTGTTATCCCAGGGTAGCGACGAGGATCGCCTTGATGGTGTGCAGGCGGTTCTCGGCCTGGTCGAACACGATGCTGGCCCCGGAGTTGAAGACCTCGTCGGTCACCTCGAGGCCGTCGGTCATGCCGGTGTGCTCCATGATCTCCCGTCCGACGGTGGTGTTCGGGCCGTGGAAGGCCGGCAGGCAGTGCATGAACTTGACGGCCGGGTTCCCGGAGGCCTTCAGCAGGGCTGAGTTGACCTGGTAGGGCGTCAGCAGTTTGACCCGTTCGGCCCACACGTCCTTGGCCTCGCCCATCGAGACCCACACATCGGTGTGGATGAAGTCGGCCCCCGAGACCGCTTCCCGGGGATCCTCGGTGACGGTGATCCGCGCGCCGGTCCGCCCGGCGATGTCATGGGCCAGGTCGACCACGTCCTTGGGCGGGTACAGCTCGGCCGGCCCGGACAGCCGCACGTCGCTGCCCAGCAGCGCGCCGGTGACCAGCAGGGAGCGGCCCATATTGAACCGGCAGTCGCCCACGAACGCGTAGGTCAGGGCATGGTAGGGCTTGCCGCTGGCTTCGTGCATGGTCAGGAAGTCGGCGAGCATCTGAGTGGGGTGCCATTCGTTGGTCAGCCCGTTGTACACCGGCACGCCGGCGTGGGCGGCGAGTTCTTCGACGTCGGCCTGGCTGTTGCCGCGGAACTCGATCGCGTCGTACATCCGGCCCAGCACGGCGGCGGTGTCGGCGATGGATTCCTTGTGGCCGAGCTGGGAGCCGGACGGGTCCAGGTAGGTTACGTGCGCGCCCTGGTCATAGGCGCCGACCTCGAAGGCCGAACGGGTGCGGGTCGAGGTCTTCTCGAAGATCAGCGCGATCTCCTTGCCCTCGAGGTGCTTGACCTCGGTGCCGGCGTACTTAGCCAGCTTGAGCGCCTCGGACAGCTTGAGCAGGTAGCCGAGCTCGCGTGGCTGGAAGTCGATCTCCTTGAGGAAGCTGCGGTTCTTCAGGTTGAACGCCATGGCTGTGTCTCCGTGTGCTCAGAATGCCGGGTCGCGTTGTAGCGGGCAGGTCATGCAGTGGCCTCCACCGCGGCCCTTGCCGAGCTCGTATCCCTCGATCGTGATCACCTCGATGCCAGCCTTGCGGAGCGCGGTGTTGGTGCCGGAGTTGCGCTCGTAGGCGACGACCACGCCGGGTTCGAGCGCGACCACGTTGTTGCCGTCGTCCCACTGCTCGCGCTCGGCTTCGAAGGAGTCCCCGCCGGTCTCGATGACACGCATCTTGGACACACCCAGGGCCTGGCCCATCAGCTCGGGCAGCGTCCCCTGCTGCTCCTCCACCACCAGGTCGTCGGGCGAGGCGCCGGGCCGGATGGCCCATATGCGTGCCCCGTAGACAACCTGGGGGAACAGGGTGACCAGGTCGCGGTCGCACATCGTGATGACCGTGTCCAGGTGCATGTAGGAGCGTGACTTGGGCAGGTGCACGGCCATTACCAGCGTGGCCGAGCCGGCCCGGAACAGCGACCGGGCGATCCACAGCACCGCCTGCGGCGTGGTGCGCTCGCCCATGCCGATCATCACCGCGCCGTTGCCGATGGGCTGCACGTCGCCGCCCTCGACGTGGGCACGGCCCCAGTCTTCGCTGACCCCGCCGAGCCAGATAGGGAACTTCTCGGCGGCGAACATCGGGCTGAACCGGTAGATGGTCTCCATGATCATGGTCTCCGGCTTGCGGGCCGGCTTGGTCATCGGGTTGATCGTGACCCCGTCGTAGATCCAGCACGACGGGTCGCGCTGGAACAAGAAGTTCGGCAGCGGCGGCAGGAGCATCGACGTCGGGTCGGCGGACTCCCACACCAGCCCCGCGTCCCGGGCCACGTCGGTCTTGGTGATCCCGCCGATCAGGAACTCGGCCACGACCGCCGGATCGGCCGATCCGACCCACTCGGCGGCCCGCTGGGCGGCGGTGATGCCGACCTCGCGCTCGTTCAGGATGTGCTCGCACACCCAGTCCCGGGCCTCCGGGCTGGCCAGCGCCTGGGCCAGCAGCTCCTCGGCCTCGAACACCTCGACGCCGCGGTCGCGCATCGCCTCGCAGAACATGTCATGCTCGGCCTTGGCCCGCGCCACCCACAGCACGTCGTCGAAGAGCAGCTCGGCGGCGTTGGACGGGGTCAGGCGGGTGTGTTCCAGGCCCGGCCGGTGCACCATCACCTGGCGCAGCCTGCCCACCTCGGAGTTCACTCCGAACGGCATGTTGATCACCTCGTTGTCTCGATAACGGGAGGATTTTCGCTGGTCCGCCCGGCGGGCGTGCTGACGGTTCCGGTGTCGGTGACCGCCGGCGAGCTGCCTTCCGGGGCGAGGGTCTTGCTCTGGCGTCGTAGCTGGATGAACTTGTCCACGGCGACGACCGCGGGCGCGATGAGCGACAGGGCAAGGACGATGATCCACTCACGCCCGGACAGCGAGGTGGTGTCGAGCAGGCGCTGGAGCATGCCGAGTTCGACGGCGGCCCAGGTCAGGATCCAGCCCAGGATGATCCAGCCGAGGTAGGGGAATACCGGCGAGGACCACGGCGCCTGGCGTTCGCGCCGCATGACCAGGCCGATGTTGACCGCGGACAGCGAGACGACGGCGAAGGCCATGGTCATGTTGACCGATGCGACCGTGGTGCTCGGCTTGCCTGGTCCCCATTCGAGCACGGACAGGGCGGTGGCCGCGACCACGAACCCGGTGACGAACCAGCGGATAATCTGCGGCCTGGTGACGATCTTGGTGCCAGGCCTGCGCGGCGGCCGCTGCATCACCCCGGGGTCGGGGACGTCGGCGATGAACCCGATCACCACGGTGATGACGACGAAGAACTTGCAGAACAGCAACTGGAGCGGGAACAGGGCGACGCCGCCGTTGATGTTCAAGATGGTGGCGTAGACCATCAGCTGCAGGACCGAGGACAAGATGGTCAGCTGCAGCTTGATGTAGGTGGAGATCCGCCGGTAGATGTCGCGGCCCAGGTCCACCGCCTGGACCAGGGTGGCGAAGTTGTCGTCGGTCAGCACGATCTTGGCGGCCTGCTTGGTGACCTCCGAGCCGCTGCCCATGGCCACGCCGACGTCGGCCTGTTTCAGCGCGGCGGCGTCGTTGACGGCGTCGCCGGTCATCGCGACCACGTCGCCGGATTGCTGCATGAGCTTGGCCAGCCGCAGCTTGTCCTCGGGGGCCACCCGGCCGAAGACGTGCAGCCGTGGAAGCCGCTCGATCACCTCATCATCGGTCAGGTGCTGCAGTTCGGTGCCGGTGATCACGCCGGGTCCCAGGCCGAGCTCGTCGGCGATCGCGCGGGCGGTCACGGTGTGGTCGCCGGTGATCATCCGCACGTCGACCCCGGCGCCCAGCGCGGCGTGGACCGCGTCTCGGGCCTCGGTGCGCAGTGGGTCCACGATCCCGACCAGCGCGATGAAGACCAGACCGGTGACGGCGGCCATCGGATCAGCCAGCGCTGCCGACATCGCCGCGTCATCCATGTCCTTGGCGGCGAACGCGAGCACCCGCAGCCCGCGTTCGGACAACTGGCGGTTGGCGGCCAGGAGCTCGTCCCGGACGGTGCCGATCGGTACCTGCTGGCCATGCCACAGCGCCCGGTCGCAGTGGTCCAGGACGACATCCGGCGCGCCTTTGACGGTGGTCAGATGCGGTTGCCGGACGATCGGGCCGACCAGCCAGTCCGGGCGGTCGTGGAAGGTGGCCATGAACTTGTACTCCGAGTCGAACGGCACCTCGGCCCGGCGGGGCAGCGCCTGGCGGGTCTGCTCGGCGTCCACGCCCATCTTCGCGGCCAGTACCACGAATGCCGCCTCGGTCGGGTCGCCGATGACCGACCCGTCGTCGCCGACGGTGGCATCGGTGCACAGCACTAGGCCGAGGGCCAGGTTGCGGAAGTCGGGCGGCTGCGTCCCGGCCACGCCCAGGACCGCGCCGGTCTTAACGTATCCGGGGCCTTCGATCTTGAACCAGTCACCGCCGCCCAGCATGGTGGTCGCGGTCATCGCGTTCATCGTCAGCGTGCCGGTCTTGTCGCTGTTGATGACGGTGGTCCCGCCCAGGGTCTCCACGTCCGACAGCGACTTGACCACCGCCTTGTGCTCGGCCAGCCGCCGCGCCCCCGACGACAGCATGGCCTGCACGAATGTGGGCAGCCCGGTCGGGATCGCCGCGATCGCGGTGGAGATGCACAGCAGCACCAGCGTGGTGGTGTCCTGGCCCCGCACCAGGCCGAAGACGGCGATGATCGCCACCGCGATGAACGCGATCAGGCCGAACACCTTGGTCATGCCGTCCAGTTCGCGCTGGAGCGGCGACTTGGACCGCTGGGTGGCGGTGACCATCCCGGCGATCTTGCCCATCTCGGTCGCGCTGCCGGTGGCGGTCACCACGATCGTCGCGGTGCCCCGGGTGACCTGGGTGTTCTGGAACACCAGGTTGGTCCGGTCGCCCAGCGCCACCTCACCCTCGGGCAACGTGCCCGCGTCCTTGGGTATCGGCGCGCTCTCCCCGGTCAGCGCGGCCTCTTGCAGCTCCAGCGTGGCCGAGGACTCGATCCGCCCGTCCGCCGGGACCACATCCCCGGCCTCGAGCAGCACGATGTCACCCGGCACCAGGGTTGTCGATTCGATCTGATCGACCTGCCCCGAGCGCCGCACCCGGGCATGCGGCACCTGCAGCTTGGCCAGCGCCTCCACGCTGGCCCGGGCCTTCAGCTCCTGGGCCGTGCCCATCACCACGTTGAACGTGACCAGCCCCAGCACCACCACGGCCGTCGCGATCTGGACGATCGCGAAACTAGCCGCGACCACGATCAGCAGCATGATGTTCATCGGATTGAGCAGCTGGGCCCAGGCCACCTTCCACATGCTCGGCGGCGGCTCGGCCGGCAGCTCGTTCGGCCCGTACTGGGCCAGCCGCCGCTCCGCCTCGCGGGCGTCCAGCCCGTCGTCCGGATCGACACCCATCTGCCCGGCCGCGGCTTCCGGCGACAGGGCGTACCAGGCGAGATTCTCGGCGGGTTGCTGCAAGGTGGTCATCTGAGCTCCTCGGGACGGTTGCGGCTTATCCGCGCCGCAGCGGCTGACCTAGTGCACGAGCTGGACATTCTTTGTCCTCCCGGCGTGGAAGTGTTTCCATCCGTAGTCCAGGGCCACGCTCAGCACCAAGATGCCCGCCAGCGTGACGATCGAGGCGGGCTCGTGGATCAGGGTGGTGAACACGAACGTCACGAAGACCGCGCCGGCCGCCACGATCGCCAGGACGAGCATCAGGAGGTTCGCGCCGGTCTCGGAGCGGATCCGCAGGTGGGCGGCGGTGATCATGGTGAAGATCACCAGGGCCACCGCGCTGCCGATCGACGCGATCGAGTCCAGATTGAACACCACGGCCAGGACCAGGCACACCGCTGCCTGGATCAGCAGCCCGTTCGAGGCCCGCCCGCCGGCCTTGCGCGCCATCAGCGGCGGGAACTGTCCCGTCTCGGCCAGCCGCTCGGATAGCCCCTGGGCCGGGTACAGACCCGCGTTGGTGGCCCCGGCGGTGGCGAACAGCGCGGTGACGGTCATCAGCCAGTAGCCCGCCCGGCCCAGTGTCGGCTCGGCGGCCACCGCGATCGCGGTCCCCCCGGAGGAGATCACCTTGTCCACCGTCAGCGTGCCGAACACGCCCAGCGCGATAGCCACGTAGATGAGCGTCGCGATCCCCAGCGCCAGGAACATCGCCTTGGGCAGCTGGCGGGCCGGCTTGGCCAGGTCCTTGGCGGTGAAGGTGATGATGCCGAAGCCCAGGAAAGCGAAGAAGGTCAGCGCCACGCTGGAGATGATGTCCTGGAACGACGGGTACCCCGAGAACGCCAGCAGCGACGGGTGCATGTTCACCAGCGTGACCACCGAGAAGAAGGCCAGGATCCCCAGCACCACGTAGACGATCACGGTCTGCGCGCCGGCTACGAACCTGGACCCGGCGACGTTCAGCACGGTCATCACCACGATGATCAGCGCCGCGAAGAACTTGATCCAGGCGGTGTTTTCCCCGGCGAACGTCGAGGTGGCGTAGCTCCCGAACGACACCGCCACCATCGCCGTCACGATGGCGTTGGCCATATAGGTCAGCCACGCGGTGATCCCGGTGAAGTGGCCGTTGCCGGTCGCTTCGCCACGTATTCCAGCAGCCCCCCGGCCGACGGGTACCGGGCGCCGAGCTTCGCGAATGAGTATCCCTGCAACGCCGCGACGACCCCGGCGATCAGGAACGACAGCCACACCGCCGCCCCGGCCACCTCGCCGGCCGCGCCCAGCAGCGCGAAGATCCCCGCGCCCACCATCGCCCCGACACCGATGAACGCGGCCTGGCGAATGGTCAGGTTCTTCTTTTCAGGCGGCGTATCCGCCGACCCGCTCACGCCCGCCCGCGATTCCTGGCTCATGACCCGGCCTTCCCAGCCTTACCCGTCTGCACCGGGTCTTCCTTCGTATGCCAGGCCTCATCGGGACTAGCTGTGGCTCCTTCGGGCGTACCCTGCGTGACAACGTTGGTGCCGGCTTTCCCGGCCACGATCCCGGCGATGTCGGCGAGCGAGCCGATCGCCGCCCGCCTGCCGGTCTTCGTGGTGAAGCGGGTCGCGGCCTTGACCTTGGGGCCCATGGACCCGGCCGCGAACTCATAGCCGGCCAGTTCCTCGGGCGTCACCTGGTCCAGCCGTCTCTGCTCTGGGCGGCCCCAGTCCAGGTAGACGCCGTCCACGTCGGTGGCCATGAGGAACAGGTCCGCGTTCACGTCCCGGGCGAGCAGTTCACTCGTCAGGTCCTTGTCGATGACCGCCTCGACGCCCACCAGGGAGCCACGACCGGAGGACGGGTACATGGTGGGGATCCCGCCGCCGCCCGCGCAGATGACTACGGCGCCCCGCTCCAGCAGCCAGGCGATCGGCGTGATCTCCAGGATGCGGCAGGGCTCGGGGGAGGGCACCACCCGCCGCGATGCGGCACCGTCTTGCCGGAACGCCCAGCCCTTGTCGGCGGCCAGCGCATCGGCGGCCTCCCTGGCGTAGACGGGGCCGACAAACTTGGTCGGGCTGGCGAACGCCGGATCATCCGGATCCACCACGATCATGGTGAGCAACGTCGCCACCTGCTGCTCCGGCGGCAGCAGGCTCCGCAGTTCCTGCTGGATCAGGTAGCCGATCATGCCCTGGGTACCCGCATCCAGGACATCCAGCGGATACGGCTCGGCGCCGGTGTACGACTCGGCCTGCAGCGACAGCAGGCCCACCTGCGGCCCGTTCCCGTGCACGACCACGATGCTGTGCTCTGCGGCCAGCGGCGCGATCGCCTCGGCCGCGATCGCGATGTTCCGCCGCTGCACCTCGGTGGTCATCGGGTCGTCGCGTCGCAGCAGCGCGTTGCCGCCTAGCGCGATCACTATCCTCATCGTCAGCCTCCTCGCTCGGCCTAGCGATAGGGCGGCACGGGCGCCGGGTCGCTCATATGACGGCGCTGTCCCAGGTAGACAGGGATGCCAAGCAGCAGGGCGCCGCCGGCCAGGAAGAACGGTGCCCAGTAGACCCAGAGGCTGTGGCCGGTGTTGCGCGAGTACCAGATGAACAAGATCGAGAACACCAGCGACAGCACCGCGACGATCATGTCCCGGGCAAAGCGGGGGGTTTCCAGGGTCCGGTGGTTGGTCCAGCGCCATTTCAGCTGCGCGAGCGCGGAGAAGGCGTACGGGATCGCGGCGGTGATGCCGGTCATCAGGACCAAGGTGGTGAAGACCGTCGCACCGGAGGAGCCAAGGTAGTTGATGATCATCGCGGCCGAGGCCAGCACGGTGGAGGCGATGATGCCGAACGCGGGCACGCCGTTCTTGGACATGCGCTTGAACCGCTCGGGAAACAGGCCGTCCTTCGCGGCCGCCAGCGGCATCTCGGCGCAGATCATCGTCCACCCGTTGAGGGCCCCGAAGCCGGAGACGATGACCGCGATGGCCATCAGGTTGCCGGCCCAGGTGCCGCCGAACATCGCGTTGGCCGCGTCCGAGAACGGCGCGGTCGCGTTGGCCAGCTTGGTCGTGGGCACGATGCCGAACACGGCGGTGAGCGAGAGCATGTAGACCACGGCGGTCGCGATCGTGCCCAAGATAGTGGCCCGGGGGATGTTGCGGTCGGGGTTGCGGACCTTGGCGGCGGCGACCGCGGCGCACTCCACGCCCAGGTAGCTGAACAGGGCGATGGCCATCCCCCCGCCGATCGCGCCGATCGCGGATTCCCCGCTGACGTTCCAGGGGGTGAAGTTGGCGCTCTTGATGTAGAACAGGCCCACGGTGGCTATGAACGCCAGTGCCACGAACTTCACGATGGTGGTCCCCACCTGGACCGAGCCCATGTTCTTGACCCCGGACAGGTTGATCGCGGCGGGGATCCACAGCCCTACAAGCACCAGCAGCACCGTGATCCACTTGGTGTGGCCCTTGTTGATGAAATGCTCGACGTACAGGACCCAGCCGACCGCGATCGCGGCGTTGCCCGCCCAGGCGGTGATCCAGTACGACCAGGCGTTCGCGAACCCCAGCCGGTTGCCGAACGCGGCCCGCGCGTACGCGTACGGCCCGCCGTCGGCGGGCAGCCGCCGCGACAGGGCGGCGAACAGCAGTGCGAGCACGAGCGCGCCCACGGTGGTGAGCGCCATCGAGACCAGGGTGATCGGGCCGTAAACCGCCAGGGAGGTCGGCAGGTTGAAAATGCCGACACCGATGATGCTGCCCACGATCAGCGCCATCGCCGCGGTCAGGCCGAACTGATGTGAACTTCCCTCACCAGATGGCGCGCTGGCGGGGCCGGGGGGTTCCTGGGAAATGTAAACCTTATCCGCCATGTCTGTTCCCTAGACAAAAGGTGACGCATGACCATCATCTGCTTCGGCCTCTTGTTCGGAGGCGTAACCAGATTGCGTTCGAGCGGCCTGGGGTTTCCTCACCCACCTCGGGGTGATTTATGCGGGTCTGAACGCGGACGTCGGGAGCGTACCGTCGACGTCGTTCTACACAGCTTCGGCGTTGACTCCGTACGCGGCGAGCGCGTAGATCACGAGGGCAATGTAGGTCAGCGGGCCATATTGGGTAGTAGGGCATCCACCAGATGGCGGTACGCCCCACCGCGCCGGCCGTGATCCCGGCCCACCGGTCCGTCCGCAGCCGGTTGAGCAAGAGGAACGCGCACGATGAGCGCGGCGGCCACGACGAGATCTACTCAGTCGCAGATCTTAAGGCTGGGCCCGGGATCGCACCTTCGAGCGCGATGGCGGCGAGCATTATCCACCCTTCACCACGCCTATGGTGCTCCTTTCTCAGGATGTGGTATTTCCGCTCCCGTTCGACAGATTGTCCTAGTAGCCTCAGGGGCGTCTTCACCCTTTTGAGGGTGATTCCCGCGCGTGCCCAATGGTCATGGGCCACCTTCCGGGGGTCGATGACGCAGGCACGGCCGCCAGGAATCCCGACGCAGAGATGAACGACAAGTGAACGACGCCGGGTAATTCCACTCCAGAGGACGGACGGTACGCGGCTCGTTCTGCGAGTGTGAGCGTCGAGGTCTTCGCCGACTTCATGCCTACGTCGGCGAGTGCTTGCGCGTTCTGAGGCCGGCGGTAATCAGCGCCACCATCTGTTTGGTACGGGGCGGAGCCTGCTCTGAGCGATGGAAATGTCTTACCGCCACATGGCAGGGCAGCCTGCTATGTGGCCTGACCGCGGGCTATCACATCAAACCCAGATCACCCGGTACTGGGTGACGACGCGAATTCTGCCCTAAGGAACGCTGGCGGTAGCGTCAACCACCGACTGCGAGGCGTAATCCATGCGACCAGATACGACCACCCTCCATGCCGGGCTGCCCGCCCCGGCTGCCCTTTCCGGGTCTGTTGCAACGGATCGCCGGCCTTGGTCGTGAAGTCACAGGCCTTCACCGCGTTACACCGCCATCGGCACCATGAACGATGGCGCGCGCAGGCACGCCTCGCCCAG
>Ga0136846_1207545_pt1 | contig 21160 bp, 17 predicted proteins | sample HopSoiMetagenom2_FD_96841 | JGI IMG/M metagenome (GOLD analysis project Ga0136846, IMG submission 96841) | Grasslands soil microbial communities from Hopland, California, USA - 2 Assembly 2016 (version 4) | ecosystem: Environmental > Terrestrial > Soil > Grasslands | place: USA: Hopland... | reverse complement strand
TGCGTCACCGACGGCAGCTTTCGGCGGATCTCATTGAAGCGCAGCGTCCCTTCCATCAGACGGAATAGGATCACGCCCTTCCACTTGCCATCGAGCAGGCTCAGCGTCGCCTCGACCGGGCAACCGGGGAAATTCTCGACGAGCTTGGCGCGGGGTAGAGACATTGACGGTATCCTTTTGGGTACTACGTACAGAATTTGTGCATTCTTGCATCTATGGATCATAAGACGCATCTGGAGCCTGTGCAACGAAAACAGGAGTTTGCCATGCGTGCCGTCGCCTACAAGATCCCCCAGCCCATTTCCGCCGATACCTCGCTTGTCGATGTCGACCTCCCGACACCCGAAGCCAAGCGTCGTGATCTCCTGGTCGAAATCAAGGCTGTCTCCGTCAACCCCCTCGATGTCAAAGTCCGCGCCAGCGCCGCCGCTGCCGAAGGCGAATACAAGGTGCTCGGCTGGGATGCCGCCGGCATCGTCAAGGCAGTTGGTCCGGATGTGACCATGTTCAAACCCGGCGACGAAGTTTTCTACGCCGGCGCTATCAATCGCGACGGCTCGAACGCCGAGTTTAATCTGGTGGATGAGCGCATTGTCGGCGCCAAGCCGAAGAGCCTCAATTTCGCCGCGGCGGCAGCCCTGCCGCTGACCTCGATCACCGCTTATGAGACCCTGTTCGACCGTCTCAAGGTTCAGGAACCGGTTCCGGGTGCCGCCAACGCCATTCTCATCATCGGCGGCGCCGGCGGCGTCGGCTCGATCGCCATCCAGATCGCCCGCGCGCTGACCGGTCTCACCGTGATTGCCACCGCCTCTCGACCGGAAACCCAGGCCTGGGTGAAGGAACTCGGCGCTCACCACGTCATCGATCACGCCAAGCCATTGGCGCCTCAAATCGAAGCCCTGGGCATCGGCGCCCCGGCTTTCGTCTTCGCGACCACCAACACCAGCGATCATATCGCGTCGATCGTGGAAATCATCGCGCCGCAGGGCCGCCTCGCAGTGATCGACGATCCGAAGGTGCTCGATATCGTCCCCTTCAAGCGCAAGGCGATCTCGATCCATTGGGAGATGATGTTCGCCCGCCCGCTCTTCAACACGGCCGACATGATCGAGCAGCACCGGCTGCTGAACAAAGTCGCCGAACTGGTCGATGCCGGCAAGATCCGAACCACGCTCACCGAAACGCTGGGTACGATCAACGCGACAAACCTGAAGAAAGCGCATGCATTGGTCGAGACCGGCAAAATGAAGGGCAAGGTCGTCCTGGCCGGTTTCTGAGGCTCGATCCTTCGCTCAATTGGCCGGGCGCACGTCGCCCGGTAGAGTTCGCCGGCCTTTTGCAACGACAATGCTGCAATGCACAAGCCGTTGGCCGCCCAATCGAAATTTTGCTGCGACATTGTGGCATTAACCGTTTCTACCACTTGACTTTTCGCCACTTCGGAGCGACTTCTGCGCCCATGTGGGGAACAGCGTTTTCCACACCGATTAACCGGAGCCATCTTACGATGCCTAGCGACAGTAGTAGTCGATTGCCTTTGCCGTCAGTGGCCTTCGTGCACTAACCGACTCCTGTCGGCTCGCCACGATCCGCCACGACGGCAGATCGACTGGAAAGGCGAGCTATAATGAACATCAACAGCTTTCCCGTGCGGGCCGGCAATGCCGCCCGTGCATTCATCAATAATAATCGCGCTGTTACCATTGCGGAACGTGTCGAGTCGCTGAATGCGATCGACGCGAAAGAAGCCGCACGCATCCTCGCCAAAATGCCGGAGGAGCGCGCCGTGCGTATCCTCGACCGGCCGGAACTGCGCAACGCCCCCGCCATTCTTGAAGTCATGAGCAATGCCGACGCGGCACGGCTGCTGCACGGCATGTCCAATGACCGCGTGGCCGACATTCTCCTTGAACAGGACGGCGATACCCGCGATCGGCTGTTTGCCACCCTCGACGAGCCGGTTCGCGTGGCGATCCAGGGCCTGATGGGCTATCCGCCGCGCACGGCGGGCGGCATCATGACGACGGAATTCGTCAGCGTGTCCGCCAGCTGGACCGTTGCCCAGACGCTCGACCATGTTCGCCAGGTCGAACGTTCCCGCGAGACCGTCTATGCGATCTATGTGCTGGACGACGAAACGCAGGCGCTGCTGCATGTCGTGACGCTGCGCCGTCTCATCACCGGGGAGCCCGATGCCTGCATTCTGACGGTCGCGCAGAAGGGTACGCCGGTCACGGCACCCCCGCTGATGAAGCAGGAGGATGTCGCTCGCCTCATCCGCCGCCACGACCTGCTTGCGCTGCCGGTTGTCGATGAAAACTGTCGCATGCTCGGCATCGTCACGGTCGATGATGTCATCGACACGATGATCGCCGACAGCACTGAGGCCGCGCAAAGGTTTGGCGGTATGGAAGCTCTCGGCCAGCCCTACATGAAGATCGGCTTTGCCGGCATGATCCGCAAGCGCGCCGGCTGGCTTGCCGCCCTCTTCCTCGGCGAAATGCTGACGGCGAGCGCCATGCAGCATTTCGAGGGCGAGTTGGAAAAGGCTGTCGTCCTGACGCTGTTCATCCCGCTGATCATGAGCTCGGGCGGTAATTCCGGCTCGCAGGCGACGTCGCTGATCATCCGGGCGCTGGCGCTCGGCGAGCTCAAGCTCTCGGACTGGTGGCGTGTCGCCCTGCGCGAACTGCCGACCGGCATGGTGCTTGGCTCGATCCTCGGTCTCGTCGGCTTCGCCCGTGTCGTGCTTTGGCAGACCATCGGCCTGTTCGACTACGGTCCGCATTGGCAACTGGTCGGCCTCACGGTCTTCGCCGCACTGATCGGCATCGTCACCTTTGGCTCGCTGGCCGGTTCGATGCTGCCGTTTCTCCTGCAAAGGCTGCGGCTTGATCCGGCCAGCGCGTCTGCTCCGGCCGTGGCAACGCTGGTCGATGTCACCGGCTTGGTGATCTATTTCTCGGTCGCACTGCTGATCCTCAGCGGCACGATGCTCTGAAGACAATCGAAATCCCGACATCGAAGGGGCCGGCGACGGCCCCTTTTCCCTTTCAGACCGGCTGAGGCAGCTTCAGGGCGCCATTGGTCTTGAGAGTGCGGATGGCGAAGTTCGAACGCAGATCGGTGATGCCGGGCAGAACGAGAAGCTTCTCCGACATCACCTTTTCATAGGCGGCCAGATCTTCCACCACGACCTCGGCAAGAAAATCGGCCGTTCCCGAAATCAGATGGCAGGAAACGATCTCCGGGATCGCCAGCAATGCCGCCTGCTGCGCCTCGGAATTCTCCTTCGAATGATGGCCTACCTTCAGTTCGACGAAAACCGTCAGGCCAAGCCCCGCTTCCTTGCGGTTGATGTCGGCGCGGTAGCCGCGCAGCAGGCCGGATTTCTCCAGATTGCGAATCCGCCGCAGACAAGGCGACGGCGACAAGTTCACCTTCTCGGCGATCTCGACATTGGTGGCGCGCGCATCCTCCTGCAGGCAGTTGAGGATAGCAATATCGAATTTATCCAGTTTTGGCATTTTTGCGATATCCTATCGCCTAAATTGGCAGATTATGGCTGATAACATGTTCTGCAAGCTATAACTAGCAAGGACATGCCTCGGCCTCCGGCGCTATCTTTTCTTCAACCGGATGATGATCCGGACGGTTAGAAAGGATACGTCGATGACCGCTTTGGCTTTCTCCTCCCGCAAGACGATGCCTACCGCGATCGGCTATGCCGGCGCCATCATTACAGTGCTGATCTGGGCCAACTGGATTCTTGCCACCCGCCATACCACTGAGACGCAGATGAGCACGATCGACCTCGGCCTCATCCGTTACGGCATTCCGGCGCTGGTGCTCTCCCCTGTCTGGCTGCGCACCGGCCTGCTGCCGAAAGGCGTGCCCCTGAAGCTCCTGGCGCTGATGGTCTGCGGCTCCGGCGCGCTGTTCTTCCAATTGACCACCTTCGCCATTCACTTCACACCCGCCGCCTCGGCCGGCATTCTGCTCGGCGGTTCGATGCCGCTGGCCGCCGCGCTGATCGGTGTGCTGCTGTTTCGCGAACGTCCGGATATCACCCGCTGGCTTGGCCTTGGCGGCATCGTCGCCGGCGTCGTCATTCTTCTGGTGCGCAGCCTTTCCGGCGCGGAAGTTTCCTGGATCAGCTTCACACTGCTGCCGCTCGGCGCGCTGCTCTGGGCCGGCTATACCCACGCCTTCCGCCGCTCCGGGCTGAATGCCTTCCAGTCGAGCGCCATCATCGCCGTCTGGTCGTTCCTCATTCATGTCGTGCTGGCTTTCATCTTCGGCAGCTCGCTCGCCTCCGTATCGCTGCCGGAAATCGGCCTGCAGGTCGTCAGCCAGGGCCTGCTCTCCGGCCTTGCCGCCACCCTCGCCTACGGCCTTGCCGTCCAGGCTCTCGGCGGCACGCAAGCCGCCGCCTTCACCGCCATCACCCCGGTGCTTGCCACCTTCGGCGGCGGGCTGCTGCTGGGCGAACCGCTTGGCATGGCCGAGATTTCGGCGGCAGTGGTTACGGGATTAGGGGTCGCGCTGTCGACGGGCCTGCTGTCGCGGAAGTAAGTCGCTGCACAGAGATTGCGTGGAAGGCTGCCATTGGCAGCCTTCGGCATTGAAAGTGACATCATGTGATTCTAATTTTAGTGATGAAGGAGCATATCAATGCGCACCACCGTCACCATCGATGACAAATTGCTCGCAGAGGCACGAGATGTCACCGGAATAGCCGAGACTTCAGCGATCGTGCGCGAAGCGTTGAAAGCTCTCGTGGAACGCGAAGCCGCCAGAACCCTGATACGTCTTGGCGGCACGGAGCCGGATATTGCGGCTCCTCTTCGTCATCGATCTGGCACACCGAATGACCCAAGTCGATAATATCGATCTGGAACGATCATTTTATTTGCGAGAAGCCCGACCATGTCGGCATCCATGCCGACAGCGCGGCGCTCACACTCGGACGCAAATTGTAAAAGCTGCTGCTCAGAACCATATCGCCATCGCAACCCGCCGGGCCGGGTCCGCGCCGTGCTCGAACTCTCTTTCCAGAATTCGTGTCAGTTCCGTCGACCTCTCGCTTTCGTCCAGTATGCGGAAGCCAAGCGAGGCATAGAACGGCGCGTTGAAGGACACATGGCGATCCGTCGTCAGGGTGATGCCCGATACGCCCGGCCTACGTGCGCGCTCGATGAGCGTATGCATCAGCCGCCGTCCGACGCCCTTTTTCTGCCAGTCCCGCACGACGTCGATTTCTGCAACATGGATGGTATCGGCCATCACGACACCAGCGAGAAAACCGAACGGCTGATCCAACTCATCGGCTGCGACGAACAGCAGATCCGCCTCCAGGGATTGCCGGAGCATGCCAATCGGCAGGGAGGTCGGCTCGCAGGCAACCGCGCCGGCCTCGTGCAGTGCCCAGAAAGCATCGACCTCGATGGCGGCCAGCAGGTGCAGCTCGTCCGAGCGGGCCAAACGTATCTCGTAAATGTCTCGTCCAGCCTCCTCCATGCCCATCACATATTCGGATAGACCGGCCCCTCGCCGCCCTGCGGGGGAACCCAGTTGATGTTCTGGTTCGGGTCCTTGATGTCGCAGGTCTTGCAGTGGACGCAGTTCTGGGCGTTGATGACGTAGGTCTCCTCGCCCTCCTTCTCCACCCATTCGTAGACCGCCGCAGGACAGTAGCGGGCCGACGGGCCGGCAAAGATATCGTGTTCCGAACTCTTCTGCAGGGCCATGTCCTTGACCTTGAGATGAACCGGCTGGTCTTCCTCATGATTGGTGTTCGACAGGAATACCGAGGAGAGACGGTCGAAGGTGAGTACGCCATCCGGCTTCGGATAGGCGATCGGCTTATGCTTGGCGGCCGGTTCCAGCGATTGCGCGTCGGTCTTGCCGTGTTTCAGCGTGCCGAAAAAGGAGAAGCCGAGGAGCTGGTTCGTCCACATGTCGAACCCGCCGAGCACCACGCCGATTGCCGTGCCGAACTTCGACCACAGCGGCTTGACATTGCGCACCCGCTTCAGGTCCTTGCCGATATCGCCAGAACGCCATTCGTTCTCGATCTCGATGACTTCGTCATTGGCGCGGCCGGCCGCGATCGCGCCTGCGATCTTGTCGGCGGCGAGCATGCCCGACAGCACCGCATTGTGGCTGCCCTTGATGCGTGGCACGTTGACGAAGCCGGCCGAACAGCCGATCAGCGCGCCACCGGGGAAGGAAAGCTTCGGCACCGACTGATAACCGCCCTCGGTGATGGCGCGGGCGCCATAGGAAATGCGCTTGCCACCTTCAAACGTGCCACGAATGGCCGGATGCGTCTTGAAGCGCTGGAATTCCTCGAAAGGATGGAGATAGGGGTTCTTGTAGTTGAGGTGCACGACGAAGCCGACGGCAACAAGATTGTCTTCCAGATGATAGAGGAAAGAGCCGCCGCCGGTCTTCATGCCGAGCGGCCAGCCGAAGGAATGCTGCACGAGACCCTGCTTGTGGTTCTCGGCCTTCACCTGCCAGAGCTCCTTGATGCCGATGCCGAACTTCTGTGGCTCGCGGTCCCTCGACAGATCAAACTTGGCGATGAGCTGCTTGGCAAGCGATCCGCGCACGCCCTCGCCGATCAGCACATATTTGCCTGTTAGTTCCATGCCGCGGGTATAGTTCGGGCCGGGCTCGCCATTCTTCTCGATGCCCATGTCGCCGGTGGCAACACCGATGACGGCGCCGTCGTCATTATAGAGCACTTCGGTTGCGGCAAAGCCGGGATAGATATCGACGCCCAGCGCCTCGGCCTTTTCGGCGAGCCAGCGGCAGACATTGCCGAGCGAGACGATATAATTGCCGTGATTGTTCATCAGCGGCGGCATGGCGAAATTCGGCAAGCGGACGGAGCCGGCGGGGCCGAGCAGCATGAAGTGATCGGCCGTCACCTCGGTCTTGAAGGGATGTCCCTCCTCCTCGCGCCAGCCCGACAGCAGCCGGTCGATGCCGATCGGATCGACGACCGCGCCGGACAGGATATGCGCGCCGACTTCAGCGCCCTTTTCGAGCACAACGACGCTCAGATCAGGATTGACCTGCTTCAGGCGGATCGCCGCCGACAGCCCCGCAGGACCTGCCCCGACAATCACAACGTCGAATTCCATGCTCTCGCGTTCAGGCAGCTCGCTGGCGTCAGTCATTCACTCTCTCCGATTGGCCATGCCCGATTGAACCGGATGCGCGGCCTTGTCCCTTTTTGGGCGTCTTCCCCGTTTCGCCTATCTCTTGTCAAAACGGGAGAGAATTGTCGAGCCGGGAAGCGACAGGCAATCCTCCAATTCACCCAACACATCAACCAAGTTAAGTTACGCTTACGTGAACGTCAATATTTTGCTATGTTTTATCTGGAACCTAAGTGGGCCGACGTCCCGCAGGCCAATCCCGCGATGCGTGAATCACACGAAGGATGCTAATGGTTTCCAATGTTCCGAGCGTCGTGACGGCATAGGCAATGATATAGAGCAGCCCGCCGATCGACTTCTCATATGTTCCGCTCACCCGACCGGGCCTGCCGGTCGGCCTCTCGGCAAGTGATTCAGCGGCGCTCCGAAGACGATCCGCGATATCCCTTGCGACACGAACATCGTCCGCAGCAATGTAGGTTATCTGCCGCTTGAGATCGTCCAAGGCATCTCGCGACCACTGGATGGAGCGCTTCACGCCTAACTGTTCCGTTCCGCGCCAATGACGTCATCGATTTCCGACATAGCGAGATCGTGCGGGACGACCCGGCCAGCTTTGACATCTTCAAGGCCGCGCTGCACACCCTCGATGATTTCCAGCTCACGCTCGACATAGGCAGCCACGGCCTCACCCGCGAGAAACGATCTGCTGCGCCGCGTGCCATCCGCCAGACGTTCCAGCTTTTCCTTGACCTCTGATGAAATCCGTATGGTCATGGTCGTGCTTGCTGGCATCGGACGCTCCTGTGTTAAGATGTACACAACATATCACAATTTGCATGGATAAGGAAAATACATATGGATCTCGGCATCAAGGGAAAGCGGGCGCTGGCTCTCGCCTCGTCCAAGGGACTGGGTCACGGCATCGCGGTGGCGCTGGCGCGCGAGGGGGCGAATGTTCTGCTTTGCGGCCGTAGCGGCGAGAGGCTGGAAGCCAATTGCAACGCCATCAATGCCGAGGGCAAAGGCCGGGCCGACTGGATCTGGGCCGATCTCAACGACGACAACTTCGTCGATGTTGTCGGCAAGGCGGTTACCGATAAGCTCGGCGGCCTCGACATCCTCGTCAACAATAGCGGCGGGCCGACACCGGGGACAACGGAGGATATGACCGCCGACCGGTTGGAAACCTATTTCCTGTCGATGGTGGCGCGGATCATCACGCTGACCAATGCGCTGTTGCCGGGCATGAAGACGCAGGGCTGGGGGCGCATCCTCACCGTTGCCTCGTCCGGCGTCATCGAGCCCATCTCCAATCTGGCGCTGTCCAACACGCTGCGCCCGGCACTTGCGGGATGGAGCAAGACATTGGCGAGCGAAGTGGCGGCGCACGGCATCACCGTAAACATGCTTCTGCCCGGCAGCATCGCCACCGACCGGCTGGCCGATCTCGACAACGCGGCGGCCAAACGCAGCGGCAAAAACCTGGAGGACATCAGCGCCGAGCGACAACAGCGCATTCCGGCCGGCCGCTACGGCCGCGTCGAGGAATTTGCCGCCACGGCCGCTTTCCTCTGCAGCGAACCCGCAAGCTATGTGACCGGTTCGATGATCCGCTGCGACGGCGGAGCGGCGCGGTCGCTCTAAAGAACAACTTTCACGCGCTACTGCATAATTCCTTAAATCGGAATCGATTTAAGGATAAAATTATGCAGCAGATTTGAAGTGTTACAGCGACCTTTGCGCGTCACATGTGACGCGCGGCGCTGTAGAAAACACGCTCTGAAACCGGCCAGAACAACACAATTGCGTGAGTAACGGCGAGTCTCGGCATTGCGGCCAGACTCGCCGTCTCAAGATAAACTCAGCAAAACTCGGCTTCGCTCCGCCTTTATTACATGGCGGCAATCAAAAAATAGTCATTTCGGTTATTTGCTGCGCTGCGAGAAGCGTCGCGCCGGCAAAGCTTTCCAAGCTTTAATTTTTCACCTCGGTGAACTGTGATAAATTGCGGCGGAATGGCGTTCATGAATTCGCGTTATAGGGACAGAATAACCGAACGTTAGCGGTAACGGCGATGTGAGGAGTTGCAGCGAAGTCCGTCTTTGTTTGCGACGCAATAAATCCACTTCGAAGTCATCGCATTTCCCGCAACTCGCCTCAACCGGTTCTTAAATATGAAGAAATTTTGGCTCTCGCTTGGCCTTCTCGTTATTGCCGCCCTTGCGGTATGGAGCTACCGCGACCGTATCCCCTTTATGTCCGCTTTCGTCGACAAGGCGTCCGCCAAGACCGAGGATAGCGCAAAGACGACGGATGCGAGCAGTCATGGCAAACGCCAGTCTGCTCCCCAGGTCGTCAAGACCATGGCCGTCACGAAAACGACGCTGGCCAACGACGTCACCGCCACCGGCTGGGCCGATGCGCAGGATACCACGACGGTCGCCGCGCAGGAGTCCGGCATCATCGTCTCGATCGAGGCTCAGGACGGCGCCATGGTCAAGGCAGGCGACCTCATCGCCACGCTCGATCCACGCACGGCCCAGGCCTCGGTCGACAAGGACCAGGCGACGCTGGCCAAGGACCAGGCAACCCTGACTCAGGCAGAATCGGCCCTCACGCGCGCCAAGAGTCTCTTGAACGGCGCGGGCACGCAGCAGACATTGGACCAGGCCGTCGCGGCGCGCGATACCGCGGTGGCGACGGTCAACGGTGACAAGGCGCAACTCGCGTCCGATCGGGTCCTGCTTGAGAACACCCAGATCCGCGCGCCCTACAACGGCCGCCTTGGCGATGTCGCTCTCAGCGTCGGCGCCTATGTGAGCCCCGGCACGGCAATCGTATCGATCGCGCAGTACGACCCGATCTATGTCAAGTTCCACCTGCAGGAGAGCCATCTTCGCGAGCTGGAGGAAGCGATGAAGACCGGACCTGTGCCGGTCAGCACCGTCCCCCGGTCGGAGCAGGGAAAGTCGCGCCAGGGCGCGATGAGCTTTTATGACAATCAGGTCGACGCCGCGTCCGGCACCATCCTCGCCAAGGCCAAGTTCGAGAATGCCAATGGCGCCATCTGGCCCGGCCAGTCGGTCAATATCGTCATGCATTTCAACGACAGCCAGCCCGTGCTCGTTGCGCCGACCGTGGCGATCAGCCCCGGTGCCGAGGGCTTTTACGCCTTCGTCGTCAAGGACAACAAGGTTCATATGACGCCGGTCACCGTCGCCCGCCAGAATGGCGGCTTCACCGCCGTCGCCACGGGTCTTTCGGAAGGCGATCATGTCGTGGTCGAAGGTCAGGTGCAGCTCAACGATGGCCAGAGCGTTGTCGAGCAGTTCAACGACGGCAAGTCTCAGAATGTCGCTTCGGCTGACGGCGAGCCGGGTCAGAAGACCGAAACGATTACGGTTGGAGCGCGGCAATGATCCCCAATTTCTGTATCCAACGGCCGGTTGCGACGACACTTCTGGCCCTGGGTGTGGTCATGGCCGGCCTGGCCGGCTATCAGCTCGTGCCGGTGGCGGCCCTGCCACAGGTCGATTTTCCGACGGTCAACGTTACCGCGCAGCTGACCGGTGCTTCCCCGCAGACCATGGCAACCTCGGTTTCGACCCCGCTGATCAAGCAGTTCGAAACCATCCCCGGCATCAGCGAAATCTCGTCGACGAACTCGCTCGGCAATACCAGTATCGTTCTGCAATTCGACCTAAGCCGCGATATCGACGCAGCCGCCGCCGACGTTCAGGCGGCAATCTCGAATGCTACGCGCCAGCTGCCCGACAATCTGACCGTGCCGCCAAGCTATCGCAAGACCAACCCGGCCGATGCGCCGATCCTGCTCTTGGCCGTACAAAGCGATACGATGCCGCGCAGCAAGCTCGATGAAATCGCCGAAGACATCATCTCGCCGTCGCTGTCCACCATTTCCGGCGTCGCCCAGGTGACCGTCTATGGCGCGCAGACCTATGCCGTGCGCGTCGAGGTCGATCCGAACAAATTGCAGGATCGCGGCATCGGTATCGACACCGTCAATACCGCGCTCGCCAACGCCAACAGCCAGGTTCCGATCGGCACGCTACAGAACAAATCGCAGAGCATGACGGTCAATGCCAACACGCAGCTGCTCAACGCCCAACAGTTCCGCACGCTGGTCATCGCCAACCCCAATGGGGCGCCGATCCACCTGAGCGATGTCGCCGATGTCCAGGACAGCGTGCAGAATACCAATACGGGTTCCTGGTATGACGGCAAGCGGGCGATCATTCTCGCCGTTCAGCGTCAGCCGGACGCCAACACCGTCGACGTGGTCGATGCGATCAATGCCAAGCTGCCGCAATTGCATGCGGAAATCCCGGCTTCGGTCAAAACGAGCGTCATGAACGATTCGGCACAGCCGATCCGCGACGCCATTTCCGACGTCAAATTCACGCTGATGCTGACGATCAGCCTTGTCGTCCTGGTCATCTATCTCTTTACCGGCAAGCTGATGGCGACGATCATTCCGGGTCTTGCCGTGCCCCTGTCGCTGATCTCGACATTCGGCATGATGTATGTGCTCGGATACAGCGTCGACAACATATCGCTGCTGGGATTGACGCTCGCGGTCGGCCTTGTGGTGGACGACGCCATCGTCATGCTTGAAAACATATTGCGGCATGTCGAGGAAGGCATGCCGGTGCTGCAGGCGGCGATCAAGGGCTCGGCGGAAGTCAGCTACACCATCATCTCGATGTCGATCTCGCTGATCGCCGTCTTCATTCCGATCCTGCTGATGGGCGGCGTGGTCGGTCGTATCTTCAACGAATTCGGCATGGTGGTCGCCATCGCCATCGTGTCGTCGGCGATCGTCTCCCTGACCGTCACGCCAATGCTCAGCTCCCGACTTTCCAACGACCACCGCCCGCCACCGCTGCCGGTGCGCCTCTTCAATGTCGGCTTCGACTGGGTTCAGCGCGGCTATGACAGGGGTGTCGCCTGGTGTTTACGCAACCGTGGTATCGTACTTCTCTGCTTCGCCGGCTCGATCGGTCTCTCCGTGTACCTGTTCATGGTGCTGCCGGCGAGCTTCTTCCCGACCGAAGATATCGGCCGCCTGCAGATATCCACCCAGGCCCGCCAGGATATCTCCTATACGGCCATGCGCGACCTGCAGAATCAGGCGGCGGCCGCCATCAAGCAGAATCCCGCCGTTGCGCATGTCATGTCGATCGTCGGCGGCAATGCGCGCCAGCCGTTGAACAACGGCACGATGTTTGTCGAGCTGAAGCCGAAGGATCAGCGCGAGCCTCTGGACACGACGTTGCGTGAACTGCGCGCCAGTATCGGCAAGATCGCCGGTATCAAGGCCTTCATCACGCCACAGCAGAGCCTCCGCTTTGGCGGCCGCCAGACGGCCAGCCAGTATCAGCTCGTCGTCCAGGCGCTCAGCGCCGACCAGACCAACCTCTGGGCCAACAAGATCGAAGACGCCATGCGGCGCGATCCGCGCTTTACCGACGTGACGTCGGACGAGCAGAATAACGCGCTTCAGGCCAATATCGTCGTCGATACCGAAAAGGCTGCGGCCTACGGCATCAATAACAACCAGTTGCGCACCACGCTGGAAGAGGCTTTCAGCAGCTACGAAGCCGCGCAGATCCAATCCACCGGCGATAGCTACGACGTCATCGTCGAATTTGACACCAGCAAGCCCTGGGATGATCAGAAGCTTCAGGAAATCCAGATCGCTTCGGCAGGCGGCGCCCTCGTTCCGCTGTCGAACTTCGCGCATGTCGAACGCACGACAGGTCCGGTCACCATCAACCAGACCGGACAGCTCGTTTCGACCACCGTGTCCTTCAACCTGCCGGCCGGCGAGGCGCTCGGCGACGCCACCGCTCAGATCGAACAGATCAAGAAGGACCTCAACGTGCCGGCGGACGTCTTCACCTCCTATGGCGGCACCGCCCAGATCTTCCAGCAGTCGCAGGGCAGCACGCCTTACCTGATCCTTGCCGCAGTCCTGACGATCTATGTGGTGCTCGGCGTTCTCTATGAAAGCTTCATCCACCCGCTGACCATTCTGTCCGGTCTGCCAGCAGCCGCCCTCGGCGCGCTGCTCGCCCTGAAGCTCTTCGGCTTCGACCTGTCGATCATCGCGCTCATCGGCCTGCTGATGCTGATCGGCATCGTCAAGAAGAACGCGATCATGATGATCGACGTGGCGCTGGAAACGCTTCGATCGACCAGCGGCATATCGCCGGCGGCGGCGATCCATGAAGCCTGCGTGCGCCGTTTCCGTCCGATCATGATGACGACCTTCTGCGCCCTGCTCGGCGCGCTGCCGATCGCTGTCGGTGGTGGCGCCAGCTCGGAGCTTCGCCAGCCGCTCGGTATCGCCGTCGTCGGCGGTCTCGTCGTCTCGCAGATCCTGACGCTGTTCATCACGCCGGTCATCTTCCTCGAGATGAACCGCCTGAACGACTTCGTCGGCCGCCTCGGCAAGCGCAAGGACAAGCATCCGCGCGAAGAGGAAGCGCCCACCGCCATTGCGGCGGAGTGACATGTGACGGACGTCGAAAGGGCGTCCGTTTGGCTTGAGTAGTCTCGAACCGGCGGAATGGTTTGCGGACAGGATCGCGCCCAAATAAATCCGCTTTCAAGTCTTGCGCTTGCAAGCCTGCCATGCCATGACGCGCCCTCCTTAAGACAGGGGCGCGTCTCGCGTTCCATGAGGGGCATCGCCCCATCCCATAAAATTCGACAGAAGGGAGTGCGGGCATGGCTCGGGCGCTTGGTCTTGACTTCGGCACGACGAATACGGTTCTGGCTCTGGCCGACGGTCCGGAGACGCAATCGGTCGCCTTCACCAGCGCGGCCGGCACCGCGGACAGCATGCGCACTGCGCTTTCCTTTATGAAAGATCCGGGGCTGGGTGCCGCCGCCCTGAAGGTCGAGGCGGGACACGCCGCCATCCGCCAGTTCATCGACAATCCGGGCGACTGTCGCTTTCTGCAATCGATCAAGACCTTTGCGGCCAGCGCACTGTTCCAGGGCACGCTGATCTATGCCAAGCGCCATACGTTCGAGGACCTGATGGAGATCTTCGTGCGCCGTCTGCGCGCCTATGCCGGGGATGGCTGGCCGGCCGATGTCGGCCGCATTGTCGCTGGCCGGCCGGTGCATTTCGCCGGCGCCAATCCTGATCCGTCGCTTGCCACCGCACGCTATAACGAGGCGCTGTCCCGGTTCGGCTTTCCGGAAATCCACTATGTCTACGAACCGGTGGCGGCGGCCTTCTATTTCGCCCAGCATCTGAAGGCGGATGCGACCGTGCTGGTCGCCGACTTCGGCGGCGGCACGACGGACTATTCGCTGATCCGCTTCGAGAGCCATGCCGGCCGGCTGACGGCAACGCCGATCGGCCATTCAGGTGTCGGCATCGCCGGCGACCATTTCGACTTCCGGATGATCGACAACATCGTCTCGCCCGAGATCGGCAAGGGCAGCTACTTCAAGAGCTTCGACAAGCTGCTGGAAGTACCCACCTCCTACTACGCCAATTTCGGCCGTTGGAACCAGCTCTCGATCTTCAAGACCTCGCGCGAATATGCCGACCTGAAGAAGCTGGTCCGCAGCAGCGTCGAGCCGGACAAGCTGGAGACCTTCATCGATCTCGTCGAGCATGACGAAGGCTATCCGCTCTATCAGGCGGTATCGGCGACGAAGATGGCGCTCTCTGCCGAAGAAGAAGCCGAATTCAATTTCCCGCCGCTCGGCAAGGCCGGCCGCAAGACAGTGCGCCGCACCGATTTCGAGCGCTGGATCACCGACGATCTCGCCCGCATCGAAGGCGCGCTGGATGACGTGCTGACGACGACCAACACGTCGCCCGACACCATCGACAAGGTGTTCCTCACCGGCGGCACCTCCTTCGTGCCGGCCGTGCGCCGCATCTTCACCGAGCGCTTCGGACAGGAGCGGATCGAAACCGGCGGCGAATTGCTCTCGATCGCCCATGGTCTCGCCCTGATCGGCGAGCGCGACGACATCAGCCAGTGGACGGCGTGAGGGTAGTTAGCTCCCTGCCCTTTTGTTCTGTCGCGGCTTTGGCTAGAGTTCGTTCATGATCTCCGCCGAAGACCTCTCACCAGCCGAACTCGCCGCCCTTCTGCATTTTCATGCGGATGCCGGCGTGGAGTGGCTGCTGGAAGAGAAAGCCGTCGACCGGTTCGCCGAATTCGAGGCGATGAAAGCCGCTCGCCAGGGCGCACGGACGGCCCAGCCGCGTGTCGAAGCGCCGCAACAAGCGGCACGGCCGACACAGCAACCGGAGCGCCGTCAGGCCGCGCCAAAAGCGGCCGCCCCCGCAGCGCCGCCGCGCAGCGCACCTGCCATTCCCGACGAACAGGCTGTCGAACAGGCTCGCTTCGCGGCCGAAAGCGCGCGGTCGCTCGGTGAACTCAAGACGGCGCTTGAGGCTTTCAACAGCTGTAATCTGAAAAACAGCGCCCGCTCGACCATCTTCGCCAGCGGCACTTCCGAGGGCCGGATCATGGTGATCGGCCCGATGCCAACAGCTGATGACGACCGCGAGGGCGCACCCTTTGCCGGACGGACCGGACAGTTGCTCGACAAGATGCTCGCCGCCATCGGCCTGCGGCGCGACGATATCCTGCTCACCAATGTCATTCCCTGGCGACCGCCGGGTAATCGTGCGCCGTCCGCGCCGGAAATCGAGATCTGCCGCCCCTTCATCGAGCGGCAAATCACGCTCGCCGAACCGAAGGCCCTGCTGCTGCTCGGCAATTTCACGGCCCGCCACTTCTTTGCAAGCAACGAAACGATCCATGGCCTGCGCGGAGAGTGGCGGGATGTGATGATATCCGGCCGGGCGATACCGGCAATCGCCAGCCTCCACCCACAGGAATTGCTCACCGCCCCAATCAACAAGCGATTGGCGTGGAACGACCTGCTGGCCTTTAAATCGCGCATAAACGGCGAAGCATAAGACTATTTTTTTAGCAACATTAACGGAATATGAAAGTTGCCATGCGTATATTGCATAGCAGCACTCCAATTGCGTGCATTGCGGAATCAATGTTGCACTGCAATATATAGGTGTGTCTTGGGAGGAATTTTAGAAGGAACCAAGGCCGTGACAGCACGTTTTCGACCTATCCATTGCGGGTTTGATACCCTGCGCCGCGCCATCCAGCCCGCGCGCGCCACCAACGGCCATCGCAGCATCGGCATTGCCGCTAATGAGCAGATGACTGCTCGCGGCACCGGGATTTCCGCGCGTGTTGCCCGCCCGACCGCCATATTCGCCGATTTTCGTCAGTGCTGAAGAGGGATCATATCGTGTCCTCGGGATTTCGTTCACTTTTCACTCTCCTCGATACCGTTGGGCATATCGGCTCGGCTGTGCGCGCGGCGGAAGAATTCGAGCGCTCCCGCGGCCTACATAAGATCGAAAAGCGTGCATTAAGCCCCGCATATGCGGCGGCGGCCGGCATTCCCCTATAAGTTTGGAAGGGTGGATCGATGATCCCGCCCTTTTTCGTTTCGGATTTTCATAATCAATTTTCATGAAGTACGCCGGGCCTAGCCCGGCATTTTTTTGATCATCCCTTCGGCACGATGCCAGCCAAAACGGCTTGCGCCCATTCGAAACCCTCATCCACAGCCGCGAATTTCACGGCCTGCCAACCACAATATTCGTCGAGAAAGCCGCGCGACATCCACAGCCGCGTCTTCTTCTGCTCGTCATACCAGCCAAGGCAACCATGATCGGCGGCCTTGCGCAAAAGGCGCTGCAAATGGGTGCGCGACATCATGAACTGCGCGGCGATCGCACGCGTGTCGATACGGCCGAGATCGATGCGACCGTCGGCCTCCGCGCCCGGGTCCAGCCGGGACATCAGATTATCGACCACAAGGCCGCCAGCCTCCGTCCATAGAAACATGCCGACGCGCTCCGGCGGCTCGCGCCAGGCCGTCTCCTCCAGACAGCGGCGCGCCATCCGTGGCTGCGCCAGATCGAACAACCCCGGATGTGCGGCAAGCGTCACAGCCCGACTGCCATCATCGAGCATGTCGAGAGCAGCAAGATTGGCGAGAAACCAACTGAACATGGCTGCGTGACTGACCTCCGTCGGCTCGTAGCGTCGCGGACGCCGCACGAGACCAGCGGCGGGAACGAGGAAGCGATAGGTCAGCAATTCCTCGATATAGGTCAGCACGGTATTGCGGCTCGCCACGCGGTGTTGCGTGATGAGATTCCGGAGCTCGACAGCTGTCAGACCGGAGCCGGGCATGGCGGGATCGTATTCCAGATGAAGCGCATAGGCCGTCTGGGTCAACAGCCAGCGCTGTTGGGAAGCCAACAGGCGCGCGATCCGCGGTCCGCTGTCATAACGGTTCCGCAGCGCCTCCGCTAAAAAGCGCAAGGAAGATACGAATTCGGGATGGCGAGCAAGTTGCTCGGCGGGAAAACTCAAGCGGGCCTCCTTATGGCGCCCTTCTTAAATATCAATAGGGAAGGAAATTTTCTAATTTCTACACGAATTTGCGGTCACCATGTATCATATTGACACAAGATAGCATGCTATAAATGCTATTGATGCAAGAAGTTAAGCAGAAAATCACCATCATGACATTCCCTTCGCCCATCTTTTCCATAGCAATGGGGCGACCGAAGACAGGAATAACCATCCGCGTCACACAGCGTCGCGATTGATCACGCATTATTGCCGGGTTAGACCAAGCTGAGTGGCGGCAATCGACGCACTCCTCAACCCAATCTACGGGAATCCCGTTCCAATGCTGGCCAGCCTCGTCTCGATCGCCAGTCTGATGTTGTCAACATTGTTGATGATGGTCGGCTATGGCCTAATGAACTTCGTCGTCCCGATCCGCTCCGTGGCGGAGGGATGGTCGACCTTCACCATCTCGGTGATTGCCACCGGCTACACGTTCGGCTTTACCATATCCTGCATCATCACGCCGCGTTTCGTGCGGCGGGTGGGGCATGTGCGCGTGTTCGGCGCACTGATCTCGCTGCTCAGCATCGGCATCCTGCTTTGCGCCTTGATGGTCGATTGGCGTGCCTGGCTCGCCTTCCGCTGTATCAGCGGCTTCGGCATCGCCGGCGCCTATCTTATCATCGAGAGCTGGCTGAACGAGCGGGTCAACAATGAAAACCGCGCGACCATCTTTTCGGTCTACATGATCACCTGCCTGGTCGGCTCGATCGGCGGACAATATCTGGTACCGCTCGGCGACCCCAGCAATACGTCGCTTTTCATTCTTTGTGGCATCATCTTCGCACTCGCCATGCTGCCGACGGCACTCTCGACCGCCAAATCGCCGACACCGATCCACGAAGCCAAGTTCGACCTGCCGAAGCTTTACCGGCTGTCGCCCATCGCCTTCATCGGCTCGCTGCTATCGGGCGCTCTCTCAGGGACCTGGAGCAGCCTCGGCGGGGTCTATACCCAGAATGTGGGCATGAATACCGCCGAAGGAGCGACGCTGCTTGCCTGCGTGCTCGCCGGCGGCGCGGTGTCGCAACTGCCGATCGGCCGCATCTCCGACCAGGTGGACCGGCGCTACGTCATGATCGTCTGCGGCGGCGTCGGCGTTATCGCCTGCATTATCATGACCTTGTTCGACGCGCAGACGCTGATGACGCTCTATGTCGCAGGCTTCTTCATCGGAACCGTGCTTTATCCGATCTACGCGCTCAACGTAGCCCATGCCAACGACCGAGCGGCGCCCGACGAATATGTCACCATTTCCAGCGGCATCATGCTGCTCTACGGGCTCGGCACCGTCTCCGGCCCGCTGGTCGGCGGCGCGATGATGGAATTCGCCGGCCCATCCGGCCTTCTCTGGTTCCTGGCGCTGGCCTTCGCCCTCTATGCCGGCTACGCCGGCTGGCGCATCGCCAAGCGCAAACCGAACGAGGGGCGTATCGAAAAGACGGATTTTCAATCCATATCGCTCCCGATTCGCGGCGGTGAGCCACTTGCCCCGTCGACATCCGATTGAGCGGCAAAGTCTCCCGACCAAGACTTTTTTTGGGTAAAAACGATATATCTACTTCATGGCAGGACGTATTAACCTTTTATGAACCATAGTCTTTCAATTTAATTTCACCGCATTCAACAACTCGCACAAAAAAGCATGTATTTTCGATAACTACTTCAGCGATTACTGTTTACAAGGTCTTGGTCCGATGACAGCAGCCCCATCGATGAAACGGAGCTCCCAGCAGCATGCGGTAACGCCGCGTTCGATGCGAGTCGTGACTGATGGCATCGGCAAGGACCTGGAGCGCTTCAGCACCGATAACACCCATGTCGTCAAACAGATCAAGCTTCTGGCGATCAATGCGCTGATCGAGGCTGCCCGTGCCGGCGAAACCGGCAAAGGCTTCGCCGTGGTCGCAAACGAAGTGCAGCGCCTGGCGCAGATCGCCACCGATATCGCAAGCAAATTTCAGGATAACGTGCTCAGCCGCATCGGCGTCAGCCGCAACATGGCCGAAGCGCTGGTGGAGGAGATGGAGGGCGTTCGCCTGACTGATCTCGCCCAGACGCTGGTACAGCTCATCGTCCGCAATCTCTTCGAGCGCACCGCCGACGTCCGCTGGTGGGCGACCGACACGGCCCTCTGGGAAGCGCTTCATGACCCCCAGCCGCAACGCATCGCCTTTGCCGCCGAGCGGCTCGGCGTCATCAACCGTTTCTATACGGTCTATCTCGATCTGGTCATGACCGACATGAAGGGACAGGTCATCGCCTCGGCCAACCCCGCCTACCAGCGGAAACTCGCCGGCGCCAGCCTTGCCTCGGACACCTGGTTCAGAGCAGCAGCGGCCTGCCGGTCGGGCGACGACTATATCGTCGACGAGGTCCGGCCGAGCGAATGTCACGACCGGCGAAACGTGCTCGTATATGCTACCGGTATCCGCGAAAACGGACGGTCGGACGGCAAGCAGATCGGCACGCTGGGTGTCTATTTCGACTGGCAGAACCAGGGACAGGCGATTGTCGACAAGGAAGCCAACCTGCCGCCGCAGATCGCCGAAAAGACCCTGGTAATGCTGCTTGACGGCAAGAAGCGCGTGATCGCCTGCAGCGATCCGAAACTCATGTTCTCGCATTTTGCGCTTGCCAATCCCGAGGGCGCGACGCGCGGAAGCTATTACGACAATAACGGCGCCATCATCGCTTACGCCAAGACGCTCGGTTATGAGGATTATGACGGCCTCGGCTGGTATGGCGTCGTCGTGCAACAGACTGAAGCCGACGACGCGATCAGGGCGGTTTTCAACCTGAAATGAACCCTAGCCTTGTTGGTCGAATACTCTCGCCGTCGTCACAAATTGCAGTGACGCGATGATATGACTTTAACTTTGGTTCAGATTTCGATGTAATGATGCGGCGGATTTTGCTTCGGAGCGTTGCTCCGGATCAACACCCGCCGCAGTTATCAGCCCGATCAGGATAGACCATGCGAACAGACACCGGCCAGATCGTTCATCTGGCAGACTATCGTCCCACCGACTTCGTACTGGAACGCGTGGACCTTACCTTCGACCTGCACCCGACGGAGACCAAGGTCGAAGCGCGGCTGATCTTTCATCGTCGCGAAGGCGTCGATCTCAAGGCACCGCTGGTCCTCGACGGCGACGAACTGGTCCTATCGGGGCTACTGCTCGACCAGGACGAACTTGCGGCCGAACACTATACGGCGACGCCGGAAAGCCTGACGGTCAAGGACCTGCCGGAAAGCGCGCCTTTCGAACTGACGGTCACGACATCAATCAATCCCGAAGCCAATACGCAGCTCATGGGGCTCTACCGCACCGGCGGCGTCTATTGCACCCAATGCGAGGCCGAAGGCTTCCGCCGCATCACCTATTTCCCCGATCGCCCCGATGTTCTTGCCCCCTATACAGTCAACATCATCGCCGACAAGACCGCCAATCCGCTGCTGCT
>Ga0136846_1232734_pt1 | contig 21168 bp, 16 predicted proteins | sample HopSoiMetagenom2_FD_96841 | JGI IMG/M metagenome (GOLD analysis project Ga0136846, IMG submission 96841) | Grasslands soil microbial communities from Hopland, California, USA - 2 Assembly 2016 (version 4) | ecosystem: Environmental > Terrestrial > Soil > Grasslands | place: USA: Hopland... | reverse complement strand
GGCGCATATCAATTCAGCAAATTACCGTGGAAACCCAAACTCTCCTACCGCTATGCATTTTTCGAAGGCGATAACCCCAAAACTCACGAGGATGAGGCCTTCGACTCGTTGTATGTCGGTTTCTATGACTGGGGTACGTGGTGGCAAGGTGAGATTGCTGGCGAGTACTTTCTGGCGAACTCCAATAACATCTCGCACCAGCTTCGCCTTCATATGTCGCCCACTCAGAAGCTCGGATGGGGCGTCATGGGCTATTGGTTTCACATTGATCAACCAGGCTCGTTTGGGCCCGGTGTCACTTCTCGCAATGCTGCTTTCGAATTCGAGAGCTATGCCGACTGGAAATTTTACAAAAACTTCACTCTAAGTCTAGTCGGAGCATTCGCGGACCCACACAAAGCAGTGCAAGAAGCTTACAACCGCACGAGCGCCTTTACTTACGGGATGGTGTACATTGCCTACTCTTTCTGAAGAAATCGTCAACACTTTGCCGGAGATCACGGCCAGACATGCCGCCGTTGAGATTGACCGGGCTGCCCGCCATTCACCAAGCAGAATCAAGACACCGACTATTCCAATTCCTTTCCATAAGTTGCTCAGAGTGGTCGCGATCGTCAACGACGATAACGCCCTGACCCGTCAACTGCTGGATCGGATCAGGGCGGAAAAGTTTCAAGTTGACACGACCGCCAGTTTCGTGCGGGATGTCACCGATGACGCCGGTGTGGGCGCATACATTGCGATCGTTGACGGCGACCAGCGCGAGAGTGCTCGTTCGCTGGTACGCGCCGTCCGCGCTGCTGGTTTTCAAACGCCACTGTGGGCGCTCGCTGACTCACACCGAATCTCAGACATGAGCAGCTTTGAGTCACTTGGCGAGGTCACGGGCTACATCTATTTGGGACAGCAGACTCCAGCGTTCTATTCCAAGCAGGTTATAGCCAGTCTGATCGACTATGGAATGAGCTTGTTGCCGCCTTTTTTTGGCGGCTTAATGGCCTATGATGCCGAGGCCAATATTGCGTTCGACTGCCCGGGGCATCAGGGTGGCCAGTTTTATCAGAAGTCGCCGGCAGGGCAGCTCTTTTTCAAACACTTCGGCGAGAGCATCTTTCGCAATGATCTTTGCAATGCTGACGTGGGACTCGGAGACTTGCTGATTCACGAAGGCCCCGCGGCTGCCGCCCAGCGTCACGCTGCTCAGGTATTCGGCGCGGACAAAACCTATTTCGTACTGAATGGCACGAGCACCTCTAATAAGGTCGTCACCAACGCCCTGCTAAAACGGGGCGATCTGGTCCTGTTTGATCGCAACAACCATAAATCCCTGCACCATGGCGCCTTGATTCAGGCTGGAGCGATTCCGGTATTTCTACCCACCGCACGCAATCCGTTTGGCATGATCGGGGCTGTTGATTGGATCGCCTGGGGCGAAGACTACCTTCGTGAGCAGATTCGAAAAAATCCACTTGTAAAGGACCCGGATCTGTACAAGGCAGACCGACCGTTTCGCCTCGCTTGCATCCAGCTGGCCACGTATGACGGAACCATCTACAACGTCAAGAAGGTCCTCGAACAAATCGGGAACCTCTGTGAATACGTGCTCTGGGACGAGGCATGGATTGGATACAACGCATTCCATCCGCTGTTCAACAATCACAGCCCAATGCGTCTGGGAAACCTTGGGCCCGAGATGCCGGGGCTTTTCTCCACCCAGTCAGTTCACAAACAGGGCGCCGGATTTTCGCAGGCTTCCCAAATCCATAAACGCGACGAACATATACGCGGCCAGCGGCGTTTCATCGAACACAAACGGTTCAACGATGCGTTTCTGATGCATGCCTCGACTTCTCCTTTTTATCCGTTGTTTGCCTCGTTGGATGTAAACGCGAAAATTCATGCCGGTAAAGCAGGAGAAATGCTCTGGGATCGATGCATTGAACTCGGCATCGAGACCCGGAAAAAGCTTCGTGAGTTGGGCCGTCACTACGCTAAGGTCGGCCGAAATAGTGAGGAGAAGTGGTTCTTCGATCCTTTCGTTCCCGATGTCGTGAACATTCGCGATTCGAAATTCATTAAGGACGCCACCGACGTGCGATGGGAGGATCTTCCGACTGATGTTCTCAAGGCTGAGCAGCAGTGCTGGAACTTCAATCCGCAGAGCCAATGGCATGGATACTCGGGATTCAGCGATGACTATGCGATGGTGGATCCCAACAAGCTGACATTACTCACTCCTGGGATTGACCGCACAACTGGTGAGTACCTCGACTTTGGTGTACCCGCGACGGTCGTAGCTAACTATCTTCGCGACCAACATATCGTCAACGAGAAATGTGATCTAAACAGCATTTTGTTTTTAATGACCCCTGCCGAAGACGAGAGCAAACTCAACACGCTGATTGCAAAGCTGGTCAAGTTCAAGGACCTTTGGGATCGGGATGCGACATTCGCCGAAGTCCTGCCCAGCGTCTACGCCGCAAATTCCGACCGTTATGCGGGCTACACGCTCAGACAGATCTGCAATGAAATGCACCTCCTTTACCGGCATGCAGGCATTAAGGAACTGCAGCGACTCTGCTTCCGCCAGTCAAGCTTTCCAGAGATCGCGATGAGCGCCCGGGACGCGAACCAGGCACTGGTGGCAAACGAAGTGGATTATGTCGCTTTGGAAGATATCAAGGATCGTGTCCAGGCGACACTCGCACTGATCTATCCGCCCGGCATCGGTGTCGTGGTTCCTGGTGAGCGGTGGGATGACAAGGCTAGGCCAATGCTCGATTATTTCCTCGCTTTCCAGGATTCATTTAATCAATTCCCGGGCTTCAATTATGAGGTGCAGGGCGTCTTTCAGGAACATGTAAACGGAACAATCAAGTTTTTCACATACGTGGTTCGCGAGTAAGTCGACACACTCTCTACGCATCACTGAAGAGCGAGGAGACCATGCAAGAAAAAAAGAAGATGACGCTCATGCAGCTGACGGTAATCGTCGCTGTAAACATGATGGGCTCCGGAATCATTATGCTCCCGGCAAACATGGCAAAAGTGGGTGCCATTTCCTTGCTCTCATGGGGCGTGACCGCAGTGGGTTCTATGGCCATTGCTTACGGCTTCGCGCAAGCCGGACTCTTTAACCAAAAGCCCGGGGGTATGTCGGCCTACGCTGAAGAAGCTCATGGAAAACCTGGCTTCTTCATGACTTTTTATCTTTATTTCTTCTCTTTAGCGATTGGGAATGTCGCGATTGCCATTTCTGCGGTGGGCTATCTTGCTACGTTTTTCCCCTGGTTGGCGTCCACACCTCTGGCCACTTGCGCCGGAGTCATCGGTTTGGTCTGGCTGACCAGTGTGGCCAATTTCGGCGGACCTCGCCTCACAGGACGAATTGGTTCTGTCACGGTCTGGGGAGTCATCCTGCCAGTTGGTCTTCTTTCGATCATTGGTTGGTTCTGGTTCAGCGGACAGACATTTGCAGCTGCCTGGAATCCGCAGGGAATCAGTGTGGGAAAGGGTTTTGGCTCTAGCATCGCGCTCACCCTGTGGGCTTTCCTCGGAATGGAATCGGCAGCTCAGAATTCGAGCGCGGTGGAGAACCCCAAAAAGAACGTTCCTCTGGCTTGCATGCTGGGCACCTTGGGCGCTGCCTTTGTTTACATCCTGTCTACTACGGTAATTCAGGGCATCGTGCCTAACGCTGAACTCATAACGTCAACCGGGCCGTTTGGTTTGGCATACGCCAGGATGTTTAACCCAATGGTCGGATCGATCGTTATGGGTCTTGCCGTGATGGCGTGCCTTGGGTCCCTCCTGGGATGGCAATTCACAATCGCCCAAACTGCGAAATCAGCAGCTGACGACCGTATGTTCCCCTCTATCTTTTCGAAGTTGAACCGGATGGACGCGCCCGTCGCTGGAATGGTCATTATGGCGGTTGTGCAATCTGCAATGGCACTGTCCACGATTTCGCCCAGCCTTAACGATCAGTTCAACGTTCTTGTAAACCTGGCCGTCGTCACGAATGTGGTCCCGTACGTACTCGCACTTTCGGGCTTGATGGTGATGATGCGAAAGGCTCAGGTCGCAGAGAACGTTTATCGCCGGAATACGGCGGTCGCGATGATTGCGATGATCTACAGCATCTTCGCCATCTTCGCTTCCGGCAAGGACGCGGTCCTCGGCGGCATGATCGTGATGGGAGTCGGCTTCATGATCTATGGATTCATTGCACTGCGCTTCGCCGCCGTCAAACCGATTGCACTGAAGGTGGTTCGGGCCGCATAGCAGCAGGAGGAGAGTTATGCCAACGACGCGATTATGGAATCTACGCAGGTATTGGTTCTGGATGGTGACTGTCGTGTTCGCCCTGTTTTCGTCAACTTTGCTGTTTTCGGCGGACAACACTCAAGCGCCCGCCTCAACGCTGGATCGTGTGCGGCAAACCGGCACCTTGAGACTTGGGTATTACGCAGACGTGGGCCCATTTTCATACCAAGATGAAGCGGGCAAGCCGGCAGGTTACGCGATCTCGTTATGCCAGCAGATTGCGAAGGACCTCAAGACTGAAATGGATCTTTCAAATTTAGACGTCGAGTTTGTTTTAGTAACTGGCGCTGACCGCTTCGAAGCAATAAGTCAGGGTAAAGTGGATTTTCTTTGCGGACCATCTGTTGAAACATTTGCCAGGCGGAAAGAGGTTTCGTTCTCGGTTCCGATCTTTCCGGCTGGTCTGGGGGCGCTTGTCCGCGCCGATGCTCCAGCCCAGGTTCGCGATGCCCTGATCGGTCGTGAACCACCTTATCGACCGCTGTGGCGTGCCTCGATAGGCCTTGCTTTACAGCACCGCACTTTTTCAGCTGTCACAAATACCACAGCTCTAACCTGGCTGACCAGCAAACGCGAGCAGTTCAAGTTAGACGCCAAAATTGTTCCAGTCGAGAGTCATGACAAAGGTGTCGAGCTCGTGCTCAATGGAAGTTCTGACGTTCTGTTCGGGGAACGTTCCATTCTTCTGGAAGCAAAAAAACGTAACCCAGGAAAGGACTTGGTGGTTCTCGATCGGCTCTTTACCTATGAACCTCTCGCGTTCGCGCTTCCCCGCGGCGACGAGGATCTTCGTTTGTTCGTGGATCAATCACTGAGCAGGCTCAGTCGGTCCGGTGAGACGCAGAGCCTTTACAGAAGATTTTTTGGAGAGCCCGATGAGAATGCGCTTGCTTTTTTCCGACTAAATACAGTTGCAGATTGACGAATCAGCGCTACTCATTTCGTCAGCGTTTCATTTACGCCAGATCACCGGAGGCATGTATGCGCAAATTTGGTGTTCATTCTGAGGTTGGCAAGCTGCACACGGTGATGGTTTGTCACCCAGGACTCGCACATCAGCGCCTGACGCCAGGCAATTGCCACAGCCTGTTATTCGACGATGTGATCTGGGTTCAAGAGGCATTGAAAGATCATTATGACTTTGTGTTAAAGATGCAGGACCGTGGCATTGAGGTTTTGGAACTTCATGACTTGCTCGAAGACATTCTTTCCAGCAAAAAGGCACGGGACTTCATTCTTGATCGTACGGTGACGGTCAATGCAATTGGCACGGCCACCGCTGAGGTAGTCAGGCCCTGGCTAGACGAAATGGCGGATAAATACCTCGCATCGCACCTGATTGGAGGATTTGCGATCGCAGATTTACCGGAGGTGAAGATCAAGTCAATGCTCGCCGAAGCATTTGGCGGCACCGAATTTATATTACCGCCTATTCCCAACACGCTTTTCCAACGCGACCCTTCCTGTTGGATCTATAACGGCGTTACCTGCAACGCAATGTTTTGGCCAGCGCGCCGGCCAGAAACATTACTCCAGCGAGCGGTATACAAATTCCACCCAATGTTTAAGGACGCTGATTTCCACATCTGGTGGGGCGATTCCGACAAGGACTACGGCAATTCAACGATCGAGGGCGGCGATGTTATGCCCATCGGGAAGGGTGTCGTCCTCATCGGGATGGGAGAGCGCACCACGCGCCATGCAGTGCTGCAGGTCGCGCAGGAGCTGTTTAAGCAGAACGCAGTAAAGCGCGTCGTTGGGTGCTTGATGCCCAAAAGTCGGGCCGCCATGCACCTGGACACGGTATTCAGCTTCTGCGATCGCGACGCGGTCACCATTTTCCGCGAAGTAGTCGATCAGATCCGATGCTACAGCGTATACCCGACCGACGATCAAGGAGGTTTTGAGCTGTGCAAAGAACCTGCAGCACTACTCGACGTCGTAAAGGAAGCTCTTGAACTGAAAAAGCTGCGGGTCGTAGAAACCGGGGGCAATGAATTTCAAGCCGAGCGCGAGCAGTGGGATGACGGCAACAACGTTTTTGCGTTGGAGCCAGGAGTGGTTGTGGCGTATGACCGCAACCAACACACCAATACGCAGCTCAGAAAAGCAGGGATCGAAGTGATCACGGTTCGGGGCGCTGAGCTCGGTCGCGGACGCGGAGGGGGACACTGCATGACCTGCCCCATCTCGCGTGAGCCGGCATATTGACAGGGGCTGTCATAAATAACAAAGGTCTAATTAAGGAGATGCAACCATGAGTCTTAATCTACGTAATCGTTCCCTTCTCACCGTCCAGGATTACACTCCCCGAGAGTTTCGTTACCTGCTCGATCTCGCGCGCGACCTGAAACGCGCGAAATACTCTCGAACGGAGCAGAAGCACCTGATAGATAAGGAAATCTGCCTGATCTTTGAGAAGACATCGACGCGTACGCGCTGCGCTTTCGAAGTCGCGTGTTATGACCAGGGTGCCAATGTAACTTATCTCGACCCCGCTGGTTCTCAGATCGGCCACAAAGAATCCTTCAAAGACACTGCTCGAGTGTTGGGACGAATGTTCGACGCCATTGAATATCGTGGCGCGTCGCAATGCGGAGTCCAGGAGCTTGCAGAATTCGCCGGTGTACCTGTCTACAACGGACTCACCGACGAATATCACCCAACCCAAATGCTCGCCGACATCATGACTATGCGTGAATTCAGCGACCGTCCAATTTCCGAAATTCGTTACTGCTATATCGGCGATACCCGATCAAACATGGGACATTCGCTGATGATTGCAGGCTGCCTTGTGGGCATGGATGTCCGAATTTGCGGTCCGAAGTCACTCTGGCCATCGGATGAGTACCAGAAAATTGCTCGCGAATTAGGGGCCAACAACGGCGCGACTCTGACCATCACGGACGATCGAAAAGCCGCGGTCAAAGGTGTCGACTTCATTCACACAGACGTCTGGGTATCGATGGGCGAACCTAAGGAAGTCTGGAAAAAACGAATTGAACTTCTCACTCCCTACCAAGTGAACATGGAACTTATGAAGGCTAGTGGAAATCCGCATGTGCGCTTCATGCATTGCTTGCCTGCATTTCACGATATGGAAACCACTCTCGGGAAGCAGATCGGCGAAGCCTACGGTCTCACGAACGGAATCGAGGTGACTAACGAAGTGTTCGAGTCGGAAATGAATATTGCATTCGAGCAAGCCGAAAACCGGCTGCACTCAATTAAAGCGTTGCTCGTTGCGACACTGGGAGACTAAAGCCATGCGAATTGTTGTTGCTCTAGGTGGAAATGCTTTGCTTAAACGCGGCGAGCCGATGAATGCTGAAGTGCAGCGCGCGAACATAAAGGTCGCAGCGCAAGCTTTGGCCCCGGTTGCCCAGTTACATCAACTCGTCATCAGCCACGGTAATGGGCCGCAGGTCGGGCTTCTCGCGCTCCAAGGCGCGGCATATGAAGCAGTGGAGGCGTACCCGCTGGACGTACTTGGCGCCGAAACAGAAGGGATGATCGGGTACATGATCGAACAGGAACTGGGCAATCTGCTTCCTTTCGAAGTTCCATTCGCCACCCTTCTAACAATGGTGGAGGTAAATGGCGATGACCCGGGTTTCCAGAACCCGACGAAATTTGTTGGGCCGATTTATGAAAAGCCGGAAGCTGATCGTGTTGCGGCCAGTAAAGGTTGGGTGTTCAAGCAGGATGGCGCCAATTGGCGCCGCGTAGTGCCGTCTCCGATGCCCAAGCGAATTTTTGAAATCCGTCCAATTAAATGGCTGCTGGACCACGGCACAATCGTGATCTGCGCCGGAGGAGGAGGGATCCCCACCATGTATGAGCAGGGCGTTGATCGCAAGCTTGCCGGAGTTGAAGCCGTTATCGACAAGGACCTGTGCTCAGAACTTCTCGCCCGTGAACTCAATGCCGATTTGCTGGTAATGCTGACTGATGCCAGCGCAGTCTGCATCGATTGGGGCAAGCCCACTCAACGGTCGATTCGCCGCGCCTCGCCCGATGCTCTATCCGGAATTCATTTTGCGGCAGGTTCGATGGGCCCAAAGGTAGAAGCAGCATCCCGATTCGCAATGATCACTGGAAAACCTGCTGCCATAGGCGCTCTGCCGGAACTCAGCAGAATCATTACTAATGAGGCAGGAACGACCATATACCCCACCGGAGAAATCATCTACGCCCCTGAGGAGACGGGCAACGCCGCGAACGCCGGCTTGCTAGCAGCTTGAGTTCCTGTCGATGCCAGGAGATTGCGGTACGACAAACCATGAACGAGCAACGAGCGGCCTTCGTCGTTGTCCAATGCAGCCGCACGGTAAACGAGTAACGGAGAGAGATTTATATGATTGAGCGACGCGCCCAGAGAATCCATTTCAAGACCCTCATCGTGGACAATGAACTTGGTCAGCCAACAGCTGGCGGCCGCGCCTTACGTGCGCTGATTGGCGAGTTGGGTAGTTGGGAGATCGAGGTCGTCGAAGCCAAGTCGGCTGACGATGGAACGTCGGTCATTGTCTCCGATGCCGCACTCCATGGCATCGTGATCGACTGGCATTTAGGGGACGACAATCCCAGGACTCACTCCAAAGCACTGGCGTTGGTAAATCTTGTCCGGTCTCGTGACAATAAGGTCCCGATCTTTCTTATGGCAGAACGGAAAGAAGCCTCAGAGATTCCGGTAAATGTAATGCAGATGGTGAACGAGTTCATCTGGAAACTGGAGGACACAGCCGAATTCATCGCCGGACGCATACGCGCCGCCATGGAGCGTTATCGTGATCACCTATTGCCGCCAATGACGGCTGCGTTGGCAAAATTCAGGTTCGTGCATGAGTACTCGTGGCACACACCTGGACACACGGGAGGCACTGCCTTTCTGAAATCTCCGGTTGGTCGAGTTTTCTACGACTATTTTGGCGAAAACCTGCTGCGTTCGGATCTATCCATCAGCGTGGGTGAACTAGGTTCATTGCTCGATCACACGGGGCCGATTGGCGAATCGGAGAAATACGCGGCGCGGGTCTTCGGCGCCCATCGCACATATTGCGTCACTAACGGCACCTCGACCGCAAACCGCATCCTTATTATGGCTGCAGTTTCAGAGGGACAGGTCGCCCTCTGCGATCGAAACTGCCACAAATCCATCGAGCATGGCCTCACGATGACTGGAGCGATCCCAAACTACCTTGTTCCTTTGCGAAATCGCTATGGCATCATCGGCCCCATTCACCCACACCGCCTTACACCCGATGCCCTGCGAGCGAGTATTGCTTCGAATCCGCTGGTGGATCCTTTATCCGACAATAAACCCGTGTACTGCGTGATCACGAACTCCACCTACGACGGATTGTGCTACAACGCCAAGCGGGTTACCGAACTTCTGGATCCGACAGTCGACCGCATTCATTTTGACGAGGCTTGGTATGCCTATGCGCGATTCAACCCTATTTATCGCGATCGCTTTGGCATGCATGGCAATCCTGCGGACCACAAGGGTCCAACAATTTTCACGACCCACTCCACGCATAAATTGTTAGCGGCCTTGTCGCAAGCCTCGTTCTTACACGTGCGCGACGGACGTAAGCCAATCGACCATCCTCGTTTCAACGAATCATTCATGATGCATACCTCCACTTCGCCTCTTTATCCCATCATTGCCTCGAACGACGTCACGGCCGCGATGATGGACGGCCCCGGTGGAATCGCACTTACAACTGAATCCATTCAGGAAGCAGTTGCATTTCGTCAGACAATTGGTCGAATCCGCAAAGACTTTGCTGCCAAAGGCGAATGGTTTTTTGGAACCTGGAACGCCGATGAAGTCATAGATCCGAAGGATGGGAGCCGAATCGCTTTCGAGTTAGCTCCTCCACAGCTCCTGGCTATTGAACCCGATTGCTGGGTACTCCATCCGGATGACAGGTGGCACGGTTTTGAAGATCTGGAGGATGGGTACTGCATGCTCGACCCGATCAAGGTTTCGGTGCTCACTCCGGGTGTTGCCCTTGACGGCTCGCTGCAGGGGCCAGGTATTCCCGCAAGTCTTGTTACCGCTTATTTAGGACGGCGCGGAATCCAAGTGGAGAAGACCACTGATTTCACCATCCTCTTTCTCTTTTCAATTGGCATCACCAAGGGAAAATGGGGGACGCTGGTCAATGCGTTTCTCGAGTTCAAATGCGATTATGACCTGAATTCACCACTCACCGAAATTCTGCCTGACTTGGTCCGCTCACACTCGAAGCGCTACATTAAGCTCGGCCTGCGCGATCTCGCAGACGAAATGTTCGCGCATCTCCAGAAATCCAAGCAGACGCAATGGCTCGCGGAAGCCTTTTCAACTTTGCCGAAACCACTGATGTCCCCCCGGCAAGCGTACCGTCATCTGGTTCTGAACGAGGTTGAAAAAGTAGCCCTGGATCGGCTAGAAGACCGCGTAGTCGCAACGGGAGTCGTGCCGTACCCTCCGGGCATTCCCATGCTGATGCCTGGCGAAAGTGCTGGGAATACAGATGGCCCGTACCTCGGCTATTTACGCGCACTCCAGTCGTGGGATGAGCGATTTCCTGGCTTCGGTCACGATACTCACGGTGTAGAGAACATTGAGGGAACGTATTACGTGTACTGCTTGAAAGACACCAAGCGTCGCAGAGGCGTTTTGGAAACAACTTCCGACGAGATGGTGACCAATGAGCACGCCTATCTTAGTACATGATAAAAGGACAGCGGGAGAGAAGAAAGCACTAGGACTCGCCGCCTGTACAGCGCTCATCATGGGCAACATGGTGGGATCAGGGTTCTATCTTTCGCCGGTTTCACTCGCACCGTACGGCTTGCTTGCAATTGTCGGCTGGATAGTAATGGGCATCGGCGCTATCTGCCTGGGACTGGTGTTCGCACGGCTGGCGCATGCCTGCCCGGCTACCGGCGGCCCATACGCTTTTACCCGAGCCGCATACGGCGACTTCCCCGGGTTTTTAGTCGCGTGGGGTTACTGGATCTCCATCTGGGCCTCACTGCCGGCGATTGCAGTCGCCTTTACAGGCTATCTCGCACAATTCGTTCCCGCGTTAAACGGAAACCGTCCATTCGTGGTGGCAGTAACCCTCGGCGTGATCTGGTTGGTGGTCCTGATCAACCTGCTCGGAGTGGAAAAGGCAGGTTTCTTTCAGTTGGTTACTACCTTCACAAAGCTGCTACCTTTCTTTGTGATCGCATCATTGGGGCTGTTGTGGGTGCGGCCTCATAATCTTGCTGCATTCAATCCAAGCGGCAAACCGCTGTTTGAAGCTAGCGCGGCCATAGCACCACTCATAATGTTCGCCTATCTGGGAATGGAGTCTGCCACTGTGCCGGCCGGCGACGTCCGCAACCCAGAACGTACAATCCCGCGAGCTACGGTGTTCGGCATCTCCGCAACGGCGGTGCTTTACATACTGGGCACTGTGACCGTGATGGGCGTGATCCCGCATGAGCAACTTGCCCGATCATCTTCGCCCTTTTCCGAAGCAGCTTCGGCAATGTGGGGTCATTGGGCCGGAGGCGTGATTGCCGTTGCCGCCTTGATCTCTTCGCTCGGTGCTCTCAACGGCTGGACTCTGCTGATGGGTCAGGTACCCATGGCTGCGGCACAAGATGGACTCTTCCCAGCGTGGTTTGGCCGCCGTTCCAAGCGTGGTGTCCCGGCTATTGCCATCATCATTTCCGCAACGTTTGCGACTGTGCTTCTCCTCGTTCAAGCATCAGGTACCCGAGGTCTTGTCTCCTTTTACAATTTCATCGTGACATTGAGCACAATGACCGCAGTAATTCCCTACGTATTCTGTGCTCTTGCAGGAGCGATTCTGGTTGGGCGCGCCAGCCGCTCTGAAACGGGGCGATGGAAGCCCCGATTCAAGGTTATAGAGATCGTCGCGTTTATTTTTGCTATTTGGACTATATATGGGTGCGGCGCGGAGGGGGTTCTGTATGGGCTTTTGCTCCTGCTGATGGGTATTCCACTTTACGTGTGGATGCGCAGCGGAAGGGAAGAGTTAGAGAAAGATCTTTCTCGCGAGGGTCAGGAGGGTCAGCACAATGCAACCTTCGATGGAACCCTAGCGGCAGATTTGCCCGAATCGCGGGCACTGTAAGAGTGGATTTGCCATCCGATTCGATTTCATAGTCGCACGGTTGCAACGGATGTCGGTGTGCTTTCGCGATCGAATGGGGACTATAGACTGCATTTGCAATCGCTGGCATCGCTGACGCGCAGAGCCACAGAGTCTATTCGACAAGTTCATCGGCGGGTAATCCTCTCTATGATTTCTTCGAGGGTTTTGCCCTGCTTCAAAATCCACATCTCGTTCCGAAGCTCATTCTTCAGCCGGCACAACTGTGTCTTTTGGTGGAGTTTCATCCAGTCGTAAGCCAGACAGCGCAGACGGTAATTGAAGTCATTCCTTGGTAAAAGCATTGCGTCCCTTTTGTGCCTGATATTGTGTGTTGCACCGCAGTGGGTTACCGCCTCTGGCAGCAGAGGTCTTACCTTATCTAATGTTCCAGAATCTCAGGTGCCCGATCAGCTAATCCGTATCATGCGGGCAACTTCATTCGGCCGGGAACATGGATCTAATCTCCCTTAGCGGAAGCCTGTGCTGCTCTGCTTCTAGTCGCGACCACCGTTTCTGCTGTTCTAGTGCCTGCCTCGAAAACGCCTGCGTACAATACTCCCCCGACGGTTCCGCCGATGATCGGCGCCACCCAGAACAACCAAAGTTGCGCGAGTGCCCATCCTCCAACCAGAATGGCCGGTCCGGTGCTCCGTGCAGGGTTAACGGACAGATTTGTAACTGGGATTCCAATGAGATGTATGAGAGTCAGTCCGAACCCTATTGCGATAGGGGCGAAGCCCGCTGGAGCACGCCGGTCGGTTGCTCCCATAATAATCATCAAGAAAAAAAATGTTAATAATGCTTCTGCGACAAAGCATGACAGCAGCGAATAACCACCCGGTGAATGCCCAGCGTAGCCGTTTGCTGCAAAACCGGCGCCCAGTTCAAATCCGGCCTTTCCGCTCGCAATCACGTATAGGAAACCAGCTCCCAAGATTCCGCCAACCACCTGTGCGACGACATAGGGCATCAATTCCAAGGCGGGGAACCGTTTACCTGCGACCAGTCCACAAGTAACCGCTGGATTGAGATGGCAACCCGAGATATGCCCGATCGCGTAAGCCATGGTCATTACCGTGAGTCCGAACGCAAAAGCGACGCCGTAAAAACCAATTCCAAATTGAGGATATGCAGCAGCCAGTACCGCGCTGCCGCATCCGCCGAATACCAGCCAGAAAGTCCCCAGGAACTCTGCGAAGGCCCGCTTAGATAGAGTCATTCTCTCCTCCGATCCTCGAATTTCTGTTACACCCGCCTATAAACACAGCCGGGGGCTATGACTTGTTAAGGTCGTCATCCTTGTAGTACTTCGTGCCCTGCAGGGTTACTTGGAGAGCAAGACCGTTCTTCGTAATTTGGTACACCAAGACGCCTGGAGCCAGCTCGGCCGCACCCGAATACGCCGATCCCGATTTGCCTACTTTCGCTGCCGCGTCCGACTGTGCCGAACCCGACCAGCCTGAATCCAGGAAATGCGTATACGCTGCTTCCTCTTGGAAGACAAAGATGACCCGGTAGTCCTTAACTCCCAAGCCTAAGCCGGCTCCCGCCGAGACCATCTTCATGAACGTTTCCTGCTTGCTGTTGGAATCAACCGCGATTCCTGCACCCCGGGCCGCGCTCACGATTAGCAGGTTCGTTCCCATGTTACTGAATACTGCATACCCAACAGACTTCTGAATAGCGGCCTTCGCCGTGGGTTGAAGCTTGTACAAATCGTTCAAGGTTTGATCTGCCATGCTGCGAGTCTTTTCCCGTTTCTGGTCAAGTGAATCCTTGGCAATAGCTAAACTTCCGGCCAGGACGACGATGGCAATGGAAATGATGTACTTAAAGTTCATTAGAGTCTCCTAATTAGCCTTCAACCAATTTCGATACTGTTGTGATTGTTACTTCGTGGTTGTGACTAAGTAGAGCACCGCAGAGCTATTCTTGGGTCTGTCAGAGTTGTCAGACTCTGTCATTGATAATGCTAGGGCATTAAAAACTCGCCAGCTGAAAAACGCAATGGAACAGGTGAGGAGTATCTACTAACTTGCTAGTCTCCGGGCATCTGCAGCTATGCACAAGTACTTCTCTATAGCGCTTTCCAGGGTGAAGTGCAGGGCATCGCGCCCGAGAACTTCACCGAGCCGTGATTTCCGAATCATGCGAAGCACGCGCGGGTTCATCGCTACTAACCATATTGTGACACCTTGTTCACGCTGCCTTTTCTCCCCTTCAGTCAACATGTTGAGGGCCGTGTACTCGAGATCAAAAACTCCGCTGAGATCAAGCGCGACGATTTTCGGTTGGGTTTCCTGAACCAACCGCTTTATCTTTTGACCTATGTTTTCTGCGTTCGCAAAAAATACCCGGCCCTCCGGCCTCAGCAGTAACAAGCCCGGGAAGGTCTCGTCTTTGGGATGTCGATTCGAACGGGGCCGGAATACGTTGGTGCCCCGCTTGCGTCCAAGCACATACAGGGGCGGATCAGCCGCTTGGTAAGCAAGCGCTAATAGCGAGACGATGATTGCCACGAGAATTCCCTTTAATGTTCCTAGAAGGACCACACCGGCAAATGCGATTAGAGCCCACCAAAACTCTGTCCTGCGAACCGTGAGGATGTCACGGAACTCCGCAGGTTTGATTAGCCCGATGGAATAAACGATGATCACAGAGGCGAGAGTGGCTTGCGGCATCAAGGCGATCAGCGGTGCCAGTACAGTCATGGTGACGAGCGTCATAGCTGATGTCACGATTTCCGCGAATTGGGTGTGCGCCCCTGCCATGCGATTCACGGCTGTCTGAGTGGTACCTCCGCCCCCGGGCATCGAGCCGAGTAGTGCTCCGAATGAATTTGCGAGCCCGGTTGCCAGCAATTCTTTATTGGCTTGCGGCGACGGCTCATGGTCAGTGGCAAAGGTTCGCCCGGCCGCGATGCTCTCGGTAAAACTCATGAGTGCGATGCCTAAAGCCCCTGGCCAAAGTTGAGCCGCGAGCGCAAAGGATGGAGCTGTAAACGATGGCAACCCCTTCGGGATATGGCCGACCAATTCGACTCCATGCGCATGTAGGTTCAACAGATAAGCGGCAATAATGCTTGCTGCCACTGCGAGTAGAGGAGCCGGCGCTTTGGGCGCATGCCGCTCGATTGCAATCAGCAAAATGATGATAGAAACGCCGACAGCGAGGGTCGTTATCTTTGTGTCTGGAACATTTTGGAAAATCGCAAACAGGTTCTGAATAAACGATCCTCTGCCGAAGTGGATGCCCAGAATCTTTGGGACCTGATCCAGTACGATTACCAGTCCAATTCCGGCCTTAAAGCCAACCAAAACCGGCTCGGAAATGAAATTCGCAATAAATCCGAGACGCAGAATTGAGGCAAACACCAGCATTGCGCCCACCAAAAGGGTTAGTGTGGCACATGCAGACAAGAGCGACGCCGGCTCTCCTCCTGGGACAACTTCGCTGAGTGAGGCGGCGGATAGAATGGCAATCGTAGTGGTGGTGCTCACACTGAGTACCCGCGACGTGCCCATGAGCGCGTAGATGACCATTGGCAGGAACGATGTATAAAGTCCCACCTGTACCGGCAAGCCCGCGATGCTGGCGTAGGCCATGGCCTTGGGAATCACCACCGCGGCCGCGGTCAAACCCGCGAGTACATCTGGTCGCAACCACTCCCGGCGGTATCCAGGCAACCACTCCGGCACTGGCCAAAACCTATAAGCTCGTCGATTCATCGCCAGGCCCCTTCTTCCTAATGGAGTGACTTAGTAGTTCTCTTCGATAAAACCGGTGCCTTCAGCGAACTCGGGCCATTTTAAGAACTCTTATCCGACTAGTTTGAGAATGCTGAGCTAAGCGGGTCGGCCGACACGCATACTGCATTTATTTCTTTTCGTAAACGATGAGAGCGAAAGAAAATACGCGCTGCCCCGCAGGGGAAGCAGCGCGTAATCGCAATGCCACTGCTGGCGAATGGCTCAGTTCTAGGTGCCCGCAACACCTTTGTTGACCAGCACTTTTACCTCGACACGACGGTTCTCAGCGCGCCCACCCTTTTTTTCGTTTGAAGATGTCGGACCGAACTCGCCCATTGCACCCGGCGCTACAATATGCCGCATTGGCACATTGCATTGCTGAAATAGGTACTTGACGACCGCTGTAGCACGGTCCTGGCTCAATTTCGTGTTGACATCAGCGCTGCCGGTTGAATCTGTATGGCCGGTCACCTCGACTATGTACCCTTTCAACCCAGCAGCGTTTCCTGCCAAGCTTTTGAGTGCTTCTTGCCCCTCAGACGAAAGGCCTGCACTGTTGAAAGCGAACTTGACGGTTGCCTGGTCCTTGACGTCATAATCGCTCAAGGTGGCGAAGCGCTGTTCGTTCTCTTCAGTGTCTTTGATGGTCTGTTCGAGTTGCTGTTTTTGGGCAGCAATATTGTTTTCGTTGCTTGTAATGTTTTCTTTCTGCGACGCGAGTTCAACTGTGTGTCCACTGAGTTGCCCTTGATGCGTCTCGAGAGTCTTCACGTTAGTAGCGACTTGCTCCGCGGTGGGAGTCAATCCGGCCTCGATCATCTGAGACGCTTCCAGATCGTCACCGTCCACCGTGACGGTTTTTGCTATCACACGGCCGGCATCATCGGATGTGGTATCAATATCTACCTTCAAACCGGGCATGAGCACGCTTTCGGCCATGAAGTTTTTGTCAAGACCGAACAACCCTTTGTTGTCTTTCGTCTTTGTGTCCTCAGTGAGCACGACGGTAGTTGATCCCTCTCCGGACTTCACGGTTAGCGTATCTCCAGTTCGGGAAGTGATCATTCCTTTGACATCGCCTGCAAATGCATAGACCGACGCCAGAAGGAATGACGCCATCAGAGCTGCTATAACTTTACTTCGTTGCATAGCTGCCTCTCCTTTTAGAATTTTTAAACAGACGAAAATGTCTGCGCCACCTTCAGCTATGAGTTCATGTGGACAGCCACATTCGCGTTGGTCACTGTCAGAGTTATCGCAGGGAATTCAGTAACACTACTGTGAAAACTGCCAGTGTCCGCACCTCGCTATCCGTAGCCAAAGAGACTTAATGCCCTCGCACACGGGCAGCGACAACCGATTTGACAGTGGATCATAGCGGATTCATGAGCACGCCGGTATACCCTCGCGTCGTGCGTGGGGCGGGAGTTTTTTGCGGTCTCGTTTGCTTCTCGCCTGACCTGTCTTTATTCCTAGTTCTGCGGTGGTGGGTGCAAGTTCTAACTTCTACAAGTGACGCCATTTGGCTCGGCATGAGGCCCTCACATGTTTTTAGGGAGATCAGAGAATCCCGCGGATGATCATGAGAAGGAAAAGGAGACATAAGATATGAAAAAGCTTCGGCGCAATTGCCTTACCAGCTCTATTTTCGTGATGTTGATGGGCATCAGCACCATGGTCCACGCCCAAGGGCCGATGACGATCCAGGCGACTGCCATGGGCACGAGCACGCAAATGGGCAGGATACACAGCATCAACATCCACATCGAGCAATTTTCTACTCCTAACGATCAAAAAACTCTCATTGATGCCTTCGGGCGCTCCGGCCAAGATGGTCTCAGGAGCACTCTCGAGGACATGAAGCCGAAGGGGCGTATTAGGTTTGCAAGCGGCGGGGTAGGCAACAGCATCAAGTACATCATCGAATTGCCTTCAGAGAAGGGCCGCCGATTTCGTCTGGTTACTGATCGCTGGATCACGTTTGGCGAGCTCTATCACAGTACGCGTTCCAGAGATTACAGCGTCGGCGCCATCGACTTAGTGCTCACGCCCGATGGCAAACAAGGATCCGGCACGGTATTGCCGGCCTGCAAGTTGACCGTGAACAAGAAGACGAAGCAGATTGACGTCGAGACTTTTCAGAACCCTTGGAAGCTGAGCAACTTCATCGTCCACAACAATTAATCCTGTGTTAAGCACCGGTGTTTATCAGAATGCTTCGCTGACGCCCATGCTGAACGTGTACTCGTTCTTTCCAGCAGCGAGATCGGCGCGTAGGTTAATGTGGTGGGCCTTGCTTAGGTTAAATCTGAGTCCGGAACCGCCAGCTGGCAGAAAGTTTGTACTCCGAAAAGACTGAGTACCCCCCTGGGCCACCCCGCCCACCCCTCCGAAAATGACCAGACCGAACCGTTTGGGTAATACGAGCCGATATTCGAGTTGAGTAGCAATCATGTATCGATCGAGATACCTTCCGGCTTCGTATCCGCGCAGCTCATTACTGGTCCCGTAAATACAATTCCCATAAAAAGGAGGCTGTCCACCGGTTGCGCAGAAGAATGCGTTGTAAGCAAGAACCTGTCGTTTGCTCAAGCTCGAGTATTTATTAAATGTTACCCGATACGATTGAAAGGAGTACTTGCTTCCAAATCCGTTCGCGAAGAAGTCCGAAGTAACTTCTAATACGGCTCCGCTCTCAGGGTAGAAGCGACTTGGCCGAGTGTCCCGTTTGATACTGAAGCCTAAAGACGTCAACTTCGTATCTAATTCTATGTCAGGTGGAATTGCGGCAGTGCTGCTGCCGCTGGACCGCAGCGTAATGGTCGAATGACCCGTCAACACACGAGGTCCGACAAAGAAATTCCATTTGATGCGTCGTAATATCTCTCCCAGGAAGACTGATCCATCCTGCTTCAGCGGCAATGGAACTTTGACGTTTCCCGCTGCTGCCCCAATCCCGTAGAAAGTGTAGTTCAGGTTGCCTTGGAAAAACACCGACGTTACGCGCACGGTATCGCGGCGCACGAAGAGTTGTCCTGCCACCGCAAACGCCCTACTGCCATTGTCAGTAATCAGTCCGGCAGCTCCGACCACCGACGGAGGCGAGATTTCGTCATTCCGGCTCAGTTGGAAAATGTAAGCCCCTACCGGGATAACCCCCGACCCTAAAGCAGGACTCGATATTGGTAAGGGAGCGATGACGAAGTCGCCGCGGGACTTGTTGTTTTTTTGCTCGGAAGCTGGCAATTTATCGGACTGCGCACATCCTGGATCTTGCGGGGAACCGCAGGTCGCTTGTGAGTTCGCCTCTGCCGCTGACCCAGTTCGTGACCGTTCACATCCATCTGTAGTCGATTGCCCCAGGCTCGGTGAGCACATCAACAGTACCAACAACAGCGCTGAAGTGTACGCCTGCTCTGAATGTGAAGCACGGAATGCGCTGGTGTGCAGCATACAATCATCCGGAGTTCAATAGTCGGACTTCAAGATGGTGATCGGAGGCCAGTCGCAGGATCTTATCTGCTCACTCGCCGTGCCACTTGCCGAGGCCGCAGCGATGCAGCCGATTGACTAAGTAGGACCATGGCACTGCCAGAGAACGCTTCAACACTCAGTGACCGATAGAGGAAGGTAATGCAAATAGGGACAGGTCAAGACTGTCAATCTTGACAGCTCATGAACAGAATGCCGGCGCTCCTGGGACGGGTTCAGAGCGGTTAATACCGACTGAGGAATTTAGCACGATAATTCCATTTCGCGGCTACGAGGCTCTATGTTTTAGTGCCTTGCCCGGTGGAGATCCATCTTCTCAGCATCGCTTCTCTTATCTGCGGTGCTTTCCCGCTCATCACTAACGCGTGTTACCACTGGACTAGCTTTCTGAATTATTGCGTGCCACTCTTCAATCCATCTATCAAACTCTGGTCTTTCGCTTTCTGTTTTCATAGCGTTCTCTAAAATAGTTTCAGTTAACACTCGATCCGTGCACACTGTTAAGAATCGCTAGTCCTTACCTGGTGTAATACCAGCCATTTGCGAGAACTTTGGTCTCGCGGGGTTCCAAGTCAAGGCAGTATCATCTTGTGCCAGTTGCTAGAACGGCAGCCGGGCGAGTTAATACGCAGGCCCAGAAATACTGGGAGAGAGACGATTCGACGTCAGCAATGAAATTTCTTTGTGCTATGACTTTTTGTATTTGGTCGTGTACGCCCATTGCATTCGCGCAAAATGGGCCCGTCACCATCGAAGTAGAACCACGTAGCGCACTGGTGTGGGGCGAGGATGCTGGCGGCTCTGCCGGTGTGTCCTCAAGTACTCTCGACCCCGTGACAGGAAATTCAATTCACAAATTGAAGCACTCCGGAATCGAGGTGGGTTCTCAGGCTGGCTTCGAGCGTGCGGGGTCGGGCATGTCCGGTTCCCTGCTTAATGTCACCACGACCATCATCAATACCACTGGGCTCGATGTGTTTGTACGCCGAGCGGGTGCTAGCGTTGATGGACATACGGCTTTTCCCATCGTTCCGGAGACAGGCCGCATGAAAGGACGACACAGTGGACAGGTCCACGAAGTGGGGACGATGTACTGTCTCAAGAACGGCTTCCTGTCGCGGGATAACTTTTTCTCAGGAGTGGACTCGTCTGCATCATTCAACGTCGCGCCGAATGCCGCGCTCACAGTTTCCTTTGTTGCGAAAGATCCTCGTAGTTATTCTCTTCTTTGTTCCGTCGAAGGTTGCTACCCTACCGGCACGATGCGGTTCTACATCACGGTGAACGCGACTGATTATGTCTTTGTCTGGTCGGGCCGCTCTATGGCCTATTGCGGAAAATAGCCTCTTAGCGGAGTAGCAGCCTGTGCACGGTCGTCCCCGACCTGCGCCGGGAGCGCAAAAGCGTAAAACGCGACGTCGCTAATCCTGAGC
>Ga0136846_1238584_pt1 | contig 21170 bp, 13 predicted proteins | sample HopSoiMetagenom2_FD_96841 | JGI IMG/M metagenome (GOLD analysis project Ga0136846, IMG submission 96841) | Grasslands soil microbial communities from Hopland, California, USA - 2 Assembly 2016 (version 4) | ecosystem: Environmental > Terrestrial > Soil > Grasslands | place: USA: Hopland... | reverse complement strand
GTCGCCCTTGCCGAACAGGTAGGTGTCGTTGCCTGCACCGCCAGAGAGCTGGTCGTTGCCTGCGCCGCCGTCGATCACGTCGTTGCCGTTCTCGCCGTAGACGTAGTCGTTACCGCCCTTGCCCAGCAGGATGTCATTGCCATCGCGGCCGTAGAGGTAATCTGCGCCCGCTGTGCCTACCAACAAATCCGGCCGTGAGGTGCCGGTGAGGTTGTGTTCGGTGGAAGCGGCGAGGCGGACTGTCCAGCTGCTCAGTTCTTCGCTGAATGCGCCCAGGTCAGGAGCGGCGTTGAGTTGGGTGACGAGGAAGTCGGTGGCGTTCCAGCCGAGCTTGTTGAGCTTCAACTCGCCGAACGCACTAAGAAATTCCACCAAATCAACTATGCCCTGTTGAGCATTTGTTTGAATAGACTGGATAAATGCAGCTTCCAGCTTAACGAAGGAATAGACTGGTTTAGCCGCAACGAAACTAACTTCTATTTTGTCGTAGAGCGGCTTCAATCTGCTTTCAAGCAGTAGGGACTCGTAAATATCAGTCTTAAAGCGGTCGTAAGCCACCGAGATACTTGCAATCTGCTCAGCAGCCAAAGAAACGGTGAGATTGCCGGAAGTTGCATCCAATGGCGTGAACCGGGCTTGCCCATTAGCCCCGCCATAGGTGAAGCCCATGAAGCGCTCGACCACACCCAGCTTGCGGATGAAGTCGTCGTAGGCGGGCGTGCCTGCTGTCAGCCCTGCCAAGTTGTAGGTCAGCTTGACGCCACTGCCAGTGAGCGCACCAGCCTGCGCTTTGAGTGACTTCAAATCGGCGGTGTTGGCCCACTTCTCAATGAAACCGTCGAGTTTGTCGATCTGCCCTTGGCGGGTGGTTTGCTGGGTGTAGGTCTGCACCCAATTGCCAAGGTCGGTCGAGAGGCTCACAGCCTCGTTCAGGTCGCGCACCCGGCCTGAGCCGCGCAACGTGGGCAGCGCCTTAGCTTGATCGGTGAGCGTGATGTGATCGGTGAACTGCCGATAGAAGGTGTTGACGAGCAAGTCGAGGTTGGCGGCTGCCCCGTTGGTTTCGCCAGTTGTGCCCGTGGTGCCATTGGATCTGGTGAATGAACCTCCCGCCGTTTGCACGTTCCCGTTGCCCAGATCGGTACGCACAGAGCTTGAGTTGACGCCAATCCCGGTAATGCTGTTGGCAGCAAGGGTGGTCAGTTCGTTGGCCTGACTGAAGCCGTCTTGGTTCAGGTCGCGCCAAATGCGTAAGTTGGCAAAGACGCTTTCTGTTGAATCGATCCTTCCGTCTTGGTTGGCATCCAAGTCTTTGAGTGCATCAAAGCCGTCAGTGGCCAATTGACCGTTACTCTTGAGTGTGTCGACACCGAAGAGTTCGCGGCCCGTGTCGATGGTTCCATTGCCATTGCGATCCAGCACCAGCCAACCGTCATCCGGCTTGACCCAGCCGGTACCTGTTTTGACACCATCGGCATCGTGGTCGAACAGGATGACTGTGCCGTCGCGGGTGCCAGTGGTTTCGATGCCGTCACCATCCAGGTCGAGAACCAACGGGTCGCGGCGAGGAGGCGTGGTTCCGCCTGCGCCTGAACTACCACCACCACCACCAGGGCCTCCAGATGCCCCTCCGCCTGTTCCACCACTGGAACCACCACTGCTGCCACTGCCGCCACTTCCAGAACTGCCACCACCAGCGCCACCCGCACCGCCACCGCCGCCGGTGCCACCTGGAGCGGTTGTGCCGGAACCGCCACCTGCATCGTCCGAGCCGCCTGGGAGGTTATTTCCCTGCCCCGGTGACCAATTGCCACCCATGCCGTCACCGGTTGGCTCTGGAACACCCGCTCGTCGTAAAGCTTCGCCTACCGTTGTGTTGGAATTTTGGTCAATTGGCCTATATTGATGCCCCTCATTCCCAATATCTTTGATTGCATCTTTGATTTTTTGCCATTCGGAAGACAAATCATTGCCCGTTTTGACGGTCTCCTTTGGATCGGCACCAGTGTAATCATAGTCTGGAAAGCCTTTTTGAGTGACGTTGCCATTACTATCGCGAATGGTCGGAATGTAAGCTCCAGACTCGGTTTGGATGTTTCCAAACGGCGAATCAATTGCACCAATGGAAGATCCGCTCTGACCTGTAGACGAACCTCCTAAACCGGCACCCGCACTGGGGCCGCCACGAGCTGCGTACTGATTCCCATTCGAGTCCGTGTAAATTATGTACTGATGGTAGTAACCTGGCCCCAGCTTTGTGTAGCCGACTTCAATTTTTTCCATTTTTACTCCCGTATATTTTTGAAATTAAAGACTTAGATAAATTAACTCACCGCCGGAGGTTATAACTCTATCGTTTTGAACAGATATATCCAGCCGGAGCTTGTCGCCAAAACCAAGCTTGTACCACTTCCTCAAATCTAATACACAGTCATAAACTGTTAAATTTGAATCGGACTTCTGTGGTGGCCGCGCATGGCATTCAAAGCCGTCTTTGACAAGACGATCAGAAATCGCACCCCATGATGATTCATTCTTGACGTGTTTTCTGACGATGCTCGAAACATCCAATCTTGTTGAATTGTCTTTCTCACGCGCCTGTTTGATATCGTCAATTAGTTCGCTAGCCATGGCACACCCCTGAAAAAAAATAAAACCCGTCATCAGTAAAAAAACAAATCTCTTCACCATCAGATATCCCCCAAATGTCTGTTGTCGCCGACGTTGAGCCAAATTGGCTCTATTGTGGCCGACTGCGCAAATCGCCCTTGGGTTCGTGGCAACGCTGATGATGCAGACCGCACGAATACCGCACGACCCAGGCGAATAGTCAACTCCCGAAGCTGCCCCGCGACACCTTCCACCAACTCGGCAGCAATCGAACGATCTCAGGCTTTGAAAACCGATCGTCAATCAGATATAGGGTTCCACGGTCCGAGGGTGTTCGGATTACCCGCCCCGCGGCTTGCACGACCTTGCGGATACCAGGGAAGAGATAGGTGTATTCATAACCCTCGCCGAAAGTCGCATCCATGCGGCGGCGCAGCTCTTCGTTGATGCGATTGAACTGCGGCATGCCCAGCGTCGCGATGAAGGCGCCGATCAGAAGCTTGCCAGGCAGGTCGATGCCCTCGGCGAACGATCCGCCCAGCACAGCGAAGCCGATGCCCTGCCCCTGCGCGGTGAAGCGATCGAGAAACTCCTCGCGTTCGGTCTCCCCCATGCGCCTCGCCTGCATCCACATGGGCACCTGCGGATGCCGCACCGCAAACTCACCGGCCACTTGTTCGAGGTACTCGAAGCTGCTGAAGAACGCGAGATAGTTCCCGGGCTGCGCCTGGTACTGCATTGCCATCAGTTGCGCGATGGGTACAACTGACTCGCTGCGGTGACGAAAGCGCGTGGAGATGTTTCGCACGAAGTGCACCGACAGCTGTTCCGCGCTGAACGGCGCCTCGACGTCGAGCCATGCGGTGTTGTCAGGCAGGCCCAGCGTGTCGGCGTAGAAATGCTGGGGCGTCAGCGTGGCGGAAAAGAGCACGGTCGATCGGGTCGCAACAAAGCGCGGCTTCAGGAACAGCGCCGGCACCACATTGCGAACGCACATCACCGAATCGGCGCGGCGAGATCGGGTGTGCACATCGCGATCGATGCTCACATCAACCAGCGAATGCTCGTCTAGTGATTCGAGCAGCCGCGTGAAGTGCAACGCATCGAAGTAGAACCGCATCAGATCGCCGTCGAGCTCGGCGGGTTGGTCAGCGATGAGTTGGGCAATGGCGGCGGTGGCTTCTTGCAATGCAGAGGCGAATTTTTTCGGCGCTTGCGCATGCACCTCGTAGGGCTCGCTCTGGTCTTTGGTGGCTGCATTCCACGCGCGATTCAATCGGTCCAGCGGTTTCTTCAACGCGACCGGCGCCGACGCGCGCACAGCACGTAGATCCGATTGCGCCAGCTCCGCGCTGTACATCGCCCTCGCGCGATCGATGAGGTTGTGCGCCTCGTCCACCAGCACGGCGACGCGCCACTGATTCATCGCTGTCAGGCTGTGCAGCAGCGCAGTGCTGTCGAAGAAATAGTTGTAGTCGCCGACGATCACGTCGCTCCACCGAACCAGTTCCTGGCTCAGGTAGTAGGGGCAGACCTGATGCGCCAGCGCGACTTCCCTCAGCGACTCCTTCGTGTGGGATTGAAACGCCACCGCCGCTTCTCGTGCGGCCGGCAAACGATCGTAGAACCCCTTGGCGAGAGGACATGACTCGCCGTGGCAGGCCTTGTCGGGATGTTCGCAGGCCTTGTCGCGCGCCACGAGCTCGATCACGCGCAGCGGGAGCTTGCCATCAACGTCACTGCGAAGCCGATCGATTGCGTCCAGCGCCAGAGCCCTGCCTGAGCCCTTTGCCGTGAGAAAGAACACCTTGTCCAGTTCCTGCAGCGGGCATGCCTTGAGCAGCGGGAAGATGGTACCGATGGTCTTGCCAATGCCAGTGGGCGCCTGGGCCATGAGGCATCGCCCCAATCGCGCGGCTTTGAACACCGATTCAGCGAGCGATCGCTGCCCGGAACGAAACGATGCATGCGGAAATTGCAGCGCGGTCAATGCAACATCGCGCCGCTTTCGATGTGCCGTCTCCTGATCCGCCCATTCGATGAACCGTTCACACAGCGTCTCGAAGAAGAGCTTGAGTTCGCCCGCCGTGCAAGGCTGCGACAACACCGTCTCGTCCTGCTTGACGATGTCGAAGTACACCAGCGACACAGTGATCTCCGACAAGCCCAGTTGCTGGCACAGCAACCAGCCGTAGACCTTGGCCTGGGCCCAGTGCAGATGCCGGTGATTGGCCGGCATGCGGTCGAGATCCCCACGGTAGGTCTTGATCTCTTCCAGGCTTCGTCGTTCGGGGTCGAAGCCATCGGCGCGCCCTCGCACGGTCAGATGCTTGTGCTGCCCGCTCAAGGACAGCTCGGCCCGGTATGTGCCGCCGCGTCTTGCCGCCACGGTCTTGTGCCCGGCCACGCCTTCCTGCGACGACGGTGACGGCGTGAACCGCAAGTCGAGATCCCCCTGCTTGGCCGTGAATTCGCACAGCGCGCGGACAGCGATGGTGTAGGCGGATGGGTGGGTCACGACAGGGACTTCACAGCTTTCAAATCGCCTTCTTCGCAAGGCCGGGGTTGACCTTGACCCAAGCGCACGTTCCCCGGGATTTCACCCAGACCACGAACACAGGCCAGAGGGCGAAATTCATCATACTGGATGCATTCACAGCCCCACCGCCTCGTTCGGCCCGAGAATTCGCCGATGTCATCTGCACCCCCTCAATCAACCGCCGGCAGCGCAAGCCATGGACCCACGCCCTTCCGCCCGCGCCTCACACTCCAGACACTGACCCGCGGCGATGGCTTGCTCGGCCTGCGAGCCTTGTCCGGCTTCGGCCCGCGCAGCGCGCAGGTCACCGTCGCCCAGGTGGACTGGACCTACCTTGCGGAAGGTGGTCTGCACTGGGAGACCCCCGCCCCTGAACGCGTGACGACCACGCGGCCCAAGCCCACACATCTGATTCGCGGCGCCTGGGGCGAGCACGTGACGATTCATCGCGACCTGCGCGCAGAAGCCGATGCGAGCGACCTGCTGTGGAGCTCCGGCTTGCGCCCTCTTCCGTCCGAGGCTTTGCAGTGGCGCACACGCACGGTTGCCGAGGGTCACGAACATCTTTGGTCGCTGATCGAAGAGTCGCATTTCGGCGATTTCTGGGCGGACCAGGTGCCGCGGCTTCAAGCGCAAGGATGGTCCATCGTCGTGCGTCCGGGCTTTGCGCACCAAAGCGTGCCTGTGGACGCGTGGAAGTTCGTGATCGACCCTGTCACGGGCGACGAGACGGGCCGCGAGCTCACGCACCCCCTGGGCCCGCGACCGATGAACATCACGGCCATGCGGCAACCGCCGCGCGAAGGCTCGTGGATGCTGAGCCTGGGCGTCGAGGTGGAAGGCGAAAGGCTGGACCTCATTCCGCTGCTTGCCGACTTGATCAAGCGCGATGGCCGTTGGCTCAAAGCCTATGAGATTGCCGCTATTCCAGACGACGCATTGATCGCCTTACGCGCACCTGGCGGACGCCGCATCGACGCGCCTGCCAAGCCGCTCAAGGCCATCGTCGGCGCGATGGTGGATCTGCTCACCGACCCGCGTCGACCCGAGGGGCCGCTGCATCTGTCGACGTGGGAGACACACCGCGTGGAAGCGATGCGTGTGAGCCTGATGGACTCTCAGGCCGCGCGAGCAGGCGAACACGGCGCGTGGCAGATGCAAGGCGATGCGGGCCTGGCCGCCTTGGCCGAGCGGCTGCGTGCGGCGGGCAGCCCGCAGACCGTGGCAACCCCTGCCGAACTGGGACTTCAACTGCGGCCGTACCAGGAGCATGGCGTCGCGTGGCTGCAGTACCTGCGCGAACACCACCTCGCGGGCATCCTGGCCGACGACATGGGCCTCGGAAAGACGGCGCAGGTGTTGACGCACATGCTCGTCGAAAAGCATGCGGGGCGGCACGACCTGCCTTCGCTCGTCGTCCTGCCGACCTCGCTCATCGCCAACTGGCAGGCCGAAGCCGCGCGCATCGCGCCGACGCTGCGGGTGCTCACGCTGCAAGGCCAGCGCCGCTCGCGGCACTTTGCGCGAATTCCGGAGCACGACGTGGTGTTCACCACCTACCCACTGCTGTGGCGCGATGTGGATGCCTTGGCGGCGCAACACTGGCACCTGCTCATACTCGATGAAGCACAGATGGTGAAGAACGCCGGCAGCCGCGCGGCGTCTGCGCTGCGGCGGCTCAACTCACGACACCGGTTGTGCGTGACCGGCACGCCGCTCGAGAACCACCTCGGCGAACTTTGGGCGCACTTCGACTTCTTGATGCCCGGGTTTCTGGGCGACGCGCGCAGCTTCGCGAGGATCTGGCGCAAGCCCATCGAAGAAAACGGCGAGACCTTGCGCGCGCAGTTGCTGTCGCAGCGGGTGCGGCCCTTCATCCTTCGGCGCCGCAAGCAGGATGTGGCGACCGAGCTGCCACCCAAGACCGAGATCCTGCGCCGCGTGACGCTTGAAGGCGAGCAACGCGACCTGTACGAAAGCGTGCGGCTCGCTGCCGACGAAAGGGTGCGGCGCGTGCTGAAGCAAAAGACTTTCGCCGGTTCGCAGATCGCCATCCTCGATGCCTTGCTCAAGCTGCGGCAAGTCTGCTGCGACCCGCGGCTGTTGAAGGGGCTGGACGAGCCGTCGACGATGGAGAGCGCCAAGATGGCGCTGCTGCGCGAGATGCTCGTCGAGTTGGTGGACGAAGGCCGGCGCGTCCTGGTGTTCTCGCAGTTCACCGAAATGTTGACGCTGGTGCAGGCAGAACTCGATGAGCTCGGCCTGGCCTACCTCACGCTCACGGGTGACACGGCCGTAAGCACCCGAGGCAGCGTCGTGCAGCAGTTTCAGGACAAGACAGTGCCGGTGATGCTGCTGAGTCTCAAGGCCGGCGGCGTGGGCCTGAATCTGACGGCCGCAGACACGGTGATCCATCTCGACCCCTGGTGGAATCCTGCTGTGGAACGGCAGGCCACGGACCGCGCCCACCGCATCGGGCAGGACCAGCCGGTGTTCGTCTACAAGCTGGTGGTCGAAGGCAGCATCGAAGAACGGATGCTCGCATTGCAGGAGCGCAAGTCGGCCTTGGCCGAGGGTGTGCTTGGGCACGACACGGCAGTGGAGAAGTTCAGCGCTGACGATCTCGAAGGACTGCTTGCCCCACTGGAGTGACGGACCCTCGGGCGCACGCCACGTGAAACCCCGGGGTGGGCCCTGCGCGAGCGGCCGATTCCCGGGCTTCACCCAAATTACACGGAGGCATCTCGCGAAGATCAGTGCTCGAATCCGAGTACTTCGCCAAATGCTTTCCGCGTTCTGTATGCTGCGAACTTCGCGCCCCCCCTGCTTTGCCACTGACCCACGGAGAACCCGATGACCCGCGTCTTCAACTTCAGCGCCGGCCCCGCCACCCTGCCCGAATCCGTCTTGCGCCAGGCCGCCGACGAGATGCTCGACTGGCATGGTTCGGGCATGTCGGTGATGGAGATGAGCCATCGCGGCAAGGAGTACATGAGCATCCACGCCGAAGCAGAAGCCGACCTGCGTGAGTTGCTTGCCATTCCTGCCAACTACAAGGTCGTCTTCCTGCAGGGCGGCGCCATCGGCCAGAACGCCTTCGTGCCGATGAACCTCTATCGCGGCAAGGCAAGCGCCGACTATGTGAACACCGGCGAATGGTCGAAGAGATCGATCAATGAAGCCAAGAAATACGGCACCGTCAACGTGGTGGCCAGCTCTGAACCGAGCGGCTTCACGAGCATTCCAAAGCAAGACACCTGGAAGCTCGATCCCAACGCAGCTTACGTGCACATCTGCTCCAACGAGACCATTGGCGGCATGCAGTACCACTGGACGCCCGACACCGGGGACGTGCCGCTGGTGGCCGACATGTCCTCGGAAATCCTCTCCAAGCCGATCGATGTGGGCCGCTACGGGCTCATCTATTGCGGCGCGCAGAAGAACATCGGCCCAGCCGGGCTGACCATCGTCATGGTGCGCGAAGACCTGATCGGCCAGGCCATGCCCATCACGCCGTCGGCCTTCGACTTGAAGCAGCAGTCCGACAACGATTCGATGCTGAACACCCCGCCGACCTATGCGATCTACATTGCGGGGCTGGTGTTCAAGTGGCTGAAGAAGCAAGGCGGCCTCAAGGCGATCGAAGAGCACAACCGCGTGAAGGCGGCGCTCTTGTACGACTACCTCGACTCGCAGACTTTCTATTCCTGCCCGATCGCCAAAGACGACCGCTCTCTGATGAACGCGCCGTTCAAGCTGAAGGACGAGTCGCTGGACGAAGCCTTCCTCAAGGGCGCGAAGGAGCGCGGCATGCTGCAATTGAAGGGCCACCGGTCCGTCGGCGGCATGCGCGCCTCGATCTATAACGCCATGCCCAAAGAGGGTGTGCAGGCGCTGGTGGCCTATATGAAGGAATTCGAAGCCAGCCACACCTGACGAGAGAGCTTTGTAGGGTGGGCAAAGCGAAGCGTGCCCACGCGGACCATTCCGCTGAAGTGAATCGACGCCGCGTGGGCACGCTCCGCTTTGCCCACCCTACGAATCCAAACTGCAGGGAGCGAATGGATGACGCACTTCAACGTCCTGGTACTCAACCAGATCTCGCAGAACGGGCTGTCGCGGCTGCCGGCCGATCGCTACAGCGTGGGCAAGAACCTCCCGCAACCGGCCGGCGTGCTGGTGCGTTCCGCAGACATGCATTCGATGGACATCCCCGGCAGCGTGCAGGCCATTGCGCGCGCTGGTGCAGGCACGAACAACATCCCCGTGAAGGCCATGAGCCAGCGGGGCATACCGGTGTTCAATGCACCAGGCGCCAATGCAAACGCCGTGAAAGAACTGGTGCTCACGGGCATGCTGCTGGCGGCGCGAAACGTCCCCGCCGCGCTGCGCTTCGTCGCCACGCTCGACCCCGACATGGTCGACATGGACAAGACGGTCGAGGAAGGCAAGAAGGCTTTCGCGGGCTTCGAACTGGCCGGTCAGACGCTGGGAATCGTCGGCCTGGGCAAGGTCGGGTGCCTGGTGGCCGATGCGGCCATCAAGCTCGGCATGAAGGTGCTGGGCCACGACCCGGAGATCACCGTCGATGCGGCATGGAGTCTGCCGTCGCAGGTGAAGAAGGCGTCGAGCGTGAGCGAAGTACTGCGCAATGCCAACTTCGTGACGCTGCACGTGCCGCTGGTCGATGCGACGCGCCACCTCGTGAATGCGGACAACATCACGCTGATGAAGCAGGGCGCCGTGCTGCTCAATTTCTCCCGTGATGGCGTGGTGAGCAAGAGCGCGGTGCTGTCCGCGCTCGACAAGCAGCTGGCAGCCTATGTGTGCGATTTCCCGAGCGCGACGATCAACGCGCATCAACGTGTCATCGCCCTGCCGCACCTGGGTGCATCAACGCGCGAGGCGGAAGAAAACTGCGCAGTGATGGCAGTGGAGGAACTGCGTGACTATCTGGAGCATGGCAACGTCGTCAACTCGGTGAACTTCCCATCGGTAAGCATGGCCCGCGAGTCCAACTACCGGGTTGCGATCTCGAATGCCAACGTGCCCAACATGCTGGGCCAGATTTCGACCACCATGGCTCGCGCCGGGTTGAACATCCACAACATGGTCAACAAGTCCCGCGGTGACGTGGCCTACACGCTGGTCGACGTCGACAGCCCTATTGCGCCAGGCGTGTTGAGCGACATCGCGGCCATCGAAGGGGTGCTGGCGGTCCGGTACCTGCCCTTGTAGTACCTTCCCTTGTAATCACTGCGACCACGGCACAATCAGAGCCATGCTGACTGTCAACAAACTCATTCCCCAGGGCCAGGGTCTGGCCCCCGCCCTGCTCAAGCGCGCCGCCGCCGTGGTGCTCGACTGGGACACACGGCAAAAGAGTCGCTTCGACGCCCAAGACTCCCAAGGACGCACGCTTGGCGTCTTCTTGGCGCGCGGCGCCTTGGTTCGAGGTGGCGACGTGCTGGTGGCCGAAGACGGATCGCTGATCAAGGTCGTCGCGACGCCGCAGCCGGTGCTGGTGATCCGGCCGTGCGGCGAGCATGGGTCGCCGTTCGATCTGATGCGTGCGGCCTACCACCTCGGCAATCGCCATGTGCAACTTGATCTGCGATCAGACCGGCTGCAGATCGAACCCGATCATGTGCTGGCCGACATGCTGCGCAACATGCATTTGATCGTGACCGAAGAGCTGGCGCCCTTCGAGCCGGAAGGCGGGGCGTATGCGGCGGGTGTACACGGCCATGCGCATCACGATCACGATCACGATCACGATCACGATCACGATCACGATCACGGTCACGCGCACGGTCATGAGGACCACAGGCCTCATGTGCATGGCCCAGGCTGCAACCACGACCACTGAGAGGCTGAGAATATTTCGATCATGCCCGCTCATCACGCTCGGGCACGCTCGAAAAACTCTCAGCCTCTGACAACACCGTTGTAAGGTGGGCAATGCAAAGCATGCCCACGCGGTAGTCATTCAATTCGGATCGACGAGCCGCGTGGGCACGCTTGGCTTTGCCCTCCTACAGCTTGCCCTCGCCCCATGCCTCGTATCCTGAAACCGCCGCGCCCTACTCCGCCGGCCGCATTGCTGAAATTGATGTGGCTCGCTTCGCCCGCGCTTCCTGTTGGCGGTTTCAGCTATTCGGAGGTACTTGAATCAGCTGTTGAAGCCGGGCTCGTCACGAATGAAGTGCAAGCCGCCGAGTGGGTGACCGATCAACTCCACCTCGCCCTCTCGCGCAGCGATCTTGCCGTCGTGCACAAGGCCATTGGCGCCTGGAACCGCGCCGACCTCGACAGCATCACCGCCCTCAACAACTGGGTCACCACCACCCGAGAAAGCAGCGAGCTTCGCCAACAGACACAGCAAATGGGCCGCTCGCTGGTCGAGTGGTTGCGCAATCGCGACCTGAGCGACGAGCGCCTCGCCTTACTCGCTGTGCTTCAACCCGCTCCCACCTGGCCCGTCGCCTTCGCACTGGCCGCCACGCAAACCGGCGCGTCCCCGCGCGAAGCCCTGCTCGCCTTCGCTTTCGGCTGGGCGGAGAACATGGTGCAGGCATCGCTCAAGGCGGTACCGCTTGGACAAAGCGCCGGCCAACGCATCCTCGCCAAACTCAGCGATGCCATTCCGGCGTGCGTCGATCGCGCCATTGCCTTGATGGACAGCGAACGGCAAGCCTTCGCACCCATGTTCGCGATCCTCTCGGCACAGCATGAGACTCAGTACTCCAGACTCTTCCGCTCCTGATGGCTCGCAACGTTGAAATCAAGGCCCGCGTGCCAGACATGGTGGTCAAGACCTGCTACACCGTCTGCAGGCGCCGCCCGACCCATTGATCGAGGGCGCCTACCTCGAACGTCTTTCGCGAAAGTCACCACCATGAGCAAGCTGCACTGCATTCCGGGCCGCACAAAGAAGCTCCCGCCATTGCGCGTGGGTGTGGGCGGCCCCGTCGGGTCTGGCAAGACGACGCTGGTCGAGATGCTTTGCAAGAGCATGCGCGATCACTACGACCTCGTGGTCGTCACCAACGACATCTACACCAAGGAAGACCAGCGGCTGCTGACGGTGGCCGGCGCGCTGGAAGCGGAGCGAATCATGGGCGTGGAAACCGGCGGCTGCCCCCACACCGCCATTCGCGAAGACGCGTCGATCAATCTCGAAGCCGTCGACCGCATGTTGGCCAAGTTTCCGAACGCGGACATCGTGTTCATCGAGTCGGGTGGCGACAACCTGGCTGCAACCTTCAGCCCTGAACTTTCAGACCTCACCATCTACGTCATCGACGTGGCCGCCGGAGAGAAGATTCCGCGCAAAGGAGGACCAGGCATCACCAAGAGCGATCTCTTCGTCATCAACAAAACCGACCTCGCACCGTACGTCGGCGCGGATCTCGGTGTGATGGAGTCGGACACCAAGCGCATGCGCGGCATCAAACCATTCGTGATGACGAACCTCAAGACGCACACGGGTCTGGCCGACGTCACGGCCTTCATCGAGCGCAAGGGTCTACTGAAGGCCGCTTGATATGCAGGCGATGGAAATGCTTCAGCCAAATCTCAGAGGCTGAGAGCATTTCGATCATGACCGAGCAGCACGTCAAAAGGCGCCTGATCCAGGCGCAAAGCGCAGCCATAGCTCGTGCAATGGCCGAGCATTTGCAACGACGAGCAGGGGTCTTTTGCCGTGCTGCTCGGTCATGATCGAAATACTCTCAGCCTCTCAGAGCCAACCAACGCGCTTGAAGCGGCGGTATAGCAAGTAGCACGTCACGCCGATCACGCCCAGCGCCATCGGATATCCGTAGGTCCACTTCAACTCCGGCATGTGCTCGAAGTTCATGCCCCAGATGCCAGCGAAGGCGGTCGCGACAGCGAAAATCCCGGCCCACGCAGCCAATTGCTTCGTTGTCTCGGACTCCTCGATCGTCACCATCGACAAGTTCACCTGGATCGCCGTTCCGATCGTGTCGCGCAGCGCCTCCAGCGTGCCGTTGATGCGCACCAGATGGTCGTAGACGTCACGGAAGTATTCGCGGTTGTTCTCGCACACCATCGGCACGCGCCCGCTCCACAGCTTGCTCACCGATTCCATCAGCGGCGTCACCGCATGCTTGACGACGCCGATGCGCCGCTTGAGCGCATAAAGGTGCTCGATGTTGGCGCGCGCCGAGCCGCGAACGAAGATCTGTTCTTCGATCACCTCGAGTTCCCCCTCCAGCGCATCGATGATCGGAAAGTAGCGGTCGACCACCGCGTCCATCAGCGCATAGAACACGAAGCCCGCGCCGTGCTTCAGCAAGTGCGGTTCGTGCTCTGCGCGCTCACGCACGCCGAGCAAGTTCTGCGTGCTGTGATTGCGCACCGACAGCACGAAGTTGCGCCCCACGAAGATGTTCACCTCGCCCACCCGCAACTCATCTGTCGCGCTGAACTCCACCGTGTGCATCACGACGAAGAGTGTGTCGCCATACTCCTCGACCTTGGGCCGCTGATGACCGTGTCGCGCGTCCTCCACCGCCAGGTCGTGCAGGCTGAACTCCTCCTGCATCTTCTCGAGCTCGTCGTTCGTCGCGTCGCGCAAGGCCACCCAGACAAAGCAATCAGGCCGGTGCACGAATTCGCTGATCTGCTCCACCGACAAGTCGGCGAGCTTCTTGCCATCTTCGTAGGCGACGCAGTTGATGAGCATCTCAGAGGCTGAGAGTTTTTCGAGCGTGCCCGAGCAGCACGTCAAAAGGCGCCTGATCCAGGCGCAAAGCGCAGCCATAGCTCGTGCTATGGCGAGCATTTGCAACGACGAGCAGGTGCCTTTTGGCGTGATGAGCGGGCATGATCGAAATACTCTCAGCCTCTAAGTGTCTGTCCGTCGGGGCGTTCATCAGTGGATGGTGCCCGCGCCTTGCAGCGCCCGGACCGCACCCGCGCCCATCGACGCACCGAGGCGCTTGGCGAGCCGCTCGGCGATGTTTTCCTTGGGCGTGTAGTCGATGATTTCTTCGGCATGCACGACTTCGCGTGCGATGTAGTCGAGGTTGCCGAACTTGTCGGCCAACCCGAACTTCACCGCGTCCTCGCCGTTCCAGTAGAGGCCCGAGAACGTGTCCGACGTCTCCTTCAGACGCTTGCCGCGGCCTTCTTTCACTTTGCGAATGAACTGCTTGTGGATCTGGTCGAGCATGGCCTGCGTGTAGGCGCGCTGCTTATCGCTTTCGGGCGTAAACGGATCGTTCATGCCCTTGTTCTCACCGGCGGTGTAAAGCCTGCGTTCGATGCCCAGCTTTTGCATGATGCCGGTGAAGCCGAAGCCGTCCATCAGCACGCCGATGGAGCCGACCACGCTGGCCTTGTCGGTGTAGATCTCGTCAGCCGCAACCGCGATGTAGTAGGCCCCCGATGCGCACATCTCCTCGACCACCGCATAGACTTTCTTCTTGTGCAGCAACTTGAGCCGATGAATCTCGTCGTTGACGATGCCCGCTTGCACGGGGCTGCCGCCCGGCGAGTTGATGCGCAGCACCACGGCCTGCGCATTGGGCTCTTCGAAGGCAGTCTTCAGTCCGTTGACGATGCGCTCGGCACTCGCCTCGGTGTCTGAGGCGATCTCCCCGCGAATTTCGACCAGCGCCGTATGCGGCCCGCTGGGCAGGTTGGCCGCTTTGCGCGCAGCCAGCAGCGACCAGAACATCAGCACGATAAGCAGCAGCCAAAGCCCGCGGAAGATGAGGCGCCAGCGTCGATCGCTGCGGCGGTCCTTGATGTAGTCGCGGGCGAACTGCTCGATCACGCTGTCGAGCCGGCCTGGGACGGGCACGGTCGCAGAGACTGCGGGCGCAATGGGCGGTGGAAGCGGGGCAGGTGCCGGGCCAGCGCCCGGCAGGTCGTCTTGCGAAGTCATGGGGAAACTTTCTGAAGGCAGCCCGGCTGTGTGCGAGACGGTAGGAGATCAGTCATGCCTCTCAGCCTACTAGCCTCTTGGCCTCTCAGTCCGAGAAGGCCGGTCGGGTGTCTCGTGAAGGATACCAATAGACCTGCCCGTCGCGCTCTTCAACCTGCAGCGGCGTGAGCTTTCCACGGCCGCAGGGTCCACCGGCACAACGCCCATCGCGCGGATCGTAAGCGGCGCCGTGGATCGAGCAAAGGATGTACTCTTTTCCACTGTCGAGAAACTCGCCCGGCTGCCAGTCCATCTCGGTCGGAACGTGCACGCAGCGGTTCAGGTAGGCGACGATCCGCCCATCGAATCGCAGGACGAATCCGCGCGCCGTCTGGCCAAAATGCAGCACGTCGAAGACGAAAGCATTGCCGCGTTCTTCGAGGGTCGAAGACGGACAAAGCGGCTGCGGGGGCAGCTCGGGTTTCTCAAGCATGGCGAGACAGCCAGTCGTGCAGATCTGACACCGAATTGGCAACGTGAAGCGGCGCGAACTCGCCGAAGGCCGCGCTCTCGTGCGCGCCGTAGCTCACGCCGATGCGCGCCGCGCCGGCATTGGCGGCAAGCCGCAGGTCGTGCGTTGTGTCGCCGATCATCAGCGTTCGCTCGGGCTCGACACCAAACTCGCTCATCAGCTCGATCAGCATCTGCGGATCGGGCTTGGAAGCGGTTTCCTCGGAAGTGCGGGTCGCGTGAAAGATACCCTTGAGTTGCACGGAATTCAGCGCCTCATCGAGTCCGCGTCGCGATTTTCCCGTGGCCACGCCCAGCCAGTGCTCGCGTTCTCGCAGCGCCTGCAACATGGCAAGTGCGCCTTCGAAGAGCACGATCTCATGCTCCTTGACAAAGTAGTGGTGGCGGTAACGGTTACCTAGTTCAGCGTAGCGCTCGCGCGCCAGGCCGGGTGCCAAATGCTGCAAGGCCTCGGCAAGGCCCATGCCGATCACGTAGCTCGCCTCCCTGTCGCTGGGCACCTCGATGCCGAAGTCGGCGCATGCCGCCTGGATGGAGCGAGTGATGGTGGCGGTGGAGTCGAACAAGGTGCCATCCCAATCGAAAACGATCAGGTCGAACTGGCGAGGGCGTGTGATCAAGATAGGACTTTCAGGAGGGCAAGACATTCTGTTGGCAATGGTGCTTCGAACTCGACCGCCTCGCCGGTGGAAGGATGCTCGAATTTGAGGCGCCTGGCGTGCAGGAACATGCGATCGAAGCGATGGCCTTTCACCGTCTCACCGCGGGCCAGCGACTTGTTGATGGCGAAATCACCGTACTTCTCATCGCCTGCGATCGGATGGCCTTCGTGCAAGAGATGCACACGGATCTGATGGGTACGACCGGTCTTGATGGTCACGTCGAGCAAGGTGAAGTCCGCATACTTCTTGGCGATCTTGACCAGCGTGATGGAGCGGCGGCCGTTCTCATGGTCTTCATCGACGGCGCACACGCGTCGCTCGCCTTCGGTCGTCAGGAATTTGTGCAGCGCCACGTCGATGACCTTCTTGCCCGCCGGCCAGGCACCGATGACCAGCGCCGCGTAAGTCTTGCCCGTCTCGCGGTTGCGGAACTGGTCCTGGAGCGCCGTCAGTGTCGAACGCTTCTTCGCCACCAGCAAGAGTCCTGATGTCTCCTTGTCGAGCCGATGCACGAGTTCGAGAAACTTGGCCTGCGGCCTCGCCCGCCGCAGTTGCTCGATCACGCCGAAGCTCACGCCGCTGCCGCCGTGCACTGCCACACCGGCCGGTTTGTTGACTGCGATGAGGTAGTCGTCTTCATAAACGACAGGAAATTCGCGTGCCGGCACAGAGGGTTCTGCGCTGCGATCAGCCATTCGGACCGGCGGAACCCGGACCTCGTCGCCCAGCGCCAGCCGGGTATCCGCTGCCGCACGGCCTTTGTTGACACGCACTTCACCGGATCGGATCACCCGATAAACATGGGTCTTGGGGACACCCTTGAGCAGCTTGATGAGGAAGTTGTCGAGACGCTGGCCTTCTGAGCTTTCGTCAACCTGCATCCGAAATACCGACGGCGCGGACGCACTGACGGAGCCCGACGCAGGCCCTGGGGCCTTGACGGCCTTTGCTTTGGCGGCGGGTTTGCCCCCTATAATGCGTTGGACCACGTTTGCGATGTAAGTGTTTGATTTTCCTGAGTTTACTCGGGCGCTTGCTTGAAGACGTGGCGGCTGCAGCAAGAGCTTCAGCCACCAAGGTGATGCAACGCACAAGGCGTGCGGCGGGCCCTGTCCCCAAGTGACAAGGGCGGCCGACCAGCCCATGCGGAAGAGCAAACGTAGAACGAACCCCGAAGGGCCTCCGGCCCTGAAACACAAGGTTTTTCAGGTAGAAGATGCCCGGTGTCCGGCGAAGTTGCCGCATGCCTCGCACCTTCCGCCCGCGTCCAGTGATCACGCGAATGTCGTCCCGACTCCCCCACCTTCCAAGCGCGCAGCGCTCGCCATCCGCGGTCATGTCGACCCATGGCGATGCCCCATCGCGTGCGGACGCGTGGACAGGGACTCCGCCTCCATGCGCTGCCGAGCCTTCGCCCATCCGGCGACAAGCCCTGGCTCGGTGGTTGGTCCTCGCCTCCCCCACTGCCTCGCACGCGCCAACGCTGCCTCACTGATCGCATTCCGATCAGCGGCAGTCCAGGGCGATTCCTTCCGGTTCTCCACGTTTCTCGTGCATCGATGAGTCGCCCCTGAGAAATCAGCGGGCGGCGTGTTGAGCGCCTGTCCTTTGAAACGAGGACGGCGAAGGAGTGCACATGAAACGCATGCTGATCAATGCGACGCAACCCGAAGAGCGTCGCCTCGCCATCGTCGATGGCCAGAAACTTCTCGATTTCGAGACCGAGATCGAAGGGCGCGAACAGCGCAAGGGCAACATCTACAAAGCGGTCGTGACTCGCGTCGAGCCTTCTCTCGAAGCCTGTTTCGTCGACTACGGCGAAGACCGACACGGCTTCCTGCCGTTCAAGGAAATCTCGCGCAACTTCTTCCGCGAAGGCGTGGACGTGCGCTCGGCGCGCGTTCAAGACGCCATCAAGGAAGGCGACCAGCTCCTGGTGCAAGTCGAAAAGGAAGAACGCGGCAACAAAGGCGCGGCGCTCACCACCTTTGTCTCGCTGGCCGGCCGCTACCTGGTGCTGATGCCCAACAACCCGCGCGGCGGCGGCGTGTCGCGCCGCATTGAGGGTGAAGACCGTGAAGAGCTGAAGGAAAACCTCGACCAGCTCGAATATCCGAAAGGCATGAGCCTTATCGCCCGAACCGCAGGCATCGGACGCACGGCGCCCGAGCTTCAGTGGGACTTGAACTACATGCTCAAGCTGTGGACCGCCATTGATGGTGCGGCCCAGGCTGGCAAGGGTGCCTTCCTGATCTACCAGGAATCGTCGCTCGTGATCCGCGCGATCCGCGATTACTTCACTGCGGATGTCGGTGAAATCCTCATCGACACCGATGACATCTACGAACAAGCGCATCAGTTCATGAGCCATGTGATGCCGGAATCGGCTAGCAAGGTGAAGCGCTACCGCGACGACGCGCCGCTGTTCTCTCGTTTCCAGATCGAACACCAGATCGAGACCGCGTTCTCGCGCACGGTGAACCTGCCGTCCGGCGGCGCGATCGTGATCGACCACACCGAAGCACTGGTGTCGGTGGACGTGAACTCGGCGCGCGCAACCCGCGGCAGCGACATCGAGGAAACCGCCACCCGCACCAACCTCGAAGCCGCCGACGAAATTGCGCGCCAGATGCGTTTGCGCGATCTGGGCGGACTGATCGTCGTCGACTTCATCGACATGGAAGAGTCGAAGAACCGCCGCGAAGTCGAGACGCGGTTGCGCGACGCACTGCGTCAGGACCGCGCGCGTGTTCAGTTCAGCTCGATCTCGAAGTTCGGCCTGCTCGAACTGTCACGCCAGCGCCTGCGCCCTGCGTTGAGCGAAGGCAGTCACATCACCTGCCCGCGTTGTAACGGCACCGGCCACATCCGCGATACCGAATCGTCGGCGTTGCAAATTTTGCGCATGGTCCAGGAAGAGTCCATGAAGGACAACACCGCCGCCGTGCATGTTCAGGTGCCGGTGGAAGTAACTTCGTTCCTCCTGAACGAGAAGCGCACTGAAATCACCAAGATCGAAATGAAGCAGCGCGTGACCGTGCTGCTCGTGCCGAACAAGGCTTTGGAAACGCCGAACTACCGCCTGGAACGTTTGCGCCACGACGACCCGCGCCTGGAAAATCTGCAGGCCAGCTACACGATGATCGACGAACCCGAAGAGGAAGTCGGCATCACTCGACGTGAGAAGACGAAGGCGAAGCAGGAACCGGTCATCAAAGGCATCCTGCCCGAGACGCCCGCGCCGATCGCCACGCCCAAGCCGGAGCCGGTCGCTGCGGCGGCGCCTGCCCCCGTGGTAGCAGCGCCGCCGGTGGATGCGCAGGCCGGTGAAGGATTCTTCGGCTGGATCAAGAAGCTGTTCGGTGGCGGTGCGCAAGCTCCGACGCCTGCGGTCGTGGCGGCGCCTGCAGTGGCGGCCGAAACGTCCGAGCGCCGAGAAGGACGCGGCGACCGAGGTGGTCGCGGCGGACGCGGCGATCGCGATGGCAAGCGTGGCGACGGCCGACGCGGCGAGCGTGCGGACCGCAGCGAGCGCGGTGGAGAACGCGGTGGTGAACGTGCCGCCGCGGATCGTGGCGGCGAGCGTACTGCCGTGGATCGGGGCGGTGAGCGTGCTGCCGTGGATCGTGGCGGTGAACGTGCTGCCGTGGATCGCAGTGAGCGCGGGGAACGCCCCGAAGCCGGCTCCGAGCGCGGGGGCCGTGGCGGTCGCGATGGACGCGGCCGTCGTGGTGAGCGCGCGGACAAGGCGCAAGAAGGCAGCGTGATCGCGGCGGTCGATCAGACGGCCGGCGACGAACAGCGCGGTGGCCGAGGAGAGGCTCGTAGCGAGCGTGGTGAGCGCGCGGAACGTGGTGAAGGCCGTGGCGATCGCGGTGAGCGAGGTGGCCGTGGCCCGCGCCAGGACCGCGAACCACGTCGACCCGCCCCCGTCGAAGGCGCGGCGGCCGATGAGGCCCAGCAACTGCAAGGCTTCGTTGAACCCATCACCAGTGCCGAAGGTGCTGAAGCCGGGGGCGGCGAACACCGCGAGGGTGGACGCCGGCGACGTCGCGGACGCGGCGGTCGCGATCGCGACGAAGCTCATCAGGCCAACGACGTCGCGACCGATCTGAACGTCGGCGAACAACACGCCGACGGCTTTACCGCCGTCCCTGCACAACTCGATCTCGACGCAGCACCGGTCAGCGGATCGAGCGCATCAAATGCCGAATCGGATCGTGCTGCGTCAACCGAGGGCACAGGCCCGGAACAGGGTGAACGCGAAGAAGGTGGAGAGCGCGAAGGCGGTCGTCGCCGCGGTCGCAACCGACATCGTCGCGAACGTCGTGAAGACGACTTGCCGAGCAGCACGGAAGGCGTGCCCGAAGCTGCTTCGTTAGAAGTCCCGGTTGCCGGCGATGGCGCGGCCAAGGGCGCAAGCTTCGAGCCCCAAGCGACGGATCTGCCGGCACAACAGCCGATCATGGCGAGCTACGAGGCGCCTGCCCCGTTCGTGGTCGCACCGGCGCCTGTCGTTGCGCCGGTCGAATCGGCAGCCCCCGCCGCGATCGAGCCGTTCGTGTTGCCGACCAGCGACCTGCAAGCGGTAGCGCAAGCAGCAGGACTGCAGTGGGTGAACTCCGACGCGGACAAGATTCGCGCCGTGCAGGAAGCGATGGAGCGAGAGCCCAAGCCCGTGCATGCTCCGCGTGAGCCGAAGCCGGTTGAGTCGATCGAGGAAGGCCCGCTGGTGCTGGTCGAGACCCGCAAGGACCTGACGCAGTTCAAGCTGCCCTTCGAGACAGTACAAGGCAGCGCACAACCGCACGCCTGACCCTGCTCAGCGTCAAATCGGGATAGGGGCCGATCATCGCTGATCGGGCCCCTCCCACACCACCCGGCATGCGGGCCCGCACCGGGCGGTTCGAGAAGTTGAGGTCATGAGAGTTTG
>Ga0136846_1235580_pt1 | contig 21175 bp, 15 predicted proteins | sample HopSoiMetagenom2_FD_96841 | JGI IMG/M metagenome (GOLD analysis project Ga0136846, IMG submission 96841) | Grasslands soil microbial communities from Hopland, California, USA - 2 Assembly 2016 (version 4) | ecosystem: Environmental > Terrestrial > Soil > Grasslands | place: USA: Hopland... | reverse complement strand
GCGAAGCCCATGAGCGGTGTCATGAAGCGTATGGGGATGATCTTCCGCGCGAAGGCGAACAAGGCCCTTGACCGGGCCGAGGACCCGCGCGAAACCCTCGACTACTCGTACCAGAAGCAGCTCGAGCTGCTCCAGAAGGTGCGCCGCGGTGTCGCCGACGTGGCGACGAGCCGCAAGCGGCTGGAGCTGCAGCTCACCCAGCTGAACAAGCAGTCCGCCACCCTGGAGGACCAGGGCCGCAAGGCGCTCGCGCTGGGCCGCGAGGACCTGGCCCGCGAGGCGCTCTCACGTCGCGCCGCCCTTCAGCAGCAGGTGACGGATCTGGACACACAGCACCAGACCCTCCAGGGCGAGGAGGAGAAGCTCACCCTCGCGGCGCAGCGCCTCCAGGCCAAGGTCGACGCCTTCCGCACCAAGAAGGAGACGATCAAGGCGACGTACACCGCCGCCCAGGCCCAGACCCGGATCGGCGAGGCGTTCACCGGCATCTCCGAGGAGATGGGCGACGTGGGCCTGGCGATCCAGCGGGCCGAGGACAAGACGCAACAGCTCCAGGCGCGCGCCGGCGCGATCGACGAGCTGCTCGCCTCGGGCGCCCTCGACGACCCCACGGGCATGGCGAAGGACGACATCCAGGCCGAGCTGGACCGGCTCTCGGGTGGTACGGATGTGGAGCTGGAACTGCAGCGCATGAAGGCGGAGCTGGCTGGGGGCACCTCCCAGGCTATTGGCACTGGGGGAGGCTCGTCGTCGGGGCAGCAGGCCATCGAGGGCGGCGCGGGCCAGCAGCAGTCACAGCAGCAGAAGGACACCCCGCGCTTCGACAAGCAGTAGCCCAGGAGGGCGACATGATCGTACGGATCATGGGGGAGGGCCAGGTGAGGCTGATGGACAGCCACCTCGCCGAGCTGAACAAGCTGGACGATGTGCTCCTGGCGGAAATGGAGATCGGCGACGGCCCCGGCTTCCGCCGCACCCTCCATTCGCTCCTGGCCAAGGTCCGCGAACTGGGCGATCCCCTGCCCGACGACTCCCTGGAACCCTCGGAACTGATCCTCCCGTCACCGGACGCGACGCTGGAGGAGGTCCGGGAGCTGTTGAGCGACGACGGGCTGATCCCAGGGTGAGCCAGGGCCGGTTTCAGCTCCGGCCGGCATCTTCAGCCCGTCCGGCGTTTGAGGACAAGGCCCGTTCAGGGCCGTAGCGGGGGCCTGCGGGCGCAGCCCCCAGCAACGCCCAGGGGAGCTGGCTACCGTGACAGACGTGACGACCCTCGAGCGCGCCCGGTGCCGACTAAAAGCACACCCCCTCGCGCTGGACGTCGCCCTCGCCGCAGCCGTCCTCCTCTGCATGATGGGCGCCTCCTTCGCCGACCCCAACGGCCAGGACCGCGGCGGCTGGACGGCCCGCACCCCCGACCTCCTCAGCCTCCTCCTCATGGTGCTCGGCGCCGCGGCTCTCACCCTCCGCCGCCGCGCCCCCATGAAGGTGCTCGCGTTCACCGGCACCGCCTCGGTCGTCGAGTCGGTCACCGCCGACCCCCGGGCCCCCGTCGCGATGTCCGCGGTGATCGCCCTCTACACCGTCGCGTCGACCACCGACCGCACCACCAGCTGGCGCGTCGGCCTCCTCACGATGACCGTCCTCACCGGTGCCGCGATGCTGGCCGGCCCCCTGCCCTGGTACGCGCAGGAAAACCTCGGCATCTTCGCCTGGACCGGCATGGCCGCGACCGCCGGGGACGCCGTACGCAGCCGCCGCGCCTTCGTCGACGCCATAAGGGAACGCGCCGAACGAGCCGAACGCACCCGCGAGGAGGAGGCCCGCCGCCGGGTCGCCGAGGAGCGCCTGCGCATCGCCCGTGACCTGCACGACGTCGTCGCCCACCACATCGCCCTGGTCAACGTGCAGGCGGGAGTCGCCGCGCACGTCATGGACAAGCGCCCCGACCAGGCCAAGGAGGCCCTCGCCCACGTACGGGAGGCCAGCCGCTCGGCGCTGAACGAGCTGCGCGCGACCGTCGGGCTGCTGCGCCAGTCCGGGGACCCGGAGGCGCCCACCGAGCCGGCGCCCGGTCTGCACCGGCTCGACGAGCTGGTCGGCACCTTCCACAACGCCGGACTCCCGGTCGAGGTGGCCCGCGCCGACCAGGACACCGACCTCCCCGCCGCCATCGACCTGGCCGCCTACCGGGTGATCCAGGAGGCCCTGACGAATGTGCGCAAGCACGCGGGAGCGGAGGCGAAGGCCGAGGTCAGCGTCGTACGGGTGGGGCCGAACATCGAGATCACGGTGCTGGACAACGGTCCCGGACGCGGGGCGGGCGAGGACGGGCCGGAAGAGGGCGGCGGGCACGGCCTGCTCGGCATGCGGGAGCGGGTCACCGCGGTCGGCGGCCGCTGCACCACCGGTCCCCGATACGGAGGCGGCTTCCGCGTACATGCGATCCTGCCGGTGAAGAGCGGCCCACGAGCCGCGGACGCCGCCGGCAGCCTCGTACCGAGAACCGCGCAGACGTAACAGCCGTAATAGATGACTGTGTGACGATTCACCGATTCACCGATTCACCGATTCACCGATTCACCGACTCAACGAGGACGACCGCCCATGACGATCCGTGTCCTGCTCGCCGACGACCAGGCGCTGCTGCGCAGTGCCTTCCGGGTGCTAGTGGACTCGGAGTCCGACATGGAGGTCGTCGGGGAGGCGTCCGACGGGGCGCAGGCGGTGCGCCTCGCGCGGGAGCAGCGCGCCGACGTCGTCCTGATGGACATCCGGATGCCGGGCACCGACGGACTGGCCGCGACCCGGCTGATCAGCGCGGATCCGGGGCTCGCGCATGTACGGGTGGTGATGCTGACGACGTTCGAGGTCGACGAGTACGTGGTGCAGTCGCTGCGCGCGGGCGCGTCCGGGTTCCTCGGCAAGGGCGCCGAACCCGAGGAGCTGCTCAACGCGATCCGGATCGCCGCCGGGGGCGAGGCGCTGTTGTCGCCGGCCGCCACCAAGGGGCTGATCGCCCAGTTCCTCGCCCAGGGCGACGTACTGGACGACAGCCGGGACCCCGCCCGCGCCGAGCGGCTGGACGCGCTGACCGGGCGGGAGCGCGAGGTGCTGGTACAGGTCGCCGGCGGGCACTCGAACGACGAGATCGCGGAGCGGCTGGAGGTCAGCCCGCTGACGGTGAAAACGCACGTCAACCGGGCCATGGCCAAGCTGGGCGCCCGGGACAGGGCGCAGCTCGTCGTGATCGCCTACGAGTCGGGGCTGGTACGTCCAAGGGTGGAGTGAGCCTCGCGGACGTACTGCGGCCGGAGTAGGCACCGGGTAAGGAAACGGGACCTGGGGGCTACGGAACAGGGGTCCCCCATGGCTCAGGGTGTAAGGGCGGGCGCTCGTATGTGCCACACACGGATGTGCGGCACAGCTGTGTCCGCAACGCATGACGCATGACGCATGCGCCCTTCGTCCGCTCAGCCACAGAAGAGAGACGCTCACCCATGTCCTGGCTGTCCAGGTTCAGCCTCGCGCAACGGGCCCTTATAGGGCTGATGTCGATCGTCGCGATCGTCTTCGGAGCGATAGCGATACCGCAGCTCAAGCAACAGCTGCTGCCCACCATCGACCTCCCGGTGGTGTCCGTCCTGGCGCCTTACCAGGGTGCGTCCCCCGACGTGGTCGAGAAGCAGGTCGTCGAGCCCATCGAGGACAACCTCGAAGGCGTCGACGGCGTTACCGGCGTCACCTCCACCGCCAGCGAGGGTAACGCCCTCATCATGGCGTCCTTCGACTACGGCAACGACACCAAGCAGCTCGTCGCCGACGTCCAGCAGGCCGTCAACCGGGCGCGCGTGCTGCTCCCGGACGGCGTGGACCCGCAGGTCGTCGCCGGTTCGACGGACGACATCCCCGCCGTCGTCCTCGCCGTCACGTCCGGCCAGGACCAGCAGGCCCTCGCCGACCGGCTCGACCGCACGGTGGTCCCCGACCTGCGGGCCATCGACGGCGTCGGCCAGGTCAGGGTCGACGGTGTACGGGACGTCCAGATCACCGTCACTCCGGACGACAGGAAGCTGGCGGCGGCGGGCCTCACCTCCGCGTCCCTCGCCCAGGCACTGCAGGCGGGCGGCGCGACCGTCCCGGCGGGCTCGTTCGACGAGGGCGGCACCAACCGCACGGTCCAGGTCGGCGGCGGCTTCACCTCGGTGGAGCAGATCGCGGACCTGATGGTCGCGGGTCCGCCCGGTTCGCGGACCAAGCCGGTGCGGCTCGCCGACGTGGCGACCGTCAAGCAGGAGTCCGCGAAGGCCGACTCGATCACGCGTACGGACGGCAAGCCGAGCCTTGCCGTCACCGTCACGATGGACAACGACGGCAGCGCGGTGTCGATCTCGGACGCGGTCGAGGGCAAACTCGCCGACATGCGGGGGGACTTGGGGTCCGACGCCAAGATCACGGTGGTCAGCGATCAGGGGCCGGCGGTGGCGAAGTCCATCAAGGGTCTGACGACGGAGGGCGGTCTCGGTCTGCTCTTCGCGGTGATCGTCATCCTGGTCTTCCTGGCGTCGATCCGCTCGACCCTCGTGACGGCGGTCTCGATCCCCCTCTCGGTCGTCCTGGCCCTGATCGTCCTGTGGACCAGGGACCTGTCCCTGAACATGCTGACGCTGGGCGCGCTGACGATCGCGATCGGCCGGGTCGTCGACGACTCGATCGTGGTCCTGGAGAACATCAAGCGACACCTCGGCTACGGCGAGGAGCGCCAGGAGGCCATCCTCAAGGCGGTCCGTGAAGTGGCGGGCGCGGTCACGTCGTCCACACTCACCACGGTTGCCGTCTTCCTGCCGGTCGGCCTGGTCGGCGGTGTGGTCGGCCAGCTGTTCGGCGCGTTCAGCCTGACGGTGACGGCGGCCCTGCTGGCGTCGCTCCTGGTCTCCCTCACGGTCGTCCCGGTCCTGTCCTACTGGTTCCTGCGCGCCCCGAAGGACACCCCCGACGACGCGGACGAGGCCCGCAGGCTCGCGGAGGAGAAGGAGGCGAAGAGCAGGCTCCAGCGCGTGTACGTCCCTGTCCTGCGCTTCGCGACCCGTCGCCGTCTGACGAGCGTGGCGATCGCGGCCGTGGTCCTCATCGGCACCTTCGGCATGGCACCGCTCCTGAAGACCAACTTCTTCGACCAGGGCGAGCAGGAAGTCCTCACCCTCAAGCAGCAGTTGAAGCCGGGTACGAGCCTGGTGGCGACGGACGTCCAGGCGAAGAAGGTCGAGCAGCTGCTCGCGGACGTCAAGGGCGTCAGGGACTACCAGGTGACGATCGGCTCGTCCGGTTTCCTGGCGGCCTTCGGCGGCGGCACCGACTCCAACCAGGCCTCCTACCAGGTCATGCTGGACGACTCGGCGTCGGCGGACGACGTCCAGGCCAGGATCGAAGAGGGCCTGTCCAAGCTCTCCGGCATAGGTACGACCACGATCGCGGCCGGTGACGGCTTCGGCAGCCAGGACCTGAAGGTGGTCGTGAAGGCGGCCGACGCGGACGTCCTGCGCGAGGCGTCGGACAAGGTACGCGACACGGTGGCCGGCCTGGACGACGTCACCGACGTCACCAGCAACCTGGCGCAGAGCGTGCCGCGCATCTCGGTACGGGCCAACTCCAGGGCAGCGGCGGTCGGTTACGACCAGCGGACGCTGGGCGCGGCGGTGGCCGAGGCGGTCAAGGGCACGACGGCGGCCAGGGCGACCCTGGACGACACCGAGCGCGACGTCGTCATCAGGTCGGCGACGCCGGCCGCGACGCTGGACGAGCTGAAGGCGCTGCGGCTGGGCCCGGTGAAGCTGGGCGACATCGCGGACGTGAAGCTGGTGGACGGCCCGGTGTCGATGACCCGGATCGACGGCCAGCGGGCCGCGACGATCACGGCCCGCCCGACCGGCGACAACACGGGCGCGGTCAGCGCGGACCTCACCTCGAAGCTGAACGCCCTCAAGCTCCCCGCGGGCGCGACGGCGGAGATCGGCGGGGTGTCGTCGGACCAGGACGACGCGTTCAAGAAGCTGGCGCTGGCGATGCTGGCGGCGATCGCGATCGTCTTCATGCTCCTGGTCGCGACGTTCCGTTCCCTCATCCAGCCCCTGATCCTCCTGGTGTCGATCCCGTTCGCGGCAACGGGCGCGATCGGCCTCCTGGTGCTGACAGGCACCCCGATGGGCGTCCCCGCGATGATCGGCATGCTGATGCTGATCGGCATCGTGGTGACGAACGCGATCGTCCTGATCGACCTGATCAACCAGTACCGCACCCAGGGCTACGGAGTCGTGGAAGCGGTGATCGAAGGAGGCCGCCACCGCCTCCGCCCGATCCTGATGACGGCCCTGGCGACCATCTTCGCCCTCCTCCCGATGGCCCTGGGCGTCACGGGCGAGGGCGGCTTCATCGCCCAGCCGCTGGCGGTGGTGGTCATCGGCGGCCTGATCACATCAACAGCCCTGACCCTCCTGCTCGTTCCCACCCTGTACGCCCTGGTGGAACTGCGAAAGGAAAGCCGGGCAAAGAAGAAGGCGGCGAAGCGCGAGCCGAAGACGGAGGTGCGGGAGACGGCCGGGGTATGACCCCCTGATGCGTTGACGGACGAGAAGACGGCGGGGTGCGTACGCACCCCGCCGTCTTCTGTCTTATGCCTTGAGGGAGTTGACGAACGCGTCCCAGGTCACGGCTGGGACGACGAGCACGGGGCCTTGGGGGTTTGGGTTCTTGCTGTCGCGGACGGGGACGACGCCGGGGAAGTCCTCGGTGATCTCGACGCAATTGCCCCCGTTGGCATTGCTGTAGCTGCTCCGGCGCCAGTGGGCGGAGCTCAGCTCGGGGGTGTGGCGCATGACGTGTAGTCCTCCATCACTTGTCGGATCAGCTCCGCCGAGGCGGCCGGCGAGAGGGCGTTGGCACGGAGCACGTCATAGTGTCGTCGCCATTTCTTCGCCGACTCCCGGTCCTCGTAGAGGTGGCTGACCTCGATGCTCTCTTCGTAGGCCACGGTGGAGCCGTTGGGAAGGGTCAGCAGGGTCAGGGCGCCGCCGATCAGGTAGTACGGACCGGCACTGAAAGGCATTACTTGGACCTTGCTGTCCGGAGTATCCACCTGTTCGAGTAGCTGGGCCAGTTGTTTGTGCATGCACTCAGTGCCGCCGAACGGCCGCCGGAGGGCCGCCTCGTCAAGGATCGCCCAGTACAGAGGGGGCTGGTCAAGGCGAAGACGGTCCTGCCGGGACATGCGGGCGTTGATGAGTTCCTCCACTTTCTCCCGGGGCAGCTCCTCCTGGAGGCTGAGTTGTGCGTCCGCGTACTCCCTTGTCTGCAACAGCCCTGGGATGACCTGCGGTTCGAAGTTCTCGATGACCTTCGCCCCCGCCTCGAAGTCCATGAACCGCCGGTACTGGTCCGGATGCGCTTCGCGTTTGGCCAGCTCGTACAGCCCGTGGAAGTGCTTGTCGGTCCCGAAGGCCACGTCGAGTTGCGCGGGCAGGTCGGGTGGCGGCATCAGTTCGGCCGTCTCGACGCGGGCCAGCGTGCTCTTGCTGGAGCTGAGGATGTCCGCCAACTGTACGAGCGACAGCCGCGCGGCTTCGCGGTGGCGGCGCTGCTCCGCCCCGAAGTAGTGGCGGGCGGAGTGGTACGGGGGCAGCTGCTGTGGCTTGAACGTCATCGGTCTCGCCTCTCGTTTCGTGTCTGTGGTTCCGCTCGTCCCGATCTCAACGCTGGGACGCGGATCCCCTGTTGGGGCACATGCCACACGGTGACCATATAGGTGCAAAGGGTAATCGTCGGTGCTTATGGTCCGCCAGAGCGGCCGGAGCGAAGGGAGTCACGTGATGATGCGAGACGCAACGGGTGCGCAGCTACGGCTGCTGCCGTGGACCACGCCGGAGGGTGGCCCGTGCTACCTCAGTACGTCCGACCCGAACAGTCGACTGTCGTGCATGGCGGACGAGTTGGAGACGGAACTGCTCGACTCGGCGGAGTTCGTGCTGGGGCAGGCGAGGCCGCTGCTGGTAGAGGAAGGTGCGGGGGAAAGGGAGTTGAGGTTCGCCGGGCTGCGGCTCGCCGAAGCACTGGGGGATGTACTCCGGATCGCGGTGAGTCGGGGGGCGCGATTGCCGGATGGCTGGAAACCATGAGGTGGGATGGGTCGAGGTGCGAGCAATATGGTGGGCTTGTGGGTCAAATAGCTTCCTGTAAGGCCGAGTTGTTCAAGCCATTGCAATGGGAGTGGCATGACAAACTAATGGGTCGAGTGTGAGGATCTTTAGCTGGTGTGGAGCGTAACCGCGCCAGTAAGGAGCGTCACATGTCATCTCTCTTCCATAGAGAGACAGGCGGCATAGAGCCGCTGATTCCGAGCAGCCGTACCGGCCGCTGCCGTCCATGCGCCGCCTGCGCCCTGTGGCCTGGGCGCTGACCCTGCTCATGGCCGCCGAGACGGCCGTGGTCATCGAGTCCACGGGCGCGGCCGTCGCGCTGTCACGTGAAACTGACGTCGCGAAGGTGTCCGCCAAGCCCAGGAACCTGGGGCCTGCAACCGCCGCTTCGGTGGCAGCCGCCCGCCTGAAGGCCAGGATCCAGAAGCGTCGGATCGAGGTCACCGACGCTCGTTCGGAGACCTCGACGACGTATGTGAACCCTGATGGGACGGTCACGGAGGAGGCGTATGCCGGTCCGATCCGTTTCAAGGGAGACGACGGTTCGTGGCACGACGTCGACCCATCGCTGACACAGGCAGAGGACGGTTCGGTCAGGGCAAAGAGCCACCCGCACGGGCTGACCCTTGCGGGTAAGAAGGCTGCTCCGAAGGGGCTGAAGGCTGTCGGTGCGAAGAGCGCCGCAGCGGCGCCGCTGGTGACGATGGAAGATCGTGCGGGTCGGCAGTTGCAACTCGGCTGGTACGGGGCGCTGCCCACACCCACGGTCGAAGGAGGGGAAGACACTGTCGCCCGGTACAAAAACGTACTGCCGGCGACCGACCTGCTCATCGAGTCCACACGGACCGGCTATGAGCAGTCCCTGGAGTTGAAGGACCGTTCCGCAGTCGACTCCAGCGGCCAGGTGACCTACAGCCTGAAGGCCAAGGGGCTGACCGCGAAGGCGCACGAGGACGGCTCGATCACCTTCACCGACACGAACGGTAGGACCGCGGGGGTCCTGCCGACGCCGGTGATGTGGGATGCACGTATCGACAAGAACTCGGGCGAGCACACCAACACCGCGAAGGTCGGAGTGCAGGTCGCGCAGGACGGCGACACGATCACCATCACGCTGACGCCGGACGCCACGTTCCTGACCGACGAGCAGACACGGTTCCCGGTCACCGTCGACCCGACCATCAACGTCGGCGCGAGCTTCGACGCCTTCGTCCAGCAGGGCTACACCACCGACCAGTCGACGGCCACCGAACTGAAGATCGGCAACAACGGCTCCAGCCAGGTCGCCCGCTCCTTCCTGTCGTTCCCGATGAAGAACATCACCGGGAAGCAGATCACCGCGGCGAAGCTCAACCTGTACGAGTTCCACTCCTGGTCGTGCACGGCCAAGGGCTGGGACCTCTACAGCACGGGGGCCGCCTCGACGGGCACCCGCTGGACCAGCCAGCCCTCCTGGGGCACGAAGCACGCCACCAGCACGCAGACCAAGGGCTTCTCCAGCTCCTGCAACGACGGCTGGGTCAACGTCGACGCGACCTCGTTGGTTCAGGCGTGGGCCGCGGGCGGCAACGCCACCAACCACCTGGGCCTGCGCGCCTCCGACGAGTCCGATCCGAACGGCTGGAAGCGCTTCAACTCGGGCAACGCCGCGTCCAACACGCCGTATCTGTCGGTGACGTACAACTCCATCCCGGCCGTCCCCACTCTCATAGCCCCGGCGGCCTCGGCCGCCACCAACGTCACCACGCCGACCCTCTCGGCCAAGGCGCTGGACCCGGACGGCTCCGACGTCACCCTCGCCTTCGAGGTCTGGGCCTCCAACGGCACCGCCGCGCTGCGCTCAGGTTCCAGCAGCTCGGTCGCCTCAGGCGCGCAGGCGTCCTGGAAGCCCACGGCACTGCCGCAGGGCACGTACAAGTGGCGCACGCGCTCGGGTGACGGCAGCGCGAACAGCGCATGGTCGAGCTTCCGCACCGTCACGGTCGACACCACGGCACCGTCGACGACATCGGTGTCCTCCACCGACTTCCCCGCCGGGCAGTGGTCCGGTACGCCGGACGACAACGGTGACTTCACAGGGACGTTCGCCTTCACGCCGCCGACCACTGACGTGAAGGAAGTCCAGTGGAATCTGGACAACGGCACATGGCAGTCGGCTGCCACCACTGGCAGCGCCGTCACACGCAAACCCCTCTTCCGCGCGGGCAAGCACGTCCTGACCGCGCGCACCAAGGACGCGGCGGGCAACGTGTCGGCGGGGACGGCCTACACCTTCTACGCGGGTTCCGGAGCCGCCCTGCTCACCCCTGGCAGCGGGGACCATCCGGCCCGCCGCGCAGAGCTGACGGGTCAGGGCAAGACGAGCGACACCGGGGTGCGCTACCAGTACCGCCGTGGTGAGACGGACACCTGGAAGGACATCCCGGTCGCGGACGTGCGCCGCAAGTCCGACGGCTCGACGCCGACCGCCTGGCCGGCAACGGTCACTGGCGGCAACGCCGAGGCGCTGACCTGGAACATCACCAACACACTGAGTGAAGACGGTCCGGTGGACGTCCGCGCGGTGTTCACCGACGGATCCACCTCGGACGCCTCCCCGGCCACCAGGATCACGGTGGACCGCAACGCGGGCGAGGCACCCAGTGAGAGCGTCGGCCCGGGCAGTGTCAACACGCTGACCGGTGACTTCGGCCTGTCGGCCTCCGATGCCTCGTTCTTCGACTTGTCGGTCACGCGGTCCTTCTCCTCGCGCCGCCCTACGAACGGGGCCAGTCAGGAGGGCCAGGCCGCGATCTTCGGACCGCAGTGGACAGCCGGCACTGTCGCCGAGGTCTCCGACAGCGACTGGACCTACCTGCGCAAGACCTCGGCCACGTCGACCACGGCGGTGACGCTCGTGGACGTGGACGGTGAGGAGACAGGTTTCACCGCCACCAGTAACGGCGGCTGGAAGCCGGAGTCCGGTGCCGAAGACCTGACACTGACCGGCAGCCTGACCAGTTCCTTCACCCTGAAGGACACCGAAGGCACCACCTCGCTGTTCAGCAAGGTCGATTCCGCGGCCACCACCTGGCAGCTGTCCACCACCTTCCTGGCCACGGCCCAGTCCACCACCACCGTGATCCCGGAGAAGGTGACGTCGGGCAGCAGCATCCTCGCCCGGCCGAAGTACGTCGTCGCCCCCACCTCGGCGGTCAGCGCCGACAAGTGTCAGACCGCGATCGACAGCGCCACCGCCGCCGGTCGCGACTGGTTCACCAACGCCAGCGACAACACCGGCTGCCGCGTTCTGCAGTTCGTCTACGCCCCGTCGACCACGGCCACCAGTTCCGCGTTCGGCAACTACATCGGGCAGGTCCAGCAGATCAAACTCTGGGCTGTCACGCCCGGCGACAGCACCACCACTGCTACGGCTGTCTCCCAGTACGCGTACGACACCAGTGGCCGCCTGCGTGAGCAGTGGGACCCGCGTATCTCCCCGGCACTGAAAACGGCCTATACCTATGACAGTGCCGGCCGCGTCATCACCTTGACCCCGCCGGGCGAACTGCCGTGGACGCTCGAGTACGGCAAGGCTGGCAACAGCGCAGTGGCTGGCGAGGGCATGCTGTTGGCCGCCTCCCGCTCGACTCTCAAGGCGGGCAGCAAGGACGAGCAGGACGGCGGCAAGGCGACTACCTCAGTCGTCTACGACGTACCCCTGTACGGCAGCGCGGCTCCCAACCAAGTCTCGCCTGGTGATGCCACGGCTTGGGGCCAGACGGACGCGCCGACGGATGCCACCGCGGTCTTCCCCGCCGACCAGGTTCCTTCCTCCCACACCGGAAGCAACCTGGCTGCGGCCGACTACGACAAGGCGACCGTCACCTACACCAACGCCTCCGGGCGTGAGGTCAACACCGGTCTGCCTGGCCGCCACCTGACTGTCAAGCAGTACGACCGGTTCGGCAACGTGCTCTTCGAGCTGACGGCTACCAACCGCGAACTGGCGCTGGGCAGCGCGGACTACCAGGTCAACACCCAGAGCGAGCTCGGTATCCTGTCCGCCTCCCCGGCCGAGCGTGCGCGCCAACTGGGCACCGTCTCGGTCTATTCGGCCGACGGCAAGCGGCAGCTGGAGGAGTCCGGACCGCTGCACCTGATCACGCTCACCAAAGGCCTCACCGGCGACGCGGACAGCCCTGACCTCCCGGCCGGAGTCCAGGTCGCTGCGCGCGAGCACACCGTCAACAGTTATGACGAAGGCCGCCCCACCGACGGCACCGCCACGGTGACCGACCAGGTCACCACCACCAAGGTGGGCGCCATGATCGACGGCTACCCCACCGACGGGGACTTGCGCACTACGGCCACTGCCTACGACTGGGTCAAGGGCCTGCCGACCAGTGTCGTCACCGATCCGAGCGGGCTGAAGCTGACCAAGACCACCAGCTACGACGCCCAGGGCCGGGTCACCAAGAGCACGCTGCCTAAGTCGACCGGCACCGACGCCGGAGCCACCGTCACCCAGTACTGGGCCGCCACTGGCACCGGTACCTGTGCCGGGCGCCCGGAATGGGCCGACCTGGAGTGCTCCACCGGCCCGGCTGGCGCGATCACCGGGGGCGGCTCCAACCCCAGCGCACTGCCGGTGAAAACCACCGAGTATGACCGCTGGGGCAACCCCGCGAAGCTCACCGAGACCGCCAACAGCGTTACCCGCACCACGACCAGAACCCACGACGCGGCCGGCCGCTTGAAGCAGACCCAGATCGCGGGCGGGGTCGGCACCGCGGTGCCGACGCAGACCACCACCTACGACCCGGCCAGCGGTGACGTGGCAACCGTCTCCAACGGCACCGCCACCATCAGCCGTACCACCGACCTGCTCGGCCGACAGATCGCCTATGACGACGGTGCGGGCAACGTCACCCGCACCGAGTACGACAAGCGCGACCGCAAGATCCGGGTGACCGACTCGGCCCCGTCGACCGTCACTTACGACTACGACAACCCCGCCGGTCTGCCCAGCAGGGTCCACGACTCGGTGTTGGGGACCGTCGGCGACGTCACCGGCTCCTACGACTCCGACGGCCGCCTGTACAAGCAGGTGCTGCCGTGGAACCTGGACGTCGAGTTCAACCTCGACCCCACCGGCACGGAGACCTCCCGTTACTGGCACTGGGAGTCCGGCTGGACCGTCCAGGGTGAATCCACCAGCGACAGCATCCACGACCAGGTCGTCTCCCGCACCGCCTACACCGGGGGCGGCGCCTACCAGGAGTACACCTACGACGCGGCAGGCCGGCTGACCAAGGTCGACGACTCCCAGGCGGGCGTCACCACGCACCGCGCGTACGGCTTCGACGACAACACCAACCGCACCTCCCTGGGTACCACGATCGACGACGCCGACGGAGGCACCCCCACCACCAACACCGTCAACTCCACCTACGACAGCGCCGACCGGCTGATCGCCACCGGCACCGTCTACGACGCCTTCGGCCGCACCACCGCGCAGGCCAACGGCGCCCAGAACGCCTACTACTCCAACGACCTTGTCCGCCAGGTCACCGCCAACTCCAAGCGCACGACCTGGAACCTGGATGCCGGCGGACGCCTCGCCTCCTGGGGCACAGAAGAGCAGGCAGAGGACGGAACCTGGGGGACAATCGCCACCACGACGAACCACTACGGCGGTGACGGCGACAGCCCGGACTGGACCTCGGCGAGCAATGGCATCAGCCGCAGTCTCGAAGACCTGGCTGGCAACCTGATCGCCACCACCAGCGCGACCGGCAACGCCGTCCTGCAACTGTCCAACCTGCACGGTGACATCGGCACCCAGATCCCACTCGTGGAGAGCACCACCCCGGTGGTCAACACCTACGACGAGTACGGCAACCTGCTGCCCGGTACCGATCCCACCCGCTACGGCTGGCTCGGCGGCAAGCAACGCTCCACCGAAACCCCCAGCGGCGCCACCCTCATGGGCGTCCGCCTCTACGACCCGACTACGGGCCGCTTCCTCTCCGTCGACCCCATTGAGGGCGGCAACGCCAACGCCTACGACTACGTCAACGGCGACCCGCTGAACCGCTACGACCTCGATGGCAAGTGGGGCTTCCATTTCCGCCGATGGGCCCGACGGGCCGGCCGTTTTGTGTCACACCATCAATCAGGGATCGCGGTGGGCCTGGCTTTTGGCTGCTCGTTCTTCTCGGGGGGATGGGGAGCGCCAGCGTGCGCGGCGGGCGCGGGCGCTCTCACCGGCTATATCTCCTACCGATACGGCACCAAGAAGCGCAAGCGCCACATCGGCGGCTACTGGGCAAGCACTTGGCGTGGAGCTCGGGATGGACTGATCGGCTACAGTGCCGGAAACGGCGCGAAATACTACCGGGGAGTCCGCAGCGGCATTAGGAGTACCCGCACATGGTGGCGCGGTGGTCACGGCGGGTACACCCACAGATGGCCCAACTACTGATAGATGGGAACGGAATGGTCTCAGACCCACGGGTACACACACGCAGATGGGTGTCTAGGCATCCGATCTACGCTGGATTGATCATCGGGATGCTGTTCTATCTCGTGGAAATCCTGGCGACCGGAGATGCCTTCGGGACCATACCGTTCGCCATCGCGATCGGAGCGATTTTCACTCTGACCGCCTTCGGTGAGCGGCGACGTCAACGCAAAGTGGAGCGGACACTCGAATAGCCGTTACCGTCGAGCCGAAAGGAAAACTTCTCTCGAACTATGGTTCGAGGGAAGTTTTCTGCTGCTCCTTTTCTCGCGATTTTAACAATGTCAGGAGGGGATGCGAGAGATCGACAGAGGGCGTCGAGGAGCTGGCCGAACATGCCAGATCGCGGCGGCCACGTTAAAAGATGCACGAGCTTCTCTTGGTAGTGAAGGTGTGGCATGTTGATGCAAAAAATGACCAATTGAGTCGACAATGAAAGCACTTACGCTACACTTTGGGCATCGCTTGACTCCTGCGTTATCGGCCGTGGCGAGAAAAGGCTGGATGGCAAGCGGAATAGAGTCCTCATGCGGCCCCCTTCTAGGAGTAGATCTATGCGCCGACGTCGCCGTGACCGGCCTCGCGAACCCTTGACGCCAGCCATCCCGGATGCGATTGCGATCGCGATCTCGGAAGTTATCACCCTTATAGAAATCCTTGAGCACGCCCGCGCTCGAATGGTCGATTTGAGCGAGGTCGACAAGGAAACCCTCGCCAGGGCCAGTGGATCCAGTCTGATACCTATGCTTTACGCCCGAGCCGGATTCACCTCAATCCAGGGGCGCCGCAGCATTCCTTTGCTCACTGACGAGATTAGTCTTCTTGAGGCCGCAGTGATCAACCTGGAGTCGTATCAGGGGAACGAGGTCGTTCTGTGTGCTGGCTATCAATTGTTGGAAGATTTTGCGAACCGGAAGAGGAATATCTCCCCCGTTTGTCACGTGCACGGAATCCTGGCCTTCGCTGGTGAGGCGGAGGGCACGACCAGCGGCTCGGTAGCTCCTTCGTTGGCATGACAGTGAGCCAAGTCGGAGCGCCGACGCAGTCTCGCAGCGTTTGGTTCGTGGCGATTTGCCAGCTCGGCGGCAGGGTAGTGCAACTGGCACACCTTGCAATGCATGTAGGTCTCAATGCCTCGGAATCCGCCCGTAAGGTCGTGCCGCCGTCGGCACATCACCTCCGCCCCCTGCCTGTCCTTGACCAACTCCGTGGGTGACCTGGCCGTCCATTCCTTCGCGCCAGCGAACGTGGCTACGCCCCGCCGTACAGCCGCTCCAGGTCCACGAGGACGACTTCCCCGCGTTCCGCCGCCGCCCACAGGTCCGCCGAGAACCCGACGCCGCTGTAACAGGCGGGGCGGGCGTGGCTCGTGTCGATGCCTCACGTCGCCAGGAGGCCGAGGATGTGCCTGAGCCGTTCGAGGTGGCTGACGTTCATCACCTTGTTCCACTTCGCCTCGCCGATCGACAGCAGGATGCCGTGGTCCTGGCCGACGGCGCCGCGTACGACGACGTTGACCTCGTGGGAGGTGCGTGCCGTCGGATCGGGGACAGTTCCCGAGGCGACCTCGATGGGCAGGCCGTCGAAGGTGTCGGGTTCGGCGTGCCAGGCAACCCACTCGTGGCACAACTGCTCGAAATGGGGGCCGACGACTTTGCTGAGGAATGTGTCCCGGGACAGGGACCAGGTCGCCTTCAGGTTGCGTCGCCCGGCCATGAGGGCCTGGTTGCGGCGTACCACCGCGTGGTGGAACGTGAGCAGCGTTCGGCGATGCGGTAAGCGCTGCGGTTGCCGCGGAAGGCGTCCGCTTCCAAGGTGAGCAGTCCGCATCGCCTGAGTACCGTCAACGGCTGGGAGATATCGGTGGCCTTGCGGCCTACCGCGCTCGCGATGCCGCCGCTGGTGTGATTTCCGGCCGCGACCGCCGCGAGGACGGAGTGGTAGAGCGCGCGATCGCGTACGTCCGGTTCGGCGGCCAGCAGGAACTCCGCTTCGCCGTGGATGGGGCGCATGGGGTTGAGGACCGTACGGCATACCCAGTCGTCGAAGTCGTCCAGCCCCTTCGGTACGTCGTTGGCCACGAACTCCCGCCGGTAGGCCGGGGTTCCGCCGACCACGGCGTGAGTCAGGACAGCGAGCCTCGGGTCTGTGATGCCCCAGAACTCGGCCGCTTCCCGGTAACCCAGAGAGTGCACGACGAGGTTGAGTCTCGCGCGGCCGTACAACGGTGACGTGCCGGAGAACAGGCCGCCCATGAACGACATCGCGCTGCCGCAAAGGAGGATGCGGGGGTGGTGGCGCAGATCGCGGCCGAATCCGGCTTCGATGGCAGCCTGAAGGCGGGAGGTGAGGGAGGTATCGCGCCGTACCAGATACGGGAACTCGTCGATGACCATCGTGACGGGGCGCTGCGCGGCCAGGTCGAAGAGCAGTTCCAGGGCCTCACTCCAGTGATGGGGGCGAGGGTGCACGGGAGCGTCCGTGAATCGTCCGATCTCTTCGCCGAGCAGGCTCAGTGACTCGGCCCGAGCGGCCTCGACAGCGGCGAAGTAGAAGCGGTTCGTCGCTGCGGTGAGGGCTTTGAGTAGGAAACTCTTCCCCTGTCGGCGGCGCCCGGAGACGACCGCGAGGTGTGGTCCGGGCTCCTCGTCGGAGACGAACGCGGTCAGCTCGCTCCACTCCCGGGCGCGGTCGAAGATCTGGGATGGCTTGGGCATGTTGCGGCGGGGCGGTCGCCGCACGGTCAGCGCCGTTCTTAGGGATGTATATCTAAGATGTACATCCCTAAGAACGCGAGCGCACCCGAACGGACACGGGCAGGCTGGCCCACACGCCCTACGGCAGCGCCAGCATCCGCTCCAGCGCCAGCTTCGCGAACTTCTCCGTTTCCCGGTCCACCGAGATCTGGTTCACCAGCTTGCCCTCGGCCAGGGACTCCAGGGTCCAGACCAGGTGGGGGAGGTCGATGCGGTTCATCGTCGAGCAGAAGCAGACCGTCTTGTCGAGGAAGACGATCTCCTTGCCCTCGGGAGCGAAACGGTTCGCCAGGCGGCGTACCAGGTTCAGTTCCGTGCCGATGGCCCACTTCGAGCCGGCCGGGGCCGCCTCCAGCGCCTTGATGATGTACTCGGTCGAGCCGACGTAGTCCGCCGCCTCCACCACCTCGTGCTTGCACTCCGGGTGGACCAGGACGTTCACGCCGGGGACGCGCTCGCGGACGTCGTTCACCGAGTCCAGCGAGAACCGGCCGTGCACCGAGCAGTGGCCGCGCCACAGGATCATCTTCGCGTCGCGCAGCTGCTCCGCCGTCAGGCCGCCGTTCGGCTTGTGCGGGTTGTAGAGGACGCAGTCGTCGAGCGACATCCCCATGTCCCGTACCGCCGTGTTGCGGCCCAGATGCTGGTCCGGCAGGAACAGGACCTTTGTTGAATTGGGCTCCCCCTGCTCGAAGGCCCACTCGAGCGCGCGCTCGGCATTCGACGACGTACAGATCGTGCCGCCGTGCTTGCCCGTGAACGCCTTGATGTCCGCCGACGAGTTCATGTAGGACACGGGCACGACATGGTCGGCCACCCCGGCCTCCGTCAGGACGTCCCAGCACTCGGCGACCTGCTCGGCCGTCGCCATGTCCGCCATCGAGCAGCCGGCGGCCAGGTCGGGCAGGACCACCTGCTGGGCGTCCGACGTCAGGATGTCCGCCGACTCCGCCATGAAATGCACACCGCAGAACACGATGTACTCCGCCTCCGGACGCGCCGCCGCGTCCCGGGCCAGCTTGAAGGAGTCGCCCGTGACGTCCGCGAACTGGATGACCTCGTCGCGCTGGTAGTGGTGGCCGAGGACGAAGACCTTGTCGCCCAGCTTCTCCTTGGCCGCACGGGCACGTTCCACCAGATCCGGGTCGGAGGGGGAGGGCAGGTCGCCGGGGCAGTCCACGCCACGCTCGCTCCTCGTGTCGGCCTCGCGGCCGAGGAGCAGCAGGGCGAGGGGCGTCGGCTGTACGTCGAGGTCCCGGGTGAGGTCCTGGGTCTGGGCGGTGGTCACGACACGCACCCTTTCTGTTCAAGCCTTTTCGTCGAATTGACGTTATCTATCGTAACCCCTTCACGTCACTTTGACGAGGTTCATAGCGTCGATGTGACATGAATCCCGAGCCCCCGCTGGACCCGTCCACGGATCGCTGTTCGCGCTTCCGCGTGTGTGCGAGCATGGAGTGAAGGACGGAAAGAACAGACTCTCGGCCCGGAATGAATCCGCGGCCCCGCCGGTTGCAATCGTCGGCAAGCAGTCTCCGTACAACCCGGGAGAGATGTAGATGTCCGTATCGGACGAGACCAGCACCGTCACCGACGGCATCATCGTGTCCGACGCCGCCGCGGCGAAGGTCAAGGCACTGCTCGACCAGGAAGGCCGCGAGGACCTCGCCCTGCGCGTCGCGGTTCAGCCCGGCGGTTGCTCGGGTCTGCGCTACCAGCTGTTCTTCGACGAGCGTTCCCTCGACGGTGACGTCGTCAAGGACTTCGACGGCGTGAAGGTCGTCACCGACCGCATGAGCGCCCCCTACCTGGGCGGCGCCTCCATCGACTTCGTCGACACGATCGAGAAGCAGGGCTTCACGATCGACAACCCGAACGCGACGGGCTCCTGCGCCTGCGGCGACTCCTTCAGCTAGGCCCATCCTCCGCACGTAGCGGTATCGGTTGAATCCGCTGGTGGGCCGTGACGGCGGGCGGGGTGTCGGTGTTGTCTGAGCATGTTGATGACTCCGCCTCCTGCCCGCCGTGTCGCTGTCCGGCGTGAGCGTGGCCCGCTGCGCATGCGTGCGGTGGTGACCCAGGTGGTGACCAAGCGTCTGGGCGCTCTGCCCGTGGTGGCGGAGTTTCTGCGTCGACTGCAGGTGGCCCAGACCGTCGATGGGCTGTGTCCGGTGCGCGATCTGGCGCTGGCCACGCACGGCGAGGTGATCGAGGCCCTGGTCGCCAACCGGCTCACCAGCCCCCGGCCTTTGGTCCGTGTGGAGGACTGGGCCCGGACCTGGGCGGTCAAGGAGGTCATGGAGCTCGATCCCGGGCTGCTCAACGACGACCGGCTCGGCCGCGCCCTGGACGCGATCGCCCCGTGTCTGGACGAGATCACCGGATCGATCGCCGCCCGGGCGATCTGCGAGTTCGGGATCGACACCGCCACCTTGCACTGGGATATGACCTCGATGTCGCTGGCCGGGGCCTTCGACTCCGACGACCAGGACCCGGACTATCCCCAGGTCGCCTACGGGCACCCGAAGGACCGGCGGGTGGACCTCAAGCAGATCCAGGCCGGCCTGGGGGTCAGCGCGGACGGGGCCATCCCGCTGCTGGCCGCGGCGATCTCCGGCCAGAGCGGCGAGATCACCCAAGTGGTCTCGGCGATAGCGCGGTTCCAGAAGACCGCCGCCGTCAAGCGCTTCCTGATGATCGGGGACAGCAAACTGGTCTCCTACGACAACCTCACCACACTGTCCCGCGCGCAGGTCGAGTTCATCGCACCGCTCGCGGCCTCGGCCACCGACACGGCGGTGTTCGCCGCCCTCGACCCCGAGACCGCGGAGCGAGTCGAGTACATCCCGCTGCGTGTGGCCGACCGCCCCACTATGGACCGCCCCGACTACCGGGTCCTGGAAGACACCCACACCCTGACCGGCAAACGCAGAAGCGACCCGCCGATCACCGTGCGCCGCATCCTGGTCTACAGCGCCGGCAACGCTCTTGCGCAGGCCAAGGCCCGCGACAAGCGCCTTTCCAAGGCCCGTGAAGACCTGGACAAGCTGGCGCGGCTGGCCGGCGGCCGGTACTACCCGACCCGCGACAAAGTCTCCGCGAAGATCGGGGTGATCGCCGCCAAGCGGCGCGTCACCGACTGCCTGCGCACCCACATCAACGACGGCCCCGACGGGAAGCCGACCCTCATCTGGCACTTCGACCAGGACGTGCTCGACACGCAGGCCAACGCCGACGGCTGGTACGCCCTGGTCACCAACCAGGAGCCCGTGAAAGCCGACGCCGCCGCGGTGTTCCTGGCTTACAAGGGCCAGCCCCAGGTCGAGCGCCGCTACAGCGAACTCAAGGGCCCCCTGGCCGTGGCGCCCCTCTTCCTGCACGGCAACAAGCGCATCGCCGCACTACTGCACGTACTCATGCTCGCGCTGCTGGTCTACAGCCTGATCGAACGACAGGTACGCCGAGCCCTGGAACGCGATGGCAGCCCGGACGGCAGGATGACCGGCCTCTACCCGGACAACCGCCGCGAACGCCCCACCGCCCGCATGATCTTCTACCACCTCGGTGAACTCGATCTGGCCACCAGCCCCGGCAACTGCACGCCCCAAGTACTCCACATCACCCGCGGCGTGCAGCTGCACCTCCTCGACCTGCTGGAAATCAACCTGTCCTGACCAGCGCCAGCCCGACAGACGTCACTCAGACCAGTGACGTGCGGAGGATGG
>Ga0136846_1226112_pt1 | contig 21176 bp, 20 predicted proteins | sample HopSoiMetagenom2_FD_96841 | JGI IMG/M metagenome (GOLD analysis project Ga0136846, IMG submission 96841) | Grasslands soil microbial communities from Hopland, California, USA - 2 Assembly 2016 (version 4) | ecosystem: Environmental > Terrestrial > Soil > Grasslands | place: USA: Hopland... | reverse complement strand
GGCCGCTGGCCCGTGTACGCGAAGCCGCGCCCGGCGACGGCGTAACCGGCGAGCAGGACGACGACGCCGCCGAGGAAGAGCTGCGGCAGGTGGTCCGCCTTGACGAGCAGGAGCGCGACGAACGCCAATGCGAGCACGCCCGCGGCGGCGAGCGGTGCGACCGCGATCAGCGCGCCCGTGCCGAGCAGCCCGAGCCCGATCAAGGCCGGCGGGACGTAGGGCGGCAGCGGGTTGGTGCTGCGCCGAAGCCGGATCGGCTGGGTCAGGCTCAGCACGACGCCTCCGTGTAGCGCTCGACGTGGCGTTCGCCGATGCGCCGCCACGAGAAGAGCTGCGCGACCTTCCCCGCGTTGACGGCAGCGGCTGCATGCAGAGCCTCGAGCGAGCGGGCGGCGCCGATGAGCGCGCCGCTCGCCGCGTGGACGGTCGGGTCGGTCACCACGACATGGTCGAAGCGCCGCACCTCGGGGATCGAGCAGGTGCCGATCGCGCTCGACAGCACCGCGGGCTTGCCGGCTGCGAGCGCTTCGGTGACCGCCAGCGGCAGGCCCTCGTGTCGCGAGAGCTGGACGTAGACGTCGGCGCGCTCGAGCTCGTGCGCGACGCGGGCGCCCGCGAGCGGGCCCGTGAAGCGCAGCGAGCCGTTCAGGCCGAGCGACGCCGCGCGCCGCTCGAGCTCGCCGCGGCCGCCGTTCCAGTCCGGGCCGACGACGGTCAGCTCGACCGGCGCCGACTCGCGCGCGGCCGCGAACGCGTCGAGCAGGATGTCGAGGCCCTTCGTGTAGACGTCGAGGCGCCCGACCGAGACGAGCCGTGTCGGCCCGTCGATACGGGCCGGCGGCGCGGCCGGGCGCACGCGGACGTTGCCGCCTTGCGGCACGGTGTAGACGGGGATGTCGCCGAGCGCCGAGCGGACGTCGCGCGCCTCGTCGGGGCTGAGCGCGTGCACGGCGGCGAGCTTCGAATAGAGCAGCCGTCGCGCGACGGGCAGGTAGGCGCGCTTGCCGACCGCGCGCGACTTGCGCAGCACGACCGGGTGGAACGCGCCCTGCGGGCTGAGGAACACCGGCGCGTCGAAGAGCCGCGCCGCCCAGAGATTGTCGGGGTTGAACTCGCCGTGCGCGTGGACGGCGTCGGGTGCGAGCGCGCGCAGCCGATCCTGGTCGGCGCGCTCGATCAGCCGGAGTCGCAAGCCTGCGCGCTGCACACGCCCCCGCTCGCGGAACGTGACGAGTTGCAGGCCGTCGGCGTCCATCGGCTCGTACAGCGGCGCGTTCTGCGGCTCGGCCGCCGCGACGATCACGTCGTGGCCGAGCTCGGCCTGCGCCGTCGCGAGCCCGAGCACCGCGTTCGCGACGCCGCCCCCGCCGAGGAAGTTCGGGTACCAGTGCACGATCCGCATCAAGCCACCGCCACCGTTGCCGTGCGCGTGCGGCGCCATGCGATCACGCCGGCCGTCGCGTAGCTGACGATCGCCACCACGAGACCGCCGGCAAGCCCCGCTACGAGCATCGCCGGCACGGCGAAGACGAGAACGAACACGCTGGAGACCGCCCACAGGCGCGGCACGAAGCGCACGTTGCCCGTCGCCTTCAGCAGCACCGTCTGCACCTGCACGACCGTCGACACCGTGTAGCTGAGCGCGAACAGGAAGACGACGAGCCGCTGCGTGTCGTAGCGGCCGTGGTAGAGGTGGTGGAGCGCTGGGCCTGCGAAGGCCGAGAGCGTGAGGCCGTAGAGCAGGACGCCGCCGCCCGCGAACAGCAGGTAGCGACGGAGCCGCCCACGCAGCGTCGACATCGTGGCGCCGCCGCTGGCCGCCAGCGCCGTCGCCGGCAGCATCACCGTCTGCAGCGATTGCAGCAGCGGGTTGAGGGGGCGGAAGAGGTTCCCCGCCGCGGCGACCGCGGCCAACTCGCGCAGGCCGAGCACGAGCGGGATCAGCATGATCAGGATCTGGCCCGATGCCCAGAAGAGGCCCTGGGCCAGCGCGCTCCAGCGGCCGTACTCCCAGTGGCGGACGCCGAGCTCACGCCAGCCGATACCGCCGCCGCGGAGGTCCGGGCGCAGCACCACGAGCATCACGACACAGCCGGCGGCGGCGCCGAGCCCCATCGCGAGCACGCCGCGGTCCGCGTTGAGGTGACCGGTCGCATGCAGCCCGTAGAGGCCGGCGAGCGTGCTCACGAAGTAGACCGCGTCGCCCGCGACCGCGCCGCGCGGCGTCAGCTCCATGTAGAACGCCCGCCGGAGCATCCACAGCAGGAGCACGAACGGCGCTGCGAGCGCAAGTGCGAGCAGCGAGGGCCACGCACCCGAGCCGGCGAGCCACACACCGAGCGCGACGAGCGCGAGCGCGCCGCCGCTCGCGAGCGAGACGAGCGCGTGCAGCCCGACGTGTCGGCCGAGGTACGCACGCGTGCGGCCGCGGTACACGCTCGCACCGAACACGAGCATCGGCTCGGTCAGCACCGCGGTGTGCAGCGCGCCGAGCAGCAGGAACACGAAGAACGCGAGGGCGAACGCGCCGTACTCGACCGGCGGCAGCCAGCGCGCGAGCAGGATGTTGATCGAGAAGCTCGCGCCGGCGAAGAGCACCTGGTCGAGCACTGCGAACGCGCCGACGCCGATCCGGCGCGCACCCCGTGCGTTCACGGCGACCGCGGTCACGCTGCCTCCTGTGCCGGCGTCTGCGCGACGGCATCCTCGTAGATCTCGAGCAGCCGACGGGTCGTGGGCCCGGGTGCGAGCTCGTCCTCGTAGCGGCGCCGCGCCTGCCGGCCGAGCTGTTGCGTCCAGGCGTCGTTCTCGGCGAGTGCGCGGAGGGCGACGGCGAGCGCAGCGGGCTGCGACGGCTCGACGAGCATGCCCGTCACCGAGTCCTCGACGACATCGGCGAGCGAGCCGATCCGCGACGCCAGCACCGGCACGCCGAGCGCGTACGCCTCGACGATCGTGCGCGGAAAGACTTCGAACCAGCGCGAAGGGACGACGAGCGCCCGCGCCGTCGCGAGCAGCTCCAGCGCGTCGGTCTGGGGCAGTCGCCCCGTGAACGAGACGTTGTCGAGACCGTCGGCACGGGTGCGCAGCTCGCCTTCGAGCTCGCCGGAGCCGATCACCGTCAGCGGCTCGTCGATGCCGGCGATGCGCCAGGCGTCGAGCAGCGTGTCGATGCCCTTCTCATTCGAGAGGCGCGCGAGCACGACGAAGCCACGGCCCGCGCCCGAGCGCGCGATGCCCGGCTCCGGGGCGGTGTTCGGCTTCACGACGAGACGCTCGGGCGCCCAGCCCGCCCGCACGTAGAGCGAGCGTGCGAAGGCGGAGGGGAAGACATAGCGGTCGACCGACGTGCGCCACGTGCCTGCAAAGCGGTGCGCCGAGATCGAAGCCGCGAGCGGAACGGTCGCGGCGCGGGAGTCGCGGTAGCAGCCGTGCGCGACCGCCGGCAGCGGGCCGCGACCGAGGCACGACGTGCAGACCTTGCCGTCGCGCACGAACGTCGCGGCCGCGCACAGCGGCCGGAAGTTGTGCATCGTCGCGACGACCGCCGCACCGGACGCGCGCGCGCTGCGGAGCGCCGCCGGGCTGAGCAGCGGGAACGTGTTGTGCACGTGCACGACGTCGGGCCGGAACCGCTCGATCGCGTCGGCGACGAGCCGCCGTCCCTCGCGCGACCACACGGTGCGGGCCGGGAGGAGCGCCTTCCTGTGCGCGGGCCAGTCGGCGATCTCGTCGCTGTTGGTCTGAAGCAGCTCGACCTCGCAGCCGTGCTCGGCGAGCAAGCGTGCCTCGTCGTCGACGACGACGTTCTCGCCGCTCGGCTGCGCGCTGCGATAGCGGTTGTGCGCGATCAGGACCCTCACGCCGCGACCGCCTGCGCGTAGGCCGCGTCGAGATCGCGTGCGACCGCGTCGAGGCCGAAGTCGATGGGCTGCGTCGGCCGCACGCGGCCGAGCGCCTCGGCGATCCCGCGCACCGACGCCTCGCGCGACCCGACCGGCACGAGCTCCATCTGCACGCCGGGCAGTTGCGCGAGCGCGCGCGGACCGCCCTGGTCGAGCGCGATCACGGGCACGCCGAGAGCGAGCGCCTCGACGCAGACGAGCGACGCGCCTTCCTTGAGGCTCGGCAGCACGACGGCGCTCGCCTCCGAATAGCGGCGCCACAGCTCCTCTCGCGAGACGTGGCCGACGAACTCGACCCGCTCGCGCACACCAAGCTCGTGTGCCAGGGCGATCAGGCGCGGCGCGTCGTTGCCCACTCCGGCGACGACGATGCGCCAGTCTGGCGCGTGCACCAGTGCGCGCAGCGCCAGCCCGACGCCCTTGAAGCGGTTGAGCCGGCCCGGCACGAGCGCCGTCTTCCGGGCGAGCGGTGCGTGCACGACCGGAGGCGCGGCGCGCAGCGCGGCTGCGTTCGGCCTGACGAGCGCCTTCGTCCGGTGCCGCCGCGGCAGCACGTCGATCGTCTCCTCGTTGTTGACGAGCACGACGGCCGCGCGCGACCAGCCGACGCGGACGAATGGGCTGAAGCGCGCGAGCACCCGACCGGCGCGCAATGCGAGCTCGGCGAGCGTGCCGCGCGCGCCGAGCTCGCGGTAGAGCGAGCGTGGCACCCGCTGGCCGCCTGCGACGGGGCCGAGGACGAACGGCACCGGCACCGCCCAGACGAGCGCGGGCAGGAAGACGTTGGCGAAGGTCAGGTGGTGGACGACGTCGAACCGCTCGACCTCGTGCAGCCGGCGCGCCGCGCGCGCGGCGACCAGCTGCCAGAGCACGTAGTAGATGCGTACGCCGCGCCGGCCGCGCTTCCACACGCGCGCCGCGGCCGGCAGGTCGACGTAGACGAAGCGCAGGTTCGAGGGCGGCGTGGCCGCCTCGATCACCTCGCGGTTGTTCGCGCGCGTGATCACCGTGACGTCGTGCTCGCGCGCGGCGGCGAGCGCCCACGTCCACCCGACGACCGGCTCCGAGCCCTTCGCGGGCTCGCAGGCGTAGGCGGACATCAGCACCTTCACCGCGCCACCCGCTCGAAGTAGAAGGAAGACCCGCCTCCGGCGAAGCCGGCACGCGAGGTCAACTCCAGCAGCGCGGGCGAGGTGCGCACGAGCGCGTGCACCGGCAGCACGACACGGAGGTCGACGCCCCAGCGGAGCATCGTCTCGACGTAGTGCTGCTCGTTCCAGAAGCGCCGCTGCCGCGTGTACCACCTGAGCGGGTAGTGGTACGGCGAGAAGACGTCGTGCACGTGCACGGTCACGCCCGCCGCAACGCGCGGGTAGACGCGCTCGAACTGGTAGGCGACGTCGCTGCCGAACTTGTGCACGTGGCTCGAGTCGACGAACAGGAGATCGCCCTCGCCGAGTGCGTCGAAGACACGGTGGTCGACGTCCTGCAGCGACGTGCGCACGACCTCGAGTCGCGTGTGCCCCGGCTCGTGCGCGAGCGGCTGGCGGTCGAACGGGTCGATCGAGACGAGCGTCGCCGGCCGTCCCTCCATCGCGTTCCGCTCCAGCGCTGCCACGGCGACGATCGTCGAGAAACCGCGGCCGATCTCGACCACGCGCGCCGGCTTCATGCGGCGCAGGTGCCCGTAGAGCAGCAGCGCGTCGACGCCGAAGAAGAGATGGTTTGGCTCGGCGTAGCCGAAGCGGTCGACGTCGGCGCGCGCCTCAATGCCGTAACGCGCGGCGAGCGCGAGCGCATACGCCTCGGCCGTTTCGAGGCCGAAGTCGATCCCCAGCTCGCGCGGCCCCTCGTCGTACGACGCTTCCACCTCGCGCGTGTCCGGGACGGGCTCGTAGAAATGGTTGCCGGTGACGTGGAAGCCGGCGCGCTGCAGCGTCGGGAACGCCTTGCGGCTCAGCCAGCGCTGCACGGCAGCGGGCTCCTGCCGCGCCTTGGCGATCCGGTCCCGGGAGACGAAGCTCACGCCGCCGCGCCGATCAGCTCGGTGAGATGCGCCTGGATGTTGCCGTCGACGGCGCCCGAGCGGCGGGCCGCGCGCATGAGCGCGCCGGGTGCGATCTCGAGCCCGACGCCGAGCCGCGCCGCGAGCTCCTGCACCTGGCGATCCGGCTCGAGGGCGCCGCGGACGAGCTCGCCGGGCGTGCCCTCGCCGAACAGCACGAGCTGCTGCAGCCGCCACTGGAAGAGGTCCTCGAGCGGAAGTCCCACGCTGGCGTGCTCCCAGTCGACGACCGCGAGGCGTCCGCGCCCGTCGACACCGGTGTTCCAGGCCGTGAAGTCGCCGTGCACCGCAACCTCGCCCGCGGTCGCGCCGACGACCTGCAGCGACGCGAGCTCCGTGAGCGCTGCGAGCTCGCTCTGCCCGAGCGGGCGGTTGGCGCGGCCGTGCAGGGTGAGCGGCTCCAGCAGCAGGATCTCGTAGCCCTCCCAGGTCAGCGCGCCGAGGGGACGCGGCGCCGTGAAGCTCTCCGGTTGCGCACCGGCGAGGCGCTCGAGCACCTCGAGCTCGAGCGCGAGCTTCGACTCGCCGGTCGCCGCCGCCTTCGCGTAGGCGACGAGCTTCCGGCCGTCGTGGATTGCGAGAAGGGCGCGGGCGCCGCGGCGGCTGTTCCGCGCGGCGGCCGCCGCCAGCGTGACGCGGGCGAGGCCGAGCGCGTCCGCGATCGCGGGCGCCGCTCCCGTCTCCTGGTCGATGAGGGTCGTGCGACCGAGCCCGAGCCGGTGCGCCGTCTCGACGGCTCCGGCCGCGAGCGCGTCGCGCCGTCGCCCGGGGCGGTACAGGCCGGTGCCGAGCGGGCCCGAGCCCGCCGGGATCACAAAACGCGGCGCGCCGGCGCGCCGCGTCACGCGGTGACGCGTTCCGGCGTGTGACGGCGAGCCGAGCAGCTGCAGCGCCGCCCGCGCGGGACCGAGGTCGCCGTGGCGGCGGGCGAGCGCGTCGTCGACCAGGTCGAGCGCGTTCGCGAACGTCTCGGCCGGGGCACCCGACGCGTCGAGCACGGGATGACCGCTGCGTCGGGCCTCCCTGCGCCACGCCGCAAGCTGACGCTCGAGCTCGCGCACCGGCAGCTCGCGCTTGCGTGCGTGCACCGCGCGTGCCGGCGCGGTCAGCACGAGCACGAGATCGGGACGTGGCAGGAGGCGCGCGAGCGCTCGTGCGAGCACGGGCGGTGTCGAAAGGCGGTAGCGCTTCGGGTCGATCGCGAAGTCGACGAACGGGCGCTCGAGCACGACGAGCGTCGTGCGGCGCCGGGCGAGGCCGATCTTCGGCAGCCAGCCGACGAGCGCGTCGAGCCACATGTAGACGAGCCGCGCCGTCGACCCGGCGAGGTTCGACGGACGGCGGTGGTGCGGGCGGTTCGCGTCCGCCTGCGGGCGGCGCAGCAGCTCGCCGGGCTTGCGGAAGAAGCCGCGGCGCTGGCCGAGCCGGACGCGCGTATGGAACGGCCCCCCGGTCAGCGCGAGCAGCGCCTGCGTGAGCGTCGACTTACCGACACCGTCCGGCCCTGCGAGACAGATCGCAAAGCCCGTCGGGCGCGCGATGCGCCGGATCGTGCGCCGCGTCTCGTGGAACGCGCGTGCTGCGACGACCGAGGGCCGGCGGAGCCGTGCGTCGACCGCTGCCGCAACGGCTGCGAGCGCGCGCTCGATGGTCGGCACGTGCCCACGCGCGAGCGCGTCACACAACGTGTCGTCGCGGGCGAACGCGCGAAGTGCCTCGCGTCCCGCGTCCCCGGCGCGCGCCGCGACGTTCGCGAGCTCGTCCACCGCCTCGGGTGTCAAGCCCTTGCGGGCACGCTTGACCGCCAGGTAGACGAGCAGCGCCGCCGCGTCCGGGCGGCGCACGCCGTCCTCGTCACGCGCCGCACGCGCGAGCGCCGTCGCCGGCGCGGTGCCGTACTTGCCGATCCCGCGCGGGTCGCAGGCGACGTCGACGCGGCGGTAGCGAGGCCCGTCGGCGAGGCGGACGACGAGCAAGCGCGAGTACGGCACCTCGTAGTCGTGGGCTTGCACGACCGGCCCGAAGCGCGACAGCACGTCCTGCACGATGCGGAGCGAACGGGGAGCGACCGCCAGGTCGAGGTCGTTGTCGCCGTCGACGAGCACTGCATAGTCGACCCGCGCGCGGTCGAGCGCACGTGCGAGCTCGACGGTGAAGCTCACGCACGCCCCTTTCGCAAGTCGACCGCGGCCCGCACGAGGAACTCGCTGTTCGTCCGCAGGTACCTGCCGGCGAGGCGGCGCGGCTCGCTCGCGAGCCGGTGCGCCCACTCGAGCCCGGTGCGCTGCATCCAGCGCGGCGCGCGCGGCTTCCCGCCGGAGAGGAAGTCGAACGCGGCGCCGACCCCGAGCGCGAGCGCGCCCAGCCGGTCACCGTGCTGCGCCATGAAGACCTCCTGCTTCGGCGCCCCGAGCGCGACCCAGACGACGTCCGCGCCGGCGGTGCCGACGCGGTCCGCATACGGCCCGAGAGTCCCGAGCGGTGCGAACGGCGGTGAGATCGCGGCGCAGATGCGGATGCCCGGCACCTCGGCCACCAGCCGCCGCTGCAGCGCGGCGAGCGTCGCGGGCGTGCCGCCGAAGAACGCGTGCCGCAGGCCGTGCCGCTCACCGGCCCGCGCGACGGCGAGCATCAGCTCGGCGCCGGCGATCCGTTGCGCTGCCGCACGGCCGCGGCGCCGCTGCAGCCACGCGACGGGAGCGCCGTCCGGGAACACCGTCCACGCATCCCGAAGCGCGTGCGCGAGCTCGCGGTCGTGCTGCGCGGTGACGAGCACGTGGACGTTGCCGAGCACGGCATGGCCGCGCCTGCCGGAGCGTGCGCGCTCCACGACGGACGCCGCTGCGCGCTCGAGGTCGCCGACGAAGGTGTTGAAGCCGAGGATGGAGAGCGCGCGCATCGACTAGTACGCGCTCCGCGTCCGGAAGATCGCGGGGATCGTCCGGAAGATCAGCTTGAGGTCGCTCATCAGCGACCAGCCCGTCACGTAGAGGTAGTCGATCTTGACCATCTCCTCGAACGGGATCTCGGACGCGCCGAGCACCTGCCACGGGCCGGTGACGCCCGGCTTGAGCGAGAGCCGCTCGCGCGCCCACTCGCGGACGAAGCGGTCCTCGTCGAGGACGAGCGGCCGTGGGCCGACCATGCTCATCTCGCCGCGCAGGACGTTGACGAGCTGCGGCAGCTCGTCCAGCGAGAACCGCCGCAGCAAGCGGCCGACGCGCGTGACGCGCGGGTCGCCCGCCATCTTGAACATGCGCGGGTCCTCGCCGCGGTGCTTGTTGAACGAGAGCAGGTCCGCCTTGAGGTCCTCGGCCTCGGCGACCATCGTGCGGAACTTGAACATGTGGAACGGCCGGTCGCGCTCGCCCATGCGCAGCTGCCTGAAGAAGATCGGCCCCGGCGAGGAGCGCTGCACCGCGAGTGCGACCACGAGCAACAGCGGCGCGAAGAGGATCAGCCCGCAGGTCGCGAACATGAGGTCGACGATGCGCTTGAGCAGCTTCGACGAGCGCGAGAGGTCGAGCGGCGGGAGGCCCATCATCGCCATCCCCTCGACCGTGTGGACGCCGACGTTCGGCCCGATCACCTCGAACAGGCGCGGGACGATGTCGACCTGGACGTTGTACTCCTTGACCTCGCGGATCAGCCGCAACATGTCGATGTGCGAGTCGTTCGAGAACGCGATCACGACACGCTCGACGTCGAGCAGCTCCACGAAGCGCGTGAGATCGTCGAGCTGTCCCAGCAGCGGGATGTGCTCGATCCCGACCATGGGCTCGCGCGGTGTGGCGTCCACGAAGCCGACGACGTTGATGCCGTACTCCTTGTGCTGCAGCATCTTCTTCGCGACCAGCTGACCGACGTCGCCGGCGCCGACGATGATCGTGTTCTGCAGGTACTCGACCTGGCGCCGGCAGTAGCCGCGAGCGAGCGCACGCATGATCACGACCGAGAAGATCGACGCGGCCCAGAAGAGGACGAGCTTCGTCACGGGCACCGTGCCCACGTCCGTCATTTGGACGGCCACGAACAGGAGCCACGTGCCGAGCGTGGTCAGGTTGAAGACCGCGACGAGCTCGTCGACCGTCGAGTGGTCGGCGCGCTCCTCGTCGCCGTCGTAGAGGCGGTTCACCTTCGCCATGAACACCCAGATCGGCAGCGAGACGAGGAAGAGCGCCGTGTCGAGCACCATCTCGCGATGGGTGGCCGGCGTGACGAGCGACTGCGCGACGACGAACGCGAGCGCGAGCCCGAACACGTCGGCGAGCAGCAGCATCCGGCGCACGAGCCAGCCGCGACGGCGCGGCGCGCCCGCGGTACGGCGGCGCTGCAGGACCTCGCGCGTGCGGTCGTCGAGGAGCGGGAGGTGCCCGACGATCGGCTCGTGCAGGGTCATGCGCGCACCTGCACCGCGAGCAGCGAGCCGACGACCAGCGCGCGCAGGCGCTCGGGCGAAGGCACGTCGCCACCCTCGGCCTCGACCGGGACGACGAACAGCGGCACGCCGTGCTGGTCCGCGTGCACGTGCGCGGCGCGGCACTCGCGGTCGACGACGATCGCGTCGGGCGCGAGCGTGCGCAGCAGCGCCGAGAGGTCTTCGAGGTCGGTCGGCAGGAGCCGCGTGTCCGCGACGCCGTCGAGTGCAGTAGCCACGCCCTCGGCCATCAGCGGCGCAGCGCAGATCACCGCCACGAGCGGCCGCAGCCTGCGTGTGGCAGTTCCGGTCACACCGTCACCGCGAACTGTGGAGTGCCCTCGGCCCCGAAGACGGAGCGATAGATATGCGCCGCGACGTCGCGCGACGGGACGTTCAGCTTGTGCAGGATGTTCTGCACGTGCCGCTTGACCGTGAACTCGGAGATGTCGAGCTGCACTGCGATGTCACGGTTGCGCGTCCCGAGCGCGATCAGTCCCAGCACCTCGAGCTCGCGCGAGGAGAGCTTGATCGCCCGCTCACCGTAACGGTCGCGCCGTTCGAGGTTCTGGAAGGCACCGATCACCCCCGTAAGGAGGCTCCGCCTGATCGGCGACTGCCCTTCGAGTGCGGTGTGCAGCCCGCGCACGACCGACTCGGCCTTCATGTCCTTCGTCAGGAAGCCGATCGCGCCCGCGGAGAGCGCGGCGAGCACCTGGTCGCCGTCGGGCTCGAGCGCCCACGCGATCACGCGCGGGCCCTGTCCGGCCTCGAGCCGGCCGATCGCCGCGACCGCGCCGAAGGGCGGGAGGTGGAGGTCGAGCAGCACGAGGTCCGGCCGTTCGCGGTCGATCTCCTCGAACAGCTCCGTCTCGTCGCCGGCTTCGGAGACGACGAACCCGCCGGCACGTTCGAGCGCGGCGCGCACGCCCATGCGGAAGAGGCCGACTGGGTCGGCTACGAGTACATGCGTTGGCATCAGACCCGCCCTTCGCGGGGCTGGTCGAGGTAGTACGACGCGTAGCCGGTGTAGCCGTAGTCCGGCTCCTCGTCCGCGCCCGTCACGACGAACCCGAGCTTCGGCGCGATCGCCGCGTCGAGCATCCGGCTCAGCTCCTTCAGCTCGGTGCGCTTGATCTGGTTCAGGCGGACGACGACGAGCATCGCGTCGACGCGCGCCGACAGGCCGAGTGCGTCACCGACGTTCAGCATCGGCGGCGAGTCGATCAGCACGATGTCTGCCTGCTTCGCGAGCCGGTCGAGCAGGCTGTTCAGCCCGCGCGTGAGGAGCAGCTCGCCCGCCTCGCTCGAGACGCGGCCCGCGGGCAGCACGTGCAGCGAGCCGCGGACGTCCGGGCTGTCCTCCGTCGACGGCTCGGCAACGAGCACCTCGTCCAGCGACACGTCTCCGTCGAGGACGTCGACGACGCCCGGCAGCCCGCGCAGGTCGAAGAACTTGTCGAGCGTCGGCCGGCGCAGGTCGAGGTCGACGAGCAGCACGTGACGGCCGGCCCGCGCGAACGCAACGGCGAGGTTCGAGGCGGTCGTGGACTTGCCCTCGTTGCTCATCGGGCTCGTCACGAGGATCGTGCGCGCCTGCAGGTCGAGGTTGAAGAACTCGAGGTTGGTGCGCAGCACGCGGAACGCCTCGGCATGGGGGCCGTGCCGCTCCTCGAGCATCGCGATCCGGTTGTTGTGCGCGAGTCGGCCAGGCGGGCTCGGGATGCGGGCGAGCAGCGGCAGGTTGAGCTGCCGGACGATCGCGTCGGTCGAGCGGATGCGCGTGTCGAGCGCCTCGACGATGAACGCGAGCACGATGCCGAGGATCAGACCGAGGCCGAGACCGATGAATGCGTTGCGGCGCGGCTGCGGCGAGACCTGCGGCGCGACCTCGGCGGTCTTGACGACGGACGCGTTCGCACCCTGCAGCGTCTGGATCGTCTGCAGCTGCTGCGCCTTGACCGTCAGGCTGCCGAACAGCGGGCTGCGTGTCTGGCCCGTGTCGCGCAGCTTCATCAGCTGCTGGTCGACCTCGTTCAGCGCCTGCTTCAGCGCGGAGGTGTCGAGCCTGTGCCGGTATGCGACGAAGGAACGCGCGTAGCTGGTCGCGAGCGCCTCCGCGGCGTGCTGCGTGGGCGCCTTCGCGGTGAAGACGAGCACGTCCGCCTCCGGCTTCTCCGCGACCGATGTGCGGCGCAGGAAGCGCGGAGCGGTGAGACCTTCTCCCTCGGGGCCGGCGAGCTTCAGCGCGCCCTTGGCGACGTCGGGGAGACGTGCCAGCGCGACCTGCGTGCCGAGCACGCGCGTCGCGTCCGACGCCGTCGGATCCACCGTGCCGGTGAGCGTCTGCGCGATGTTCTGCCTGTTGATCAGCACTTCCGCCGACGAGCCGTACGTCGGCTGCTGCAGGAACGAGATCAGGATCGCTGCGAACGGCACCAGGACTGCGCCGAGCACGATCACCCACTTGCGCCGTTGCGCGACCTGAAGGTACTCGCGCAGTGACGGCGCTTCTTGCGTCGGCGCTAGTCCATCCATGCTTCTCCCTCTGTGGCCCGAGGTGGGCCTCCGCAGTAACTCGCTTCCCCTGTCGGAACCATCAAACGATGGTTCGGTTCGAAGTTCAAGACAGGCTCGGGCCTGTCTAACCGAACGGCTAGGTGGGTCCGCCCGCGCGGGTAGGCGACCTACAATGAGGCCCGTGGCGACCACGAAGGAACCACGCAAGCCGGCCGGCGACGAGGGGTGGCGCGAGGCGTACGACGCGACGCCGGAGCGGGACGGCGTGCTCTTCTCGACGATGTCAGGGGTCGAGAACGAGCCGCTGTACACGCCGGAGGCGGATGCGGTCGACTACGCGCGCGACCTCGGAAACCCCGGCGAGTTCCCGTTCACGCGCGGGGTCTATCCGTCGATGTATCGCGGCCGGTTGTGGACGATGCGTCAGTTCGCGGGCTTCGGGACGGCGCTGGAGACGAACGAGCGCTTCCGCTATCTGCTCGAGCATGGTCAGACGGGGCTGTCGACGGCGTTCGACATGCCGACGTTGATGGGCTACGACTCGGATCATCCGCGCTCGCTCGGCGAGGTGGGTCGCGAGGGCGTTGCGGTCGACTCGCTGGAGGACATGGAGACGCTGTTCGCCGGGATCCCGCTCGCCGAGGTGTCGACCTCGATGACGATCAACTCGCCGGCGGCGATCCTGCTCGCCTTCTACCTGTGCGTGGGAGAAGAGCAGGGGGCGGCGCGCGAGCAGCTGCGCGGGACGATCCAGACGGACATCCTCAAGGAGTACATCGCGCAGAAGGAGTACATCTTCCCGCCGAAGCCGTCGATGCGCCTGGTGACGGACATGGTGGAGTTCTGCTCGGTGGAGATGCCGCTCTGGCATCCGATCTCGATCTCCGGCTACCACATCCGCGAGGCGGGCTCGACGGCGGCGCAGGAGCTTGCCTTCACGCTCGCGGACGGGTTCACCTACGTGGAGTGGGCGATCGAGCGCGGCCTCGATGTCGACGACTTCGCGCCCAGGCTCTCCTTCTTCTTCAACGCGCACCTCGACTTCTTCGAGGAGATCGCGAAGTACCGCGCGGCGCGGCGGATCTGGGCGAGGCTGATGCGCGACAAGTACGGGGCGAAGAACCCGCGCTCCTGGCTGATGCGCTTCCACACCCAGACGGCCGGCGTGTCGCTGACTGCGCAGCAGCCCGAGGTGAACGTGGTGCGCACCGCGATCGAGGCGCTCGCCGGCGTGCTCGGCGGAACCCAGTCGATGCACACGAACTCGTGGGACGAGGCGCTCGCGCTCCCGACCGAGGACGCAGTCCGGATCGCGCTCCGCACCCAGCAGGTGCTGGCGTTCGAGACCGGTGTGGTGAACACGATCGACCCGCTCGGCGGGTCCTACTACGTCGAGCATCTGACGAGCGAGCTCGAGCGGCAGGCATATGACTACTTCGACCGGATCGAGCGGATCGGCGGGGTCGTGGAGGCGATCAAGGAGAACTTCTTCCAGGCAGAGATCGCAGACGCCGCATTCCGCTACCAGCGCGAGGTCGAGAGCGGCGAGCGCGTGATCGTCGGGGTCAACCGCTATCGGTCTGAGGCTGAACCTGAGGTTGAGATTCACCTCACCGACCCCGCGCTCGAGCGCTCGCAGGTCGACCGCGTGCAGGCGCTGCGCGCACGGCGAGACTCGGCCGCCGCCGAGTCCGCGCTGACGAGGCTGAAGGAGGGGGCTGCGCAGGAGCGGGCCAACCTCATGCACCCGATCGTCGAGGCCTCCCGCGCCTACGTGACGATGGGCGAGATGTGCGACGCCCTCCGCGAGGTCTGGGGGACCTGGCGGGAGACTCCGGTCTTCTAGCTATCTCCCCTTCGCAGCGGCATGGTGCGCCGCGACGTCGGCGGCGGTCAGCGCGTGCGGGTAGACCGCCACGTCGTCGAGCAGCCCGTCGAAGAAGAAGGCCGGTGCCCCGGCTGCAGACCGGCCGACGCCGAGCCCGAGGGCGCCGGAGTCGTTCGGCCGGAACGGCGTGAACACCGAGCCCGCCTTCGCGCCGGCGACGTAGAACGTCGCCGACGCGCCGTCGTAGGTGAGGACGAGGTGCGTCCAGCGGCCGCGCACGACCGCCGGGCCGGTGATCGCGTCCCAGCTCTTCGAGCCGTGGCCGAGCCACGCCTTCCACGTGTCCTTCGCGGTCGCCTCGAGGATCACGCCGCGCAGGCCGTTGGGGTCGCGCTCGACGAGCACCTTGCGTGCGGTGCCGGCGCCGCCGTCGGCGCGCGCCCACGCCTCGAACGTGAACCGGCGCGGGTTCAGGTCGGCGGCGAAGGGCGAGCTCGCGTACCGGGCGTGCCCGTCGAGTGCGAGCGCGCTGTCGCCGGGCCCCTCGATCCCGGCGCCGGCCACGGCTGCGCCCCCGGCGAGCGCCAGCGGATGCGTCCCGGCGGCGTCCTTCTCGTCGGCCGCGAAGGGCCAGAAGGCGACGGGGTGAGCGGCCAGCACCAGCTCGCGATAGGCGAGTCCCGAGCCGGGCGAGGTTGCCGCGCGGCCGACGCAGACCGGGGGCGAGGGGGCGGCTCCCGTGGTCGCAGCGGTCACGCACGCCTCCCGGACCGAGCGCGCGAGGTGGACAGTGCCCGTCCAGGCCGTCGTCTTCGCGAGCCAGACCTTCCTGCGGCCGCCATTCGTGCTCAGCCAGACGCGCCACGAGCGCCCGGGCGTCCCGCGCGCGGCCCAGGTCGCCTGGAGCATGGGGCTGCGCAGCTTCACGGATGGGACCACGAGCACCCGGCCGGAGCCTGCTCCCGTGGCGTCGCGATACCCGTAGCTGCCCGCCGAGAGGCGCACGACCGGCGGGTTCTTGCCACGGACCGCGGTGACCGAGAAGAAGGCGCTCCGGATCCGGTGCGGGCGCCCGTCGACCGCGAGGAACCCGATCGGCTCCCCGACGTGGGCGCTCGCGCGCACCGGGTTGAGGTGCGATCCGACGTGGATACACGTGGCGGCGCAAGGCTTCGAAGCCCCCGGAGCCGCACCGGCGGCGATCAGCGCCGCCCCCGCGACCAGGACGATCGGCCCTCGCACGGCGCGGAGGGTAGCGACCTTTTTTAACGGAGCCTCAACATTCCGCCCCTAACGAGCGGGCGCGAACTGCGTCTACTCTGCAGTGAACATGAGCGCCGACGTCGAATCCGTCTTCCATCCCGAGATCAAGCACCGCCCCGGCTGGCAAAGGGCCCTGCCCTGGGTGATCGCCGTCGTGGCGGTCGGCGGAGCGATCGCGGCGGGGATCATCTGGTCGAATACGGGCAAGAGCACCGCGACGCCGCTCTCGAACGTCCCCGCAGACGACCGCTCGGCGATCCCGAAGACCGTCAAGTTGCCACCGGGAGCGACCAGGGTCGCGCGGACGTTCATCGAGACGGCGGTCGCGCGCAAGAACCTGTCGCAGGCCTACCGGCTCGTCACCGAGCAGATCCGGCAGGGCCAGTCGCTCAAGTCGTGGAAAACCGGCAACATCGCCGTCATCCCGTACCCCGTCGACTCCGTCAAGTACGCGCCGATGAAGATCGACTTCTCGTACGCGAACGAGGCGCAGATCGAGATCGCGCTGCTGCCGAAGGCGGGCTCCAAGGCGCGTTCGGCCCTTTTCATCATGGACATGGTCAAGCGGGACGGGAAGTGGCTCGTGAACTCATGGGTGCCCCGAGCGGCGCCGATGATCCCAAGCGACTCGGCGAACATCGGCTCGGGCTAGTCCGGCCGGCGTGCGGTGAAGAGACGACTCTCATCGCCTCGTTTCCGCCGCCGCGTCGCGTGGATGTGCGGTAGCACCGTTCTGCTGTCGTCGCTCGTGCTCGTCGGCATCCGCTACGAGAACACCGGCCACTCGAGCGAGACGGCGATCGACCGCTCCAAGCACGCGTGGGTCTACCGCGCGCCGAAGAACCTCGTGCTCACAGCGGATGACCGCAATGACCTGTTCCAGACGTCCGCGCGCTTCGTGCGCACGGCGGTCGCACGCAGGCACCTCGACGAGGCGTGGGCGATGCTCGGCCCGGAGATGAGGGCCGGCCAGACGCGCAAGTCGTGGGACACGGGCTTCAACAACGTCATTCCGTTCAAGGCCGACGGCATCGGGGAGTGGGACATCCTCTACGCCTATGACAACGACGTCGCGCTCGACCTTTCGCTCTTCTCGCGCGGCAAGAGCAAGGACGACTGGTCGGGCAAGACGTTCACGCTCGAGCTGAAGCGCGAGGCCGGTCATGCGCACCAGTGGCTCGTCGCCTCGTGGGTGCCGAAGGGGATCGGCGGCGGCGGCACGCTCAGCCCGAGCCGGCGCAGCGGCCCTCCGCCCCCGCCGGTCGTCGCGAAGCTCGACGCGAAGTGGCTGTTCCTGCCGATGGCCTTCCTCGGCGCACTGCTCGTCGGTCTCGTCGCGTGGGGCGTGAGCAGCGTCGTGCGTAGCCGCCGCGCGTCGCGCAAGTACTCAGAGGCGCTCGGCTACAACTCCAGCTCGAACCCGTCGTAAACCTGCTCGAAGCCGTTCGCGAGCGCGCGCTCCGACGGGCGGTGCGTGATCAGTAGCCGCTTGGCGCCCGAGCTGCGGAATGCGTCCTCCGCCTCCTCGGCCGACAGATGCCCTCGCGTGCCGCCTTCGGGATCGTTCGCCGCGAGTGTCGCCTCGCATACGAACACGTCGGCGTCCCGCGCGATCGTCGCGAGCGCGTCGCTCGGCCCGCTGTCGCCCGAGTAGCCCAGCGTGGAGCCGTTGTCGGAGACCCGGAAGCCGAACGCGACCATCTCGTAGTGCAGGACCTGGTGCGGCGTCACACGCGCGCCGGCCGCCTCGAACACCTCGCCGTTCGCGTACTCGACGATCTCGAACGAGCGCTCGAACATGTCGCGCTGCCCGAGGTCCTCGCCGAGCCGCGCGAGCGTCTCGCGTCCGTCGGGCGGCACGTGGAGGCGCGGCGCGGGGGATTCGGCGCCCGGCCCGAACTGCAGTCCCCAGACCCACGGCACGAGGTCGCCCCAGTGGTCGAGGTGGAAGTGCGTGATCGCGATCGCGTCGACGCGCGGCCAGCCTTCCGACGAGCGAAGCCGCGTCAGGACGCCGGGACCGCAGTCGAGAAGCAAACGCCCGCCGCCTGCCTCGACGAGGTAGCCCGACTGCGCGCCTCCGGGGTTCGGCCAGGCCGGCGAGCAGCCGACGACGGTCAGTTTCACGTTCCTATACTGCCCAACCGTGGCGGGAAAAATCAGAGTGGTCGTCGCGAAACCGGGGCTCGACGGTCACGACCGCGGTGCGAAGATCATCGCGCGTGCATTGCGCGACGCCGGCATGGAGGTGATCTACACCGGGCTGCACCAGACGCCCGAGCAGATCGTCGAGACGGTGATCCAGGAAGACGCTGACGCGGTCGGTATCTCGATCCTCTCCGGCGCGCACATGACGCTCGTCCCGCGCATCCTCACGCTGCTGCGCGAGCAGGGCGCGGAGGACGTGCTCGTGGTCGTCGGCGGCACGATCCCGACCAGTGACGTGCGCGAGTTGAAGGCGCAGGGCGTCGCCGAGGTGTTCACGCCCGGCGCGCCGACCGGCGCGATCGTCGAGTTCCTGCAGTCGAAGGTCGTCGCCGCTTAGGCGACGCGATCGACGGTCAGTGCGAGCGGCTCGCCGCTGATCGCCGCGACGGTGCCGGGTGTCGGCAGCGTCCACACCGTGATCTTCTGACCGGCCGTGACGTCGGGCGCGACCGCGTTGAAGGTGATGACGCGGTTCAGCTTGGACTCCTTCACGTGCGACGGCCACGCTGCGAGTGTGCTCACGTTCAGCGTGAGGTCGGTCGGCGTCGCGTCGACGACCGTGCCCGTCAGCTTGAGCGTGAACGGCGAGCCGGCGGGCGGCGCGGGGACGAGCAGCTGCGCGGCCTTCTTCAGGTACGGGAACGGCGAGACGGCGCCGGCGCCCTTCGGGTGCACCTCGAAGTGCAGGTGCGGATGGATGCCGTTCGCGTCGCCGGAGTCGCCGAGGTACGCGATGAACTGCCCGGCGTCGACGTGCTGCCCGTCGACGATCCCCGGCGCGTACGAGACGCCTGCGACGCACTTGCCCTTGTTGTCGTTCGCGGCGGTCAGGTCGTTGTTGAGGTGGATGTACTCGTACATCGTTCCGCTCGCGCCGTAGAGATAGAGCATGCAACCGGCGCTCGCGGAGGTCGTCCAGAACTTGATCGTGCCGTCCTCGACGGCGACGACCGGAGCGCGCTTCGTGCCGAGCAGGTCGTTGCCCTGGTGCGTGCCGCCGGCTCGCGCATCGCCGAAGTCGTTCGTGTAGGTGACGGCGCCGACGACGGGGAAGAGGAGCTGCGGGACGCCGTTCTTTGCGGTCGACGCGGTGGCGCAGGCGAGCGCAGCCAGAGCGACGAGGACGGGGGTCAGGCGCCGCATGACGGGACACCGTACCCGCGAGTTCCGACGATGCCAAGCCGGACGCGCTGGATAGAGTCACGCGCGCATGAAGATCGCCGTCTGCGTCAAAGCGGTTCCGGACGCCGCGTCGGGCCGTCGGCTCGACCCTGGAACGAAGCGCCTGGACCGCTCGTCCGAGCTCGCCATCTCGGATTTCGACACGTATGCGGTCGAGGAGGGGCTGAAGCTGAAGGAGGCCGCCGGCGAGGGCGAAGTCGTCGTCGTGTCGATGGGCCCGGAACGTGCGATGGACGCGCTGCGCAAGGCGCTCGCGATGGGCGCCGACCGCGCGGTGCTCGTCTCGGACGCCTCGCTCGAGGGCGCCGACCTGCTCGGAACGGCCAAGGCCCTTGCGGGCGCGTTGGAGAAGGAAGCTCCCGACCTCGTGCTCTTCGGCCAGCAGTCCGCCGACGGCGGCGGCGCCGTCCTCTGGGCCGCGGTCGCGGAGAAGCTGCGCCGACCGGTGATCTCGCAGGCGAGCGAGTTGACCGTCGAGGGGGACTCGGTGACGGGCAAGCGCCAGACCGAGTTCGGCTACGACTCGATCCGCGCGCCGCTCCCCGCGATCGTCGCGGTCTCCGACGCGATCAACACGCCGCGTTACCCGTCGCTCAAGGGGATCATGGGCGCGAAGAAGAAACCGCAGGACATGCTCTCGGCCGGCGACGTCGGCGGCGCCGGCGAGGTCGGCACGACCGTCGTCGAGCTGAGCCCGCCGCCCGCCCGCGGCGAGGCGCGCAAGATCGAGGACGACGGCAGCGCCGCGGAGAAGATCGTCGAGTTCCTCGCCGAGAAGAGGCTCGTCTGATGGCGAAGACGCTCGTCTTTCTCGAGCATCACGACGACGCGATCCAGAAGGGGCCGCTCGGCGTGCTCGCGAAGGCCGCGCAGGTCGGCGCCGATGTCGACGGCGTCGTCGTCGGCTCGGGTGTGAAAGAGCTCGCGGCGCGCGCCGGTGCGTTCGGCGCGCAGACGGTGCACGTCGCGGACGACGAGCGCGTCGCTGCGCCGCTGCCGCAGCCGCGCGTCGACGTGCTCGCGAAGCTCGTGCGCGACGAGGAGTACGACACGGTGTTGTTCGCGCAGTCGATTCTCGCCGCCGACGTCGCGGCGGGCCTGGCCGCTCGACTGAACGCAGGGTTGAACTGGGGTCTCGTCGACTTCGACGGCGAGACGGGCAGGGCGCCGCAGCTTCAGGACACGGTCGTGGTCGACGTGGGCTGGTCGACGCCGGTGCGGCTCGGCATCTTCCGCGCCGGCGCGCTCGACCCGTCGGAGACGGGCGGCAGCGCGGAGGTGCGGGACGTCGCGGTCGAGCTGGAGGACTTCTCGACGCAGGCCGAGATGCTCGAGCAGGCGCACGCCGAGCAGCAGGGGCCGTCGATCGAGGACGCCGACGTGATCGTCGCCGGCGGCCGCGGGCTCGGCGAGCCGGAGAAGTTCGCGCTCGCGGAGGAGCTTGCGAAGGCGCTCGGCGGCGCTGTTGCCGCGACGAGGGCCGTCGTGGACGCGGGCTGGTACCCCTACTCGGCGCAGGTCGGGCAGACGGGGAAGACGGTCTCGCCGAAGCTCTACGTCGCGCTCGGCATCTCCGGCGCGATCCAGCACAAGGTCGGCATGCAGGGCTCGAACGTGATCGTCGCGATCAACAAGGACCCGAACGCGCCGATCTTCGAGTTCTCCGATCTCGGCGTCGTCGGCGACCTGAACCAGATCGCGCCGAAGCTGGCGGAGCTCGTCCGGGCCCGCAAGGGGTAGGCCCGGCTCGTGTCCGAGCCAGCGTCGAAGAACGGGAAGGGCCAGGTC
>Ga0136846_1243467_pt1 | contig 21177 bp, 18 predicted proteins | sample HopSoiMetagenom2_FD_96841 | JGI IMG/M metagenome (GOLD analysis project Ga0136846, IMG submission 96841) | Grasslands soil microbial communities from Hopland, California, USA - 2 Assembly 2016 (version 4) | ecosystem: Environmental > Terrestrial > Soil > Grasslands | place: USA: Hopland... | reverse complement strand
CGCAAGGCATTCGCGCCGGCATCCTCCACATGCATACGGTCAAGCCGCTGGACACCGAGGCGCTGCTGCAGGCGGCGCGCGGGACCCGCCTGCTGGTCACGATCGAGGAGCACGTGCCCTCCGGCGGCCTCGGCAGCGCCGTCGCCGAGGCACTGATCGACAAGCTCGGCTCCGGCCTGCCGGCGATGCTGCGACTGTCGCTGCCGGACCGCTTCATGCACAATTACGGCTCGCAGGACTCGCTGCTGAAGAAGCACGGGCTTTCCGCCAGCGCCATTGCGACCTCGATCGAGCACACGCTCGGTGCCTCGCAGACCTCCTCTCCCCAACTTCATTCCACGTGACGGGCCAAATGTACGACGTTCGATATTCCTATCTGCTCGAGCAATTTTCAGACCCTGCACCCATCCTGGCCGAGATCGGCCGGCTGGTTGCGACCGGTGACTTTACTCTCGGCAAACCGGTTGCCGAATTCGAGAAGCGCTTTGCCGAGCTGATCGGCGTGCGCCACGCCATCGGCGTGGGGTCCGGCACCGACGCGCTCAAGCTGCCGCTCAAGGCGCTCGGCATTGGACATGGCGATGAAGTCATCACCGCCGCCAATACGTTCATCGCCACCGTCGGTGCCATCGCGGAGACCGGGGCGAGGCCGGTGCTGGTCGACTGCGACGATTCGTTCTGCATGAACGTCGACCATGTCGAAGCCGCGATCACGGCAAAGACCAAGGCGATCATGCCGGTTCAGTTGACCGGCGAAGTTACCGACATGGGCAAGCTGATGGCGATCGCCCAGCGCCACAACCTTCCCGTCGTCGAGGATGCCTGCCAAGGCATCCTCTCCGAGTTCGCGGGCAAGCGCTCCGGCACTCACGGTATCGCGGCGGGCTTTTCCCTGCATCCACTCAAGAACCTGAACGTCTGGGGCGATGCCGGCGTCGTCGTCACCAATGACGACGGGATGAACGAACGGCTCCGGCTCATCCGCAACCACGGCATGAAGAACCGCGACGAGATCGCGATCCTCGGCTGCAATTCGCGCCTCGATTCGCTCCAGGCGGTGGTCGGCAACTGGCTGATCGGCCAGACCAGCGAGATCACGCGACGCCGGATCGAGAATGCGGCCTATTACGACGCGGGACTGGCCGGCCTGCCCGGCCTGCGCGTCCCGCCGCGCCGGCCCAACGTGAAGCACGTCTATCACCTCTACATGGTGTTCGCCGAGCGTCGCGACGAGCTCTATCAGTATTGCCTGGACAACGGCGTCGAAGCCAAGATCCACTACCCGATCCCGCTGTATCAGCAGGAAGGCCTCAAGCATCTCGGTTACGCTCCGGGGACCTTCCCGGTCACCGACCGCCATGCCAAGGAAGTCATCAGCTTCCCGGTCGATCAGCATCTGACGCGCGCGCAACAGGACCGCGTCATCGAAACCGTCCGGAAGTTCTGCCATGGACGCTGACACCGGCCGCCGGCGCATCGGTTACGTCAATCTTCCGGCGCAGTTCGAGGAAGAACGCGGCGAGATCATCCAGGCGGTCGAGGGCGTCTTCCAGCGCGGCGATTTCATCGGTGGAGCGGCGGTCGGAAAGCTGGAAGAGGAGCTCTCCGCCTATCTCGGCTCGCCGCATGTCGTGACGCTGAATTCCGGCACGGACGCGCTGATCCTCGCGATGAGGGCGCTCAACATCGGTCCCGGCGACGAGGTCATCACCCCCCCGAATTCGTTCGTGGCATCGACCGCCGCGATCGTCTCGGTGGGCGCCACGCCGGTCTTTGCGGACGTACTGCCGGACCAGAACATCGATCCGGCCGCGGTCGAGGCCGCCGTCACGACGCGGACCAAGGCAATCATGCCGGTGCACCTGACCGGGCGCATGGCCGACATGAACCCGTTGATGGCCATCGCCGCCAAGCACGCTCTCGCGGTGATCGAGGACAGCGCCCAGGCCGTGGGCTCGACCTATGACGGGCAGATGAGCGGCACCATCGGAACGTTCGGGTGCTTCTCTGCGCATCCCCTGAAGAATCTCAATGCCGCGGGCGATGCCGGTTTCCTCGTCACCGCCGACGCCGAGCTTGCGGCGCGAATTCGCCGCCTGCGTAATCACGGCCTGATCAACCGCAGCGACGTCCAGGAATGGGGCATCGTGTCAAGGCTCGACACGCTTCAGGCCGAGGTGTTGCGAATCCGGCTGCGTCATTTGCCATCGGTGATCGAACGCCGGCGGCGCAACGCCGCGCAATACCGCGCCGAGCTTGCAGGCCTGCCCCTGTTCATTCCGCCCTGCCGCAACATCGAGTACAATACGTTTCACACCTTCGTGGTGCAGACCGACCGCCGCAACGACTTCCAGAAATATCTCGCCGACAAGGGCATCGAGACCGCGATCCACTATCCGGTGCCGATCCACCTTCAGCCGGCGGCAGCGCATCTGGGTCAGGGGCGCGGCGCGTTTCCGGTGACCGAGCGGCAGGCGGATCAGATCCTCACCCTTCCGATCAACCAGTTCCTCTCGGCCGCCGACATCAGCTATGTTTGCGCGACCGCCCGGGAGTATTTTTCATGACGGACACGGCTTTCCTCGAGGCCGACGAGCAGGCGCTGGCGCAGCGCTTCATCGACAACGGCTTCGTCACCACGCCGGCCGACGACCGCGCCGGGCTCGACCGGATTCAGCGGCATGCTGCAGAGCTCGCGGCGGACTATCTGAAGCTGCCGCACAGCAATGATCCCTACGCGATGCTCGACAGCATCCACACGCGGGTGAGCGTGGACGATCTCAATGGCCTGCGGCTGCACGTCTTCAACGGCCTCAACGCCGAGCCCTGGTTCCGGCCGACCTATTTCCGTCTGGCGCGCTCGACGATCGAGACCATCGTCGGCAACGAACTCTGCATGCAGCGCCGCGTCAATCTGAGCATCCAGATGCCCGGCGACGATTCCTCGCTCCTCGCCACCCATTCCGACGTCTGGTCAGGCGACTCGCCGTTCGAGGTCGTGGTGTGGGTGCCGCTGGTCGACGTCCACAGCACTAAGGCGATGTATCTGCTGCCGCCGTCACTGAACGGCGACATGCAGGACCGGATGGCCGATCTGCGCAGCGCCGAGGAACTGTACAAGACGATCAAGCCGCATGCGACCTTCATCGAGATTCCCTACGGTCACGTGATGCTGTTCAACCAGACCCTGATGCACGGCAATCGCGTCAACGAGGAGCCCGGCACGCGCTGGAGCATGAACTGCCGGTTCAAGAGCATCATGTCGCCCTACGCGGACAAGCGCTTCGGCGAGTTCTTCGAGCCGATCCTGCTGCGCCCGGCGACGCGGGTCGGCATGCAATACAAGCTGCCGGGAGGCTTCCATGGCTGAGCGAGCCGGCCATCGCGGCTATATCGGCGCGCGGCCGCTGAACGGAAGTCGCACCCCGCAGCACGTCCAGAACATCGTGATCCGCGACTACGCACGGCGGAAAAACCTGCAATTTCTGCTCAGCGCCGTCGAACACATCATGCCCGGCAGCTACATGGTGCTCGAGGACATCCTGGACGAACTGCCGCGGCTGCGTGGCCTGATCCTTTACAGCATCTTCATGCTTCCACCCGACGAGGCGCGGCGGCGGGAGATCTACGACCGCGTGCTGCGCGAGGGCTGCGATCTTCATGCAGCCGTCGAGGAGATCACGCTGTCGTCGCGGGACGGCATTCAAGCCGTCGAGGACATCCTGCTCGTCAACAAATTCGCGACCATCCTGTGACGATGCCGCGGACCGGTTGACGATCATGGGCGAGATCAACCTGCTGCAGCCGATGCACGCATCGACCAAGCGGAACTACGTTCAGCGCGTGGTCGAGCACGACAAGGCCGAATCCGCCACCGTGGCGCGGCAATGGGGGCGCGACTACTGGGACGGCGACCGCCGTTATGGCTATGGCGGCTATCACTACGACGGACGGTGGCGACCGCTCGCCCAGACCCTGATCGACCGCTACGGCATCAAGCCCGGCATGAGCGTGCTCGATGTCGGTTGCGGCAAGGGCTATCTGCTCTACGAATTCACCCAGCTTGTTCCCGACCTCATGATCGCCGGCATCGACATCTCCGACTATGGCATCGCCAATGCCAAGGAGGAGGTGCGGCCGCACCTGAGGCTCGGCAGCGCCGTCGCGCTGCCCTACCCCGATCACAGCTTCGATCTCGTGGTGTCGCTCGGCGTGCTGCACAACCTTCCGCTCGAGGACGTGTTCCGCGCGGTGTCCGAGATCGAGCGTGTCGGACGCGATGCCTCGAAATATCTGATGGTGGAATCGTTCCGCGACGAGCGCGAGAAAGCCAACCTCCTCTACTGGCAACTCACTTGCCTGAGCTTCCACGGTCCGGAAACTTGGGCCTGGATCTACGACCAATGCGGGTACCGGGGCGACCATGGGTTCATCTTCTTCGAATGAGACGGCCGGCCGTGGCCGGCCGATTTCCCTGCGCGCGCAGAATCCGGAGGTCTACTATTCGGACGACGCCATCGTCACGGCGGACGACGCCACGATTGCGGAGCTGAAGCGCATCGCCGCCGGCAATCCGCGCCTGCGCAGCCGGCTGTGTACGCATCCCGATCCCTCGTCCGGCCTGCACGAGATGCTGATCGTGCATCATCGCGAGGCCTATGTGCGGCCCCACAAGCATTTTGGCAAACCTGAATCGTTTCACGTGATCGAGGGCACGGCGCAGGTCGTGATCTTCGAAGAGGATGGTCGCATTCGCGACGTGCTCGCGATGGCGCCGTACGGCCAGGGCAAGCGCTGCTATTACCGCATGCCCGAACAGGTCTTCCACTCAATCCTGATCACCTCGGAATGGCTGGTGTTTCACGAAACCACAGCGGGCCCGTTCGACCCCTCCCGTACGGCGTTCCCCGACTGGGCACCGGATGGCAGCGATGCCGCGGCAGTGCAGGACTATGTCATAAGGACCGGTGCACTCGCCGCGGAGCATCTGGCCGGCAAATAGCCTACGACCCGCTATCGCTGCTCGACGATCCCACCGTGAATGATCGAGGACGAAATCAGCCGATGAAGCAGCCTGCAAGAGCATTGGTGACGCTGGTCAAGTTCGCCGTTTCGATCGGTATCCTCGTATTGCTCTTGCGTGGCCAGAACCTGTCGTCCCTGCAGGCCGATCTTCTCACCGTCAAACTGGAGATGCTGGCGCTCGCGGTGTCGCTGTTGTTCATCCAGACTTTCGTGCTCTGTCACCGGTGGATCCTGGTGCTCCGCGCGATGAGCGTGTCTCTGGATTGGCTGGCGGGCTGGCGTATTCTCATTGTCAGCACCTTTTTCAATCAAGTGCTGCCCGCAGGCGGTGATGCGGTCCGCATCTGGATGTTGCGGCGGAATGGCGTGCAATGGTCGCAGACGATCGGAAGCATCGTCGCCGATCGCTTCATCGCGCTGCTGGCTCTCGGTCTCGTCATCTTGGCGGGAATGCCGTTTCTGCTCTCGCGCATCAGCGAGAACTCGCTCCTTTTCGCCATCATGAGCATCGTTGTCGCCGCGTGCTTTGGCGCAATCGCCCTGGTCACGCTGGATCGCTGGCCGTCCCGCATGATCGCGGCCCTGCCGGCCAGGATCGTTGAATTCGCGATGCTGGTCAGGGCTCCGCTGGCGGCTGACGGCCGTGGAATGCTGATCGCGTCCGCCGCCTTGATCCATCTGATCACGGTTGCAGCCTGTTATGTCCTCGCGATCGGACTGGAAGCGCGCCTCTCAGCACTCGACGCGTTCGTTCTCGTCCCACTTGTCATTCTGTCGTCCGCGGTCCCGATCTCGATCGGAGGATGGGGCGTACGCGAGGGGGCAATGGTTGCAGCACTCGGCCTGGCGGGGATCGCCTCCGACAAGGCGCTCGCGATATCGGTCCTGCTCGGTCTCGGCGGTCTGATCGTCGGGCTGTTCGGCGGTCTCGTATGGCTGGTCGCACCGGAACGCGCCAACTTCGGCCCCGACGAAGCCCGCGCCGTTGCCGAACGTGCCGATACAGCCTCGATCTAACAACGGCACGCATGAATATCCTGGCCGCACTTCACCTGAAATTCGATCGACACTGGACCGCTCGGTCGATTGGTGCCTTTTTCGCCTATACGACAATGGACAGATCAAACGATGGTTGCTGCCCGCGCGAATTTGCATGCCCTTGTTCAGGCGTTATGGTGGCGTGTCGTCATTTGCGCGCCAGCCGCTCTTTCCATCTGGTTTGTGAACCGAACCGGTACCTACCGCCACCTGCTATTTGACGGCGGCTGGACAACGCGGTTCTACGTCGTCGCCTGGCTTGTCCTGACGCCGTATCTCGGCTGGTTCGTAATGGCGACCGGGCGCCTCACGTTCTCTCTGATCAAGCACGAAGCGACTCAGCGGGTCGACGAATTCTTTGTCGGCGCGGCGACGCTCATATTGATCGGTTTCGGGCTCGGCGCCCTTTCCATTCTGTACCCGCAAATCGTGCTCGGCTTCGCCTTCGCGGTTCTCGTGTGGGACAGCCAGCACCTGAAGGTCCCGCCAATACCCACGGTGACGTTGCCGTTGGTCGCGCTATCGCTGCTGGGACTCTGGCTTGTGGCAGCGGTATTTCTCGATCGCGCCGTCATACCTGACGTCATTTCGAGCGATGTTCAACAGCTCTACGCGCCGTATCTTGCAGAGGTCGCGAGAAATCACAGCATATGGCTTGCGGCGGACAATCCCATCTTCTCCGACTTCGAGATCGGCCACGGAAATGGCTTGCATCTGTTGTTGGCGACGTTCCTGCCGCCCCATGTCGCCCAGATCATTTCGTTTCTCTACTTCGTCGGAATCGGCGCCGTCATCTTTGAGCTCGCCCGGCTCATTCTGCCGTTGCAGGCTTTGGGACGCCGGTGGCAGGACGCAGCGGTGCCGATTGCACTCGGCGTGGCAATCCTCGGCCTCACTTGGCCGAATACGGTGCCGAGCGTTACACCCGGTCTCCACACTATGGAATTCGGCAAATACCATCTGCAGACAGCGGCGTTCTTCGTCTATTTCCTTCTGGTTGTCATTCGATCATCCCAACGCCGCGACCGGCTTGCGGCCGGCATTTGCGCCCTTGCCGTGGCCGCTTCCTATCCGCTGTACGCCGCGTTTGTCCTCCTGATTTCGGGATTGGGAGCGCTTACCAAGGCACTTCAACGGAATCGGCCCGGCCTCATCACGAGTTTACTGCTCGGATTGGGGGCGATCGCGGGATGCATCCTGGCCTTCTCTGTCAATTATTTCTATCTCGGAATCCCGGCGACCAATCCGTACTCGCTGTTCCGAAGAATCGCATCGGTAGAACGATTTTCACAGTTTGGCAGCCTCGATATTCTGGATTATTTCGTGCTGTCCCAGTCGCTGGAAGTCAGCGACTTCCTCAACAAATCGGGATTGTTCGCCTTCCTCAAGCAGGCCAAGTCGGTTCTCTTGGTCGCAATTCTTGTCGCGATGACGATTTGTGCGGTCTCTTTCGCGGACTCAAAGCTGTTTCCCGATCGCTCTGACGTTTCAAAACCGCGGACATGGCCCAATATCGCGGGGCTTTTCATCGTCATCGCCTACGTAGCCAGCGTCCGGCTGTTGGATATGACGTTGAATATCCCGAGCTTGGTCAGGCTATCCCTTCACGCCAACGCCCTATTCCCGCTGACGACCATCGCGATCGCTGGTTGGGGTCTGCTCATCGTCCGGCGGCTGGCCCCAATTTGGTTTGCCGGGCGCCACGCTCCTGATCTGGCTATCCTGGCTCTCTTGATCGCCTCTGCCTGTACAACCCTGTGGTATCCCTGGCAGAGCTTTAGGAATGACGGGGCGATCGCTTTTGCGACCGGGCGTCCCCTCCGGCAGATGCCGCGGGTTGAGCTGGATTGGCAACGCTGTGACGAACTGCAGCAATCGACAGGCTCTGACCGCATTCTGCCGCTCAACGGCTATCGCGCCATGGTGCCATGCTATTTCTCGCCGCTGCTCGCGCGAGGCAAGATCATTCATACCTATGAAAGCGATGTCGCGCGCGATTTCAGAAAGATTGCGGCTGGCAGCGCTGACAGCGCTGAAGCCACGCTTCGCGCGCTGAGAGTGAACCTCTTTTACATCCAGAAGCAGAATTGCGATTTCTGGCTGAATGGGTTCTCCGATCTTTTTCAGAAGGACGAACTGGCGAAACGCTTTACTGTTCGCACGGAGACCCCGGACTACTGGCTGTTGACATGGAAGAATGGCGATCTACCAATGAGTTCGGATGCTGAAGCCGAGATCTCGACGCTAAGGACGAGATCGAAAGATATCTACCGCGAAGCTTATGGCGTGGAACCATTCGAGGCGATCAAGCACCGGCTGCCATCAAACGACAAGCGCAAAGATCTCCAGGCTCTCGAGCAACTCTTCAAATGCCGCTAATGGCTTGCTGATTTGACGACGGAAAGCCCCCTGCAAGAGGATATTCACATGCGTTTCGGTAGGTGCTTGTCTTGGACGAGCACACGCGGGCAAAGGAGCGTGTGCGCCGCCTTGATGACGGCTCCGTTCCTTGTCGCTGCCTTGGGCCTTCTGGTGAAGATTCCTCCCGAGGTCCAATTTTTCAGCGGCGGCTACCTGACCGCATGGAACAGCTTGTGTTTCGCCATTCTCGCTCCCTATGTCGTCCTCGCGTTTTCCGGAATGGGGGCCTTGATTGTTCGCCCACTCGCCGACGGAGATGTCCACCTCGACGCGGCTGACTTGCTGGTGCTGCGGTTCTTCGGCGGCGCGGCTCTTTGCAGCTTGACTGGCGTCTGCCTTGGTGCGGCTGGATTGCTTTTCCCGTGGATCACCATCCCGTTCCTAACGGGCCTAGTCGTCTGGTACCTTGCGCAGCATCTGGGTCGGCCATCCCACATCCATTGGGCATCATCGACGGGGGCCGAATGGCTGCTGATCGGCTTACTCGCTTTATCGGGCCTCGTACTCCTGCTCGTGAAGGGGGTTGTTCTCGACGCGACCCGCGGCGATATCCCGCAACTTTACCTTCCGCTCCTCGCTGACCTGCAGAACCGACACACCCTCTGGCTCGATCGCGAAGAACCGAAACTGTTCTGGTTTCTGCTCGGCCGTGGCCACGGGGCTGACATGTTGTTTGTGAGCTTCGGAGGTCCAATCGCTCATCAAATCCTCTCCGTTGTTTACTTGCTGTCGATCACTGCGTTGGTCCATCGCATCGCGGCCCGGCTGACAACGGGCTGGATATTGCCGGGATGCGCGGCCCTGATCGCAATGTGGTCGAGCTATATCGGACTGGAAACCGGACGCTTTCACTACGAGACAGGGGCCTTCCTCCTGTTTGTATGCTGGGCCGGGGTGCTCTATGCCACCACAAACATCCGCATGATCCTCTATGCCTTGGTACCGGCCGTCATATCCATCGCGGTCATGGTCCCTCAGGCCGCAATCATCGCCGCAGCGTTCTTGATCGCCGCAGCAGGGGCCGGGTGGCTTGCTCAGGGCACGCACGGTTTCGTGCGGCCGCTAGTAGTGGCCGCAATTGGTCTTGGCACAGCGGCTCTTAGCCTCCTGGTCAACCAGATCTATCTCGGCATCGCCGAGGTCAACCCGATCGGCGTGTTCATGCCGCTTATCAACGTGGAGCGCTTTCGCCAGATCTCCAGCTTGGATCTCATGGTGTACGTTAACAACGCGCAGGGCATCAGATACGCGGGATTTTCGATGCGCGACATCGTGGCCGCTGCGCGTCGCTTCTGGATAGTGCTCTCCGGCCTGTTCTTTGCGGCAGACTTTTGGGCATACCCGCCTTTCATTTTCGCGTGCGCCGCCTTGCTTGACGTGCGGCAACCACAGAAGAACGGCCCCTTCGTCGTCGGTCTCGGTCTCTCTCTGCTCGCCATAGTGTGTCTCATCACTCTCACTTCGCATGGAAGCTTGGAGCGCATGCTCGCTTTCCGGTCGGTCGCAACTCCTCTGATTGCCCTTTCAGCAATCGTGCACCTTTCCGGCGTCTTTCGACCTTATCGATGGAAGGATCGTTTCAGTCCTCTTGCAGCTGCGACAATTGCGGTCTGTTTGGCGTGCGTTGTTGCGATCGTCGTAGCAAGGTCGCAGGGCGAGATAACCCGCGCGCGAGTGGAGGGTGCCTTGGCGTATGTGACCGGACGCATTGGCTTGGTTGGCACTTCCCCGTCGTTTGACGATCTGGACCCTCGCCGCTGTCGGGAGGTCTCGCGCCACGTTCCATCCGCATGGCACATTCTGCCGGTCAATTCCGCTCTGCGTTTTCTGCCGACCTGTGCCGAATCACCTCTCCTGCCGGCCGGCCGAGTGGTTGACACCCTGCATCCGGTCTTCCAAGCGGACTATGGAGACGTTCTGCTCGGACCGGCCCCAGTCAGCATTGCCGCCTTGCGCCGACATAATGTGAATGCCTTTTACATCGAGAGCAACAGGCTGGATTTCTGGGCGCACGGGCAGAGCCCGCTGTTCGATCCGGACAGCATGCAGCGCAATCTGGACGTGCTCTATGTCGGAGCTGACTACATATTGCTGACGTGGAAGGGTCTGGGAGTCCAGATGACCGACGCGCAAATTGCAGCAATCACGGAGTTGCGGAACCGCAGTCGCCAGACCGGAGGAAGCAAAGAGTATTGGGAGGGTATTGCAGCACTTGCCGCATGGCGCTCCCAGCACGGCTCTGGTCACGAGTGAGGAGTAGTGTATTCGTACATGCCGCCCAGCAACGGCGGGCGCCGGAAGTTTTTCGCGGCCTTCCAGTCCACTAGATGGTCACCGCAAATCCTGCCGAACTGGTTCGGTACTTGAATGGCCGGCCATCGGGTAAAGATGCTTTGGGACAGTGTGGAATCCTAACTTATCAATTGAGGTCAACGCTGGGGCCCTATATAGCCGTACAATGGCTGTCAGCTGCGGGCCTCACTGGCTCGGGACGCCGATTCACAACTGTTCCTGCAAAGAGCCCAACCCGTGACCGATCATTGCCGCCTCTGCCATTCGACCAACCTGCGCCCGGTCATCGACCTTGGACAGATGCCGATTGCACATCGGCTTCGGCACAGCCGGACCGAGCAGGAGGAACGGTATCCGTTCAAAGTGCTCGCCTGCGGCGATTGCGGCCTGCCGCAGATCGTCAAGCCGATCGACCCGGACATCCTGTATCGCCAGTTCAACTACAATTTCAGCAGCTGGAAGCCTGAGCCGCACCAAGTCGACGAGCTCGATACCATCGCGAAATTCTCAAGCCATCAATCCGTATTCGAGATCGGCTGTAACGACGGCCTGTTCATGGACAAGCTGCGCGAACGCGGCGCGAAGGTCCTGGTGGGCGTCGAGCCCAACCCGGTCTCGGGCAAGATCGCGCGCGAGCGCGGCATCAAGGTCTATGCCGACATGATCAGCCCGGCGTTGTGTCACGACGCGGTCGCCCAGGCCGGCAAGTTCGACCTGGTCGTCTCGCGTCAGGTGCTGGAGCACATCGTCGATTTCGAGAACTTCTTCGACTGCGTCAAGATTGCGCTCAGCGACGACGGACTGCTGTTCATCGACGTGCCGGATTTTGCGCCCGGCTCGACGGCCGGCGACCTCTCCGTCCTCTGGGAGGAGCACGTCAGCTATTTCACCGAACCGACCCTGATCGCGCTGCTGGCGCGTCACGACTTCGAAGCGGTGTCCGTGAAGAAGTATAATTTCAGTGGCGGCAGCCTCGCGATCGCAGCCCGGCGCGCGGGGCGCGACGTGACGCCGCCGCCCGCTCCTGCCGGCGTCGGCGAAAAGTTCGGCCAGCGCGCGCGGGAGTATGGCGCGCGCCTCCGCCCGATCCTCGCCAAGGCCCGCGCCAACGGTGCCGAGATTGCCATCTACGGCGCGGGCTGCCGCGCCTGCACCTTCACCAATGCCCACGAACTGGCGGATCTCGTCGATCTCTCGGTCGACGACCAGAAGGAGCGCCAGGGGCTGTTCCTGCCCGGCACCGGGATTCCGATCCATTCGCCGGACGATCTCACCGGCAAGTCCAATGCGCTCGTCTGTCTTCTCGCCGTGAACCAGGAGAACGAAGCCAAGGTCAGCGGCCGGCTGCGCGAAAACGTGAAACGCCCGCTGCACATCGTCTCCATCTTCGCGCCCTCCGATATCTGGAGCGAGCTCGATCGCCTCGAGGCGGCCGCAGGGTCGCAGCATGGCTGACGACAAGCTCTTCAACTACTACGAACGTCAGGACGTTCTGCCTACGTTCGGAAACTTCAAATCTCCTGCCGAACTCGCAGCCTACGCCGGTCAGCGGCGTGAACTTTTTTCGGACAAGCTGGTGCTGCCTCCGCGCCTGTTTCGCGATGCTGACGTCCTCGAATTCGGTCCTGATTCCGGTGAGAACGCCCTGGTGTTTGCCGGCTGGGGCGCGAACATGACGCTCGCAGAACCGAACCGGCACGCGCATCCGAAGATCGAGGCCTATTTCGCGCATTTCGGCCGGACGGAGCGTCTTCGCGAACTCGCATTGTCCGACGTCGAGGGGTTTCGCGGCGATCGCCGCTTCGACGTCATCGACGCCGAAGGGTTCATCTACACGGTGCAGCCGAGCGAAAAATGGCTCGGCATCTTTCACCGATTGCTCAATCCGGACGGTTACGCCGTCGTTTCCTACTACGAACGTTATGGCGGTTTCTTCGAGCTCGCCCTCAAGGCGATCCATGCCGCGGGCAAGGTCCTGACGGGCCGTCCAGCGCTGGAGACGGCGAAGCTGCTGTTCGAGCCGAAGTGGAACAGCATCCCGCACACCCGCAGCTTCGAATCCTGGCTGATGGACGTGCTCGAGAATCCGTTCGTCCGGCACCGCTACTTCCTCGATGCGGAGGCCCTCTGTACGGCGGCGCATGAGCAGGGCTTCGACATCCACTCGGCATGGCCCGCCTATCGCGACAGCCTGGACATCTATTGGCACAAGAAGGTCCTGTCCGCGGACGAGAAACTGCGTCGCGCCACCCGCCATCTCGACCGCAGCCGCCTGAGCTTCCTCGGCGGACAGAAGCTTTATCTGGTCGGCGAGGCCGACACGGTGAGCACGATCTCGGCTTCGATCGAAGCGTTGGTGCTCGATGTGGACAGAATGATCGACGAGCCCTTCGGCGACAGCCTGCCCCGCGTGATCGCGAGCCTCACCTCGTTGCGCGAGACGATCCTGACCACGGACATTCTCGCCGACGACGCCTCCGCCATCGAAGCCATCAGCTCGACGCTCGACAGTTTCCATCGCATCTTCGGCGCGATCGGGCGACGAGATGCGTCCGCGGTGGCCACCCTCACCCAGACCGATCCGGCCTTCATCGACACCTGGGGGCAGCCGGCGCATTTCCTCGTCGTCCGGAAGCGCTTCGAGGAATCGTAGCAAGTGAAGCCAGGCATTGGCATCATCGGAACGGGCATGGTCGGCCAGATGTGCCACCTAGCCAATTTCGCCGCCAATCCCGCCTGCCGCGTCGTTGCGATCGCCGATCTCCGGTCCGAGCTGGCGAGTTCCGCGGCCCAGAAATTCGGCATCCCGCGGGTCTACGGCACGCACCGGGAACTGCTCTCGGACAATGACGTGTCCGCCGTCGTCGTCGTGACGAAGCGTCGCGCCACCGGCCCGATCGTGCTGGATGCATTGAACAGCGGCCGTCACGTGCTGTCGGAGAAGCCGATGGCCTACACGACGGCTCAAGCCGCATCGCTGGTCGAAGCTGCGCGGCGACAGCGCCTCGTCTACAGCATCGGTTACATGAAACGTCATGACGCCGGCGTAGCGCGTGCACTGGCCGAACTGGCGCGTTTGCGCGCCGACGGTTCGCTCGGGCGCATTGTCGGAGCACGAGGCTGGTGCTTCGGCGGCGACACCGGCCGATCGCACGACAATTTCGTCATGACCGGCGAAACCCGGCCGGACGGGATCGAGCTCTGGCAGGATGGTCCCGACTGGATGCCGGGTACGATGCGGCCCGGCTACGACAATTTTCTGAATGTGTTCAGCCATATCATCAATCTCGCGCGCTACGTGCTCGGATCATCGCCGGCAGTCGCCGAAAGCACCATCGAGTCCTCCGGCGCAGCGTCCGTGACGCTTGATTTCGAGGGCGTTGCCTGCACGCTGGAACTCGCGAACGGGTCCGAAGGTGCGTGGCGCGAGGGACTGACGATCGAATTCGAGCGAGGCGCATTGACCATCGAACTGCCCCCGCCCTTTGCCGAGCAGGAGGCTGAGGTCATCCTCGACCAAGGCGGACAACGCACGCGATTGGCGCGCGAAGGGAGCTGGGCGTTTCGGCGCCAGGCCGGTGCTTTCGTCGCCGATATCGTCGCACGAGGAACGCCCCTTTCGTCCGGCGAAGATTCGGTGGCCGACATCGCGATTGCCGAAGCGATCTGGAGCCGGCAGGTCAGCGGCTAGGCATCGCATCCGCTTTCGAGCGATCGAGCGGCGTTATTCCCGCGATCGGCCCCGGCTTGATGGTGACCTCTGCAAGTCCACCCAGGAACTGTGCAACGTCGCAGCGCGACAGCAGCCGGCATCCGTAGTACTTCCGCACCAGGGCGTAGTTCGGCGCCGCCCCAGGGCCCGGCTGGAACGAGATCGTCGCCTGCGCCCCCGACGGATCGAAATGATGGAATGCACTTCCCTGCGCCGTCCGCGCCACTTCCATTTCCTCGAGGATGGTCGGCCGCTCGGCACGCAGCGAAAATCCGAAGAAGGGCTGATTGCCCCAGGCAAGGCGGAGCATGCCGGTAACCTCGGTCAAGCCGAACGGCACGTGGCGTGACGGATAATCAAAGTAGCCGTCGTCGAGCGCGTAAACCGTCGCTGGCGGCTGGCGCCGACCGGCGAGGTCACGCGCGAGGGCCTCCTGCTTCAGCGTTCTCGCCTGCATGAAAACGTACTCGTTCCACAGCGTGCCGATCGACACGATTGTCCCCAATCCGAACACGAGCGCAAAGGCGGCGCCGGGACCGATCGAACGTTCGGCCTGTCGCTTGAATGCGAGAAGCATCAGCGCAGCCGGCAGGCCGAACATCAGGAGATGACGGCTCTCATAGAAATGCATCGAGGAGGGCCGCAGGCCGGCGATCAGATAGGGTGCCGACATTGCGAGGAACGAGACCACGGCAAGCACGAGCGGCACCGCGTTCGCACTTCTGGACGCGGTCGGCTCCGCGTCGGGACGCAGCAGCAGCAAGGCTATGCCAACGAGGACCGCGGCCACGACGAAGAGTACCGGAACGTCGATCGCAGTCCGCATCGCATGGGCAATGACGTCTCTGTAGCTGGTGACGAAGAATACCCGCCATCCCTCCGCCAACTCGCCGAGCGTCGGAAAATGGGCGTCATAGTGCTGCGCATACACGCCAATCCGCTTGAACCAGATATTGAGCGCGCCCCAATAGACTAGAGGAAGCACCATCAATTCCGGATAGCTGAGCGCGCAGCGCCAGGCTGCGAGCCAGGTTCGGCGCACGAAGCCGTGCGCCGCGTTTCCGCTCCGCCATACCGCGACGAAGAGACCGAGCAGCACTAAGGCGTAGAGCACGATCGTCGAGTTGAGCGCGAAGCTCAGAAGGAACACGAGCGCGCCGGCAACCCGAAGCAGCACGCGCCGCAGGCCGCGGGCGCCGAAGGCGAGCGCCAACAGCCATGCACCGACGAACACAAGTCCGAAGCTGAACACGTAGACCGCGTTCGCCTTGCCCGCCCAGAGCTGATAACCGGGATAGGTCCAGACGATCAGCGCGAAGCCGACCGCCTCCGCACGGTCGAGCAGACCGAGACGCATTGCGGTCAGCGCCAGACAGGTCGCGCCGAACAAGATTCCGGCGAGCGCCAGCAGGACCATCACGACGACCGGCGCGCCAGTCCAGTTGGCGAAGGTGTCGTAACTAAAAAAGATCGGATGGCCCGCACTGCTCAGCAGAAAATCGATGTCGACCATGAAGTCCGGACGCGGCTTGAGCACCATCCAGTCGTCCATGAACAAGCCGTCGTTCAGCAGCATCGGTGCGTGCGCAAACAGCAGCAGCGCCAGCAGAACGACTGTCGCACGCAGCATTGCGGATGTGCTGGGACCGGAGAGAGATGGCATCGGCGGCAAGCATTCGCATGCCCATCTGACCGCCGCAAGACCCGGATGACGAGCTCCCAATTGGTCGTTGACCCCCAAAATGCGACCTCCTATAGACAGCCCACAGGCTGGGCGGCACCGAAGCGTCCAAGGCGATTTTCCCCGATGAACCTCCTACCGGGCCCGGCGCAGACCATTGCGATTTGTCTCAGTGTCGCGCTTCCGCTGCTGTTGCTGGGCTATGCACGCATCGCCGTGATCCATGGAGCCGGCCGCCGCTTTCGGCTGGGCTGTCTTAGCGTGATCGTGCTTTTCGTGATCGCCTGCATCGCAGTTCCGGGGCCGCGGCATCTCGACGATTTGGTCAGCGGCGTCTTGCTACTGATGACGGCGATGATGCTTTGTTACGTCCTGTTTGGCCTGCTGACCTGGGGCTTTACGCTGACGCTGCTCACCGCGCTGGTCCAGGCCGGACGTCCCCTCACCTCCGAGCAATGGGCTGCCGCCTACATGCAGGGGGGAGATCTCGGCACCTTCGCGCACAATCGATTGAAGCTCCTGACCGGTTCGGGAATGGTGACGATGGCCGACGACAAATTAGCCGCGACGGCCAAGGGGCTCGCGGTGGCGCATCTCGTCAAGCTCGTTCGTTTCTCAACGGGTCTTGGATAGCGCCACGATGTCATTCGCTCTCGGTCTCATCGCTGTGGTCGTATTCGCCCTGCTGGCGCCCGCCATGCAGTTCATCGCGCGTGTTAAGGCCTGGTCGCTAGCACCGGTGATCCTGCTCGCGGTCAGCGCCGTCGTTTCGCATCTTCTTGGCGTGCTGCTCGGCGCTATGATCCCTCCGCAATTCCGTTACTGGGACTTCGCATCGATTTTCGGCTTTGGCGTCATGAGTTACGTATTCGCCTTCGGCGCAGTCTACAAATCGGTCTCGCTGGAGATCCTGCTCGGTCTTGTCGACCGGCCCGACCGGAAGGTCCCCGTATCGGACGTCGTCGAACGGCAGGTCCCAGGTCTGTTCCGGGGACGAACCAAGATCCTGGTCGAGGGCGGCCTGGTCGAACAGAACGGCTCGCGCTTTGCCCCGACGGCGGCAGGGCAGATCACGGCAGGCCGGATCGGGCGGTTGCGCCGTGCCTTCGGGATCGGCGCCACGGGCCTCTACGATTTCCCCGACTAGTTGCCCGGATGCAACGCAGTTCCGTTGACCTGACCTGTGGGACCGATATTGTTGGCCCATCCTGATCACCTCAAGTTGTGGGTTGGGTTCCAACAGTGAGAGTGGCCGGCAACGGCGATACGCGATGACAGCTTCCAGAGCGGCAAAAAGGCTTACGATCGTCATCCCTGCTCTGAACGAGCAGGACAAGATCGCCGATACCATCGACGGCGTGCTGCCGCTTGCGCGCGAACTGCTGGACGATTTCGAGATTTTCCTGATCGACGACGGCAGCACCGATGCCACCGGCGCGATCATGGACGAGTTCGCGGCCAGGGAGCCGCGGATCAGCGTGCATCATAATGCCGAACGGCGGGGTGTCGGTGCCGGCTTCGAATACGCCCTCGCACGCGCGAAATTCGATAACATCACCCTCATCCCCGGCGATCACGCCTTTCAAAACGAGGGCGTTGCCAGGATGTTCGAGGCCGCTGGCGCGGCCAACATCGTCATCACCTATCGCGACAACCAGTCCGACCGTTCCGTCAACCGCTCGATCCAGTCGCATTCGCTGCGCCTGATCCTGAACTGCCTGTTCGGGTTCTGGCTGTCCGACTACCACAGCATGATCGTCTACCCGGTGAAATGGCTGCGCCAGATCGCGGTCAAGGCCGATGGTTACGGCTATCAGATCTGTGCGCTGATCTCGCTGCTCCAGCTCGGCCTCACCTATGTCCAGGTTCCCGTAAGCCTGAACGCGGAGCTGAAGGGGTCTTCGCGCGCGCTGCGGATGCACACCTATTTCGAGCTCGTCGGGACCATCGTCTCGCTGCTCCGCCGCGTTCCCATCCGGGATATCGATCTCGGCCAGGTTCCCGTCGAGGCCGGACAGACCTCCGCAAGCTAATCTCCGGCCAAGGCGTGAATCGCGGTGAACGAGCGCGAGCGCCTGAGGCGGGACATCCCGTCCTCATCCCGCCAGCATCTAGTCTAACTGATTGATTTCGCTGGCAGGAGTGGCAGGGCTCGAACCTGCGACCCCCGGTTTTGGAGACCGGTGCTCTACCAATTGAGCTACACTCCTACGGACCCTGCGTCGCCTTAGGATCACGGGCGCTTTCAAGCACAGGGGACGGCCGGATTGCAAGGGAGAAGCGCACGGGCGCCGCTTGTTCACACCGTGACTTCTGGGCGAAGGTCGGGCTCAAACGACAAGAGCACCCCGGGAGCCCCCATGAACGCCCAAGCTGCCACTACCCCCGTCGCCGCGCCGCAGACCCCGCCCTTGCCCGAAGCCCGCCCGGAGACGCTGGGCCTGTCACGGCCGCGCCTGCAGGCCATGTCGGACGCCTTCAGGCGCGAAATCGACAAGGGGACCGTCCCCGGGATCACCGTGCTCGTGGCCCGCCGGGGCCAGGTCGGCTGGTTCGAGGCGCTCGGCCGCCAGAGCCCGTCCGGGTCGGCGCCGATGGCCCTTGATTCGATCTTCCGCATCTTCTCGATGACCAAGCCGATCGTCTCGGTCGCCATCATGGCCCTGGTCGAGGACGGCCATCTCCTGCTCGGCGATCCCGTCGCCAAATTCATTCCGGAGTTCGCCGACCAGAAGGTCGGGATCGTCAGCGGCGGCAGGCTCGAGCTGGTTCCGCCCAGGCGGCCGATGACGGTGCAGGACCTGCTCCGCCACACCTCCGGCCTGACCTACGAGCACCAGGGCGACGGCCCTGTGCACAAGCTCTACCAGGAGTCCCGCGTCCGCAGCCGCAAGATCACCAATGCCGAGCATGCAGCGCTGGTAGCGAGCTTCCCGCTGGTCTGTCATCCCGGCGACGAATTCAACTACAGCCGCTCCACCGACATCCTCGGCCGCATCATCGAAATCGTCAGCGGCAAGTCGCTCGGCGCCTTCCTGACTGAGCGCGTCCTTGCGCCCCTGCAGATGACTGAGACCGGCTTCTCCACCAGGGAGACCAATACCAACAGGCTCGCCGAGCCGTTCGCGGCCGATCCCTGGACCGGCGACAAGGTGGCGCTGTTCAATATGCTCGAGCAGCCGGTGATGGAGTCCGGCGGCGGCGGTCTGGTCTCGACCACGATGGACTACGCCCGTTTCGCGCTGATGCTGCGCAACGGCGGCACGCTCGACGGCAACAGGATCATCGGCCGCAAGACGCTGGAGCTGATGGCGTCGGATCACCTCGGGCCTGATGTCGTGATCAACGGCACGCTGCTGTCGCCCGGCCATGGTTTCGGCCTCGGCTTCGCCGTGCGCACGCACGCCGGCATCGCCCCGTTCCCCGGCAGCGTCGGCCAGTATTTCTGGAGCGGCATCGCCGGGACGTTCTTCTGGATCGACCCGAAGGAGGATCTGTTCGCGGTGTTCATGAGCCAGGGCCCGGGCCAGCGCGATTTTACGCGGACGCTGGTGCGGGATCTGGTTTACGCGGCGGTGGATTGAGCTCCCGCGCTCGTGCCCCGGATGCGCTGCAACGCCGACAAGCGCGTTTACGCGCGTCTTCGACACGCTATGGCGTTGCTGCGCAGAGCCGGGGCCCTATGCCTCCGCGATCTCGACCCCCTCACCTCTGGGTCCCGGCTCTGCGGAGCGGCACTTCGCGCCGCACCGCGTCCGAGACACGAGACCGTCAACTAATCGTCGCGCCGCCGTCGATCACCATGGTCTGGCCGGTCATGAAGTCGCCGGCCTTCGAGCCGAGGAACACCGCGGCGCCCGCGATCTCGTCGGGGATGCCGATGCGTAACAGCGGCGAGCGCGAGGTCGAGGCCTTCAAATTCTCCGGATTGTCCCACAGCGCCTTGGCAAAGTCGGTCTTGATCAGGCCGGGCGCGATGCAATTCACGCGGATATTGTGCTTGCCGTATTCGCAGGCGAGATTGCGTGCGAGCTGCATGTCGGCCGCCTTCGAGATCGCGTAAGCGCCGAGGATGGTCGAGCCCTTGAGCCCGCCGATCGAGGAGACGATGATGACCGAGCCGTCCTTGCGCTCGATCATCTGCGGCACCACCATCGAGATCAGCCAGTTGTTGGCGACGATGTTGTTGTCGAGAATCTTCCGGAACTGATCGTCGGAGATGCCGGCGAGCGGACCGTAATACGGGTTCGATGCGGCGTTGCAGACCAGCACGTCGATCTTGCCGAAGGCGCGGTTGCTCTCGTCGATGAGATTTTGCAGGTTTTCCTTGGACGAGATGTTGGCGGCGATCGCCACTGCCGTTCCCTTGCCGAACCTGTCGTTGATGCCGTTGGCGACCTGCTCGCAGACATCGGCCTTGCGCGAGGAGATCACGACCTTGGCGCCGTGCTCGGCCATGCGCTCGGCGATCGCAAGCCCGATGCCGCGCGTCGATCCGGTGATGACGGCGACTTTTCCCTTCATGTCGAACAAGGTCATGTTTCTCTCCCAGATTGATCTTCGTGTTCATTGTCATTCCGGGGCGGCGAAGCCGAACCCGGAATGACGGCTCACTCACGCGAGCTTCTTGACTTCCGGACCTGCTGGCTGATGCATCTCCGCATGCGCATCGTCCGCAATCCACGGCTGCTGGTTCACCATCGGCAATCGCCACACCGTGCGCTCGGGGCTCGCGAAATGATCGAGCCGCGTGATCGAGCAATTGTCGATGTCGAACGACAGCGCCTTCTCGACCTGCCCGTCGAGCGCGAGCCCCAGCGCGGCCTTGATGGTGCCGCCATGGGCCACCGCGATCACGTCCTGGCCCGCCGCCTCGACGTTGATCCGATCGATGACGCGGCGCGCGCGGTTGTAGAGATCCATGAAACTTTCGCCGCCGGTCGCGGGCTCGTTGATGTCGGCAAACCAGTTCGAGCCGACCGGGCGGCTCGCGATGAACTGGGCGCGG
>Ga0136846_1227770_pt1 | contig 21184 bp, 26 predicted proteins | sample HopSoiMetagenom2_FD_96841 | JGI IMG/M metagenome (GOLD analysis project Ga0136846, IMG submission 96841) | Grasslands soil microbial communities from Hopland, California, USA - 2 Assembly 2016 (version 4) | ecosystem: Environmental > Terrestrial > Soil > Grasslands | place: USA: Hopland... | reverse complement strand
TGGGCACACCTGCGCGACGGCGCATTCGTGCTCAAGACCAAGCTGACCGAAGTGCAGCCGGTCGCCCACGACCGCGACCGCGAGCGACGCCTCTGGGAGGCGACCGCCGAACTATTGGAACGCGCTGGCGCGTCGCGTTGATACCCAGCGCGCTGGACAACGTCGCAGCCGGCCCGGGAGGTCGGCGGCCCGTGCGGTCTGATCCGCTACGGCCGGGGGTTGTGGTAGCAGCCGACGATATTGGTTGAGTGTCGATGCGTGGTGACCGACGTACGGTCGCGTGACACGGTTCGTGGCGCGGCATACACCCCTTCGCCCAGTGCGAAAGCGGGTCAGCCATCGTCGGCGAGTTCGTACGGCGCTCACTGCCGGTCCGTGCACTGGTACGAAAATCGCTCCAACGTCGGTGCGGACCTGCCGTCGAACATCGAGGTCGTCGAAGGCGACATGGCAGAACCGGACACATTGCATGAGGCGCTTGAGGGCGTCGACAAGGTGCTGTTGATCTCGACAGCGGCTCCTGATCTCGTCGAGACCCAAACCTCGTTCATCGACTCTGCCAAGCAGGCCGGCGTCGGCCACGTCGTCAAGTTCTCCGGCATGGGCTGCTGGCCGGACGCGGAGTTCCGGTTCGCCCGAATGCACGCCGAGGTCGAGGACTATCTGGAAGGGTCACGCCTTGCCTGGTCCCACATTCGCCCCAGCACCTTCATGAGCGACTATTTCCGCGAGATCCCGTCCATCAGCACGCAGGGGATCCTGGCGTTGCCGATGGGCGATGCACGAATCGCCACGATCGACTCCGAAGACATCGCGAAGGTCGCGGTCTCGCTTCTCCATAGCGATGGCCACGAGTCCAAGCGTTACGAGCTGACCGGACCTGAGGCTCTGACCGTCGAAGAGGTGGCCGCGACGATCTCGGAGGCAATCGGCCGGCCAGTCCGGTACGTCGATATCGATCCGGACGAAAAGAGCAAAGCGATGCTCGACGTTGGGGTCCCGGCCTACTTCACCGACGCCATGCACGAGCTGTTCAGTCAACGTCGCAACGGTGCCGACGAGTCCAGGGTCAACTTGAGCACCCACCAGACCTTCGGAGTGAGGCCGACCACGTTCGCTGAGTTCACTCGGCGGCACGCAGACGTCTTCAGTGGCGAAAGGTCGGTGACCCATGCGTCGAAGTCCGGCTGGCGTTCCCAGGCGATATGGAACTGAGCTCTCCTGTCGACTTCGAGTACGGCGGATTCGTCGTCGGAGTACGTGGTCCACCACCGACTCGATCTCGGACCGAACTCCGAGTGGCGTGGGATCAATCCTGGTGCGTAATGGAGTCAAATCCTGTCGCTACGAGAGTGAGAGCCCTCCCACACTGAGGCTGCTGCGTCTGGCACGAGAAACATTGCTAAGGGCAACGATGTGCAGGCAAGTGGCCGATGCGCGAGCGAGACAGCGGCATGACCGGTCGCAATTCAGTCATCTCGCGATTGTTGCGGAGGGCGACGCTACGCCGGATGTATAGATGCGGCAGTAGCAGATCCGGGGACGGCAGTGAGTGCCGCTCTTGACGCTGTCGCAGCAGGTTGGTGGCTGGTCGGCGCCTGGCGGTCTGCGGCGGGTTGGCTGGGCTTGCTAGGGGCAGATGCGGGTGATCGCCTGGGCGGCGTTGCGGTCGGTTGTGGTGATTGGTAGGGCGTACTTGTGGGCGACCTGTAGATAGCGGAGGACGTAGGTGCATCGGTAGTTGCGGTTGAGGGGCAACCATTCGCCGGGGCCGCTGTCGTTCTTGGAGGCGTTGGCTGGTCCGTCGACGGCCAGCAGGTTCGCGGCCTCGTCGTTGGCGAAGTCGACGCGTCGCTGGAGTGGCCAGTGGGCGGCGCCCATGTCCCAGGCTCGGGCGAGCGGATACACGTGGTCGATCTGCACCTTGGTTGCGGCGGCCTTGCGGAACTCGATTCGGCGACCGGTGTAGGGGTCGGTGGGCAGGGTGCCGGCGATGACGACGCATTTGGAGCGTGTGCGGTACTGCACCGCCGTCAGTTGGGCCGCGAGTACGTCGTTGCGGGTGTCGCAGCCGTTGTGGCCGCCAGGGCCTGCGTGGTCGTCGGTCCAGGTCTGGCCGAACTGGTCTCGCTTGTAGCCAGGCACCTTGGGACGGGCGGCGATCACGCGGACCTGATCGAGCTCGGCAGAGATCAGCTTGGCTGTGCCGGTCGCTGGCTGGACGGCGGCCGGGTTGCTGGTGGGTGTGGCTCGAGGTGGTGGCTTCGACTCGGTTGGGTCGGCGCCGACCACTGGATAGCCGCACCCGGTGGCTGCGAAGCCGAGCACGATCAGGGCGGCAAGAATGGTGCGCATCCCGCGACCTTAAAGTACCGCCGAGGGTCTCGCCCGCCACGGGTAACGTCAGGCCAGGTCGCTTTCGCAGGTGTAGACCTCGAGGTGCATGGTCCCCGTGCGGGGATCGATTGCGCCTTCGGTCATGCATACCTTGTTGTTGAGCCAGGTATATCGTTCGTCCTCGGACTCGAACAACGTCATCAGCAGCTGACGGCAGACGGGTTCTCCGTCGCTGTCGGTGAAGACCGTGCGTCCGGTCAGGTCGAAGAAGATCTCCGCCCCATCAGCCGTGGTGATGACACCACGGGCGTTGGGCAGCATGGTGCCGTCACCTCGGCGGCGCGGCTGGTTGGACCAGTGGACCTCACCCGAGAACCCCTCGCCCGTAGCTGTCCCGGACCCGATTCCCCAGCCGAGGCCGGACTCGTTGCCATAGGGACGTGCCAGGTGGAAGTCGCCGGTGTACCTGAGGTCCATACCGCAGAAACGATCGATGTGCATGCTTCCTCCCGCCGGCGTATCGCAAATGACCAACCGGCGGCCGTCAGCCGGTGCTGGTGGTGGTGCGGCTGGTGACGACGACGCTCGAGCTGTTGCCCCGGCCGCTGTCGACTTTCTTGCCATTGACAACCAGTACGACGGACAGCCCGTCGGCACCCTTGGTCTTGCGCAGATTGACGGTGTAGCTGCCATTCGACGACTTGACCTGGAGCCTGGCGGATCCGCAGCCGTGTGTCGCCTTGCCGCCGATCCGCCCGGACCAGCAGGTGTTCTTCGAGGTGGTGATCTGGACGGTCGCGCCGGACCGCGTTGTTGTCTTCGGTGTCGTCTTCGATGTTGTGCTGGTTCTTCCCTTGCTGCCGGTGGTGGTGGTTTTGGTGGGCTCGCATCCGGTCAGCGCCAGCGAGACGAGCGTTGCGATCGCGAGGACCATGCCTCCACGCAGCCAGCGGGGGCTCGTGCGTGACAAGGCAAGCATTGCGATCCTCCAGTCATCCGGTCTTGACGGCGAACTGCGGCTTGACACTGAGCGGCTTCAGTTCCTTCCGTACCAGCGCGTCGATTCCGGTCAGCTCGCTCTTGTCCTTTGTGGTAGCAAGGCGATTCGCTTTGCTACGTGTCGAGAGCTGACCCTGGAGCTCGTTGGCCAGCGCCTCGAGTTGTTGCCGGCCCTTGCTCGAGAACATCTGGTGCTTGCTGGTGACAACCACGAATTGGATCGCGACGGCTGATGCTGTGCATCCGGAGCAAGCCGCGTTGACAGCGAACGCGCGGTTTTGAACGGCGAGCGTCGCACCCGGCCGGACCACGACGACCTGCACCGACACGCTGGTGCTTCGGCAGTTGCTGCAACTCGACCACGCGTTGGCGAGGTTGTCCGCCGTACCCTTCTTGGCCTTGTTCACGTAGATCACCTGAACCGCGGCGGCGGTACCGGCGCATCCATCGCACGTTGCGGAGGAGCTCGCCACCGCATCAGCCTGGACCCGCTTGCCCCGGGCTCGCTCGAACATGGCGGTGCGGTCCGTGTCCGTGCTGCCGGTCACCCCTGGATTGGCGGACGCGACCAGGTCGAAGTCCTGCCCCTTGCGGAATGTCAGCATGCCGGCGGTGCCTGTCACACCGGTCACAAGGGACGCGACCACCAGGATCGCTTGGACTCGTAGGCGAACGGTCATGACACTCCTTGGATGGTCGTGGACTGATCGGTCACCGAGCTGGGAGTCCACCGGTTGAGGGTGAAGCCGTCAGCGACGAGCTCGGCGAGTTCGAGATAGGCGTCGCGAGTGCTGGGCCGCAGGTCGTTCAGGTCGATCGCGGCGCCGCTGTCGAGGGCCGGGTCCCAGGGGATGCGGACCGTGCCGGCGCAGCGTGACGAGAAGTGGTTCTCGATCTCGTCGAGCTGCAGCCAGCGCTGCCGGTTCCTGGTCGTGTTGATCACCGCCACCGCCGAAGACACCAGGTCCGCGTGTCCGTGCTGGTCCAGCCAGTCCAGCGTCCCGGCCGCGACCCGGGCGCCGTCCAGCGCGGGTGGCATCACGACGACGATCTGGTCGGCCTCGCGCAGGATGCCCTGGATCGCGCTGTCCAGGATGCCGGTTCCGGTGTCGACGAGGATGAGGTTGTAGTGCTGGGTGAGCAGGTCGAGTACGGCGCGGTAGTCCCGATCACCCAGAGCCTGGCTGATGGTCGGGTCGTCGTCGGACGCGATCACCTCGAGTCGGCTCGATGCCTGTGAGGTGTACTCGCGCAGGTCGGCGTACCTCGTGATGAGGTCGCGCTCACCCAGGAGATTCGTGACGGTGGCCGGCGACTCCCGGCGTACCCGGTAAATCAGGGAGCCGGCGTCCGGATTGGCATCCAGCGCGACCACGCGGTCGCCGCGGTGGGTAGCCAGGGTGTGGCCGAGCATCAGGGTCGTGGTTGTCTTCCCGGCGCCGCCTTTGCGGCTCAGGGTGACCACGCGACGCGGACCGCGCAACGGCTTGCGAACGCGCTCGATCCGCTCCTGCTCGCGTTGCTCGGCGAGGCTCGGGCCGACGTTGATCCGGCCGCTCGAGACGTAGTACAGACCATGGCGCCATCCGTGCTGCGGTGGCGGCGGCCGGCGATGGAGCATCCGGTCCTCGGTGAACGCGGCCGCGGTCGGCGGATCGTTGTCCTGGTCCATCGGTTCCTCCTCGGCCGGCGGCAACGCGGTCTGCCGTGCGCGGATCGCCCGTACCGCGTGCAGCACCGATTTGGTGAGTACGACGCTGAGGCCGGCCACCGGCAGCGTGATCGCCAACAACGACAAGATCGCGAGGATTGCCGCGCCGATCTGTCCCGCGGCGAACAGGGCCTCCACCTCGGTGAGCAGCTGCGTACCGCGATCCAGGAGGTTGGCCAGGTACCTGGGCGCGTTCCAGGTCAGCACTGCGAGCCCGATGATCAGCGTCGGGACGGTGACCAGGACCCAAGCCGTGACGACTACCCGGGTCCGGAGCCGGAGTTGGCCGACGGCGGGATCGTCGTGACGGTGCGGTAGCAGGCTCCGGATGATCGGACGCACGTGCCCGAACAGGTTCGGTACGCCGGCGAGGTCGCCCAGGATGTAGTACCCGTCGAACCGGATCACCGGCAGGAGCTGCTGGACGATCTCCAAGTGCGAGAGGAAGACGAGCGTCAGCAGCGGTGCCCAGCCGGTCCAGAGGTAGGTTGCCCCGGCGATAACGATGAACACCGAGTTGAAGTAGACACCGCCCAGGTCGGTTCGTAGCCGGCCGGCGCGGTTGAGCCGGTACGCGCTCGTCACGTTCGTGTAGAAAGCGGGGATCCACAGGTAGATCCCGACGCCGATCGGACCCGGCTTGGCGCCGCCGTACGTGCACCCCGCGGCATGGCCGAACTCGTGGAACAGCGTCGCGGCGAGCAGCAGGATCAGGACGGCGAGAACGCCGGCCGGGCTGATCAGCGCGGTGAAGACGTCGGTCACCTGGAGCTGGGTCACGACCCATACGTCGAAGCTGACAGCCGCCCCGAGCACGCCGACGATCACCGGCAGGTGGAACAGCGGTGCGAAGATCCGGCCGACGACACGTACTGCGCTGGTGGGCATGAGGATCCCGCGCAGACTCAGCGCGAGCAGGGGGTCGGCTCGCTTCTGGCCGATCGGTGCACCGTTCCACGGCGCGACCAGACCAGAGGGTGCCAACCTTTCCTCGATGAGGCGAACGAGATCCGCAGGGTCAAGGCGACGACCGTATGCCCGGCTGACCCGGTCGGCCAACAGGTCGGTGGAGGCGCGGCCGTCCGCGTACTCGACGATCAGATAGAGCAGTTTGGTGAGCAGTACCATCTGGCGGTCGGCCCGTGCTGCCAGGTAGCGCTCGTCACGAAACCCGGAGCCTTCGTACCGTCCGAGCAGCCGTACACCGGCCGCACGGCTCGGCCGCGGGCCGCCGTACTGCGGGACGGTGTTGCGAGCCAACTCGTTCGTCGTCATGTGTGCCGGCCTCCACCCGGGCGGGGGTCGCCATCCCCCGCCCCGGCAACTAGTGCTGGAAGACAGCGATGTGCTGCAGTGCGTTGGCGGCCGCGGTCGAGCCGATCGACGCCGCGTTCACGGCGATCGCCACGTTGACCGCGGTGATGTTGGTGAAGTTGACAAGCGCCAGCGCCTCCCGGGCGGGCAACAGCTCCGCCGACTGGCTCGCGACCTCCGTGTGGGAGATCCTGCCGAGATCCGTCATCGAAACCTCCTGATCTTCGCAGCGTGTGGGCGGCGCCTGTCCTCATCACCGCCCACCCGCCCGATCCGGTTAGTGCTGCTTGACGTAGATCGACTGGTAGGCCGCTGCCTTCGCCACCGACCAGTACGACGCCGCGTTCAGTGCGACCGCCGTGTTGGACGCGTAGATGTTCGCCCAGTTGTAGCCGCCCAGCGCTTCGCGCTCCGGCAGGACCTGGACCTCTTCCAGGTCGAGCTCGACATTCGTCAGCTTCTCGCTCATGAGTCACCTCCTCCGCCTTGTTGGGTGCTCATGGCCAGTGGAAGCCTCGCGGCATACTCACAGCGTTGTCTCGGCGTTGGCTCGGTGTTGTCACAGCGTTGTCAGGGAAACGGCATTCGACGTAACCGGCGAGATCGGGGATCGTTGCCTCATCGTGGGTCTGCCTGTACTCCGTCCGCGCACGGAGCGAGGTGTCGGGTCCGGAGGCTCGCGGGGAGTGGATCATGACTGAGCAGACACAGTCCGAATCAAGAGCCGACGCGGCCGCGCTGGTCATCAGGGTCTGGCGCGAACCGTCGGACGTTGCCGCGATCAGAGCCCGCATCACCCGGCAGCCGAACCTCGGCGTCGATTCCGACACGACCACGGTCGTGGCGTCGGCCGAGGCCGTGTATCGCGAGGTGCGGGCCTGGCTCGAGGATTTCCTTCACCGATCTTCCGACGAAACATCGGAGGGTGAAGCTTGACATGACGCGTTTTCTGCCGAATGGTGCTGGAAGGACGTGGCGTTTGGTGGTGCGTTCGTCACGCTCAGCGGGGGGAATCTGCGGGCAACAGCCGGGGGACGGGCTCGCCTGAGGCGCGCCGTCGACCGGCCGAAATGGGGGCTGGCGTGCGGACAACCTGGAAAGGCGACCTGCGGCTTCACTTGCTAGGTGACTGGTTGCTGACAGCGGGTGACTGCGAGACCGGCGCCACGGAGCAGATCGAGCTGCCGTCCGGCCCGCAGCACCTCATCGCATTCCTGGCCCTGAACGGCCGCTGCGCACGAACCCATGCTGCCGCGACCTTGTGGCCTGACCGCACCGACGAGGTGGCGAGCGCCCGGCTCCGCGCTGTGCTGTGGAGACTGCGGCACCGTCATGCCGGCGTGCCAGCTGTCTTGACGATCCACGACTCGTGGCTCGCGCTGGCACCTGATGTCGTCGTCGACGTGCACCGGTTCCGGGACGGAGCCGAGCTGCTGATCCACGGTGCCGATTGCGGGAGCGACGCCGCCGAGGAGGCGGCGACCGCCGTCCTGAACTCGTCGGAGCTGCTGCCTGGCTGGTACGACGACTGGGTCCTGGCTGCCCGTGAACGGTTGCAGCACCTGCGGCTCAGCGCGCTCGACGCCCTGGCGAATCGCCGCCGGTCGCAAGGGCGCTGGTACGACGCCCTCGAGGCAGCCCGAGCCGCAACGAGCATCGAGCCTCTGCACGAAAGTGCGCATCGCACGATAGTCCAAACGCATCTCGACAATGGTGACGTCGTCGAGGCCGTCCGGCACTATCAGAAATTCCGGGCGCTACTCGACCACGAGCTCGGACTCCCGCCGAGCGAACTGTTCAGAGAGCTGGCAGAGCCCTACCTCATGGCAGTCAGCCGCCCCCGAGTCGTCCAAGCGCCCTGACAACACGAGACCGCTCCGCCGCCGAGTGAACCGTGCGCATCGCCCGGGGTGGAGGATGTGCGTTCGGGTGGGAGGGGAGACGCTCGACGCATGTCTGAGGGACTTTCGCCGTCGGAGGTGGCCAAGGAGCTTCGTCGTCATCATGAGGAGGAGGCCCGGGAGGTCATCGGACGGGCGATCCCGGTGATCGAGGCGGTGCTGCTGTCGGTGGTCACGATCGTGACGGCGTGGGCCGGCTACTCGGCGGCGAAATGGAGCACAGACTCTCGGCTCGATCTCGCGCAGGCGTCGTCGCTGCGGCTCCAGGCGAACCGCTCTCTGGCCACTGCGGCGGAGTTGCGCAACTTCGACTCGAGTACGTTCGGCGCCTGGTTCACGGCGTACATACTCGGAAACAAGGAGAAGGCGGCGCTCGCCGAGCGTCGCTTCCGTCCCCAGCTCAGGGTCGCCTTCGACGCGTGGCTGGCCACCGACCCGGACACCAACCCCTCGGCGCCACCCGGCCCGACGTTCATGAAGGAGTACCTGCAGCCTGACGTGGTGAAGGCGGCGGCACTCGACAAGAGGGCCGACGAAGCCACGGCGAGTGGCGACCATGCCGGGGTCGTGGCGGACAACTACATTCGGGTCACGCTGCTGTTGGCCACGGTGCTCTTCATGGTCGGCATCGGTACGACGTTCAAGCAGAGACGCGTGCGGTATGTGCTGGCAGTCGTGGGCGGAGTCATGCTGGTCGCCGCGGTGGTGCTGATCACCCAGCAGCCCCTACCGCGCTAACTCGCCGTTGGTGGATGGCTCGGCCTCGCGGTCCGTTGCCCAACGCACCTAAAACCAGGCCTACTTCACGACGATGGTTGCGGTCATGTTCGGGTGGATCGAGCAGTGGTACGGGACCGTGCCGGCGGTGGTGAAGGTGTGAGTGAAGGTCTGGCCGTTCGACATCGGCGTTGAGGCGAACGACTTGTCATCGGCGGTGACGGTGTGTTGCGTCGAGTCGTCGAACTTCCAGGTCACCGTGCCGCCGACCGGAACGGTCAGGCTCATGGGCGAGAACATGAAGTCTTTGATCTCCACCATCGTCCCACCGCTGGGTGCGGCCGAACTGCCGGACGTGCCGGACGGCGCTGGTGTCCCGGACGCCGACGGGGCAGCTCCCGTTCCGCCACTGTCGGAACCGGAGCCGCAGCCGGTTGCCAGGGCGAACAAGGCCAGCAAGCCGACAAGAACGAAGAGCGGGTGACGCCGGCGTAGCGAAGAGTCGCACGTGGTTTCTGGTCGCTTCATGAGTCCCCCATTCAGCGGCGACGCCCGGCCGGCTGTAGGCGCACTCACAGCTGACGCAGCCACGATGGACGCTACGCCGGTGGGGCCTGGTTGCAAACCCCGTCGCCCGGACGAAGGAGGTCTGCCGACGTCAGCAACAGGTCCGTGGAAGAAGGAACCACGGCACCTTTAGGGTGGACCGATGGCGTCGGTGAAGCAGTTTCAGGTCACTTTCGATTGTGCGGAACCTGAGCGAGTCGCTCGCTTCTGGTGCGAGGTGCTGGGGTACGTCGTACCGCCGCCACCGGAGGGTTTCGCCAGTTGGGACGACTACGATCGCTCGCTGCCGCCTGAGCAGCAAGGTTCGGCGTACGCCTGCGTCGATCCCACTGGCGAGGGTCCGCGACTGTTCTTCCAGCGCGTCCCGGAGGGCAAGGTCGTCAAGAATCGCGTGCATCTCGACGTCCGGGTCGGCACCGGACTGGTGGGTGAGGAGCGCCTGGCCGCGCTCGAGGCCGAATGCGCGCGACTGATCCCGCTCGGCGCCGTACGCGGGCAGTTGCTGGTTGCCGATGAGTACAACGAGTCGTGCTTGAACATGCAGGACGTCGAGGGGAACGAGTTCTGCCTCGACTGAGCCGCAGCGACGTGACACCGCCGCCGATCACCCGGCGGCAGGCAGGGTACGGCTACTGACTGGTCAGGTGGTGGCTGGAGTGGTGAGTCCCACGAGCTCGGCGCTCACCGCCCAGAGTCGTGCCGCGGTCGCCTCGTCGTAGCTGCGTTTGGAGGATTTCGCGGGCTTGCTCTTGGCGAAGTAGCGACCCGTCACCCGATCGAAGTCGGGTGAAGAGGCCAGGTGGATCGAGGTCGCCGCGCCCGCGGCCGGTGATTTCATGAAGGGCCGCAGGACAGGAACCAGCAGGCGCTGCGCTCGGCCGGGATCGCCGGCTCCGAAGGCGGTGCTCACCAGGCCGGGGTGCGCGGCGTTGGCGGTGACGGAGGTGTTCCGCAGTCTTCTCGCGAGTTCGTAGGTGAACAGGACGTTGGCGAGTTTGGACTGGTTGTAGGCGCGGGCGCCGGAGTACGACCGTTCGCCTTGGAGATCGTCGAAGTCGATGCGTCCCATTGTGTGTGCGTTGGAAGAGACTGTGACGATGCGCGCCCCGGCGCTCTGCTGCAGGCTCTCGAGGAGCAGATTCGAGAGCAGGAACGGCGCGAGGTGGTTGAGGGCGAACGTGTGCTCCAGACCGTCGGCGGTGAGGTGGCGGTTGTTCCAGTAGCCGCCGACATTGTTGATCAACACATCGAGGTGTGGATGTCGCTGGAGCACCTCGTCGGCCAGTCGCCGTACCTCCGACTGCGAGGACAGATCCGCGACGAACAGTTCGACCTGTGCGCCAACGGTCTTGATCTCCCGAGCCGTGTCTTCGACGCGTCCACGGTCTCGCCCGGTGATCACCACCCGGGCGCCCATCGCGGCCAGCCCGAGCGCGGTCGCCTTGCCGATACCTCCGGTACTTCCGGTGATCAGCACAGTTCGGCCGCCGAGGTCCGGAGCCTTTCGATCAGCGAGCACTGTCCTTCACCCGCCTGCACAGCAGGACGCCGAGCACGATCAGCCACACTGCCCACAGGTAACTTCCGAGGAGACCGCCCAGGTCCCAGACGGGGAACCCGGAGACTGCCGTGGCGAGGATGTCGCCCTGGTTGACGAAGTACAGGGCGCTCGCGAGCAGGCCGAGCCACCCGGCCCAGGCGGGCAGGACGTGGGAGCGCAGGATGATGACGCTGACGGTGACCGACCAGCAGATGGCAAGAAGCTGACCGAGGTGCTCACCCAGCAGCGCCCCGCCGTACTGATGCTGAGCAGTCCAGGCCGCAGCCACCGCCGTGCGAGTGCCTTCGTCACCACTCAGGTACGAATCGGCCAGGGATGGTACGACGAAAACCCAACGCAGGAAGCCGATCAGCGACAACAAGACCGACGCAGCGCCCAGATAGGTAGCCACTCGCAGGGCGGCGTCCTCACGACGAGCTAACGCGGTTGGCAGCAACAAGATCGGAACCGCCAGTACGGCGTACGTCCAGGCGACCGCGAACCACGTCCACACCAGGCTTGTTCCGCCCGCTGTAAACGCAGGCAGCACGACGTCCGCCGGCTCCCGCAGAATGTCAGGCCAGTCGAACGTCGACGACAACGCCGTCGCCGCGATCATGAATGCCACCGTGGATGCGATGAACAAGCTTCCGGTGACCACAGCGGTTCTACGCCGTGCAACGGCGGGCGAGCTGCCCACCGCGACAGCTGTCTCGCTGCTGTGCTCCCCACGGCTGATTGTGCCCATGCGAACCGCCCCCCGGCACGGACCTGAAATTGTGGCAACCCCCGGCGGGCCACTGAGCGCAACATCTGACCGCGCTCTTCCAGCATGTGCCTCCGCACCGGCCGTGTCCATGATCAGCTGATGAGGGCGAACGTTGACAGGTGTTGCTGCTCCGAGGATGGTGGGCAGTCTAGGGCGTATGCGGGTGGGGGTCCTCGGGCGTGTCCGTCATCGACGGATATGGGCGCCGGGGTCTTGGGTGGCCTGCAGGGGGAGCTCAGACACATGGCGAACATGAGCGCTATGAGGCGTACCGCGATTGTCGCGGGCTCGTTCTACCTGGCTACCGAGGTCAAGCGGCAGAACCACAGCATCGCTCTCGGCACGATCACAGCGGTCAGGTCTCCCGGGGTGGAAGGGCACAGCCCGCTACCTCTTGCGTGAGACGCAGACAGCCCCGCCCTCAATAATTGCGCAAGGCCCCTTTGGAGATGGTTCTGATGTCCACATCTGTGGCGTACCCGGTGCACGTGAACGCCGCGCCGGATCCGAAATCGTCCAGGTTGCTCTGGCTGGTCAAGTGGATCCTCGTGATCCCGCATTACTTCGTCCTGTTCTTCTTGTGGATCGGGTTCATGATCAGCTCGGTCGTAGCGTTCTTCGCGATCCTGTTCACCAGGCGCTACCCTCGCGCGATCTTCAACTACAACGTCGGCGTACTGCGGTGGTCCTGGCGGGTGACGTACTACGCCTACGGAGCACTGGGCACTGACCAGTACCCACCGTTCACGCTGGCCGAGGTCGAGGACTATCCCGCGCACCTGTCGATCGACTACCCCGAGCACCTGTCCCGCGGCCTGGTGCTGGTGAAGTGGTGGCTGCTTGCGATCCCGCACTACATCGTCGTCGGCGTGTTCGTCGGCGGCGGCACGTGGGCGGCGAACCGGTCCGACAACTGGCAGTGGAGCGTCGCCAACAGCGGCGGCCTGGTCGGAGTCCTGGTGATCATCGCTGCCGTCATCCTCGCATTCACCGGCGCGTACCCCCGACCGCTGTACGACATGATCCTGGGAATGAACCGCTGGGTTCTCCGGGTCGCGGGCTACGCGGGCCTGATGACCGACAAGTACCCGCCGTTCCGCCTCGATCAAGGCGGCAGCGATCCCATCCTCGTCGTCCCGCCTCCCTCAGACGACCCAGTCTGAGCACAAGGGCAGGACACCAGACGCCGTGCCAGAGGTACCGACGGCTGTACTCGCGCGACACCATCTGTGCACGGAATCGAGTCAATCGTGACTACTACCCGTACCCCCACGAACAAGGGCCAGGACGGCTCGCCCCATCCCGAGAGCGGGCCGAGGGGACATCTTGGCTTGATCGTGGCCGGCTCTTTGATCGCCGGACTGGTCGCTGCTCTGCTGCTCGTCGTCGCCCCCTTCATGCCGGCCGGCGACAGCGAGGTCCTGGGCGCGGCCCTGTGCGGATTCGCGCTGGGCTGGGCGCTGTTGGCTGTCCTCTCGGTGCGGTTCACCGATCAGCCACAGCTGTGGGCCGTAGCTCCAGCGGCGTTCATGGGAGTGGGCGGTCTACTGCTGGTGGCCTTCGGTTCTGGGGTAGACGACGTACTCAAGTGGGTGTGGCCGCCAGCCCTGCTGGCGCTGGTGATCTGGATGGCCGTCCGAATTCACCGAGAGGTTCGCAGCGGGACAGCGCGCTGGCTGCTGTATCCGGTGATCGCGGTGCTGGCTCTAGCCTCGATCGGCGGCGGATACGAGACCGTGCGTGAAGCGGCCGATGCCAAGGCCCACCCGATGCCTGGCCGATTGATCGATGTCGGCGGACACAGCCTGCATCTGAACTGCACGGGCTCAGGCAGTCCGACCGTCGTCATGGAAACGGGCGCAGGCGAGATGTCCTCGAATCTCGGGTGGATCGCGCCTGCCGTAGCGGGCAAGACGAGGGTGTGCGTCTACGACCGTGCGGGTCGCGGGTGGAGCGAGCCCGCCGACACCCCGCAGGACGGCAAGCAGATAGCAACCGACCTTCACACCTTGCTGCAACGCGGCAACGTTCCAGGACCCTACGTGCTCGCCGGCCACTCGTTCGGCGGGCTCTACGTACGCACCTTCGCCGCCCGCTACCCGGACGAGGTCGCCGGACTGGTGCTGGTCGACTCGACCGGCGCGAAGTCAGCGGGCGCGGCATCGACCGTCGACCCAGGATCGTACGACGTCATGGGTCGGGCCTCCGCACTGGTTTCGAGCTCGGGCCGGCTCGGCCTGGCCCGTCTGTTCAGCGAATTGTCCGCCGGCAATCTGCCGCCGCGGTCCCGGGACGAGGTGCGCGCCGCCGGTTCGACGGCAAGCAACCTCCGCAGCACGATCGACGAGTACGTCCAGGCGAACACCTCGATGGTGGAAGCTGCGGCTCTCGATGACTTCGGCAACAAGCCGCTGTTCGTCCTGACCGCCGGCAGCGGGAGTGACGCCGCCTGGGTGGCGAAGCAGAAGGATCTGACCACGTTGTCGACCAACAGCGCGCACCGCGTCGTAGCCGGCGCCAGCCACGAGGGCCTCGTCGCCGACAAGGAATACGCAGCAGTCACTACTCAAGCGATTCTCGACGTCGTCGACTCAGTCCGGAGCGCGAGGCCGCTGGTCGGGTAGGCCGTCGACCTTTGCCAGCGGGTGAGCAAACATGTGCAGTCGGCTCCGGATCACTGGTTCGGACGTCGGGCCCGGTAGGTCTCGTGGACGACGGTCTGTGCGTCCGCGACCGGGCCTACGTGCCTGAGTTTGTCGGGGTTGACGACTGTGCGGACCGTCTGGATTCGTCCGTCGGCGATATCGAGTGTCCACGTGTTGACCACCTTGCCGTCCCGGTCGCGGAAGATGGCGCCTGGCTGGCCGTTCAGCTCGTGCGGTTCGACGACGCCGCCGATGTCGGTGAACGGTGGCACGAGCGATGCGAGCACCCGGGCCACGTTGCGGGCGCCGACGATGACGCCCGTACCCCATCGTGGTCCCTTGCGGCCGGCGTCGCTGACCATCTGCACGTCCGCGGCGAGGAACTCCACCAACGCGTCGACGTCTCCTTCCTTGAAGGCGTCGAAGAATCGCACCGCCAGCTCCGCACGCTCGCGTCGGTCGGCCTCGAAGCGGGTCCTGCCCTCGTCCATGTGGCGGCGTGCCCTGGCCACCAACTGGCGGCACGCCGCCTCCGAGCGGTCGACGGCGGACGCCACCTCGGCGAAGCCGAAGCCGAAGACTTCTCGAAGTACGAACGCCGCACGCTCGAGCGGAGTCAGCCGCTCCAGCAGGAGCAGCGCCGCCATGGACGCCGAGTCGGCCAGCTCGACTGCCCGCTCCGGATCCTGGTAGGGGTCGGACAGCAACGGCTCGGGCAGCCACGGCCCGACGTACTGCTCCCGGCGATGCCGAGCCGAGCGCAGTACGTCGATCGAGATGCGCGTCACGACGGCGGACAGGAACGCCTTGGCGGAGACGGGCGGCGTCGCGACAGCCGCGTAGCGTAGCCAGGTTTCCTGCACCGCGTCCTCGGCCTCGCTGACGCTGCCGAGGATCCGGTAGGCGATCGAGAACAGCAGCGGGCGCAGTTGCTCGAACTCTTCGTCCCGAGTCGACATCAGGAGCGTGCCAGCTCTTCCTCGAAGCCCTGGCGCCACGACGGGTAGCGCAGTTTCCAGCCGAGCTCTTGCTTGGCCTTGGCGTTCGAGAAGCCGCGGCCCTCCGTCATCATCACCACAGCCTGGTCCCCGGCGAGCCGCCGCGCCAGCCACACCGGGATGCGCAGCGGCGGCTTGGCGCCGGCGCACTTCGCGAGATGGGGCAGCCACTCGCTGGCCGGCGCGGGGTCGTCATCGACAATGTTGAACACGCCTGTCGCCTTCTGCTCGACGGCGAGGACCGTCGCGCTCGCCGCGTCGTCGAGATGGACCCACGAGCTGTAGCCGGTGCCGCGGCCTACGAGGGGGTACTGGCGTTTGCGCACCAGCTCGACCTGGTCGTCGATGGCGCCCGGTCCGTAGAACGCGCCGTACCGCATCACTGCACCTCCCACCTCGCGGACCAGGTCCTCGATGCGGCTCAGGGCCTTCAACCCGACGTACGCCGCAGTTCCTTCGAGCAGGTCCAGCGGGTCCTCCTCGGTCTTGACCCATCCTCCCTCGCGGATGCCGTTCCAGCTCGCGTACCCCTGCGCCACGAAATGGGGGACACCCATCGCGTCGGCCGCGGCAAGCAAATGATCCGTCCCCTCGGTGCGCAGCCGATTCGTACGGGCGAACCAGCGATCGGGATGCTTGATGTCCGGCTTGCCTGCGTGCGCCATCGAGATCGCTGTCATCTGGTGGACGATGACGTCCGGCCTGGCCTTCGCCACCGCCTCGCCGACCGAAGCCCCGTCCAATCCGTCCATGACCACTGCCTCGGCGCCCAGACGTGTCACCAGGTCCAGCTTGGCAGCGCTCGTCGTGGTCGCCGTCACCTGATGACCCCGGGCCACGAGTTGCGGCACCAGCCGCCGACCCAGGACTCCGCTTCCACCGGCCACGAACACCCGCATGTTGATCACACTCCCACTTCCGGCACGTTTTTCGTCGCCCCCGAGACGAGGCGGCGCGACGGCCTGTGACACGCGACGCGACAGATCGACCCGTCTGTGATGCGCGTCTCGCGGCTGAGACGCGGACGGGTCGTTGCCCGATACAACGGGGGAGGGCCCTCGGTGAAAGTGCGAGTTTTGCCTGGTCCCGGCCCGGGAACCGGAGCTGCGTGGCTCGGAAGAAGCGGGCTCGGGAGTTCTGGCTGGACGGCGGCACATGAGCGCCGTCGAGCAGCTCGAGTGGGTACCGCCGATGCTGGCCACGCTGACGGAGGAGCGGTTCTCTGATCCGGGGTGGGTCTACGAGCGCAAGCTGGACGGCGAACGCTGCCTCGTCTATCACACAGCCGACCGCACCGAGCTGTACTCGCGGAACCGAAAAGAGCTCAACGGCAGCTACCCGGAAATCGTCGACGCACTGGCCGCTCAGTCCGGCACCTTCGTCGCGGACGGTGAAATCGTCGCGTTCGACGGCAACATCACCAGCTTCGCCCGGCTGCAAGGCCGGATGCAGATCGGCGATCCAGCCGTCGCACGCAGTAGCGGCATCACCGTCTACCTGTACCTCTTCGACCTGATCAAGCTCGACAGCCACGACCTCACCGGCCTGGAGCTGCGTCGGCGCAAGTCCCTCCTGAAGAACCTGCTCACCTTCGACGGCCCCCTGCGCTACACCGTGCACCGCAACAACAACGGCGAGGCCTACTGGGAGCAAGCCTGCCGCAGCGGCTGGGAAGGGGTCATCGCCAAGCGCGCCGACGCCCCCTACACCCACGGCCGCTCCAAGGACTGGCTCAAGTTCAAGTGCGTCACCGAGCAGGAGTTCGTGATCGGCGGTTACACCGACCCGCAAGGCAGCCGACGCGGTTTCGGCGCCCTCCTCATCGGCTACTACGAGCAGGGCAACCTCCGGTACGCCGGGAAGGTCGGCACGGGATACGACCACGAGACCCTCGACCGGCTCAGCCGCCAACTGAAGGACCTCGAGCAGGACCACCCGCCCTTCACCAGCGGCAGTCTCCCGCGCTCCCGAGTCCACTGGGTCAGACCCGAACTGGTCGGCCAGGTCGGCTTCTCCGAGTGGACCCGCGACGGCCAGCTCCGGCACCCGAGGTTCCAGGGTCTGCGCCGCGACAAACCGCCGCGGGACGTCGTACGGGAGCGTGCTCAATGAAGGTCGGGCGACACTCCATCAACGTGAGCAACACGGACAAGGTGTTGTTCCCCGACGACGGCGTCACCAAGGGTGACCTGATCGACTACTACGAAGCGGTCGGGCCGCAGATGGTCTCGTACCTCAAAGGCCGCCCACTGTCCCTCGAGCGGTATCCCGACGGCATCGACGAGCAGCAGGTGTTCCAGCAGAACGCACCGCAGTACTTCCCGGTCTGGATCGAAACCGCCTCGGTGAAGCGCGTCGGCGGCAAGGGTGCCGTGAAGCACGCGGTGGCCAGCGACACCGCCTCCCTCGTGTACCTGGCCAACCAGGCCTGCATCACGCCGCACGCCTGGCTGTCCCGTGCCGACCGGCCGATGAACCCGGACCAGCTGATCTTCGACCTCGACCCAGCGGACGGCGTCGCCTCGGCTCGTCGCGCCGCCCTCGACGTGCACGAACTGCTCGACGAGCTCGGCCTGCCGGCAACCGTCAAAACCACCGGCGGCAAGGGTCTGCACGTCCACGTCCCCCTCGACCGTACGGCGGACTTCGACGAGGTACGCCGGTTCGCCCGAGGGGTCGCGGAGGTACTCGTGGCCCGCAACCCCGACCACTACACGCTCGAGCAGCGCAAGAAGGCTCGCCGGGGCCGGCTCTACCTCGACATCATGCGCAATGCGTACGGTCAGACGGCCGTGCCGCCGTACGCCGTCCGGGCGCGCCCCGGCGCGACCGTCGCGACACCGCTCGACTGGAGCGAGTTGGAGGATCGGCGGTTCCGCATCGATCGGTTCACCACCCGAACCATCCGGCGCAGGCTGGAGCACGACGGCGACCCGTGGCCGCGGCTTCGGGGCCGGTCGCTCACCAAGCCCAGCCGCCTGCTGAACAGTCTGCTGGACAGCCTGACCGACTAGTTCGGCCAGTTCGGGTTGCGGCCGAGGTGGGCGACGATCTGGTCCAGCGGGTTGTCGCCGGTCCAGGGGATGTCGGCCGCGAACGGCGTACCCGGGGCCAGGCGGATGTCGCCGGTGGGGACCACCTGGGCGACGGTCTGGGCGGCCTGGAGGGTTTCCGGGGCGAAGGTGACCGTCGTGCCGAGGGACTTCGCGACGTCCCAGCTGTGTACGACGTAATCGATGAAGTGGAAGCTCATGGCTTGGGCGCCGGGGAAGGACGCACCCGGGCCGAACTCGGGGAGCGGCCATTCACGCTCGGCTGCACCGGGTTGGGTGAAGGCGTCGAGAACGTGCTCGGCCGAGGCGACGTACGCCTTGACCGGGTCGTCGCCGAGGTCGCGCAGCTTCCAGACAGCTGGGTCGGAGTCGCCGCGGGAGGCAGCGGCGAAGCCGTAGTGCTGGGTGGCCATGTGGGCGAGCAGCCCGTACAGCGTCCAGGCCCGGCACGGCGTCGGCTTGGCGAGGTCGGCGGTGGTGGCGCCGGACACCACGTCGATGCTGGTCCGGACGGCTTCGGCGTCGAGAGCCGCGTAATCAACAGTAGGCATACGCTTATCATAAGCGGACGCATATGATTGCGCCAGTGTTATTTTCGCACCATGCCGACCGAGCGCCCCGATCTCGCCGCGATGTTGTATCCGCTGGTGCGGGAACTGATCGCGCTCGAGCTGCCGGTGCTCGCGCGGCACCAGGTGTCGATGTGGGGGTACTCGGTGCTCACGGCGCTCGACGACACGCCCGTGCGGACCCAGGCAGCGCTGGCCGAGGCGATCGGGGCGGACAAGTCGCGCATCATCGGCACCCTCGACGAGCTTCAAACCGCGGGGCTGATCGAGCGCACCCCGGATCCGGACGACCGGCGGGTCCGGCTGCTCTCCATCACCACTCAAGGTCGCCGGGTACGGCGTGCCGTCCGCAAAGACATCCAGTCACAGGAGGAGCGCATCCTGGGTGCACTCCCTGGGGAGGATCGTGCTGCCTTCGTACGGATCCTCCAGACGCTGCACAACCGCTGACCTCACCGGACAGAGCCGGACAGCGCTGGCCGGCGGCGGTCGGCGTCGCTCGCGGGATTTGCGGAGTTCGGTGCCCTCGGCATCTACTTGCGACGCCGGGTCGGTCTTCGTCGGTTGCCTGTTGCCGTATGGCCAGTTGTTGCCGCGATCGGGTGTCAGGCGGCGCTGCTCGCGGATCGGCACATTCGACCGTGTACGCCGCGGGGGCCTGGTTGGCTGTGCAGAATGGTGCGAGCAGTGACCGATATCCGACCCGATGTCCGACCCCGAGAGCGGAGCGCCAATGGCCGATGACCGGGCGGCGCTGCTGCGTGAGCTGCACGACGTACACGCTTCCGCGCTCTGGCGCTTCGTCGTCCGGCTGACCGGTGACGACCGCCTGGCCGAGGACGTCGTCCAGGAGACGCTGCTGCGGGCGTGGCGCCGACCGCACATCCTGACCGAGCACGAGGCGGGGGCCCGGGCCTGACTGTTCACGGTGGCGCGCAACCTCGTCATCGACGACCGGCGCAGTGCGAGGGTCAGCCGAGAGGTCGCCAGCGACGACCTCCCGGACAACCCGAGCGCCGACCACGCGAACGCCGTACTCGATGCCTGGTTGGTGGCGGAGTCGCTGGCTCAGCTGTCCGAGGACCATCGGCAGGTGATCGTTCGTGCGTACTACGGGCGGCGGACGGTCACCGACATCGCCGAGGAGCTGAACATCCCGTCGGGCACCGTGAAGTCGCGGCTGCACTACGGGCTGCGGGCCTTGAAGCTCGCGCTGCAGGAGAAGGGGGTGACGAGTCAGTGAGTGACCTGCCCAGTGATCCACACCGTGATCCACACCGTGAACCGAGGACGGATCCGTACCGGGACTGGGACGGTGCTTACCTGCTGGGGGCCTTGTCGGTGGAGGATCGCCGCGCGTACGAAGAGCACTTGGGCACCTGCGACGAGTGTTCTGCCGAGGTGGCCGAGCTGGCCGGGATGCCCGGGACACTCGCGGCTCTGCCGGCCGACCGCGCGCTGGCAACGATCGCCGCTGACCCGCCGAACCTGCTGCCCGATCTGGTGCGCAACGTCCAGCGCGACCGCCGCCGGCAACGCGTCCGGGCGGGTGCACTGATGACCGGGCTCGCCGTCGCCGCGGCGGCAGTCGGCGCGGTGATCGCGATCCCGCTGACCCGCGACGAGCCGAAGGGCGACTACGTCGTTCTCGCGCAGACCGTCTCCAGCAAGCTGTCTGCGGACGCCCGGCTGGTGCCCGAACGCTGGGGTACGACGATCGAGATCAGCTGCCGCTACGACGAACTCGCCACGCCGAGCGAACGCGCCCGCGGCTACGAGCTGTACGTCACCGACACTTCCGGCAAGGCTCAGTTGATCGCGAGTTGGACCTCCTCGCCCGGTACGACGGTCAAACCGGCCGCCACCACGAAGCTCCGGCGCAGCGAGATCCGGGCCCTGGACATCCGTAGCTCGGAAACCGGCCGAGTTCTACTCGCAGTTCATTTCTGAACACGAATGATCACGCGCCGTCGGGGCACCTGAAAGCAAGGAGTGGTGGCCGCTCGAGAGGCTGTCGGTCCCAGGCTCCGGTGTTCAGGGACGTGCACCGGGGCCGCTCTCTGC
>Ga0136846_1229145_pt1 | contig 21189 bp, 20 predicted proteins | sample HopSoiMetagenom2_FD_96841 | JGI IMG/M metagenome (GOLD analysis project Ga0136846, IMG submission 96841) | Grasslands soil microbial communities from Hopland, California, USA - 2 Assembly 2016 (version 4) | ecosystem: Environmental > Terrestrial > Soil > Grasslands | place: USA: Hopland... | reverse complement strand
GCGAGTACGGCGGTTTTGGCGTCAGCTCTTGCCATGGTTGGGGTCTTCCTTCAGTTGGGGGTTGATGGGTTTCATGGCCTTTTCAATGGCCTCTTTGGCCTGCAGCTCGGCAGCGAGCGAGGCGTCCAGTTCTGAGCGGCACAGGCCCGCGTACTGGTAATTCACGTTTTCATACAACTCGGCGGCCGCCGGATGGGTGTCCAGCAAGGCGCCCAGTGCAGTCCCGGGTTCCACGTCACCCAGCTCGTCGAGCAGATGCAGCACCACGGAGCGGTATTGCTCAGGCCCGACCGGCACAGCGCTGTGCTCCAGCCGTTCCAGCAACTCGGCCAGCACGTGGGTGACCGTCAGGTCTGTTTTATGGGGATGAGGATAGGTGGCGTTCATGCAGTGAATTTGGGGCTTCCTTCCCCAAAATCAAGCGTCTTGCGGGCCCAGGACGCCGGCCTTGCGGCGGCAACCAGGCCCGTTGGGGCCTAGCCTGGATCAGCCCCGGATGCTATATTTTTTATAGCTGGTGACGCTTGTCTGCCGTGGGTTGGAGGCCTATTTTAACGCAAAAGCGCTGCGCCGGCCTTTCCTCGTTCGGCTTCGGGGTTTTAGGGCTCCGGGCATCGCTTCTTTGGCCCAAAATCAGAAGCAAAAAATGGCCCCAGCCCAATAAACACCTGGGCAAGCCGCTCCTGAATCCATAGCAGGGCCGCTGGCGGCACAGATGCCGCCTGGTCAGAATTGCCAGATTTGCCACCCCAGCCGTGCCCCGCCCCTAGGCCCCGCCGGCACCCGCCAGGTGCGTCACCAGCAACCTGGCCGCCGCCGACAGGCTGGCTTCATCCCGAAAGCAGATGGCAAAGCGGCGTTTGGCCCAGTCGTCCGTCAAGGGCAGCACGCGCAGGCCGTAGGTGCGGGCATAGGGATCGGCCACCTCGCGCGGCACCACGCTGATGGCCAGGTTGGCGCGCACCACGCGCAGCGCCGCCTCGAAGTTGGAGACGATCACCCGGTGCACCACGGCTTTGCCCTTGAGCGCGGCGGCGCGCTGCAGCATGACCTGCACCGCGCTGTGCGCCGGCAGGCTCACGTGCTCATGCACCAGCGTTTCCTCAAAAGTCAGCGTTTCGCGCCCGGCCAGCGGATGCGATGGATGCGCCACGATGGCCAGGTGGTCGTGGCGGTAGCTGCACGACTGCAGGCCCGTCAGGTCGGCCGCGTCCCAGCAGATACCGACAGAAGCCACGCCCTCCTTGATGCCGCGAATCACGTCGGGGCTCACGCGTTCTTCCATGGTGACGCGGATGTCGTGGTGCGCCTCGATTTGCAAAAAGGCCGCCACGTCGTCAGCCAGCGATTCGGCCATGACCGACGCTGTGGCCAGAATGCGAACCTGCCCGCGTATGCCCAGCGCATAGGCGGCCATGTCGCGCTCGATCTGGTCGGCGCTGGCGAGCATGGCGCGCGCGTGCTCCAGCAGGCTTTCGCCGGCCGGTGTGGGCTCTACGCCATGGCGGCGGCGCTGCAGCAGCGGCGTGCCGACGGTGTCTTCAAGCTGCGCCAGCCGCTTGCTGATGGCCGAGCCGACGATGTTGGCCTGCTCGGCCGCGCGGGCGATGCTGCGCGCGTCGCACACGGCGGCAAAGAGGCGCAGGGTGGTCATGTCGAGATCTCTCATGGCGGCCGTCTCCTTTGCGTTCGCTTGTTTTGGCTTTGAGAAGTTCCAAAAAGGAATGCCAAAGCTTCCAAAATTGAAAAACCAAACGTTTCAGGAAATTCTAAACTTCACTCCAGGCAACAAGCCCTCATTTCCCGAACCCTTGGAGACAGCCGGTGACCCCATCCGCCAAAGCGACACATACCCTGCCCCGCCGCGTCAGCATCCGCGAAGTCGGCCTGCGCGACGGCCTGCAAAGCATTTCCGCCGTGATGCCCACGGCCCACAAGCTGCAGTGGATCCGGCAGGCTTATGACGCCGGCCAGCGTGAAATTGAAGTGGGCTCTTTTGTGCCCGCCCGCCTGCTGCCGCAACTGGCCGACACCGCCGAGCTGGTGGCCTTTGCCAAAACCCTGCCGGGCCTGGTGGCCTCGGTGCTGGTGCCCAACCTCAAGGGCGCCGAGCGCGCCATCGAGTCCGGCGCGCACCACATGCTGGTGCCGCTGTCGGCCAGCCATGCGCACAGCCTGGCCAACCTGCGCAAGACGCCCGACGAAGTCGTCGCGGAAATCGGCCGCATACGCGCGGCACGCGACGCTTCGGGCTCGACGATCGGCATTGAAGTCGGCATGAGTACGGCTTTTGGCTGCACGCTGCAGGGCCGGGTCGAACCGGCCGAAGTGCTGCGCCTCTTGCAAGCCGTGCTGGACGCCGGCGCCGACCGCGTGGGCCTGGCCGACACGGTGGGCTACGCCGACCCGGCCATGGTGCAACACCTTTTTGAAGCGGCCTTTACGGTGGCGGGCGACAAGCTGGCCTGCGGCCACTTTCACGACACCCGCGGCATGGGCGTGGCCAATGTGTATGCCGCGCTGCAAACCGGTATCAGCCGCTTTGACGCCTGCCTGGCCGGCATAGGCGGCTGCCCGCATGCGCCCGGCGCCAGCGGCAATGTGGCCAGCGAAGACCTGGCCTATATGTTTGCCAGCATGGGCATTGAAACCGGAATCGACTTCGACAAGCTGATGGCCTTGCGCGGCCAGGTCGCCGGTTGGCTGGAGGGCGAAACCCTGCACGGTACGCTGTGGCGCGCCGGCCTGCCCAAAACCATGCGCCTCGCCCCTGCCGCGGCCCCTGCCCTGGCCTGATACCTTTCAATTTTTCCTCCGGAACCCTGCATGCCCAATACCGCCAGCCCCACGACCAGCCCTCCCCAGCCGCTGGCCGGCCTTCGCGTCGTGGAATTCACCCACATGGTCATGGGCCCCACCTGCGGCATGGTGCTGGCCGACATGGGCGCCGAAGTCATCAAAGTTGAGCCGGCCGACGGCGACCGCACACGCCACCTGCTGGGCGCCGGCTCGGGTTTCTTCCCGCTCTTTAACCGCAACAAAAAAAGCATAGGCATCAACCTGCACGATGAGGCCGGCGCCGCCGTGGCGCGCAAGCTCTGCGCCAGCGCCGACGTGGTGATCGAAAATTTCAAGCCCGGCACCATGGCCAAGTACGGCCTGGACTACGCCGCGCTGAGCGCCGGCAACCCGCGCCTCATCTACGCCAGCCACAAGGGCTTTTTGCCCGGCCCGTATGACCACCGCACCGCGCTCGATGAGGTCGTGCAGATGATGGGCGGCCTGGCCTACATGACGGGCCGGCCCGGCGACCCGCTGCGCGCCGGCAGCAGCGTAAACGACATCATGGGCGGCATGTTCGGCGCCATCGCGGTGATGGGCGCGCTGATCCAGCGCGGCATCACCGGCAAGGGCATGGAGGTGCAGTCGGCCCTGTTTGAAAACAACGTCTTCCTGGTCGGCCAGCACATGCTGCAGTACGCCATCACCGGCCGGCCGGCTGCACCCATGCCCGACCGCATTTCGGCCTGGGCGGTGTACGACGTGTTCACGGTCAAAGATGGTGAGCAGATCTTTCTGGCGGCCGTGAGCGATGCGCAGTGGGCCACCTTCTGCCGCGTGCTGGGTTTTAACGACCTGCTCGCCGACACACGCTACGCGAGCAACAACGCGCGCGTGACGCAGCGCCCCACGCTGATGCCGATACTGCGCGAACGCCTGGCGCTGCGCAACGCCGATGAGCTGGCCGCGCTGTTTGAAAAAGCCGGCCTGCCGTTTGCCCCCATCCGCAAGCCCGAAGAGCTGTACGACGACGAACACCTGCTGGCCACCGGAGGCCTGGCCGACATCACCCTGCCCGATGGCGCGCGCGCCGGCGAGACCGCCCGCACCACCCTGTGCCCCTTCACCATGGACGGCCAGCGCCTGGGCGTGCGGCTGAACCCGCCCACGCTGGGCGAGCACACGCAGGCGTTGTTGTCGGAGCTGGGTTACGGCGCCGGCGAGATTGAAAGCCTGCACCGGCAGAGCGCGATCAGCTAAAGACCAGTGATTGATTGAAAACCTAGAAGACCGGAGACAAGCATGACACGCGAGACACGAAACCTTCCACTCATCCACCGCCGCCACACCCTGCGCGGCCTGGGCGCACTGCTGCTGGGCAGCGGCCTCGTCAGCGCGCCGCTCAGCCTGCTGGCGCAGACCACCGAACGCGCCGTGCGCTTTATCCTGCCGGTCGGCGCGGGCTCGGGCGTTGACACGATTGTTCGCGCCGCCGGCGCAGCCTTGGGCAAGACGCTGGGCCACCCGGTGGTGATTGAAAACCAGCCCGGCGCGGGCGGCATTGTCGGCACGTCGGCGCTGGTTAAATCCGCACCCGACGGCATGACGCTGAGCGTGGTGTCCAACAACCATGTGGTCTACCCCAGCGTCTACAAGTCTCTGCCTTTTGACCCGATCAACGACATCACACCCATCACCGTGCTGGGCAGCACGCCCTTTGTGCTGGTGGTGAACCCGGCCAAGATTGGGGCCACCAATGTGAAAGACCTGGTGGCGCTGCTCAAGGCCAAGCCCGACAGCTACAACTACGCCTCCTCCGGCAACGGCACCATCCTGCACCTGGCCGCCGAAATGTTTATGGAAGAAGCCCAGCTGAAGATCAAACACATCCCCTACAAAGGTGTGGGGCCCATGGTGACCGACCTGATTGGCGGCCAGGTCGACCTGGGCGTGCTGTCGCTGCCGTCGGTGCAGGCGCATTTAAAAAGCGGCGCCCTGCGCGCCATCGGCGTGGGCAGCGCGGCACGCGTGCCTGCTGCGCCCGAGATTCCGACCATTGCCGAGCAAGGCCTGCCCAACTACAACATCGAAGGCTGGTTTGCCGTCATCGGCCCGGCCAAGCTGCCGCCGGCGGAGGCCAAACGCATCCAGGCCGCCGTGGTAGCCGCCTATGCCACACCCGAGGTGAAAGAAGCCATGGCCAAACAAGGCAACACCATCAACCCCGGCACGCCCGAAGCGGCTGCGCAGTTCTTTCGCACGGAGATGGTGAAGTACGCCAGGCTGGTGAAGAAGGCCGGCGTGGAGTTGCAGTAAAGCGGCTTGCTCTTTTTTTGATAGCGGCATGCCTATGCTGAATATGGGCCAAAGCCCGATTTCATGCATAAAAATCCACTACTGCTGCATACGCATTGTTTTCAATCTGCGAAATCTGCGTAATCTGCGGATGAATTCTTTATCCGCAGATTACGCAGATTTACGCAGATTAAGAAAAAGATGCTCAGCTTTTGATAGCGACATGTCTATGCAGGATATGGGCCACAAGCCGATCTCATGCATAAAAATCCCCTGCTGTTGCAGATTCTTTGTTTTCAATCTGCGTAAATCTGCGAAATCTGCAGATAACCTCTTCGCAATTAAAGCTTGGCGATCGACACTTCGGTCGACTTGACCAAAGCCACCACCTCACTGCCCACCACCAGTTCCAGTTGATCGATGGAGCGCGTGGTGATGACCGAGGTCACGATGCCCCACGGGGTTTCGACGTCGAGCTCTGACACAACATCGCCGCGGATGATTTCTTTGACTTTGCCGCGGAACTGGTTGCGGACATTGATGGCTTGGATGGACATAGGTTCTCCTGGAACTTGGTTAAAAAAACGGGGTTAAAAATAGAAAGCGGAGTTCAGACCGCCCAGCGCAAGCCATGCGCGGGCGTGGCCGGCCACACGGGCTCTGTAGAAGAAGCAGCATCCCCGGGCTGCTGCAGCACGCGGTCGAGGATCTTCTTTTCGATCTGGCCAAACAACGGGTTGCTGCGCTCGCGCGGACGGGCAATGTTGACGCGTTCGTCCAGCGCGATGCGGCCGTCTTCAATCAGGATCACGCGGTCGGCCAGCGCCACGGCTTCCTGCACGTCGTGCGTGACCAGCAAGGCGGTGAAGCCGTTGCGTTGCCACAGGCCTTCAATGAGCTGATGCATCTCGATGCGGGTGAGCGCGTCCAGCGCGCCCAGCGGCTCGTCAAGCAGCAAGAGGCGCGGGTTGTGCACCAGCGCCCGGGCCAGCGACACGCGCTGGCGCTGCCCACCCGACAGACGCGCCGGCCAATCAGGCTGGCGGTCGCCCAAGCCGACTTGCGCCAGTACATTGGCCGCAGCGGCATGCGCGCCACGCGCCAAGCCCAGCGCCACGTTGTCGATCACGCGGCGCCACGGGAGCAGCCGCGAATCCTGAAACATGATGCGGGTGTCTTCGCGCAGGCCGGTCACGTCCTGGCCGTCCAGCCGTATGCTGCCTTGCGTGGCGGCTTCCAGGCCCGCCACCAGCCGCAGCAAGGTGGACTTGCCGCAGCCGCTGCGGCCGACGATAGCGACAAACTCGCCGGGCTCGATGACGAGCTCGGTGTGTTGCAGCACCTGGCGCTGGCCGTAGCGTTTGGACAGGCCGCGGATCTCAAGGCGTACACCGCGATCCTGGACTGAAGGCTGTGCTTGCGGCGACTGGACTCCAGGCACAGCATCGCGCCCGGACTCCGCCGCGAGATAGGCTTGCGACGACTCAAAAGAGACTTGGGGGTGAAGCATGGCGTTTCCTCAAGCAGATCAAACTGCGACAGATTGATAACCGGGGTGCCAGCGCAGCCAGTAGCGCTCCAGCCCGCGCGCAAACACATCGGCCAGCTTGCCCAGCAAGGCATACAGCAGGATGCCGACCAGCACCACATCGGTCTGCAAAAATTCGCGGGCATTCATCGTCAGGTAGCCGATGCCGGCCTGCGCTGAAATGGTTTCAGCCACGATCAGGATCACCCACATGAGCCCCAGCGAAAAGCGCAGGCCCACCAGAATGGACGAGAGTGCACCGGGAAGGATCACCTCACGATAAAGCTGCCAGCGTGTGAGGCCATAGGTGCGGCCCATCTCGATCAGGCCCGGGTCCACATTGCGGATGCCGTGAAAGGTGTTGATGTAGATCGGAAAAAACACCGACACGGCGATCAAAAAGAGCTTGGCGGTTTCGTCAATGCCAAACCACAAAATGACCAGCGGGATCAGCGCCAGCGCGGGGATGTTGCGGACCATCTGGATGGTCGAATCCAGCAAGGTTTCAAAAAGCCTGACCGAACCGGTGAGCAAGCCAAACACCAGCCCCAGCCCGCCCCCTATCGCCAGGCCCGCCAACGCGCGGCCGGCACTGACCTTCACATGTGTCCACAGCTCGCCCGACGCCGCAAGCGTCCATGCGGCCTTGATGACTTCGGACGGCGCGGGCAATACCCGTGTCGACAGCCAGCCCAACGATGAAGCAATCTGCCAGAGCGCGATCAGGCCGACCGGCACCACCCAGGGCAGCAGCCGCTGGCCCACATCGCGCAAAAAAGCCGCTGCCTGGGAAGGCCCGACATTGCCGATCGGCAAAAAGCCCAGCCCCGGGGCGTCGACCGCATCGGGCAGCGGCGTGACCTGGAGTTCACGTACCTGTTCTGTCATGGGATGTCCTTGGGGTTCAGCTTTGGGAAACACGCGGCAGATATTCATTGGCCACGACTTCGCCGAAGGGGCCGTTCAGCACACGGCCCGAGAGCTTCTGGCGCAGCTTGCGCGGCAACAACGGAAACACCAGCTCGGCAAAGCGGTAGGCTTCTTCGAGGTGGGGGTAGCCTGAGAGCACAAAGGTGTCCAGGCCCAGCGCGGCGTATTCCTCAATGCGGGCGGCAACTGTTTTAGGGTCACCCACCAGGGCGGTACCAGCGCCACCACGTACCAAGCCCACGCCGGCCCACAGATTCGGGCTGATCTCCAGCTCGGCCCGCGTGCGCTTGCCGCCGCCCGCATGCAGCGCGGCCATGCGGCGCTGGCCTTCGGAATCCATGCGCGAGAACGCGGCCTGCGCGCGGCCCACGGTATCGTCGTCGAGCTTGCTGATCAGGCTTTCGGCGGCGCGCCATGCTTCGTCGTCGGTCTCTCGCACGATGACGTGCAGGCGGATGCCGAACCTGACGGTGCGGCCCTGTTTGGCCGCCCTCGCCTTCACGTCGGCGACCTTCTTCGAAACCTCGGCGGGCGGTTCGCCCCAGGTCAGGTAGGTGTCGACCTGCTCGGCGGCCAGGTCATGTGCTGCGGCGGACGAGCCGCCGAAGTACACCGGTGGATACGGCTTTTGCACCGAGGGATACAGCAGCTTGGCGCCCTTCACGCTCAGGTGCCGGCCCTGGTAGTCGTAGCTTTCGCCGGCATGGCTGCGCGCGATGATCTCGCGCCAGATGCGGATGAATTCGGCCGATTGCTCGTAGCGCTGCGCATGGTCAAGGTAGACGCCATCGCCTTCCAGCTCGGTCTGGTCGCCGCCGGTGACGAGGTTGATCAACAGGCGGCCACCCGAGAGGCGGTCAAACGTAGCGGCCATGCGTGCGGCCAGGCTGGGCTGGTGCAGGCCCGGGCGCACGGCGACGAGGAACTTGAGGTTTTTGGTGACAGGCAGAAGGCTGGAGGCCACGACCCAAGGGTCTTCGCAAGATCGGCCGGTGGGAATCAGCACGCCTTCGTAGCCCAGCGTGTCTGCCGCCTGGGCGACCTGCTTGAGGTAGTCGTGGTTGACCTCACGGGCGCCCTCGCCCGTGCCTAGATAGCGGCTGTCGCCGTGAGTGGGGATAAACCAGAAAACCTGCATCACGAACTCCTTTTTGATGCGCTGGCGAGGCGCGTACCAGTGACCGCCGCAGAACCGGCTTCGCCGGGCTGCTGGTGGCCGCCCCCTTGGGGGGAGGTGGCCGCCAGGCCGCTTCGGGGGGGAATCTCAGGTTTCCAAACGATGTCGGCCACCTTGACCGCCCTCGGGATCAGGCCCAGGCGCAAAAAGGCATCGGCCACGCGCTGCTGGTCGGCGACTGCGGCGGCGTTGAGCGGGCCCACAGGTGACACCGGCCGGCGTTGGATAAAAAGGCTGACCACACCCGCGTCCAGCCCGCTGAAGTCGGACACCAGCTTGATGGCCTGCTTGCGGTCGCTTTGCACCAGCGCGTCAGCGCGGCTCAGCTCTTCAAACAGCGCTGCCAGCGTTTGCGCATGCTGTGTGGCAAAGGAGCGGGAGGCCAGGTAAAACGAGTTGTTGCTCGACAAATCGCGCCCAGTGGCCAGCACGCGCGGCTTGATGGCCAGTTCAATAGCGGCGTAGAACGGATCCCAGATGGCCCAGGCATCGACGCTTTTGCGCTCAAAGGCGGCGCGCGCATCGGCAGGTGCCAGGTAGATGGGCTGGATGTCGTCCCACTTCAGGCCGGCCTTGTCGACCGCGCGCACCAGCAGGTAGTGCGCGCTGGAGCCTTTTTGCAGGGCGATCTTTTTGCCTTTTAGTTCGGCCAGGCTGCGTATGGGCGAATCGCCCAGCACCAGGATGGCCGAGCTGTCGGGCTTGGGCGGCTCGACGCCGACGTAGACCAGGTCTTTGCCGGCGGCCTGCGCGAACACGGGCGGCGAATCGCCGGTGAGGCCGAACTCCAGGCTGCCCACGGACAGCGCTTCGAGCAGTTGCGGCCCGGCGGGAAACTCGGCCCAGGTGATTTTGGTGGTGGGAAAGCGTTTTTCGAGCACGCTCTTTTGTTTGAGCACAACGAGGTTGACGGCGGATTTCTGGTAGCCGATGCGCAGTTGCTCGGGAGCTTTTTCGCTTTTAGCTGTAGCCGACTGGGCTATTGCCCCTTTGAGGCCCAAGCCCCACAGCGATGCCGTGGTGGCGACGATCTTGAGGAAACGGCGGCGCAATTGCAGCGGTGTGACGGTGTTCATGGTGTGTCCTTGGATCTCGACAATCAAGGAGCCGGTTTGTAAGCGGCTTCGCTCACGGCAATGGCCCTTGGGATCAGCTTCAGTTCAAAAAAGGTGTCGGCAAGCTTTTGCTGGTCGGCAATCACGCTGGCCGGCACGGGCTTGACGTTGAACTCGTAGCGCTTGAGGCTGAGTTCGACCACATCAACGGGCAGGCTTTGCAGCGGGGCGATGATCTCAGCGGCCTTCTTGAGGTTGGCCTTGAGCCAGACACCCCGCTCCACCGAGTCGTCAAACAGCGCCTGGATGACCTTGGGGTTCTTGGCGACAAAGTTGCGTTCGGCCAGGTAGTACTGGTAGTTGTTGACCACGCCTGTGCCGTCGGCCAGGATGCGTGCGCCGATGGCCTTTTCGGCGGCGGCGGTGAACGGGTCCCAGATCACCCAGGCGTCGACATTCTTGCTTTCAAAGGCGGCACGGGCATCGGCCGGGGCCAGGTAGACGACCTGGATGTCGCTGAGCTTGAGTTTGTTTTTCTCGAGCAGCTTGACCAGCAGGTAGTGCACATTGCTGCCCTTGTTGAGCACGACTTTTTTGCCCTTGAGCTCAGCGACGGACTTGATGGTGGAGTCTTTGGGCACGACGATGGCTTCAGCCTCGGGCGCGGCCGGGTCGTAGCCGATGTAGGCGAATCTGGCGCCTGCGGCCTGCGCAAAGATCGGCGGCGCTTCGCCCACGTAGCCCACATCGACGGCGCCGAGGTTCAAGCCTTCGAGCAGTTGCGGGCCGGCCGGGAACTCCACCCACTTCACCGTGGCGTTGAGCGGCTGCAAACGTTTTTCCAGCGTGCCCTGGGCTTTTTGCAGAACGAAAAGGCTGGCGGCCTTCTGGTAGCCGATGCGCAACTCGACCTTCTCAACATTTCCTTGCGCATGCGCCACGGGCAAGGTCAGCAAGGTGATGACGCCCGCCAGCAGGCCGACGAGCACCAGGCTCAGGATGAAGTCAAACCAGATGCGGGCCTTGGGCGTTCGCGGGTCTGGAATCCCGGGCGAAACGCTGGGTTCGATATTCGGTGTGTAGCCGGAGGCAATCGTCATGTCAGTTCCTTGTTCGGTTGTCCGGTTGGCTGGGCCGTCTTTGGGCAAAGCCTCTCCCCGGCCGCCTGCGAGGCGGTTTCAAAATTTACGTTTGTGATCAGATGCCAGGCTGCACTGCAGCCCGGGGTGCGGTTTTAAACGCTACATCGCACGCGGGAGAAATGCACGGGCTCAAAGCCCGTCGTCGGAGGCAAACGGAAACTTTCCGCCAGCAGCGTGAGCACCGCATCGTCAAGCCGCACAGCGATCTCGGGGCCGACTTCATAGCGCTTGTCGGCGCCTTGCGGCACTTGTGAATCGGTGGCGTAAACACCCGGCAGGATGTGACGGGCCGCGAGCGCCTGCAATACGGGGCGCAAGGCGTAATCAAGCGCGAGCATGTGATGCGGGCTGCCGCCAGTGGCCAGCGGCAGCACGGTTTTTTCTTTCAGCGCCGTTTGCGGCAGCAAATCGAGCAACACCTTCAGCAAGCCGCTGTAGGCCGCCTTGTAGACCGGCGTGGCCACCACAATGGCCTTCGCCCGCGCGATCTGGTCGATTGCCTTGACGATGGCCGGGTGCCCCCATTCGGCCAGCAACAGCGGCTGCGCCGGCAGCTCACGGATGTTCAGCCGGTCAACCACCAGGCCGCCCCTGAGGGCCAACCTGTGGCTGATCGAATCGAGCAGCGCCGACGAGCGCGACTGCTCGGACGGACTGCCGGCAATCAATAAAACGGATTGTTGCGCGGACATTTTTATTTATTCCCTAAAGTGCCTGAACAGGCGCGAGTGACAGCGTTGATCCCAGTGCCGGCGCGGAACCGGCTTAGCCGGGCCGCAGCGGGCACCCCTTGAGGGGAGGCGGCCGCAGGCCGCTACGGGGTGAACTTACTTCCTTGTATAGATCTGGTCGAAGGAGCCGCCGTCGGCGAAATGCTCTTTGTCAGCCTTGGTCCAGCCGCCAAAGGCCTCGTCGATGGTGAACAGGTTCAGCTTGGGAAACTGTTTGGCGTATTTGGCGATGGCTTTTTGCGAGACCGCCGGGCGGTAGAAGTTTTTGCCGGCGATGTCCTGGCCTTCTTCGGAGTACAGGTACTTCAGGTATTCCTCGGAGATCGCACGGGTGCCTTTTTTGTCGACGTTCTTGTCGACCACGGCGACGGCGGGCTCGGCCAGGATGCTCAGCGAAGGCGCGACCACGTCGAACTTGGCGCCGAATTCTTTTTCGAGCAAATACGCTTCGTTTTCCCACGCGATCAGCACGTCGCCCTGGGCGCGTTGGGCAAAGGTGATGGTGGAGCCGCGGGCGCCGGTGTCCAGCACCGAGACATTGCCGTAGAGCTTGGCGACAAACTCTTTGGCTTTGGCGTCGCTGCCGTATTTGCGCTTGGCGAACTCCCAGGCAGCGAGGTAGTTCCAGCGGGCGCCGCCGGAGGTCTTGGGGTTGGGCGTGATGACGGTGATGCCGGGCTTGATCAGGTCATCCCAGTCCTTGATGCCCTTGGGGTTGCCCTGGCGCACGGCCAGCACGATGGTCGAGGTGTAGGGAGATGAGTTGTGCGGCAGCTTCTTTTGCCAGTCGGCCGACAGCCAGCCGCCGTTTTTGACCAGGGCGTCGGTGTCGCCGGCCAGTGCCAGCGTGGCTACGTCAGCGTCCAGGCCGTCAATGATGGACCGGGCCTGCTTGCCGGAACCGCCGTGCGACTGCTTGATGGTCACGTCCTGGCCGGTTTTGGCTTTCCAGTATTTGCTGAAGGCCGCGTTGTATTCCACATAGAGCTCACGCGTCGGGTCGTAGGACACGTTGAGCAGCGTCACAGGCGGCTTGGGTGCTTGCTGCGCCTGGGCGGTCAGCAGTGACCCTGCCAGCGTCAAACCCAAACCCATGGCAACGGCCAGGCGGGTGGAAACATTGATAAAGTGGCGGCGTGAGGTCATGGGTGCTCTCTTTTCCAGAAAAATGCGTGTAAATGCAGACAAAATGGATTCTGGAAGCAGCCCTAGAAAACTGGAACGAATAAAAACTCAGTTCTTTATTCTGTAATCATCCTTAGAGCTCCTTAAAACTCTTTAGCCCCTCGATACACGAAAGAACCCGCCATGGCACGCCTCGTCAAATGCATCAAGCTCGGTAAAGAAGCCGAAGGCCTGGACTTTCCGCCTTACCCCGGCCCGCTGGGCAAGCGCCTGTGGGAAGAAGTCAGCAAGGAAGCCTGGGCGGACTGGATGAAGCAGCAAACCATGCTGGTCAATGAAAACCGCCTGAACCTGGCCGATGCACGTGCTCGCCAGTACCTGGCGCGCCAGATGGAGAAACACTTTTTCGGCGACGGCGCTGACGCGGTGCAGGGCTACGTCCCCCCCAATCAATAAGGCCCCCACGCTTGTCGCTTCGCGTACTGCGCTGCCCCCCGAGGGGGCGCTACGCCTGCGGCCCGGCAAAGCCGGTTCCGCGGCCCCGGCTGGTCTGGGTCCGAAATTCCACACTGGTTAGGCATGGCTGAAGTAATCAAGTGGCTGGACGACGGCACTGCCGGCGGCAGCCCCTTCAGCCCGCGCTTTGGCGACCGCTACCGCAGTGAACTGGGCGGGCTGGACCAGGCTAAAGAAGTTTTCCTCAAGGGCTGCGGCCTGCCTGAAGCCTGGGGCGGCCAGCCGCAATGGACGGTGCTGGAAACCGGCTTTGGCCTGGGACTGAATTTCCTTGTCACCTGGGCCGCCTGGAAGGCCGACCCGAACCGCCCTCGCCTGCTGCATTTCGTATCGACCGAAGCCTTTCCGGCCAGCGCAGCCGACGTATTTCGCAGCGCACAGACCCACCCTGAACTGATTCCCTTCGCCGAAGAGCTGCAGCGCCAGCTGTGGGGCCTGCTGCCGGGCTTTCACCGCCTGGTGTTTGAGGGCGGCCAGGTCCTGCTGACGCTGTGCATCGGCGACGCCAAGGCCATGCTGCGCGAGCAATCGTTTGAAGCCGATTCGGTGTACCTGGACGGCTTCAGCCCGCAGCGCAACCCGGACATCTGGGACCTGCACACCTTCAAGGCGGTGGCGCGCTGCTGCCGGCGCGGCACGCGCATCGCGACCTGGACGATTGCGCGCAGCGTGCGTGACGCACTGGCGCAATGTGGTTTTGTGGTCAGTAAGGTGCCGGGCATACCGCCCAAGCGGGACAACCTGCAGGGGGAGTTCAACCCGGCGTGGGAACCCAAAAAAGCGCAGCCACCGCCCGCGCGGCGCGCGCCGTCAACCTGCGTGGTGATCGGCTCGGGCCTGGCCGGTGCGGCCGTAGCGGCCAGCCTGGCGCGCCGCGGCTGGCGAGTGCAGGTGCTGGACGCAGCCGAGGCGCCCGCGGCGGGAGCTTCCGGCCTGCCTGCCGGCCTGCTGGCACCCCATGTATCGCCCGACGACAGCCTGCTGTCACGGCTGTCGCGCAGCGGCATCCGGGCCACGCTGCAGCAGGCAGATGCTTTGCTGCAAACTGGCATCGACTGGGCACCCACCGGCGTGCTGGAGCATTGCGTGGAGCACCCGCGCAAACTGCCGGACGCCTGGAAAGAGGAATGGGCCGACGCCGCCCAGGACTGGACCCAGCCGGCGAGCGCCGTGCAGTTGGCGCAATGCGGCCTGCCGGCCGAGGCGCCAGCGCTCTGGCATGCGCGGGTGGGCTGGATCAGGCCCGCCAGCCTGGTCAACGCCTGGCTGGCCACGCCGGGCGTGCAATGGCGCGGGCAGTGCGCGGTCAGCCGGCTGGAGCGCACGTCCGTAGGGTGGCGGCTGCTGGATTTCGCGGGGCACGAGCTGGCCACGGCTGAATTGGTGGTGCTGGCGGCGGGCTATGGCAGCCGTGCGTTGGCGGCCAATGTTGAAGGCGGCAGTGAACTGGCCCTGCAGGCCATTCGCGGCCAGGTGACCTGGGGCCTGCATGCACCCAGCCTGGCCGATGCGCTGCCGCCCTTTCCCGTGAACGGCCTGGGCAGCCTGGCGCCTGCCGTGCCCATACCTGGCGCGGGCATGGCCTGGCTCACAGGGTCCAGCTTCGAAAGGGACAACCCGCAGCCCGGGATACGCCCCGATGACAACCGGCACAACCTTGAAAGGCTGCAGACCCTGCTGCCGCAGGCCGCCAGCGTGCTGGCGGGCCAGTTCGGTGCAGGCCTGACGCATGCGTGGGCAGGTGTGCGCTGCGCCACGCCGGGCCGGCTACCGGCGTTGGGAACGCTGGGCCAGAACGTGTGGGTGTGCAGCGGGATGGGCTCGCGCGGCTTGACCTTCGCAGCGTTGTGCGGTGAACTGCTGGCCGCCCGGCTGCATGCCGAGCCTTTGCCCATTGAGCAACGCCTGGCCGATGCGCTGACGCCGCATACAGCCCCCAAAATTTAAGAAAAATCGGCTCCAAGCCCAGGAAGGGCATGGACATTTAGCTACTGAATTGATAGCACAGAAGTTGAAAGCCAGCAGCTCAGATCACGCTGCGATCACTTGGCGCTGACGCTGCGCAGGAGCCGCTTGAGCTTTCCGGGGTGCAGGGGCTTGCGCAGGCTGCCGCGCGCGCCGGCAAACCAGCCGCGCACCGCGTCGGCGGGCGACAGCTTGCTTCCCGTGAGGATCAGGAACTCAAGGCCCGGGCGCACTGCCCTTACCCGCTTGACCATTTCGCGGTGTTCGACATCGGGCAGCTCCATATCGAGCACCACCAGCTTGTAGGGATGTGCCTCGATCAGCTTGAGCGCCTCGATGCCGGTGGCAGCCTCATCGACCTGCGTCAACTTGGCCATCGACAGCCGGGCGCGCAGGTACAGGCGGGCGCCGAGGTCGGCGTCGACCACCAGCACGCGCGCGAGATCGGCTTCGGGCGGCAGGGTATCGAGGGGCGACGGCGCGGTGGGCGCCTCCGGGTCAACATCAAGGTCCAGGTCCAGCAGGGCCGTTGATTCGGAAAGGAGGTCGAAATCCAGGTCGACATCTGTGGCCGCGCCGCCTTGCGCCGCCTGCGCCAACAGCGTGTCCATGCCGTCAATCACCGCGGCCCACTGCAAGGGGCGCCTGAAGACAAGAATCGCCCTGTCAGGGGCATTGCTGCCTATCCAGATGAGCTTGAGATGGTCATGGGCGGGGTTGGCAAGTTCGAGCGTTGCCTCCCAACTGTCGCCGTCGATCAGGGCGATATCGGCGTCATCGGGCGCCGATGGCGCCCAGAGTGCATAGGCCGTGGGCTTGGTTTCGGAAAGGCGAAAGACGGTGTTCAGGGTGTGACGCTCGACGTCATCAAACCCGAACACTTTTACAAAAATCCGCTTGACAGCCTCGCCACCCGTATTCGTCATTTGCGCCCGATTATGCGGGGATTCCGCTTGCCCGCCGCCATGAAACAGCACCTGCGTTGTCAAAACGTCACTTCATCGCCTCGGCCGGACGGCGGGCCTTGACATAGGCGTCGCCAGGCAAATAGGCCTTTCCGTCGGCATAGCGCCATTGCACCATCGTGCCTTTGTTGCCGCGCAGGTCCAGCTTGCCGACATAAGCGCCCATGGTTGACTGCTGGTCGATGGCGCGGAACTCGGCCGGGCCGAAGGGCGTGGAGAACTTCAGCCCGCGCAATGCCTGCACCAGCTTTTCGTTGTCGGTGGAGTTGGCTTTCCTGATCGCCGCAAAAATCGCCTGCATGGTAGCGTAACCCACCACCGAGCCGACCTTGGGGTATTCGCTGAAGCGGCGGTAGTAGTTGGCGGCAAAGCTGGCGTGCTCGCGCGAGTCGATCTGGTCCCATGGATAGCCAGTGACGATCCAGCCCTTGGGCGTCTCATCTTTCAGCACATCCAGGTATTCAGGCTCGCCCGAGAGCAGCGACACCACAGGCACTCTGGGGAAAATGCCGCGCTGGTTGCCTTCGCGCACCAGCTTGGCCAGGTCGGCGCCGAAGGTCACATTGAAGATGGCATCGGGTTTGGTCTGCATGATGGCTTGCAGCGTTGTGCCGGCCTCCAGCTTGCCCAGCGCGGGCCACTGCTCGCCGACGAACTCCACGTCGGGCCGTTTGGCCTTGAGCAACTCTTTGAAGGCCGCGGCGGCGCTGGTGCCGTATTCGTAGTTGGGCGCAATGATCGCCCAGCGCCTGGCCGGCATCTTGGCGGCCTCTTCGACCAGCATGGCGGCCTGCATATAAGTGCCGGGGCGCAGGCGGAAGGTGTAGCGGTTGCCTTTGTCCCAGATCAGGGCGTCGGTCAGTGGCTCGCTGGCGATAAACACCCTTTTGTTCTTCTGGGCATGGTCGGCCAGCGCCAAACCGACGTTGGATAAAAACCCGCCGGCCAGTACATCGACCTTTTCTTTGGAGGTCAGCTCGATGGCGTGGCGCAAAGCCTCTTCAGGCTTGCCCGCATCGTCGCGCGCGATGACTTCGATCTTGCGGCCCAGCAGCCCGCCGGCGACATTGATCTCTTCAACCGCCAGTTGCCAGCCCTGGCGATAGGGCTGGGTGAACTGGGGGATGGTGGAGTAGCTGTTGATCTCGCCGATCTTGATGGGGGCTTTTGAGCCGCCCTGCGCCAGCGCCAGGCTCGCCGCGGATGCAAGAAACAAACCGCCCAGCAGGGCAGATTTCGTAAATTTCACGGTTTTCTCCAGAAAGTAAGCGATTCGGTTCACCGAAGCTGGCCGCGCTTGGCGCCCAGGCGGGGAAAAGCAGGGACTGTACCAGCGCATTGGAAATACGGGGAGGATGTCCTGCGCCACCCCCGCTTTCTTTAAACCCACAACATCAAAAATCCCCCAGAAACCCGCATGAACTCTCACGAATAAGCTTATCTGGATAACGGTCGAACAAATGTGTAGTTTGTTTTTATAAGCAGCACACTTACATTTTCCGGCTATGCATGACTTTGCCTTTGTATTTGCCGGTTTTGCTGTCGGCCTGGTGGTGGGATTGACCGGCGTTGGCGGCGGCTCGCTGATGACGCCGCTGTTGATCTTCATTTTCGGCGTCAAGCCGCACCTTGCCATCGGCACCGACCTGCTGTTTGCCGCCTTCACCAAAATGGGCGGCACCGTCAGCCTGGCCCGCGCCCGGGTGGTTGACTGGAAAATCGTCGGGCAAACGGCGGCCGGCAGCATTCCGGCTACCTTGGCGACACTTTATCTGCTGCAGCGCATGGGCCCCGCCAACCCGGCCACCCAGACCATCATGACCACCACACTGGGCCTGGCGCTGCTGCTGACGGCCGGCGCCACGTTCTACAAGGTGTTGCGCGGCAAGGCCGCCCCCACCAGCATCGCGCCTGAGCTCATTGGCCAGGCCACCCGCGCGCGACACTGGTCGCTGCCGCTGCTGTTTGGCGCAGTCATCGGCACGCTGGTAACGCTGACGTCTGTCGGCGCGGGCGCCATCGGCGTGATCGTGTTGATGCTGCTTTACCCCGCCCTGCCGCTGCCGCGCATCGTGGCGGCCGATATTGCCCACGCCGTGCCGCTGACACTGGTGGCGGGCCTGGGCCACGCTTCTATCGGTTCGGTCGACTGGCCTTTGCTCATCAAGCTGCTGGCCGGCTCGCTGCCCGGTATCTGGCTGGGCTCGCACCTGGTGCACAAAACACCTGACCGCGTGATCCGCTCGCTGTTGTCCGTGTTGCTGGCCTATGCCGGCGTGAAACTGATTTCGATCTGAACCCGCTCCGCTCCCTAAAAAAACTCCACGTTTGAACCCCGACAGCCATGTACCAATACACAGAATTTGACCGAGAGTTTGTCAAAGCCCGCGCCAACCAATACCGCGACCAGCTGACACGCTGGCAGGCCGGCCAACTGCCGGAAGATGAGTTTCGCCCCTTGCGCCTGCAAAACGGCTGGTATGTGCAGCGCTACGCGCCCATGCTGCGCGTGGCCGTGCCTTATGGTGAGCTTTCAAGCGCGCAGGTGCGCGTGCTGGCCAAAATCGCCCGCGAGTACGACCAGCCCAATGCGGCCCTGTTCAATGAAGCGCAGGCCAAACAAGACAAGCTCGGCCCCGTCAACCTGAAAAGCGGCCTGTCTGTCAGCTCCAAGCTGACCACCGGCTACGCCCACTTCACGACGCGCCAGAACGTTCAGTACAACTGGATCCCGCTCGACAAATCGGCCGAAGTCATGGACCTGCTGGCCAGTGTCAGCATGCACGGCATCCAGACCAGCGGCAATTGCATCCGCAACATCACCAGCGACGAGCGTGCCGGTATCGCGGTCGACGAGATCGCCGACCCGCGCCCCTTCGGCGAAATCCTGCGCCAATGGAGCACGCTACACCCCGAGTTCGCATTTCTGCCGCGCAAGTTCAAGATCGCCATCAGCGGCGCCCGCGAAGACCGCGCCGCCACGGCCTGGCACGATGTCGGCCTGCACCTGATCCGCAATGCCGAGGGCGAGCTGGGCTTCAAGGTGCTGGTGGGTGGCGGCATGGGCCGCACACCGGTCATCGGCACGGTGATCCGCGAGTTCCTGCCCTGGAACCAGATCATGAATTACCTGGAAGCCGTGGTGCGCGTTTACAACCGCTACGGCCGCCGCGACAACATCTACAAGGCCCGCATCAAGATCCTGGTGAAGGCCGAAGGCCAGCGCTATATCGACGACGTTGAGGCCGAGTACAAGCAGATCATTGAGCACGACGGCGCGCCGCACACCATCACGCAGGCTGAGCTCGACCGCGTGACAGCGTCCTTCGTGCCGCCCACGCTCAATTGCGACCGCAAGAGCGCCGACGTCAAGATCGCGAACATCCTGCGCGCCGCTGCTGAAGACGACGTGGAGTTCGGCCGCTGGCTGCAGCGCAATGTGGCACCCCACCAGAACCCTGACCTGCGCGCCGTGACCCTGTCGTTCAAGCGTCTGGGCCAGGCCCCCGGCGACGCGACGGCCGACCAGCTCGACATTGCCGCCGACCTGGCCGACCAGTTCAGCGCCGGTGAAGTGCGTGTAACGCACGACCAGAACCTGCTGCTGCCCTGGGTGCGTTGCGACGAGCTGCCCGAACTCTGGCGCGCCGCCCGCAAGGCCGGCTTTGCCAAGCCCAACATTCACCTGCTGACCGACATGATCGCCTGCCCCGGCGGCGATTTCTGCTCGCTGGCCAATGCGCGCTCCATCCCCATTGCCGAAGCGATTACCGAGCGCTACCAGGACATGGACGAGCTGCACGACCTGGGCGAGATTGACCTGCACATCAGCGGCTGCATCAACTCCTGCGGACACCACCACAGCGGCCACATCGGCATCCTGGGGGTCGACAAGGACGGGCTCGAGTGGTACCAGGTCTCGCTGGGCGGCTCGGATGGCTCCACGCTGAGCGGAGCCTCGGTGCCCGGCAAGGTGGTAGGCCCATCGTTCACAGGCGCCGAAGTGCCCGAAGTGATTGAAGCGGTGCTCGACACCTATCGACAGTTGCGCGAAGACGGCGAAACCTTCATCGCGACCTTCCGCCGCGTCGGCATCGAACCGTACAAAGCCGCCGCCAAGGCTGCGCGCTTTGCTCCCAACACCGTCGCGCACTAAGACGCACTGAAAGAGAGGAATCACGATGAAATTACTGCCTTTCAGCGAACAAAGCGGCGCAGAGCAAGCCGGCACCCTGGTGCTTGCGAACGATGCCGACCCTTTCGAAGTCAGCCTAGACGGCATCGCACGCGTCGACCTGCACTTTCCCAAATTCACCGACGGCCGCGCCTACAGCCAGGCTTTCCTGCTGCGCCGCCGCCGTGAGTTCAAGGGTGAAATCCGCGCTACCGGCGATGTGCTGGTGGACCAGTTGGCCCAGATGGAGCGCAGCGGCTTTGACACCGCCGTGCTGCGTGCTGACCAGGACATGGCCGTAGCCCAGCGCGTGCTGGCGTCCTACCCCGGTTACGGCGTCGGCAAATACCAGGGCGATGCGGTCGACGTGCAACCCCACTTCAAGGAGGCGGCTGCCGCCTGAACACTATGAGCCTCGACCTTGCAAAAATCAACGCAGAACTCGGCCACAACGCGCAGGGCTTGGTGGCTTGGGCCGTCGGGCTGGGCCGGCCCGCCATCGTTACCACCAATTTCCGTCCCTTCGAGGCAGTGATACTGCACATGGTGACACGCGCCAACCCGCGCGTTCCCGTGGTCTGGATGGACAACGGCTACAACACCGAGGCCACTTACCGCTTCGCCGATGAAGTGACCAAACTGCTCAAGCTGGACCTTCATATTTACCTGCCGCGCCGCTCCCGTGCGCACCGCGAGGCCGTGGAAGGCCCGACCCCGGCGCTGGACGACCCACGCCACGCGGCCTTCACTGAAGAGGTGAAGCTCGAGCCATTTGCCCGCGCCATGCGTGAAACCGCACCCCAGG
>Ga0136846_1214804_pt1 | contig 21230 bp, 20 predicted proteins | sample HopSoiMetagenom2_FD_96841 | JGI IMG/M metagenome (GOLD analysis project Ga0136846, IMG submission 96841) | Grasslands soil microbial communities from Hopland, California, USA - 2 Assembly 2016 (version 4) | ecosystem: Environmental > Terrestrial > Soil > Grasslands | place: USA: Hopland... | reverse complement strand
TGTGAAAATATATTAGTGACAAGACATCTCTATCAACTTCAACCGGAAAATGTGGAAGAAGGGTTTCGTTCCGTTAGTGCACTTTCGCCTGGCGTAATGGGACTCACTGGAATTGAGACAAGTGATATTATTTCTAGTGTTGTAAAAAAAACAAAACCAGATTTTGTTATTGTGATTGATGCACTAGCTTCTAGATCCATTGAAAGAGTCAATTCTACCATTCAAATTTCTGATACGGGCATTCATCCAGGTTCAGGTGTAGGGAATAAACGTAAGGAATTAAGCATGGAAACCTTGGGGGTTCCAGTTATTGCTATTGGTGTACCAACGGTCGTAGATGCTGTTTCGATTACAAGTGATACGATTGATTTTATATTAAAACATTTTGGGAAAGAACTACGTGAAGGAAATCGTCCATCCCGAGCACTGGCGCCTGCAGGGATGACCTTTGGAAAAAGAAAAAAACTTACCGAGGAAGATTTACCCGAAGAAGAGCAACGAAAAACTTTCTTAGGAATAATAGGGACTTTACCAGAGGACGAGAAACGAAAGTTAATTTATGAGGTGTTGGCCCCACTTGGTCATAATTTAATGGTAACCCCTAAAGAAGTAGATGTATTTATTGAAGACATGGCTAATTTGTTGGCAAATGGATTAAATGCTAGTCTCCACCAGTCCGTAAATCAGGGAAATACTGGTTTTTATACAAGATAATTAGTGCTTCCGCTTTTCCTTGTCTAGCTACGGTGTCTAGGGGCTCGGGGTCTTAAGCCAATCAGCTGATGGGAAGAAAGACGCTTCCCACCATCTGCTCGTCTGCCCCTGGGCAAGCCACCTTCGTTTTTCAGTGTTCTATCTTTTCTAGCAACTACATATAAATTAGTAGACTTGCTAAGAAGAGGTGGGTTTATGAAATCTGTAAAAACGGACAAGTTGATGATAAGTATTAAAGGGAGTAGTTTGTTGACGGCGGGTGTTGGCTTTGTTTTGTTTCTCATATTGATTTTTTCGGTAAGTGGTTTGTTGACGACTTTAAAACCAGAATATAGACCAACTTCATCATCAGTACATTCAGCAGCCACTAATATTACAGGGGACATGCTTTATCGATTAATGGGTTGGGAAAATCATTACTTTTTGCAAGGGTTGCCTGAGTCAGCGCCCACACCGGAGTTGACTCAATATTTATTTAACCTTTCCACGAATGTGAATTTGGATGATCCTAGAAGTTTATTAGGAAGGGAATTGCCCGCATTTTCATTATTTGATACAGAAATTCTAGTAGCTGGTGAAGGTACCAATTATACAAACATGCCAATTGAATCTGCTCCACCACTCGAAATTTTACAAGCTGAAAAAGAAGCGGCTTTACAAAATACAGAAGGGTTAGATGGGCAGTCGGGTAGTGACTTACCTGAGGTACCTCCCTCTACAACAGGTGATCGCAAAGTAGTCTATGTGTACTTTACCCATAACCGTGAATCCTTTCTTCCGTACTTAAAAGGGGTTACCGATCCGAATCTTGCCCACCACTCACAACTAAACGTAACGAAAATAGGGGACAAGCTCAAAGAAGCTTTAGAGAACCGGGGAATCGGTACTGAGGTTGATAAAACAGATATGCAAGCGAGCTTAACGAATAAGGGATTGTCCTATGCGCAGTCATATCAAGAATCAAGGTCAGTCGTAGAAGCTGCAGTTTCAGAGAACCGTGATTTAACATATTTAATTGATATCCATCGCGATTCAAGAAGAAAAAAGGATACGACGAAAACGATTAATGATAAGTCCTATGCGAAACTAGCTTTTATTGTTGGTGGTGAGCATACTAATTATGAAAAAAATCTTGCCTTTGCAAATCAATTACATGAAATGTTAGAAAAAAAATATAAAGGAATTAGTAGGGGGGCTTTTACTAAGAAAGGGGCCGGTACGAACGGAAAATTCAATCAAGATTTATCAGAAAATGCGATTCTTGTGGAATTTGGTGGTGTCGATAACACGTTTGAGGAGTTAAATAATTCTGCAGAAGCATTGGCAGATGTAATCAGTGAATATTACTGGGACGCTGAACAAGTGAATCAACCTGTAATAGATCCTGTAAATGAAAGTTGAAAGTGAGTGACTGGTAATGAAGCTATTCATGCTGAAAGCCATAATGATCGCAGCAGTCATGTTTATCTCGGTGTTATTCGGTATGCAACAGGCAAACAATGGGATTAATGAAATGAAAGGATATGAGGATGCCCAATTTGAAGGGGCATTCTCTTTTCAAGATAATAAAGAAGGTGAACTAGAGGCTTCCATTCTAGGTAATGATGTATCTAGTCACGATTTAGAGAAGAAAAAGGAAAAAATAGAAGAAATCAGGACCTATAATTTTTTTTCTTCATTAGGTAAAAAACTGGCAGAAATGGTTTCCTTTACAACAGAAAAAATAATTGATCTCATAACCGGTCTCGCAAATGGTAAATAGTTCAAAAGATAATCAAAGCTCTATATATGATATGAAAGAGCACCTGGATGTCAGGTCATTTAACTTCATTCAGCAGAAGTTTCCCACTTCTATAAGTGGTGAGATGAATGTCAGCTTTTATCAATTCAGTAGGGGTTCAAACCCTGACTGAATGAAGTTAAAGCCTCCGGCGGAGACATTCGATTTTAAAAGGAAATTTATCGAGCGAGCGAAGGTATTATCTGGGCGCAAATACGCCGAGGCGTATTTGATTGTAAGTCCATTATTGAATCTTCATTATCCTACTGATATAATCAAAACTAGTGTAGATGTGTAAGTTTAGTAGGAGTGAACGATATGAACAGAGAAGATAGACTAAAAAGGCAAGAAAAAATTCGGAATTTTTCCATCATCGCTCATATCGACCATGGAAAATCGACATTAGCAGATCGAATTTTGGAAAAAACGAATACATTGACGAAACGTGAAATGAAGGCTCAACTTCTTGATTCCATGGATTTGGAAAGAGAAAGAGGAATCACGATTAAATTAAATTCCGTCCAGTTACAATATCAGGCAAAGGATGGAGAAACGTATACTTTTCATTTAATAGATACTCCAGGACATGTGGATTTCACGTATGAAGTTTCTCGAAGTTTAGCTGCATGCGAAGGGGCTGTACTTGTTGTAGATGCTGCGCAGGGAATTGAAGCTCAAACCTTAGCGAATGTGTATTTAGCAATCGATAATAATTTGGAGATTGTTCCAGTTATTAACAAAATTGATTTACCAAGTGCAGATCCTGAACGTGTTAGAAAAGAGATTGAGGACGTAATCGGACTAGATGCTTCCGAAGCTGTTCTAGCATCTGCAAAAGCGGGAATTGGTATTGAAGATATATTAGAGCAGATTGTTGAGAAAGTGCCTGCACCAAATGGGGATCCAGAAGCACCTCTAAAGGCGCTTATTTTTGATTCACTGTACGATGCATACCGAGGAGTTGTCGTCTATATTCGTGTGGTAGATGGTACCATTAAAGTCGGCGATAAAATTAAAATGATGGCAACTGGAAAGGAATTCGAAGTAACTGAGGTGGGTGTTTACACACCAAAGGCACAAATGGTCGACGAATTGACTGTAGGAGATGTTGGCTATTTAGCGGCTGCGATTAGGCATGTTGGAGATACTCGGGTAGGGGATACGATCACAAATGCGAAAAAAGGAGCAACTGAGTCTTTACCAGGATATCGAACATTAAATCCAATGGTCTATTGTGGATTGTATCCAATTGATAATGCCCGTTTTAACGATCTTCGTGATGCGCTTGAAAAGCTTCAATTAAATGATTCAGCACTTCAATTTGAGCCGGAAACATCTCAAGCACTTGGTTTTGGCTTTCGCTGTGGATTTCTTGGATTGCTTCATATGGAAATTATTCAAGAACGAATCGAACGTGAGTTTAAAATTGATTTAATTACAACAGCCCCAAGTGTAATTTATGAAGTGAATATGACGGATGGGTCTAAGGTAAGGGTTGATAATCCTTCAGAAATGCCTGATCCGCAAAAAATTAGTTCTGTGGAAGAACCTTATGTAAAAGCAACAATGATGTCACCAAATGACTATGTTGGTGCCATTATGGAAATCTGTCAAAATAAGCGTGGGAATTTTATCACGATGGAATACATGGATGAAACTCGTGTAAGTATCATCTATGAGATACCATTGTCCGAGATTGTTTACGATTTCTTTGACCAATTAAAATCGAATACAAAGGGATATGCTTCATTTGATTACGAATTGATTGGCTATAGACAGTCAAAACTTGTGAAAATGGATATCCTATTAAATAGTGAAAAAGTCGATGCACTAAGCTTTATCGTACACAATGATTTTGCTTATGAGCGTGGAAAGTTGATTGTGGAAAAACTCAAAGAGTTAATCCCACGCCAACAATTTGAAGTGCCTGTTCAAGCAGCGATTGGCCAAAAAATTGTGGCTAGATCAACGATAAAATCGATCGGTAAAAATGTTCTAGCTAAATGTTATGGTGGAGATATTTCCCGGAAACGGAAGCTTTTGGAAAAGCAAAAAGAAGGGAAAAAGCGCATGAAGTCGGTTGGATCCGTTGAAGTTCCACAAGAGGCATTTATGGCCGTTTTAAAAATGGACGAAAGCAACCCTAAGAAATAATCTTAGTTACTAAAAATTAACAGCATTATACTTAAAAAGAGGTTAGCTGTTCTTCATTTCATTGAAGCAGTTTTAACCTCTTTTTCAAATACCCACCTAAATGGGCAGAGATCGATTCATTAATCAATATTCTGTCATTATGGTTGCATTATCAGATTTTGTGGATTCGAGCAATCCTCACTGATAGAAGTTTTCTTTACAAGGAGAGTATAAAGTTATGATTAAAGCTGCTTATATTCATATTCCTTTTTGTGAGCATATTTGTCATTATTGCGATTTCAATAAAGTGTTTTTAAAAGGACAGCCTGTCGATGAATATTTAGATGCACTCGAAAAAGAAATGAAACTCACGTTATCCCTTTCGCCCTCAAATGAATTGAAATCTATTTTTGTGGGCGGTGGTACGCCAACGGCTTTGAATGTTCATCAGCTGGAAAAATTATGCAATATTATCCGAGATCAACTATCCTTTACTGAAAATGTTGAATTTACTTTTGAAGCAAATCCTGGTGACTTATCGTCTGAAAAGCTAAAGATCCTGTATGAATCTGGTGTAAACCGACTCAGTTTTGGTGTTCAAACCTTTAACAACGATCTTCTAAAAAGGATTGGCAGAACACATGAAGCAAAAGATGTGTTCCATTCTGTAGATGCAGCGAAAAAGATTGGATTTGATAACATTAGCCTTGACCTCATTTATAGTTTACCTGGTCAGACACTTGATGATTTTAAACAAACTTTAGATATTTCCTTTTCATTGGAAACGACCCATTTTTCGGGATATTCTCTCATTATTGAGCCAAAAACGGTATTTTATCAATTAATGAATAAAGGGAAACTGCAAGTTCCAGATGAAGACGAAGAAGCAGCCATGTATGAAATGCTTATTGAAAAAATGGAAAAACATGGTTACCCTCAATATGAAATCAGTAATTTCGCAAAAAAAGGGTACGAAAGCCGTCATAATCTAACCTATTGGAATAATGAACCATACTTTGGTTTTGGTGCAGGTGCTCATAGTTATCTTAACGGAGTGCGGCGCTCAAATTTTGGACCATTAAAAAAATATATGGGCCCCATCAAAAAGGGGGATTTTCCTTTAATGGAAGAGCATGTAGTAACGGAAAAAGAAATGTGGGAAGAAGAGATGTTTCTGGGATTACGGAAAACGAAAGGAGTCTCCGTTGCTCATTTTTCACAAAAATTCGGAGAAAGTCCACTGGTCCTATTTAAAGATGAAATCAGTCAACTTGAGGAAAAAGACTTAATAAAAGTATCAGATGGGTATATTTTTTTAACGTATCGTGGACGATTTTTAGGAAATGAAGTTTTTCAAGCATTTTTATAAAAGAATCTAATATAGGTGAAAAAAGGCGCAATTGTGTTGACATTATGCACTATTATTTGTTATTTTAATAATAGATTTAGCACTCATCGTCGAAGAGTGCTAATAGGGGTGATGATGAACATGCTAACGGATCGTCAATTACTTATTTTGCAAGTAATTGTAGATGATTTTATTCATTTTGCTCAGCCCGTAGGTTCTCGTAGCTTGGCAAAGAAGCCTGAAATATCATTCAGTTCTGCTACTATTCGGAATGAAATGGCGGATTTAGAGGAACTTGGATTTATTGAAAAGACACATACTTCCTCTGGCAGAATTCCATCTGAAAAAGGCTATCGATATTATGTGGATCATTTAATATCTCCACAAAAATTGGATCATCGGGATATTCATAAAATTAAGTCGATTTTTGCAGAACGGATTTTTGAGATGGAGAAGATTGTGCAAAGGTCTGCAAAGATTTTATCCGAGTTAACGAATTACACAGCGATCGTTCTTGGGCCTGAGGTCAGAGAAAATAGATTGCGTAAAATTCAAATTATCCCATTGAATGATCAAACCGCTATAGCCATTATTGTAACGGATACAGGACATGTAGAAAATAAAATGTTTCAATTGCCTGAATCCATTGATGCAAGCGAGATTGAGAAACTTGTCAATATATTAAATGAACGCTTGGCAGGGGTACATCTTGATCAATTGAATAATAAACTATTCAAAGAAATTGCGGTGCTACTTCGTCAACATATTCAACATTATGATCTCATGTTAAATTCTATTGCAGATTCGTTGAAGCCAACACATTTCGAAAAAATATTTTTTGGTGGTAAAACGAATATGTTGAGTCAACCAGAGTTTCATGATATTGGTAAAGTTCGTGATCTATTGAAATTAATTGAGCAGGAAGATGATTTTTATGATATTCTTCGTAAAAATCCGAGTGGCATCCATGTGAAAATTGGTCGTGAAAATAATAATGCAGCAATGGATGATTGTAGTATTGTCACTGCATCCTATACAATTGGCAATGAACAACTTGGTTCAATCGCTATCTTAGGACCGACCAGAATGGAATATTCCCGTGTAATTAGTCTTATGCAATTTTTGGCAAATGATTTATCAACAGTTTTAACAAAACTGTATCAAACGAAATAGACGTGGAAATATTGTTAAGGATGGAGGCTGTATTTCCATCCCTTTCAATGTGTTTTTGAAAACTCCTAATAATACCCTTGCCACGGCGCACTAATCTTAAGACAACTAAATACAGCATATGAGCAATCATTTTAAGGAGGTGACTAAGATGTCAGTAGAGAAAAATTCAATTCAAGAAGAAGCATCTGTCCTATCTGAAGAGATTCATGAAACAGAGGATATCAAAAAAGAAACTGAAGAACAGATTGAAATTGATGTAGAAACCAGTGGAAATCCTATCGAAGTTGAATTACAGGATGTCAAACAACAAAAGGTTGAATTAGAAGCAAAGCTTGAAGAAGCAGAGAACAGGATTCTTCGTATGCAAGCAGACTTTGAAAATTCCCGTCGCCGCGCAAGATTAGATCTTGAAGCGACTGAAAAATATAAATCACAAGGCTTAATCACTGAGCTCTTGCCAGCCATTGATAATTTTGAAAGAGCTCTTAAAATGGACGCGGACAATGACCAAGCAAAATCCTTATTACAAGGTATGGAAATGGTGTATCGTAGCCTAATAGATACTCTGACAAAGGAAGGCGCAGAGCAAATTGAGGCAGTTGGAAAAGAGTTTGATCCACATCTGCATCAGGCCATTATGCAAGTGGAAGATGAGAATTTCGGTTCGAACATTGTCGTAGAAGAATTTCAAAAAGGTTATATCTTGAAGGACAGAGTGATTCGTCCAGCGATGGTTAAAGTAAATCAGTAATTACATATTGTTAGGGAGGAATAGATTATGAGTAAAATCATTGGTATTGACTTAGGAACAACAAACTCCTGTGTTTCTGTTATGGAAGGCGGGGAAGCAAAAGTAATTCCAAATCCAGAAGGCAACCGGACAACACCTTCTGTGGTTTCATTTAAAAATGGAGAACGTCAAGTTGGGGAAGTTGCTAAAAGGCAAGCTGTTACAAACCCTAATACCATTATGTCGGTTAAACGTCATATGGGAACAAATTATAAAGTTGAAGTAGAAGGCAAAGAGTACAGTCCACAAGAAATTTCTGCCATCATTCTTCAAAACTTAAAGGCTACAGCAGAAGCGTATCTTGGAGAAACTGTATCAAAGGCAGTTATCACAGTACCTGCTTATTTCAATGATGCAGAGCGCCAAGCAACAAAAGACGCTGGTAAAATTGCTGGTCTAGAAGTAGAACGTATTATCAACGAACCAACAGCAGCAGCACTTTCCTATGGTCTTGATAAAACAGATGAAGATCAAACGATACTTGTTTATGACCTTGGGGGCGGTACATTTGACGTCTCAATCCTTGAACTTGGTGATGGGGTATTTGAAGTAAAATCTACAGCTGGTGACAATCGTCTTGGTGGTGACGATTGCGACCAAGTGATTATTGATTTCTTAGTCGACCAATTCCGTAAAGAAAATGGAATTGATCTTTCAAAAGATAAAATGGCTGTTCAACGTTTGAAAGATTCAGCTGAAAAAGCGAAAAAAGATTTATCAGGTGTAACAAGTACACAAATCTCATTACCGTTCATCACTGCTGGTGAAGCAGGACCATTACACTTAGAAGTAACATTATCTCGTGCAAAATTTGAAGAACTTTCTTCACATCTTGTTGAACGTACAATGGGTCCAGTGCGCCAAGCATTAAGTGATGCAGGTTTATCCACATCGGAAATTGACAAGGTTATTCTTGTTGGTGGATCTACTCGTATTCCTGCGGTTCAAGAAGCGATTAAAAAATCAACTGGAAAAGAACCTCATAAAGGTGTAAACCCGGATGAAGTAGTTGCAATGGGTGCAGCGATTCAAGGTGGCGTTATCACAGGTGATGTAAAGGATGTCGTTTTATTAGACGTTACTCCACTATCACTAGGTATTGAAACGATGGGTGGCGTGTTTACAAAGTTAATCGATCGAAATACTACGATCCCAACTTCTAAATCACAAGTATTCTCAACTGCTGCTGACAATCAAACGGCTGTTGACATTCATGTGTTACAAGGTGAACGTCCAATGGCTAATGACAATAAAACATTAGGTCGTTTCCAATTAAGTGATATTCCGCCAGCACCAAGAGGAATTCCACAAGTTGAAGTATCGTTCGATATTGATAAAAACGGTATTGTAAATGTTCGTGCAAAAGACCTTGGTACAAACAAAGAACAAACGATCACGATTAAATCTTCAACAGGTTTATCAGATGAAGAAATTGAAAAAATGGTAAAAGAAGCAGAGATTAATGCTGAGGCTGACCAAAAACGTAAAGAAGAAGTAGAACTTCGTAACGAAGCAGATCAGTTAGTATTCACTACCGAAAAAACGGTAAAAGATCTCGAAGGAAAAGTGGATGAAGCTGAAGTTCAAAAAGCGAATGAAGCAAAAGATGAACTTAAAGCGGCTATTGAGAAAAATGATCTTGATGAAATTCGTGCGAAAAAAGATGCACTACAAGAAATTGTTCAAAACCTATCTGTTAAGCTTTATGAAGAAGCTGCAAAACAAGCTCAAGCTGCTGGTGGTGCAGAAGGTGAAGGAAACAAAGACAAAGATGATAATGTAGTAGATGCTGAATTTGAGGAAGTAAAAGACGATAAATAAAAAAGGTTGGCGAATGTCGCTTACGTTATGTCACACGGCAAAGTGCCGTTGCTAGGCGGTAGAAAAGCTTTATTTTCAAAGTCAAAGTCAGGTCTAACTTGACTTTGACTTTTGTTTTGTTAATTTTAGAAATCATTGCAAGTTAGAATGCAATAATGTTAGAATGATCTTTATGTGAAATGAATCGGGGAGTGGTAATCATGGACAAAAGGGATTACTATGAAGTACTTGGTATTAGTAAAAGTGCTTCTAAGGATGAAATAAAAAAAGCGTATCGAAAGCTATCAAAAATATATCATCCAGATATTAATAAAGAGCCGGATGCGGATGAAAAATTTAAAGAAGTTAAAGAAGCGTATGAAGTATTAAGTGATGATCAGAAACGCTCCCATTATGACCAATTTGGTCATACCGATCCAAACCAAGGATTTGGTGGGGGAGGAGACTATGGTGGCTTTGGCGGCTTTGAAGATATTTTCAGTACCTTCTTTGGTGGTGGAGGTGGAGGAAGACGTCGTGATCCTAATGCACCAAGGCAAGGAGCAGATTTACAATATACGATGACCTTAGAATTCGAAGATGCTGTTTTTGGTAAAGAAACAGAAATCGAAATTCCTCGTGAAGAAACATGTGAGACATGTAATGGATCGGGTGCTAAAAAAGGAACAAAACCTGAAACATGTTCAAAATGTAAGGGAACTGGTCAACTGAATGTGGAGCAAAACACTCCATTTGGTAAAATCGTTAACCGACGTGTCTGCGAACAATGTAGTGGTACCGGTAAAGAAATTAAACATAAATGTTCTACTTGTGGTGGAGCTGGAAAAGTAAGAAAACGGCATAAAATCTCTGTGAAAATTCCAGCTGGTATTGATGATGGTCAACAATTGCGTGTAACAGGACAAGGTGAACCAGGCGTGAACGGAGGCCCTTCAGGTGACTTATATGTAGTGTTTCATATTCGCTCACATGAGTTCTTTGAACGTGATGGGGATGATGTTTATTGTGAAATGCCTATCACATTCGTACAAGCGGCACTTGGAGATGATATTGAAGTCCCAACATTACATGGTAAAGTAAAACTGAAAGTGCCTGCAGGGACGCAAACAGGAACTAAATTCCGTTTAAGAGGAAAAGGGATTCCAAATGTCAGAGGACGTGGAACTGGGGACCAACATATTATTGTAAAAGTTGTTACGCCAACAAAGCTGACAGAAAAGCAAAAACAACTACTGCAAGAATTTGCTGAAATTAGTGGGTCAGTTCCTAATAATGAACAAGAAGAAGGATTTTTCGATAAAGTAAAAAGAGCCTTCAAGGGTGAATAATAGAAACGGAGTTGGTAGTATTGAAGTGGTCAGAAATTAGTATTCATACGACAAACGAAGCGATTGAGCCTATCTCAAATATTTTACATGAAGCAGGCGCAAGTGGAGTCGTAATTGAAGATCCATTTGAACTAGTAAAGATCCGGGAAGATCAATTCGGCGAAATCTACCAACTCAATCCAAAAGATTACCCTGAAGAAGGCGTCATGGTTAAAGCTTATTTACCGATTAATAGCTTTTTAGGAGAGACGATTGAAGAAATCAAAAGTACGATCAATAATCTGATCGTTTACAATATTGATATCGGTAGAAATGATGTATCTGTGTCAGAAGTCCACGAAGAAGAATGGGCAACCGCTTGGAAAAAGTATTATCATCCAGTAAAAATCTCCAAACGTTTTACCGTCGTTCCCACTTGGGAGGAATATGCACCTGTCAATAGTGATGAGCTTATTATCGAATTAGATCCTGGAATGGCTTTTGGCACTGGGACACATCCTACTACGGTAATGAGTATTCAAGCATTGGAACGTACTGTGAAAAAAGGAGATTCTGTTATTGATGTAGGAACAGGATCAGGAGTATTGAGTATTGCTGCAGCCATGCTTGGCGCTGAAAAGGTGAAGGCTTTAGATTTAGATGAAGTGGCTGTACAATCGGCTAAGTTAAATCTAGAGTTAAATAAGGTGCATACATTTGTAAATGTTTCTCAAAACAATCTGCTTGAGGGAATTAGTGACGAAGTGGATGTAGTTGTGGCTAATATTCTTGCAGAAGTGATTTTGCGTTTTACCGATGACGTAGCTAAAACTGTGAAACCAGGTGGCTATTTTATTGCTGCAGGCATTATTCAACAGAAAAAAGATCAAGTAAAAGAATCCATTGAAACAGCAGGTTTTGACATAGAGGAAACACTACGCATGGAAGATTGGGTAGCTTTCATAGCAAAAAGAAAATAACTTTAAGAAAAAGGGCTTTGTGTTGTTTTTGACACAACCCTTTTTAATAATTTAAGGAACAAGAGAGGTGTGCAACAGACGAATGCAACGCTACTTTGCTAAATTTTCACCAGAAGAGAATCGCTTTTTTATTACAGGTGAAGATTGCCGACATATTGAACGAGTGATGCGGATGAAGGAAAAGGACGAAATTATTTGTGTTAGTGAAGATCAAAGAACTGCTTTATGCTCTATAGTACAAATTTCCACTGACGAAGTGATTGCTGACGTTATACAATGGAAAGAAGGAAATGTCGAGCTCCCGATCGATGTAACCATTGTGAGCGGATTGCCTAAAGGGGATAAGCTTGAATGGATCATCCAAAAAGGTACTGAGCTTGGAGCTGCAAGGTTTATCCCTTTTACTGCAGTTCGTTCTGTTGTCAAGTGGGATGAGAAAAAGGCAGATAAAAAGTTGAGCCGTTGGTGTAAGATTGCAAAAGAGGCGGCAGAGCAGTCTCATCGCAACCGGGTTCCTGAAGTATGTCATCCGGTTGATGTTCAATCACTTATTCGTTTAAGTGAAGAGTGTGATGTAAAATTAATTGCCTACGAAGAACAAGCTAGACAAGGGGAAGAAAAAGTTCTTGCTTCTAGCTTAAAACAGCTTGAAAAAGGTGGATCATTGCTTGTCGTGTTTGGACCTGATGGTGGTTTAACGGAACAAGAAGTTGGAAAGCTTATAGAAAATGGATTTGTTGCATGTGGATTTGGTCCGAGAATTTTACGAACTGAAACCGCGCCACTATACTTATTATCCGCAGTGTCCTATCAATTAGAATTATTGAGGTGAAAATATTATGCAAACAGTTGCATTTCATACATTAGGTTGTAAAGTAAATCATTATGAAACAGAAGCCATTTGGCAAATATTTAAACAAGAAGGGTATGAACGGGTCGATTTTGAAGGAAGATCAGATGTTTATATCATAAATACTTGTACTGTAACCAATACAGGTGATAAAAAAAGTCGTCAAGTTATACGTCGTGCCATTCGAAAAAATCCAGATGCAGTGGTTTGTGTAACAGGCTGTTATGCTCAAACCTCACCAGCTGAAATTATGGCAATACCTGGTGTTGATATTGTGATCGGGACCCAAAATCGAATAAAAATGCTTTCCTATATTGAACAATATAAAAAAGAACGCCAACCGATCAATGCTGTTGGAAATATTATGAAAAGTCGCGTATACGAAGAATTAGATGTTCCTTCTTTTACAGATCGGACTAGAGCCTCTTTGAAAATTCAGGAAGGTTGTAATAATTTCTGTACTTTTTGTATTATCCCATGGGCTAGAGGGCTTATGCGCTCCAGAGATCCTAAAGAAGTCATTCATCAAGCACAGCAACTCGTAGATGCGGGTTATAAAGAGATTGTGTTAACAGGGATTCATACTGGTGGATATGGTGAAGACATGAAGGATTATAATCTTGCCATGCTTCTTAGAGATTTAGAGGCGCAAGTTAAAGGGTTACAGAGACTCCGTATTTCTTCCATCGAGGCAAGTCAAATTACGGATGAAGTGATTGAAGCAATCAAACAATCAAAGGTGATTGTGAGACATCTTCATATTCCGATTCAATCTGGATCAAACACCGTTCTCAAAAGAATGAGAAGAAAATATACAATGGAGTTCTTTGCTGATAGACTATTCAAGCTCAAAGAAGTACTTCCAGGCTTAGCCATTACTTCTGATGTGATTGTTGGTTTTCCAGGTGAAACAGAAGAAGAATTTATGGAAACCCATCAATTTGTAAAAGCTCATCAATTCTCAGAACTTCATGTATTCCCGTATTCGAAACGAACGGGTACCCCTGCAGCTAGAATGGAAGACCAGGTTGATGAAGAAGTGAAAAATGAGCGTGTCCACCGTTTAATTACTCTTTCAGATCAATTAGCGAAGGAATATGCATCTCAATTTGAAGGTGAAGTTGTTGAGGTGATTCCTGAAGCAGGATTTATTGGAGATAAGGAAAAAGGCTTACTTGAAGGTTTTACAGACAACTATTTAAAAGTTGTTTTCCCAGGTACAGAGGATACGATTGGGAAAATTATCCAAGTAAAAATAGAAAAAGCTGGTTATCCACATTGCGAAGGGAAATTTGTACGAAACCTTGAGGAATCTCTGCCTGAAGGGGAGGCAGTTTAATAATAAATATCGCGAGATTGATTAGACATTGTTAAAAGTAGATGCAACACGAGTTGGTGTATAAATCATGAAGGAATTAGTAATGAAATAGACTTTAGATCCGTGAGTTGGTTTTTTAGTTAAGATGTACTAAAAGACAAAAAATGGTGTATAATTTATATTGATTATTAAAAACAAGCATGGGTAGGACGAAATACTGTTGACCTTGTTTGTCTGTTATATTATAATTGCAAAGTACATGAATTCCATGTGTTGATGGAAGTGTGTTGTGCTCGGAGGGAGGGAAAGAGAATGTCTAAAACTGTCGTTCGTAAAAACGAATCGCTTGAAGATGCTCTTCGACGCTTCAAACGTACTGTTTCTAAATCAGGTACTATTCAAGAAGCTAGAAAGCGCGAATTCTATGAAAAACCTAGTGTAAAGCGTAAGAAGAAGTCTGAAGCTGCAAGAAAACGTAAGTTCTAAGAGAGGGTGTTTTTTGTGAGTCTTCTCGAACGTTTGAATTCTGATATAAAGCAAGCAATGAAAAACAAAGAAAAAGATAAGCTTAGTGTCATTCGAATGGTCAAATCTTCGATTCAAAACGAAGCCATTAAGACTGGCAATGAGCTATCCGAAGACGAAGAATTAACAGTCCTTTCACGTGAAGTTAAACAGCGCAAGGACTCCCTCCACGAATTTGATAAAGCAGGTCGACAAGATCTTGTTGAAAAAATTCGTACTGAATTACAGTACGTAGAGTTATATATGCCTAAACAGCTTTCTGAAGAAGAAGTGAGTGAAATTGTTAAACAAGCTATTTCAGAAACAGGAGCTTCATCGAAAGCGGAGATGGGTAAAGTGATGGCTGTGATTATGCCTAAAGTAAAAGGCAAAGCAGAGGGATCACTTGTAAATAAACTTGTACAACAACACCTGTCATAAAAAATTCAATTAGATGTATAAAAGACTGCAGGAGACTGCGGTCTTTTTTATTTAATTGAAAATAAATGAAACCGATTTGCTTAATGAATCGTAATCATACTAAGGGTTTTTTTGAAAGGGGATCGCCTTTATGATTGCTGAATTTATAACCAATCCGATTGTTATTCCTATATTAATAACAATCGGATGCTTAGGACTCGTTGTTGAATTATTTACTCCTCGTTTTGGGTTACCAGGAATTATTGGATTGGCAGCATTCCTTTTATTTTTCTATGGACATTTAGTTACAGGGTTAGCTGAAATTCATTCGCTTATTCTATTTGCTGTAGGAATTGTATTTATTTTATTAGAGTTAGTATTACCCGGAGGAATTATTGGTATTATAGGGTTTGGTGCGTTCCTAGCAAGTTTTTTTCTTGCAGCCGAGAATTTTGTTCATATAGGAATCTCCTTACTTATCGCATTTACGATTTCGATTTTGGCATGTATGATTATGATAAAGGTGTTTGATAAAAAGATGAAATTTTTCAATAAACTAGTTTTAACAGATTCGACAAGCACCGAGAGAGGATATGTTTCAAACCGAAATCGCACAGAACTTATTGGTGTGAATGGGTATGCTCTAACAGATCTCAGGCCGTCAGGAACAGTTATCATTGAGGATGAACGAGTGGACGTTGTTTCAGAGGGCGGATTTATTACAAAAGGTGCTTTAGTCAAAATTATCAAAGTAGAAGGCTCAAGAATTGTTGTAAGAGAAACAGATGATTTAGAGAAAAATTAAAGAAAATAAAATTAGAGGGGGATTATCATGGAAATTACTGCGGGCTCTGCATTATTATTAATTGCGGTCGTATTGGGAATTATTATCTTGGCTGTATTATTTACATTTGTTCCTGTTATGCTCTGGATTTCAGCACTTGCTGCTGGAGTGAGAGTAAGTATTTTCACATTAATTGGGATGAGATTAAGAAGAGTTGTTCCAAATAGAGTCATTAATCCGTTAATAAAGGCACATAAAGCAGGAATAGCGGTTACAACCAATCAACTTGAAAGTCATTATTTAGCAGGTGGGAATGTGGACCGTGTTGTCAATGCTCTAATAGCTGCACATAGAGCGAATATTGAACTAACCTTTGAACGTGCAGCGGCCATTGATTTAGCTGGACGTGATGTATTAGAAGCTGTGCAAATGAGTGTAAATCCAAAGGTTATCGAAACGCCATTTATTGCAGGGGTTGCGATGAATGGAATTGAAGTAAAAGCAAAAGCCAGAATTACGGTGAGAGCAAACATTGATCGATTAGTCGGTGGTGCTGGTGAAGAGACGATTGTGGCTCGTGTTGGGGAAGGGGTTATTTCTACGATCGGTTCATCGGTCGATCATAGTAAGGTATTAGAAAATCCTGATTTAATTTCACAAACAGTTCTTTCAAAAGGTTTAGATTCAGGTACCGCTTTTGAAATCTTATCGATCGATATCGCGGATGTAGATATCGGTAAAAATATTGGGGCACATTTACAAATGGAGCAAGCTGAAGCAGATAAAAGGATTGCTCAAGCGAAAGCAGAAGAGCGCCGTGCAATGGCGGTGGCAAAAGAGCAGGAAATGAAAGCACGTGTAGAAGAGATGAGAGCAAAAGTAGTAGAATCTGAAGCAACAGTTCCATTGGCTATGGCGGAGGCTCTACGTGGAGGGAATTTGGGTGTAATGGATTATATGAATTTACAAAATATTACTGCTGATACAGATATGAGAGATTCGATTGGTAGAATGACAGGTCCTAAAGAGAACAAGCCTAAAAAGGATTAAGCCTAATGTGACCTCTAGAAAGGAGGTATTCTGATGGATTTTACAATCTTTTTTGATAATCCTATCATTTTCATTATTTTAGTTGCTGTGATTTCCGCCTTATTTAGAAAGAAAAAAGAAAGTTCAAGGGATCCAGAAGGGCCAAGGAGGACCAACCAACCTTTGGATAAAAGACCTTCACAGACACAAACTACCTTAGATGAAGTAAGAGAAGTTTTTAAGGAATTGTCACGTTCCTTTTCTAATCCAACAGCATCTTCAAATCAGAAAAGGGAAGACCCATACTATGAAGAAAAGAAGGTTGAGGAGTTAAATGAACCTACCTTTGTTGAGCAGGAGATTGAACCCTTAATAACAGATTCTCCTTTACGATCGATGATTCAGGAAACACCAAAAGAAAAAGCTATTGAGGTGGACAGATCGAAAATAGTGGATGCTATTATTTGGACAGAAATATTAGGGCCACCCCGTTCGAAAAAACCATATATGAAAAAATAGTGCTAGAACCTCCCTTCATTTCATAATATGAAATGAAAGGGGGGTTCTTTTTTATGGCAAAAAAATGGGGCCACTACCTCCGCAAATGGGTAACAAAAAATATGGAACTTCCTCAAGATGTCATGATGGATTTACCCCGAATTACGATGATTGGACATATACATATCTATATCGAAAATCATCGTGGATTAATTACCTTTTCAGATAAAGAACTAAGACTGCTTCTAAAACAAGGGCAGCTATTAATAAAAGGAAAAGCTTTCGTCATCAAAGCAATTATGCCAGAGGAAATACTCCTTGAGGGAAAAATAGACCAAGTTATTTATCTACAAGAATAAAGGCGGAGACGGCTTGCTCAGCTCCTATTCTAGGTCCGTCGGTACTCGGCAGTTAAAGCTAAGGAGGCACTTCTAAGTAGCCTCCAAATGATAAAGGTGAGCAGAAGGAGGAACGGAATGAAGAACCACTGGATCCTTTTTTTATCCGGGATCTTGACCGTAAAGATTACCGGGAAAGGTCTCGAACGATTTATCAACACATTTACACGAAACGGTCTAACGATATGGGATGTCAAAAGACAAGGAGCTCAATCGCTTACGTTTAAAATGAAATTAACCGATGTAAAGAAGATTAGAATGATTGTCAAAGGAAGCGGATGTAAAGTTCATTTTTTAAAACGTGAAGGTGCTCCATTTTTACTGAAAAAATTGTTTCAAAATAGCGGTCTACTGGTTGGTGCCATTCTTTTTATATTCGTTATTCTCTTGCTGTCCAATATGTTTTGGGGTATTAATGTGAAGGGTGCAGATCCTGCAACCGAGTACAAAATTTATAAAGAATTGGATAAGATGGGCATAAAGGTGGGGAAACTTCAATTATTCGTCGATAACGTTGAATCGATTCAACAGCAGTTATCCGATAATATCGAGGAAATTACTTGGGTTGGTGTAGAGTTAAAAGGGACAACCTACCATCTTCAAGTAGTCGAAAAAAATGAGCCCAAACAGCCTGAATATTTTAGCCCTCAAAATATTGTCGCTAAAAAAAAGGCAGTCATTGTGGACATGTTCGTTGAAGAGGGGAAGGCGGTTGTCAATATTAATGATATCGTACAAGAAGGGCAGCTTCTTGTCTCAGGATTAATTGGTAAAGAAGGAGAAAGTCTACAAGTTCCAGCAAAAGGGGAGATTTGGGGTGCAACATGGTATAAATCAGTTGTAGAATTACCGTTAAAAAGTACATTTCAAGTCTATAATGGAAATGAGAAGTCTAAGTATTATCTAAAAATAGCTAATTACAAAATTCCTATCTGGGGTTTTGGAAAAATAGAATACAAAGAATATGAAACAGAATCTAATGAGAATCGTATTAATTTTATTAAATGGGAACTCCCGGTATCTTTCATCAGTGAGGCTCATCGTGAAAGAGAGGAAGAGACTAGAATTTATTCAAAAGAGGAAGCTTTTCAAGTAGCAAAAGAAAGGGCAAAAGCAGATATTAAAAGTCGTTTACCAGAAGATGCCATCATCAAGGGAGAAAATGTTTTGCGCCAGTCAATAGACAGTGGTAAAGTAACTATATCAATACATTTCCAAATTATCGAAAATATTGGCGAAGGACAGCCAATTATTCAAGGAGAATCGGAATGACAGAAGATTTAAAAACCATAAATGTTCAGCTGAAAAATTCCAATGAGGCTATTGCTTTAATTGGAAATGCTGATGCAAATCTAAAAGTGATCGAACAAGAACTAGGTGTTTCCATTATCACTAGAGGCGAGACTGTTTATGTATCAGGAGATCTTGAACATGTAGAGATTGTTGGCAGCATATTAGAAGCTTTGCTATACGTTATTCGAAAAGGAATTAACATTAGTCAAAGAGATGTGACGTATGCCATTCAAATGGCTAAAAAAGGAACTCTTGAGTATTTTAAAGATTTATTTGAAGAAGAAATTGGGAAAAATTCAAAAGGAAAATCAATACGTGTTAAAACGATCGGTCAGCGTCACTATATTTCAAGTATGAAGAAAAATGATCTCGTATTTGGTATTGGCCCTGCTGGTACAGGAAAAACGTATTTGGCAGTCGTTATGGCAGTAAATGCTTTGAAAAATGGCCAAGTTAAGAGGATTATCTTAACTCGTCCGGCTGTGGAAGCAGGAGAAAGCTTAGGGTTTTTACCAGGTGATTTAAAGGAAAAAGTGGATCCTTATTTGAGACCGCTATATGACGCATTACATGATATTCTTGGGACAGAGCACACGCAGCGGTTGATGGAGCGTGGGATTAGTGAGATTGCTCCTTTAGCCTATATGAGAGGAAGAACACTTGATGATGCCTATGTCATACTAGACGAAGCGCAGAATACAACAATGGCTCAAATGAAGATGTTTTTAACCCGTTTAGGTTTTAATTCAAAAATGGTCATTACTGGGGATAAAACACAAATCGATCTTCCAAAAGGAGTCACATCAGGCTTAAAGATTGCAGAAGAAATTTTACAAGAGACTTCTGGAATCAAATTTGCTTATCTTGACCAAAGCGACGTTGTACGACATCCTCTAGTGGCAAAAATCATACAAGCATATGAAAGTAAAGAATAATAATTGCCGTTCGGGGATGATCCGAACGGCCGTTTTTTTATCCTTCACTTGAGGCAAGAGCTTATCAATGAAAAAGGAAGGAAATACTCGATGAAATGCCAGTGATTCCTTTTAGAAAAAGATGTAAAGGGATTTAATAACTGTTATAATTTTACATATTTGGTCAAAACGATTCAATAAACTTTAAGGGTTTCTCAAAGATTGACAGGGAGCATAAATGAAATTCATTTAATAAAGGAGGCATAATGATATAATGCAGAAACTTTTATTAAAAATAAAAAGTCTTTTAAAATTGACTTTTTTTCGAATTGTTTTGTTTCTGTTTATTGGTGTTGTTCTATTCTTGTCCTTATATAGCAATGTGAAGCCAGAAAAACTAAACATTGATTTATTTTCAATAGCTGAGCAAACGATAAGATCACCGATAACCATTGAGGATAAAGAAAGTACCGAAGCAAAGAAGAAGGATGCAGAAGATCAAGTACAAGATATTTATGTGTTAAATAAAAAGATTTCGCAAAACCGTATTGATTTAGTCACCTCTATTTTTGATTCTGCTATTGAGGTAAATGAAGAAATAGAAAACGATCGGAAAGCGGAGCAAAAGGAAAGTACATTACCCACCACGGATGAGGGTGAGAGAATAGTACCAGAAGACGAAAAGATTAAAAGAATTAAAGTGAAATTAACCAATGATGTAACAAAAGAACTCCCGGATTCTGTTTTATTGGAGCTTCTAATGTCAACAAAAGATGAATTAACCAATGCTCGCGATCTTTCCATCACGGCTATAAATAATGTTATGAGCAGTAGGATTTCAGCTAATGATGTTGAAAATGCAAAGAAAAGAGTGGAAGAGGAATTAAAATATACAAGCTTAGATAACTCATTAAAAAATGCTACCACTCAGCTTGGAAGGTATGCGGTCATTCAAAATGAATTTTATGATCCAGAAGCTACGGAGGAAATGCGAAAGCAAACAGTAGAAAACATTGAGTCTGTTAAAATTCTGCAAGGACAAGTAATTGTTGAAGAAGGACAGCTTATTAGTCGTGATATTCACCGTCAATTAGGGCTTGTAGGGGTACTTGATAATGAAAGATTTATTCAGCCTTTTGTGGGACTTGCCTTTCTTATATTTTTATTATTAGCATC
>Ga0136846_1228936_pt1 | contig 21241 bp, 15 predicted proteins | sample HopSoiMetagenom2_FD_96841 | JGI IMG/M metagenome (GOLD analysis project Ga0136846, IMG submission 96841) | Grasslands soil microbial communities from Hopland, California, USA - 2 Assembly 2016 (version 4) | ecosystem: Environmental > Terrestrial > Soil > Grasslands | place: USA: Hopland... | reverse complement strand
GGCGGCGGGCGCAGCAACACCCGTGAGTTGCTTGAGACCCTGCTGCTGTGGAACCCCAACATCGTGCTGGACGTCAACGGCCAGGCGGTGGTGACCGTGCCGCTCAACGACGCGCTGACGACCTTCAAGATCGTCGCGGTGGCCGACAGCGGCACCAACCTCTTCGGCACCGGCCAAACCTCTATCCGCGCCACGCAGGACCTGCAGATCATCAGCGGCCTGCCGCCGCTGGTGCGCGAGGAAGACCAGTTCCGCGCGCAACTCACGCTGCGCAACACGACCAAGGCCGCGATGAAGGTGGAAGTAAGCCCACGCGCCACGCTGCTGGATTTGAAGCCGCAAACGGTGGACATCCCCGCCGGTGAAGCACGTGAAGTGGCCTGGATGGTGACCGCACCCGCGCAGCTCGCATTCACACGCGCTGAAGCCATCCTGTGGGAGATCGAAGCCAAAGACACGATCAGCGGCGCACGCGACGGCCTGAAAGCCCGCCAGCGCATCATCCCGGCCGTGCCACTCACGGTGCAGCAAGCCACGCTGGTGCAGGTTGACGGCAGCTTCACGCTAGACGTGAACCCGCCGGCTGACGCCCTGCCCGGCCGCGGCGGACTGAAGATGTCGCTGCAGCCAAAATTGGCCGAAGGCATGGACGGCGTGCGCGATTATTTCGCGATGTACCCCTTCATCTGCTTGGAACAAAAAACCAGCAAGTCAGTCGGCCTGCGCGACGGCAAGCTCTGGCAGAACGTGTTGGCGCAGTTGCCCAGCTACCTCGACAGCGACGGCCTGGCCAACTACTTCCCGCCGCGCGACGGCGAAGCCAGCCGCGGCAGCGATGCGCTGACGGCGTATTTGCTGGCGGCTACGCATGAGGCCTCGGGCATCAACCCGGCATTTGCCCTGCCCGACGATGCACGCGCGCCGATGGAGCGCGGCTTGATCGCGTTTGTTGAAGGCCGCATCCAGCGCGAGTTCTGGAGCCCGCGCAAAGACCTGGATGTACGCAAGCTGGCCGCGCTGGAAGCGCTCTCGCGCTACGGCAAAGCGCAAGGCCGCATGCTGGGCAGCATCACGATTGCCCCCAACCAGTGGCCCACGCATGCGGTGATCGACTGGCTCAATATCCTGAAACGCGTGGCCGATGTGCCGCAGCGCGAGCAGCGCATCGCCGAAGCCAACCAAGTGCTGCGTTCGCGCCTGTCTTTCCAGGGTACCAAGCTGGTCTTCAGCACCGAGAAGGACGATTACTGGTGGTGGCTGATGACCAACGGAGACGTCAACACCGCGCGCCTGATGCTGGCCGTGATGGACGACCCGGCGTGGAAGGACGACATGGGCCGCCTGGCCAATGGCTTTATCGCGCGCCAGCAAAAGGGCGCATGGCACACCACCACGGCCAACCTCTGGGGCGGGCTGGCACTGGACAAGTTCTCCGCCAAGTTCGAGGCTACCCCGGTGGCCGGCGTGACCAAGGCGACGCTGGCAGCGGCCGCCGCCAGTGTGGCGAGCGTGGACTGGGCCAAGGTTGACCGCGTCAAAACGACCGACGCGGCCGGCGCCCCCAACCAGACCACCTTCTTCGGCGCGCCCGCATCGCCCGGCAACCTGCGCAACAACAGCATGTTCCTGCCTTGGGGCAGCGCGGCCAAAGACACGCTGACGGTGACGCATCAAGGCCCGGGCAAGCCGTGGCTCACGCTGCAGTCCATCGCCGCCATCCAGCTGAAAGCGCCGTTCAATGCCGGCTACCAGATCAAGAAAACCATCACCCCCGTGGAGCAAGCCGTCAAAGGCATCTACACCCGTGGCGATGTGATCCGGATCTCGCTGGAAGTCAACGCCAGCGCCGACATGACCTGGGTCGTCATCAGCGACCCCGTGCCCGGCGGCGCAACCATCCTGGGCGGCGGCCTGGGCCGCGACTCCGAAATCGCCACCAGCGGCGAGAAGAAAACCGGTGCGGGCTGGCCCGCATTTGAAGAACGCAGCTTTGAAGCCTTCCGCAGCTATTACGAGTACCTGCCCAAGGGCGTGGTGAAAATGGAATACACCGTGCGCCTGAACAACGTCGGCGACTTCGCGTTGCCGCCTAGCCGGGTTGAGGCGATGTACGCGCCGGAGATGTTTGGCGAATCGCCGAATGCGCGGGTGAAGGTGGAGGCGGCGAAGTGAAGCTTGCTGTTTATGCCTCCTTAGCCGTCTTGCTGTTGGGTGCCAATCTGGCGCTGGCGCAAGTCGGTACGCCGGCAGAGGGTGAGTATGTGATCAGTGACGGCGCATGGGGAACGCTTCGGGTTCAGCCGCGTGGAAAGTTCAGCATAGGCACCACCGGCGCCAATGCGCACGTATGCGACCTGGACGGCGTGATCGTCGAGGGCAAGTCGAAGATCGGGAAATCCGCCTGCCAGGTGAGCTTCAAGACCGAGGGCCAGGATGTCAAGGTCTCGACCAACGGAGCCGACGCATGCCGTGACTTCTGCGGGATGCGGGCCTGGTTTGAGGGAACATACCGCAAGCCTGAGCCGCTTTGCTTGCGCAAAAGCATGAATGAGTCGAAGAGGAATTTCAAGAAAAGTTATGTGGCGAAAGACTACGCTGCCGCGTTGGCTGTGATCCAGCCCGTTGCAACGCAGTGCAAGCCATTTCTTCATTGGATTGAATCGGCCTGGGTTTTAAACGACCTTGCCCTCACCCAATTCAAGCTGGGTGACCGCGCGGCCTGCATCAAGACCTTGCAAGGCCTCGCGCCGGATGCAGCCAAGTCTGACGATGAAATCAAGGAAGGTTATCCGCCGAGCGATTCAGAGGCGTACCTGCCGGCAGTACAAGCAACCCGAACCAACTTGAAGCTCTGCACAAAGCCATGAATTACCCCCAACGCGTTTACGCAGGCTTGGCACTTGCCTTTCTACTGGCCAGTGGCATCCAGTCACCCGCATGGGCCGAAACCACGGCAGAGTCTCAGGAATTGGCTTTTCAATTGGTTCAGCGCGCAGAGTTGAAAAAGCTGGCCATGCTTTCCTTGCGCGCCCACGTCTGGGACCGGGTGGAAGCGGAGCCCGTGGATCCCGGGCCCAGCACCATCAAGGATCAATACTTTTCCCAATACGAATGCCTCCGCCACAAAGACGGCTCTCCCTTCGAAGCCCCTCTGGCGAAGCTGCTTGCGGAAAGCTTGACGCCGGAAGACATGCGTGGGCTGCTTGAGTTTTATGCCGGCCCGGCGGGAGATGAGGCCATCAAGCTGGTTTTCTGGAAGCAGCTGGAAAGCAAGGGACTTCCAAGGACGGGCGAGTACTCGGCCTTCTTTTCTCCCCCGCGCATTTCAGCTATGCAACAGGCGGCCATTACCCAGTTCATCGGCTCGGAGCGTTTCATCAGGATGATGAAGCCCTTGACGCAACCCGGTCAGGACTATTCCGGCGCGATGGGCGAGTTGGTTCGCCAGTGCAATGAGGTTTTTGTGCCCACGCCCCTGAACACATATTCCAGACCCTCTTATCCGGCTGTCGGAACAGGGGGGACTCTGGATCCCGCGTTGATCAATCAGGTTGTTGTTCCCGCGGCTATGAAAACATCCACCAGCCCCGCTTATCCGCCAATCGCCAAAAGAGCGGGCATCCAGGGCGCCATGATGGTAGGGGTTTACGTCGATGCATCCGGTGAGCCAAAGCAAGCGTGGGTATTCAGGCAGTGGTTCAACGCTCGCGTGATGCCGGGGCCGCCAGGCAAGACAAGCACGGCCGAGGTGTTCAATGAGATTGGCCTGGCCTACGCCATGAACAGCACCTATGCACCGGCGACACGGAACGGCGTTGCCGTGGGGTCCATGCTCAGTATTCCGCTGCGATTCCGTCTCGAAAAATAAGCCATGCTCCGAACAAGCCCATCCTCCATGCGCCGCACTGCCGCTGTTTTTTTTGCGGCAGTTTGCATGCACCCTGCCTGGGCCGTGGCCACCTTCGACGAAGTCAAACGCGAATTCCGCCCCTCCGACACTCTCATCCTCGACCGCAGCGGTGAAGTCATCCAGCGCCTGCGCACCGATGCTGCCGTGCGCCGCGGCCAGTGGGTGGCGCTGCCGGATGTGTCGCCTGCCCTGCGCACGGCGCTGATTCTGAGTGAGGACAAGCGTTTTTACGAACACAGCGGCGTGGACTGGCGGGCCGTCTCGGCTGCGGCCTGGGGCAATTTGTGGAATACGAAAACGCGTGGCGCCTCTACCCTGAGCATGCAGCTGGCCGGCCTGCTCGACGACGACTGGCGTGCCGGCGCGGGTGGCCGCAATATCGTGCAGAAGGTGGGGCAAACCGTGTCGGCCCAGGTGCTGGAGGCGCGCTGGCGCAAGGACCAGATCCTGGAGGCCTATCTCAACCTTGTGCCGTTTCGCGGTGAGATGGTGGGGATTGACGCGCTGAGCCGCACGCTGTTTGGCAAGGCCGCGCATGGGCTGGACGAGCGCGAAGCCGCGATTGCGGCTGCGCTGGTGCGTGCACCGAACGCGAAGGCCGCGCAGGTGTCGCAGCGGGCCTGCGGTGTGCTCAAGACCATGCAGGCGCCGGCCAAGGCGGATTGCGAAGGGCTGGATTTGTTTGCCACGGCTGCCTTGCAGCGCCGGGCATTTGATTCGAGTGAAGGGGTGGCGCCGCATCTGGCGCGCAGGCTGCTGGCGCTTCGCGCACCCTCACCCCAATCCTCTCCCAAAGGGCGAGGGAGCAATACCAGTACCAACACCAACAACAATGACTCCGCCTTGCTCCCTCTCCCCCCGGGAGAGGGCAGGGGTGAGGGCTCCCCGGCTTCCTCTTCAAACCTAAATCCCCAATCCATCCGCTCCACCGCCCGCGCGCCCCTGCAACGCTTCGCCGTGCAAACCCTGCAGCAACAACTTCGCGAACTACGCGGCCGCCATGTCGAAGACGGCGCCATCGTGGTGCTGGACAACGCCACCGGCGAGGTGCTGGCCTGGGTGGGCTCGTCGGGTGAGCTCAGCGGTGCGGCCGAGGTCGACGGCGTGATGGCGCTGCGCCAGCCGGGCTCTACGCTCAAACCGTTTTTGTATGCAGAGGCGATTGCCGAAAAGCGCATCACCGCCGCCTCTTTGCTGGAAGACTCTTCGTCGCAAATCCAGACGGCCGGCGGCCTCTATATCCCGCAAAACTACGACAGGCAGTTCAAAGGCCTGGTGTCGGCGCGCACCGCGCTGGGCGCGTCACTCAATGTGCCGGCGGTGCGCACGCTGGTGATGGTGACGCCCGACGCCTTTCACAAACAGCTCAAGGCCGTCGGCCTGCCGCTGAAGGAGTCGGGTGACTACTACGGCTACAGCCTGGCGCTGGGCAGCAGCGAGGTGTCTTTGCTGTCGCTGACCAACGCCTATCGCACGCTGGCCAACGGCGGGCGCTACAGCGCGCCTTCGCTGGCGAAGAACCCCAAGCCGGTCTTCAAACCCGCGCTGGACGCACGCGCCGCCTTTATCGCCACCGACATCATGGCCGACCCGATGGCGCGCGCCCGCACCTTCGGCACCGACAGCATCCTGGCGACCCGCTTCTGGACGGCCGTGAAAACCGGCACCAGCAAAGACATGCGCGACAACTGGGCCATGGGCTTTTCGCAGCGCTACACCGTCGGCGTGTGGGTAGGCAATGCCAGCGGCGCGCCCATGTGGGACGTGAGCGGCACCAGCGGCGCGGCGCCCATCTGGGCCGCCTTGATGAACTACCTGCACAAAACCGAGCGCAGCCGCGCGCCCACGCCGCCCGCCGGCATGGTGCAAAGCCGCACGCAGTTCGGCAACCAGGGCGGCCAGCCGCTCGAGGCGGCACGCAGTGAGTGGTTCATACAGGGCACCGAGCAAACCGTGTTTGCTATGAATTCAGGAGCTGAAAGCCAAGGCGCCGCCTGGGCTAGAGGCCAAAAAACCTTAAGAAAACCAATTGCCCAGCCTGATGACCCGCCCCGCATCACCGCCCCCGCCTCAGGCACCATCATTGCGCTGGACCCGGACATTCCGCCCAAACACCAGCGCGTGAGCTTCAGCGCCGAAGGCCGCGGCACTCGCTGGCTGATGGACGGCAAGGAGTTTGCGCGCGGCCCCAAGGCGCAGTGGATGCCCTGGCCGGGGCGGCATGTGATTCAGCTGGTCGATGCCGGCGGCAAAGTGGCCGACGAGATCAAGCTCGAGGTACGCGGCGCCGGTGTGCGTGAAGCCAGCGTGCGTGGTGGTGCGACGGCGGCGCGGTAACTTTCCGCAGCCCCGGCATCCGTAACGCTGCGGCCCGCCTCCTCCCCTCCTTTACTCCAGTCCCTTCATGCAACATCCCCACCCCGCCGTAACATTCGCGGCGCCAACAGCATGGCGCCCCTTTCTCTTGAAGGCCTTGGCCGTGCTGTGGACCGTGCTGTGCATGCTGCCCGCCGGCGCCCAGCAGATAGCCGCGCCGTCCGATGCCGTGCAGGCGCGGGTGCCCGTGCCGCCCTACAGTGCCCGCGTGCTCGACACCACCAGCACCCTGAACACCCAGCAGATCGCGTCGCTGAATGAGCAGATCCTGGCCATCGAAGCTGACACACGGGCCGCGGTGGTCGTGTTCATGCTGCCGACCACGGGCGAAGACGCCATCGAGGAATACGCCACGCGCGTGTTTGAAAAATGGAAGCTCGGCGACACGCAACGCGACGACGGCATCCTGATTCTGGTGGCGCTGGACGACAGACGCATGCGCATCGAGGTGGGCCAGGGCCTGGAGGGCACCGTACCCGACGTGCTGGCGGGCCGCATCATCGACCAGGACATGAAGCCGCGCTTTCAGCGCAACGACTACGGCGGCGGACTGGAAGCAGCCGTCAGCCACATCGGCGGGCTGCTGCGGGGCGACATTGAGCCCCCCGACGCGAAGCGCGGTGGCATCACGCCCTTTGGCTGGGCTTTTTTTGCCGCGCTGCTGTGGGGGTTTGCCGTGGGCGTGGTTCGGGCGCACCGCACCTGGAAGTGGCCGGTGACGATCGGCATCGCCGCGGCCATGCCGGTGGTGGCGGTGGCTGTCCTGAAGCATGTCGCCATCGGCGCCATCCTGCTCACCTTTCCGGTGCCGCTGGCGTTTGCGCTGGGCTTCGGCTGCGGCCGCTCTCGCACGGTACGCTGGGTTACCGCAGGTATCGCGCTGGTGATCGGCGCCATGGCCGGCATTGCCTTTGTGGTGGGCTCCGAGCGCTTCGGCTTGGGCCTGCTTTACGCCCTGGGGGGCGGTATAGGCTGTTTGCTGCTCGGCCTCATCGCCATGGGTATGCGCGCGGCCTACAAACGCAGCCTGGTGGAGTTTGCCGTGCGCAGCGCCCTGGTGGCCTGCGTTGTGGGCTATGTGGCGTTTCAAAACCCGCCAGACCTGCTTCTGTTGGACTGGGAATCCTGGCTGCCGACCGGCATGGCATTCGGGCTGGCGATGCTGTTCGGCTTCTTCACGGGTGGCGCCGGCAGCAGCAGTGGGCGCGATGACGGGGATAGCCGCAGCTCCTCGAGCAGCAGTTCGAGCTCCAGCTCCAGCAGCCGGAGCTCATCGGGCGGCTCCAGCAGCGGTGGCGGCTCCTCCGGCAGCTGGTAAACGGGCAGCGCCTTGGGGGCCAAGACAGCGTCCCTTTGAGGCCGTATTGAAATAATTTGCGGCCCGCCAAAATTTATTCAAACGCCGGGCAGCCCAAACCCTTAGCATTGGGCAAACTGAGGAGACTACCGCCGTGCCCGTAATCACCAACATCGAAGACCTGCGCGTCCTGGCCAAAAAGCGGGTGCCCCGCATGTTTTACGACTACGCCGACTCCGGCTCGTGGACGGAAAGCACCTACCGCGCCAACGAAAGCGACTTCCAGAAGATCAAGCTGCGCCAGCGCGTGGCCGTCAACATGGAAAACCGCAGCACGGCCACCACCATGATCGGCCAGCCCGTGGCCATGCCGGTGGCCATCGCGCCCACAGGCCTCACGGGCATGCAGCACGCCGACGGAGAAATCCTCGGCGCCCGCGCCGCCAAAAAATTCGGCATCCCTTTCACGCTGTCGACCATGAGCATCTGCTCCATCGAAGACGTGGCCGCCGGCACCGACCGCCACCCCTTCTGGTTCCAGCTCTACGTGATGAAAGACCGCGCCTTCATCGAAGCGCTGATCGACCGCGCCAAGGCAGCCAACTGCTCGGCACTGGTGCTCACACTCGATTTGCAGATCCTAGGCCAGCGCCACAAGGATTTGAAAAACGGCCTGAGCGCACCGCCCAAGCCCACACTCTCAACCATCCTCAACCTGATGACCAAACCGCGCTGGGGCCTGGGCATGCTCGGCACCAAACGCCACGGCTTCGGCAACATCGTCGGCCACGTCAAAGGCGTCGAAAACATGGGATCGCTCTCAGAGTGGACAGCCAAGCAGTTCGACCCCGCCCTCAACTGGGGCGATGTGGAGTGGATCAAGAAGCGCTGGGGCGGCAAGCTCATCCTCAAAGGCATCCAGGATGTCGAAGACGCCAAGCTCGCCGTCAATTCAGGCGCCGATGCCATCGTCGTCTCCAACCACGGCGGCCGCCAGCTGGATGGCGCCATGTCGTCCATCTCCTGCCTGCCCGAGATCGTCGCCGCCGTCGGCAACCAGATCGAAGTCCACATGGACGGCGGCATCCGCTCCGGCCAGGATGTGCTCAAGGCCATCGCCCTGGGCGCCAAAGGCACCTACATCGGCCGCGCCTTCCTCTACGGCCTCGGCGCCATGGGCGAAGAAGGCGTGACCAAAGCGCTGGAGATCATCCACAAGGAGCTGGATTTGACCATGGCCTTTTGCGGCCGCACCGACATCAAGGCGGTGGATACCAGCATCTTTGTGCCGGGTACTTACTGAGCCTGAGGCCAATTCGAGGGGAGGCTCCAGCTATTGGTTCACTCTTGAGCAAAGTTTTCCACAAATGGGATCAGCTTGTTTGCAACAAGCACGCTGGCACGCTCGGAAATATGGTCTGAATAGCCATAAAGAGGAACACCATTCAGGGCTGAAGCGCATATCCGGTTCTTCATATCGCAGAGCAAATTCAAGGGATCAAAAATACGAAGCTTTCCCGCGTATTTCGCTTCCAGAATTTCAAGCACTTCGCGGTACTGCTTCGACAGTTCCATGTGCCTGTCAAAAGTGATATGGCAAAGGGATCGGTTCGGAATCAACTGCAAAAAATCATTCACAAAATCAAGTCCACTGGCCCTTGAATAGCATTTTTTTGGCTCTTTCAGTGCGGGGTTGTCCACCGTGATGACGACTTTTTTCCCCGCTTTGACAAGCCGGTCCACCGTTCGATCCAGCCCACCCAGCACGAGGTTGAAGCTTTTATTCGCGGGCAGATCGTCGATTGAATCGTAATTTTCCAGCCCAAAAAGCCTGCGGGTTGCTGTTGTAAGGACAACCACCTCAATTTCACGGTTGGCTGCCATTCCGTCAAGGGCGATTTTCGTGAGTTCCTGAAAGGGGGCGTACTGCGCGGCATCGCTCACTACCGGTATGAGTGCGCCCGAGCGATTCGACCCGCCAATAAATAACCAGTAGCCTCCGGGGCCTGACTCCCGAAAAATGCCGGGTGCCAACGCGGCTGCCTTGCTGTCACCTAACAAGGCAAACCTCGCAACACCACGAACGTCGCTTTGGCATACTTCAAACTTCTTTGCGGCATCCGCATCCAGTCCGCAGCGTGCAACTGTGTTGTGCAGATAAGCAGGAAGCGGGCTGGGTGAAATCTCGGGGTTCATTTCAACAACTCGCCTGGACGGCATGCCTTTTGAAAGGTCCAACTGATATCCGGCACACCACACAACCGCGGCAAACATGCAAAGCAGGCCTACTTTGGCACGGCTGTTGCCCCCCCGGCGTATGGGTGCCTCCACCAGCCTGTACGTCAGCCATGCCAGCACGAAGCTCAACGCAAGCACGACCAGACGGGCATTCCAAGGTGCGTGCCCTCGCTCGAGAATTTGCAAGAACGACAAAAGCGGCCAGTGCCACAGATAAAGGGGATAGCTGATCAGCCCCACAAACACCATTCCCCGGTTGGCGAGGATTACCCGGTTCATCCACGCGTCGGGCCCCACGCCAATCAGCAAAAAGGCCCCGGCCACGGGCGCCAGGGCCCACCATCCCGGGAAATTTTTCGTACTGTCCAACCCGAAAACGGTTGCGGCCAGCAGGACCAGCGCAGCTAAAGACAGAAAGTTCCGAACAGCGGGGTCAACCTGCAAGCCCGCGGCGCCTTCAGAAACCAGCCGTGGAGCCCAACGCCTCAGATGCGCCACCAGCTGCTGTTTTTTAAACAACTGGACATAGGCCAGTACAGACCCCGTCAATATTTCCCAGAATCTTGTGTGAGGCAGGAAGAAGGTTCCGGCCGGATCCATCAGGCTCAATCCAAAAGAAAAAAGTCCGAGTACAACGACGAATGCCAGGACATTCACACGTGATTTCCATACACACCAGATTGCCAGGGGGTAGACCAGGTAGAACTGCTCCTCGACAGCCAGGGACCACAGGTGCATCAAAGGCTTGAACTCTACCGCCGTGTCGAAATACCCCGTTTCTCCCCAAAGAGCGAAGTTCTGAATGAAGCCAAGACTCGCGGCAATATGCCTGCCAAGTTGCCTGAACTCATCAGTGGAAAGCGTAAACCAGCCCAATAAATAAGCCCCTGCGAGCGCAAGAATCAAGGCAGGAAAAATCCGCTTGATGCGATGCGCATAAAACAAGGAAAAACTAAAATTCTCCTGCAGCATGCCTCTGAAAATGATGTTGGATATGAGGAAGCCGGAAATGACAAAGAAGATATCCACGCCGGCAAATCCGCCCGGCAACCTACCCGGAAAGGCGTGAAAAAGGACAACCGCAAGGATGGCAACCGCACGCAAACCGTCGATATCGGACCGGTACGATGAACTGCCGAGTGTTAAGGCTTTCCCCGCAAACGCGTCGAAAGAAGAGCTTGGTTTTTCGGCTGCAGCGTCTGCGGTGATGAGCTTTTTTGTCGTGTGCTGAGGGAACTCAGCGCTTGTTGTTAACGGTTCAGCCATTCGTAAATGATCGACGGAAGTCGCATGTATTTTTAACTTGGGATTTCATGCGATTCGCATCTCGGCGTACCTGAAACATCCTCAAACAAACCGCTTGCTGCCGAGTGTACCGGTGAAGGACGCAATCGACCCCGGCTCTGCCTCGGTGAAATTACAAAGTTCATGTCCGTCGCAACATCACGGTGACCGAACCAATTCGCCCCCGGTCAGGACGCTCTCAGGGCCATGACCCAGTGTGGCAAGGAACCTACATAGGTTCGCCTTCCTCTACGGGCCGGCCATCTCGCTGACGCCCTGCAGCAGCGCGCACCACCGAGGACAGCCGGAGCGGCTTTGGAGTGCATTCGCCCTACTTCAGCACCCCAAAAAGATTACTGAAGTCATCCGTCCAAGGCACCAATCCAGCGATCGGCTTTGACACCGAAATCGCAGCACGAATCGGTTCGCGCGCCAGCGCCTGCGGATCACGAGACACCAGCACCCAGTCGGTGCGGCGTAGATCTGAATTTTCCGCTTCATCATGGATCAATGCCGAGTGCAGGCCTCTGGCTGATGCGATGCGTTCCACCACCGGGGCCAAGGCCAGAAAGCGGTTGGTGACGTGGAAGGCGATCACGCCGTTGGGCTGCATGTGGCGCAGGTAGACGTCCATGGCTTCGGTGGTAATCAGGTGGACGGGCACGGAGTCGCCTGAAAAGGCGTCGACAGCCAACACGTCAAATTGCTGTGAGGCCTCGCGCTCCATGGCGAGCCGCGCATCACCCGGCACCCGGTCGATGTGAGCCAGGCTGCCGGGCAGAAAACTGAACTCCTCGTCTGCCAGTTTAAAAACGAGGGGGTTGATTTCATACGTGCGGTAGATATCTCCGGGCCGCCCGTACACCGCCAGGGTGCCGGCGCCGAGCCCGATCAGGCCGACACGGCGTGGCCCCGACGGTGCGGCGGCAATCGCACGCCCGATGCCCGAGGTACTTCCGTAGTAAGTGGTTGCTTCCTGCCGCCGCGCTGCGGCAAGATACTGTTCGCCGTGCTTGACCGAGCCGTGGTACAGCTGGCGCACCCGGTCTTCGGCGCTGGCGCCCTTGGTGTCCAGGGTCTGTAAGGTGCCGTAGAAATTGCGTTCCATGCGGCGGGCACCGGTCGTGTCGGCTTGCACCTGCTGGGCCAGGAACCACGCGCAGCACGCGGCCAGCGACAGCGAAAAGACCAGGCCACTGCGTTGATGCCGCCACAGCACCGCAGCGACCAATGCGCACAGCACCAGCCCGAGACCTAACTCGTAATACCCCGACAGCACATGCGGCGCGACCAGGCCTACGCTGATTCCGCCGAGAGCACCACCGAGCGAGAGCATGAGGTAAAACCGCGTGAGGTAGGCTGCCCCGGGGCGCAGGCGCGCCATCTCGCCATGCAGGAACATGCAAAAAGCAAACAGGCCAACGATATAGACGGGCAGCGCGGTTTTGACATTGAAACCGATATCGTCTTGCAGGCCGAAGGCACACAAGACGAGCATGACCGCAGCGAGCGGCAGGAACACCTGCCGGCGGTACCACTTGTCGCTCTCAAAGGCCAACACAAAGGTCAGCAAGTACACCGACAGCGGCACCACCCACAGGAAGGGAATCGCCGCCACGTTCTGGGTGATGTGGTTGGTAACGGCGAGCAGCAGCCACGACCCCAGCGCGGGCAGCGCGGCCCACACCAGGTAGTGATAAACACCCGGCCGCGCTGCCGGCATACCAGTGGCGGTGGTGGTGCCGATACCGTTGCCGTTGCTTGTGATTTGAACGGGTGCGGGCATGGGCACACAACGCCATACATACAGTGTCGTGCCTATGCACAACACCACAAAAACGCCGTAGGCTGCCGACCAGATAGTTGCCTGCTGGATCAGTGTGCTGTGAGGCTCAATCAGCACCGGGTAACTGAGCAGCGAAGCCAATGACGCGAAGTTCGATAAAGCGAAGTAGCGGTAGACCTGCGCGCTCCAGGCCGTGCGGGTGACCCATGATTGCACCAGGGGGCCGGTAGTCGACAGCAGGAAGTACGGCAGGCCAATCGTGCCGGCCAACAGGCCAAGAATCCACAAGGTCGGGCTTTCGTCGCCTGTTGGCTTCCAGAGCGTACTGGTGATGATGGGAAGAAATGCCAGGCTTGCCAGCAGCAACCCGACATGCAGCCATGTTTGTGCACGGACGCCAAGGCGGCGCGTGGTCCAGTCTGAATACATATAGCCCAGGAGCAATACCACCTGGAAGAACACCATGCAGATGGACCACACCGTGGCCGACCCGCCAAACCAGGGCAATATCTGCTTGGCAATGATGGGCTGGACCAGAAACAGCAGGAAGGCGCTGGTGAAGATGGTGCTGGCGAACAAGGCCTTGATGTATGCGGACATTCGTCGGGCACTTTCCAAACAGTTTTTTTACAGATAACGCCAAATGCCGGCCTCGCACGCTCTACGGTTCAATGACCCATTGAGGCCCAGCGGCATCTCTGATCGATTGCTATATTTTTAGTAGCTACTGGCCTAAGCAAGTAAAGGGCCAGAGGCCGATTCTTCTTAAAAATCGGCCGCCCAAATATTCAGAGTGACACGTGAAATGACAAGGCCCTCTCACTGGGGCGCAATCTCATAGTCCATCGCGTACGAATGCTTGCCATCGGCGATTTGGATGGTGAGGGTGCCAGTCAGCCCCAGCAGCTCGCCGGTGCCGGAATCGGGCACGACGCTGACCGTCAACTGGGGCGCGCCGCGGTTCATGGTGCCGCTGTGCTGCAACACAAAGCTGCCGCTTTTTCCGCGCAGCGTGCCGGTGACGCATTCCATGGCGACGTAGCCGGCTGAGCCTTTGACGGCGGTGCCGGCGCTCAGCATCTCGCCCTGGCTGGTGGCTTGCAGGTCGCCGCTGAACGTCTTGTTGATGGAGAGGCGTCCCATCAGCGGCCCGGCATCGGCATTGGCCAGGGCTTGCGGCAAGAGTTTGACTTCAAAGGTTCCGGTGGCGTGGGTCGGCATGGCGTTGGCTTTCAAGATAGGGGCAATGCCGCCGATGATGCACGAAGCGGAAGCCGCGATCAATGCGAGGTTGTCGGCCAGTCCGCAAAACCGTCAGGCATCGCGATAGGCTGTCAGGAGTTCTTTTTCGCGTGCTTCGCCAGCGACGTGGACGATCATGGTTCGCTCCAGCCTGACCACGGGATGACTCGCGCAATTCTTGGAGAACCAGAACGCTTCGGAAAGCGGCTCATCGGCATGCCAGGTCGTCATCACGAACTTGTCCTCTGGAATGTCTGTGGACTCGAACTGCTCTATGTTGGCGATGTCCACCGAGTCGTCCCATGCGCTGCAGTTGGAGCCCCAGGCCATCATGTACAGGCAGCCTGAGCGGACAAGCCAGTTGCTCAGCCCCGCTTGCCAATCCTCTGAAACCTCGGCCTCGACCACCACGACCGCTCGAAACGGCGTTTGTGCTGTCATGGAAGGCAAAGGACTTCCAGGCCTCAGATGTAGATAGTCGGCGGAATTTGGCATGGAAACCAGTATCGCCGCCATCATTCAGGCTTATCGCTGCCCAAACGGCTTGGCCGGCACCGTCTTCAAATACGCATACAGCGCCTGCGCATCCACATCGTTCAGCGCGCGCAGCGACTCAAACGGCATCACGGTGATCGCCGTGCCGTCCGGCCGTTTGCCATTACGCAGCATGGCCACAAAAGCGTCGGCATCCTTGTAGCGTGGCATTACGCTGCCTTCGCCGGGCGTCAGGTTGGCGGCTGCCGCCCAGTCAGGCGGGCCGCCGGGAATCTTGCCGCCGGCCAAAGTCGCACCATGGCAGCCTATGCACATATTGGCCACATAGGCGCCGTGCGCCGCTGTCACGCCTTCAGCAATCGGCTTGGCCGGCGGCAGCGTGTGGTCGATTTTTTGCGCGGCGTCCTTGATCGCGTCAAAAGCGTAGAGCACGCGCACCGGCAGGGGCAAATCCATCACGGCCGCGCCGCCCATTTTGGGCGGCAGGCTTTTGACATACGCCACCAGTGCGCCCAGGTCCTCGTCGGCGAAGCGGTTGTAGTCTTCGCTGGGCATGATGAAGACGGGGCGGCCGTCGGGCTTGACGCCGTGGCGCACGGTACGCACCCAGTCTTCCGGCGTGTAGCGCGCCACTACATTGCCTTCGCCCGGGGTGATGTTGGGGCCGGCCAGGCGCATCTTGCCGTCGTTCACGAATTCGCGGCCGGCGCCGCCAGCGCCGTGGCAGTCGGCGCAACCGCGCGAGTTATACAGATAGGCGCCGCGTTCCAGCGCCTGGGCCGTGGCCGGGATGGCCACTGGCTGCACGCTCACCTTGATCTGCCGCTTGCTTTTGCTGTCAGCCATCTGGCTTCCGACGACGGCCACACCGGCCAGCAGTACCACCGCCACGCCCGCCAGGCCGGCGGTCCATTTGATCCATCGCTTCATCGTCTTCCTTATGTAGGGGCTGCAGCGCGCCAACCAGTGCCCCGCAGCCCGTTCGCACGCTTGTGCTTTTTTAACAAAGGCGAAATTCTAAAAGTGCGGCTGGGTTTTGTCAGCTCGGCTTTACGTGAATATGACCCTTGAAACGGCCTGCGGGCGCTCAAACAGGATCCGTATTTACCTACAGAAGAGCCCAAAACCCGGTTTCAAAATCAGGCCCCTGCATGGCCCCGACAACCCAATCCCAAAAGGCAACCCCATGAGCACCTCTCACACCTACAGCGCTGACGAACGCCGCAAACGCATTTTCGCCATCGTCGGCGCTTCTTCCGGCAACCTGGTGGAGTGGTTCGACTTTTATGTGTACGCGTTTTGCGCCATCTATTTCGCGCCAGCGTTCTTCCCCTCCAGTGACCCGACCACGCAGTTGCTGAACACCGCCGGCGTGTTTGCCGCCGGCTTTTTGATGCGGCCTATCGGCGGCTGGCTGTTCGGCCGCATTGCCGACAAGCGCGGGCGCAAGACCTCGATGGTGATCTCGGTGATGATGATGTGCGCGGGCTCCCTGGCCATTGCCTGCATGCCGACCTACGCGAGCATCGGCGCGCTGGCGCCGGCGCTGCTGCTGCTGGCGCGCCTGTTTCAGGGCCTGTCGGTGGGCGGTGAATACGGCACTACCGCAACGTATATGAGTGAGGTCGCGCTCAAGGGCCAGCGCGGCTTTTTCTCGTCGTTCCAGTACGTCACGCTGATCGGCGGGCAGCTGCTGGCCGTGCTGGTGGTGGTGATATTGCAGTTTCTGCTGACGGAAGATGAACTGCGTGCGTGGGGCTGGCGCATTCCCTTTGTGGTCGGCGCGCTGGCCGCGGTGATTGCGCTCTTCCTGCGCCGCTCGCTTGAGGAAACCTCCAGCGCCGCCACGCGCGCCAGCAAAGACGCCGGCAGCCTGGCGGGCCTCTTCAAAAACCACAAGGCGGCGTTCTTCACCGTGCTGGGCTACACGGCCGGCGGCTCGCTGATCTTCTACACCTTCACCACCTACATGCAGAAGTACCTGGTCAACTCGGCCGGCATGTCGGTCAAAACGGCCAGCGGCATCATGACGGGCGCGCTCTTTGTTTATATGCTGATGCAGCCGCTCTTCGGCATGCTGTCCGACCGCATAGGCCGTCGCGCTTCGATGCTGTGGTTTGGCGGGCTGGGCGCGCTGTGCACCGTGCCGATTTTGACGGCGCTGCAAAGCGTGAGCAGCCCCATCGTGGCCTTCCTGCTGATCATCCTGGCGCTGGCGATTGTGAGCTTTTACACCTCGATCAGCGGGCTGGTGAAGGCCGAGATGTTTCCGCCTGAAGTGCGCGCCCTGGGTGTGGGCCTGGCCTATGCGGTGGCCAACGCAATCTTTGGCGGCTCAGCCGAATATGTGGCACTGGGCCTCAAGTCACTGGGCCATGAAACCACGTTTTACTGGTACGTGACCGGCATGATGGTGCTGGCCTTCTTGGTGGCATTTCGCCTGCCGCGCGAGGCGCGCTACCTGCACCACGACCACTGAGGCCAGAAGGGGGGCCATGAAGGCGACGACCCGTTAAATAGGGCGGAAACGGGACCGTATCGGGCGGCGGGACTATCGCGCCACCTGCACACGCAGGACGCGGCAATTGCTATGCTTGCCGGGTGAGTGCCCCGCCCCCTTCCAGCCCCGCCAAAATCCGCCGTATCGCCCATCTCGATATGGACGCGTTTTTTGCGTCTGTCGAGTTGCTGCGCTACCCGCAACTCAAAGGCCTGCCAGTCGTCATTGGCGGCGGCTGGCGCAAGGTTGACGAAGAGCTGCGTGCCGCGCAGGGCGAGCGGGCGCTGCGTTTCATCCCGGTCGAAAGCTTTCCGCTGCTGAAAGACTATGTGGGCCGCGGCGTCATCACCACGGCCACTTATGCGGCGCGGCAGTTCGGCGTGGGCTCGGCCATGGGCATGATGAAGGCGGCCAAGCTGTGCCCGCAGGCCATCGTGCTGCCGGTGGATTTTTCGGAAATCCGCAAGTACTCGCAGCTTTTCAAAAGCACCATTACCGACATCGCGCCCCTCATGCAGGACCGCGGCGTGGACGAGGTCTACATCGACTTCACCGATGTGCCGGGCGGCCAGCGCGAAGGCGGGCGTGTGCTGGCGCGGCTGATCCAGAAGGCGATTTTTGAGAAGACCGGCCTGACCTGCTCGGTCGGTGTGGCGCCTAACAAGCTGCTGGCCAAGATGGCGAGCGAGTTCAATAAGCCCAACGGCATTTCCATCATTTACGAGTCGGACCTGCAGGAAAAGATCTGGCCGCTGCATGTGCGCAAGATCAACGGCATAGGCCCCAAGGCCGGCGAAAAGCTGGCCAAACTGCATGTGCACACCATCGGCGAGCTGGCCGCGCAAGACCCGGGCTGGCTGGTCGACAACTTCGGCAAGGCCACCGGCGCGTGGATGCACGAGGCCGCCTGGGGCCGCGACGACCGCCCGGTGGTGACAGAGAGCGAGCCGGTCAGCATGAGCCGCGAAACCACGTTTGACCGCGACCTGCATGCGGTGCGCGACAAGGCCGCGCTGGGGGCCATCTTCACCGACCTGTGCCTGCGGCTGGGCGAAGACCTGCAGCGCAAAGGTTACGTGGCCAAGACGATAGGCATCAAGCTGCGTTATGACGACTTCAAGATCGCCACGCGCGACCAGACGTCGGAGTTCTACACCTCAGACGGCCCGACGATCCGCAAGCTGGCAGGGCTGTGCCTCAAGCGTGTGCCGCTGGAGAAAAAACTGCGCCTGCTGGGCGTGCGGGCCGCCACGCTGGCCAGGGCCGGGGACGAAGGCGTTGATGAACAAAAAAGGCCTGTAGCCCAGACGGAGCATGGGCAAGCAGCTCCTGAATCGATAGCAAACGACCAGCTGTTCTAGTTGTTTTAACGCACCCTCAAGATGTCACCAGGACGATCTCATCCTGGTGGTTGGCGATGTGGAAGGTGTGGGCCAATGAAAAGTCAGCCTTGCTGAGCGCACCGTACGCAAAATGCGGCTTGAGCGGCCCCTGGTACCCGGCGAATCGCGCTATGGCCGCACGCAGGCGGGCCGAGGCCGGCCGCCAGTCACCTTCACGACTGAGCACCGCGGCGCCCGGGATGGGCTCATTCAGGCTGTGGCTCATGTGCCCGCGCCATTTGAAAAAAGCAAACGCCGCCGCACCGGCCGTGTTCTGGAAGAGCGGGCTTTTAGGCTGGGGAAAGCCGTCCAGGCTCATCTCCACGCTTTGCGCCATGTGCTCCAGCATGGCGACCAGAGGCCATTGGCCGGTGGTTTTGACGCCGGCGGCGCGCTCAACCTTGTCCAGCCAGCGCAGCGCGTCGTCCAGCGACTGGACTTTGGGGACATCGGCCATGGCAAATCCTCCGGTGAGGGTCAGTGTTGTGGCGGCAAGAAAGTCGCGGCGTCTCATGGCTGCGATGGTAGCAGCCGGGGCGCCGGCAAGGCCTGGGCGCCAGGCGCCGCCAAATCAGAAGCCGGCGGGCGCATCAAACGGCTGAGTCCTACAGTCCCGGCGCGGCCGTGCTTCCCACAATGGCGTGCAATGACAGGTGCACGCCCCACCCCACCTCCGGCCAAAGCCGCGCCCAGCCTGCGAGGCATGGGCCTTGTCTATGTGAGCGACGACATGCCCGGCCTGGCCCGGCTGAAAAGCGGCCAGGGCTTTCGCTACCGCGACGCCGCAGGCCGATGGATCAAGGACCCGGAAGAAATCCGCCGCATCCAGAAGCTTGCCATCCCGCCCGCCTACACGCGCGTATGGATCTGCCCCGACCCCAACGGCCACCTGCAAGCCACCGGCTACGACGCACGGGGCCGCAAGCAGTACCGCTACCACCCCGACTGGCAGGCAAGCCGTAACGACAGCAAGTTCGAGCGGCTGCTGGCATTCGGCCATGTCCTGCCGCGCATACGCGCCCGCGTGGCACGCGACCTGGCGCCGCGCCGCAATGAGCCGGTAAGCCGCAAGCTGGTGCTGGCCACCCTGGTGCGCTTGCTGGACACCACCTTTGTCCGCGTCGGCAACGACGAGTACGCACGCGACAACGGCTCCTACGGCCTGACCACCTTGCGCAACCCGCATGCCGGCGTGCGCGGCAAAACATTGCAGTTGCGCTTTCGCGGCAAAAGCGGCGTCATGCACAACCTGAAAGTGGACGACCCCAAGGTGGCGGCCGTGGTGCGGCGTTGCCAGCAGCTGCCGGGGCAGTTGCTGTTTCAGTATGAAGACGAAAAAGGTGAATTGCACGCAGTGGGTTCGGGCGACGTCAATGACTACCTTGCAGAGATAACTGCTCCACCCACAAGAAGCAGACATGCGTCGACACAAGTTCCCCATCAAACAGGGGCCGCGGAACTGGCTTTGCCAGGCCGCAGGCGCAGCGGCCCCCTTGGGGGGCAGGACGCTACACGAAGTGAGCAACCGTGGGGGCACCATTTCACCGCCAAGGATTTCCGCACCTGGCACGGCACGGTGCAGGCGCTGGAGCTGACGCGGCTGGCTTGCAGCACGAGCGGCGCGGGCGGCCTTAAAGATGACGCCAAGGCGCGCGGCTACAGCGCCAAAGCCGTGCTGCAGGAAGTCGCCCGCCTGCTCGGCAACACGCCGGCCGTCTGCAAGAAGTCCTACATTCACCCGGCGGTGCTGGCACTGGGCGGCAGCCTGGCACAAGATGCAGCGGCGATGGGCAAGCTGTGGCCGCAGCTTGAATCCGGCAAGAAGCTGCGCCGGCTGTATGCGGCCGAACACCGCTTGATGCGTTTTCTCGCCAACCATCATCGCGCGCTGAAAACCCAGGCGCGGGTGGCCGGCAAGGCGGCGAAGGCTACAAGTAAAGCCTCAAAGAAGGCAAAGCCCGCCGGCTAACCCGGCGCCCCGTTTTTCACATTCACTTCAGCGTGGCCAGGTAAGCGATCAGGTCGGCCCGCTCTTTCGCGCTGTCGACCTGAAAGCCCATGCGCTGCCCCACCACCAATTGCTCAGGGTCTTCCAGCCAGGCGTTGAGCGTCTGCGGCGTCCAGCGCAGCCGTGAACGCGCCAGTTCATCCGAATATTGATAGCCCGGCAGGCTGCCCACGCGCCGGCCCATCACGCCGCGATGGGCGGGGCCGATCTTGTTGCTGTCAATCGCGTGGCAGGCCGTGCAGCGCTGCTGGTAGAGCGCCATGCCGCGGGCCGCGTCGCCCGGTGGCGGGGTGAGCCATTCCCGCGCTGGAGCCGGCTGGGCGTGCGCCGGAGCCAGGGCGGTGCTCGCGGCCAGCAGGAGCATTGCGCAAAAGGGTTTGATCAGCAGGACTGAGGCTGTGGGTAGTGGGAAAACAGGCATGTATCTGTCTCGCTGTTGAAGTGTTGCGGGAGATACGCGGCCGGGCGGCAGATGGATGTGGGCCTGTCCTGGTTTTGTGTTTGTGCTTTTTGCTGAGTTCTGCTGGCCGGGAGTCGCCCGGCATGCGAGTAACTTTCTTTTGCTTCGCCAAAAGAAAGTCACCAAAGAAAAGGCGACCCTACTTGCTGCGTCCCTTCGCTTCGCTACGGGCAACCTGCGGTGCTCGGTCCAGCCGGGGTCAAAAACAACTCGCCTGCGGCTCAAACAAGTTTTTGCCCTGATCCGTCTGGCCCTGCGCTCCT
>Ga0136846_1210908_pt1 | contig 21245 bp, 16 predicted proteins | sample HopSoiMetagenom2_FD_96841 | JGI IMG/M metagenome (GOLD analysis project Ga0136846, IMG submission 96841) | Grasslands soil microbial communities from Hopland, California, USA - 2 Assembly 2016 (version 4) | ecosystem: Environmental > Terrestrial > Soil > Grasslands | place: USA: Hopland... | reverse complement strand
GAATACGCGGCCCCGACTCCCGTCTTGCGCGAGCGTGACTGCCGCCAGGCACAGCATGGCCAGCGCAGGGCCTTGGGTGTTGGGGTGCACCGTCCCAGCGAAGCGGTAATCTGCCGCCCACGGCCGAAAGGTGCCCAGCGAAACCTCAGCTAAAAGGCCGAGAATTGCCAGGCTTCCGAGAATCCAAATAGCAAGCCAACTGATTTCTCGCAGCGAAAGAGCACGCGCAAGGCCGGCAGCCGCGGTCACGCAGCACAAGAGCGTCAGCAATCGCCGCAGGCACATGCCGGGATCATCAGCCCAAATGAAGCTCACTGCCGCCAGACCCAGCAGCAGCCCCATGCTGCTCGCGAGCAGCGGATCAATTCTTAGCGGCGTGCGATTCACCGCCAGGAGTAAGCAACCCCATGCCCCGACAATGATGAACGCTGCGCGCCGCAGGGTATTTCCTCCCGACGCTGCGATCTCCATTTCCTCCGCGTTTTGCGTATAAGCTTCAGCCAGCGAAACCCGAAGATCATGCCCGGCAACGAAAAAGGCCAACGTGACGATAAACCCAGTTCCAAGCAGCAGCCAGCGCGGCGTCAAATCGGCTCGACAGCGATTGGCGGACGGAACCATCTGGCCCACAGGGATTGTCGCGGTGCTCATTTTTTGCCTCCTTGCACCGCAAGCTCTTGCATGGTCTGGCGCAGAATCCATAGGCGCACCGCCGCGTCAGTCGTCGTTCCGGCTAAAATCGCGATCGCTGCGCCGAGCGGGCCCAGCGCGGGGACCAGACAAACGGTCGCTACGATCACAACTCCCAACGAGCAAAGATCGGCGACGAAATTCGCTTTCGGCCGCTCCATTGCCCATAGACCATTACCGGCAACCACGCCCGCGCTATTGGCCAGCACACTGAGCGATAGGACTCCGATAATCAATCCTGCTCCGGCAAACGCAGGCCCATAGAGCAGTACGGCGACCTGCTCGCCCAGCAGAAACGCCAGCGCGGCCAGAGCGCCAAGCGTCGCGAAGAACAATAGCGCGGTCTTCATCAACACCGACCGCAGTTCAGCCACCCCACCCTGCGAAAATGCCTGCGCCGCTTGCGGACTGAGAAAGTTGCACAGACCTTGAAGAAACGTGTTTGATAGCCCCACCAGCGTGCTACAAGCGCCGAGCAGGCCGGTTTGCGCTTCACCGTGCGATAGCGCGACCACCCACGGCATCACGTACGGGGTAGTACAGGCCAAGAGCTGGCTGGCCAGCGCCCAACGGGCGAACGTCCAATTATGAAGCCAGTCGTTTACGGCCGACGTCATGCGGGCAACCATTCGCTGTCGGCTCGTCGCCAGCCAGCCGATGGTCGCAACGCCGCTGACAATCGCTAACGTTGCCAGTGTCGAGGTGATTGTCAGCGTGCCGGTTATCGCCAGCGCAAATAGCGCCGCGAATTGCAAGGTAGCCGCCGCAATATCCAGCAGCGTCGCTCGTTTCAGATCCAAGTGAGCGAACGACATTTGTCGGGCGAATTCGCGCACCAGGAGCAGCGGCGCCGCGACAACCAACAGCCAAAATGCGGCTGCCACGCCATTTGGTAAGACACCGATACCCAGCGCAACGATCAACGAGAGTGCTGTCGCGAGCATAACCGCGCATTGGTGAACCAAGGCACTGCCCGCATATTCGGCGAGCGCCGGGCCTTCGCGACGGCCGCAATAGATCATGTAAGGAGCAGAAACAAGCTGCTCCTGCACGCCGCGGGCGAAATACACCACACTCAGCGCCAATTAGTAAACGCCCAACTCTTCCTGCGACGCAAAGCGACCGAGCAGTACGCTGGTCGCAAAACTGGTCCCGCTTACGACCCCCTGATCGAGTACTGACAGGCCGCTTTTTTGTAGCAGCGGGCTCGTGATGAGCTGCGAGATCCCGCGCGCAAAGCGATTCACTGCGCCAACCGCTGGCGCCCGAGTTGCAATGTCGCCTCCGACGCTCATTTGCCGCCTCGTTTGAGCCGTCGCAATGCTTGTTGCCATCCCCCCAGGCGTGCGGCCAGCGTTCGCGCTGTGTCGTGTTCTTCGGCCGCAAAGCGGCCCCAGTCGAATGGGTTATCGCCGAACCGCACAATCCTCGCTTCGGTCGTCAAACAGCAACTCGCGCCGGCGACGCGTGCCACGCCGGCAAACTCATCGCACGCAAATCCGTCATCTTTAGTGCCGTAGGGCAAGGCCAGCGCTGGCTGATCAACTTGGAACCACGTTCGGAGAATCGCGAGGTTCTGTCGCAAATCTTCGGCAAATTCATCCGGCCGCCCGCGAAAGTCGGCATGCGTATGCGTGTGCGCGCCCAGCTCAATCAGCCCGTTCGCTGTCAGCCGCCGGCACTCTTCCGTGGTCAGCGGCCGCCAGACATCGCCTGGCACGCCCGGCTGGCCTGCTGCGGACCAATCGTCGCAGGGTAAAGGCTTGTTGGAATCCAGATAGGCGGTCGCGAGGAAAACGGTCGCTGGAATCGACAACCGAGTCAGGATGGGATATGCCTGGGTCAGGACGTTCGCGTAGCCATCATCAAACGTGACAACGAAGGTCTTCCGCGGAATGGGCAAATCACGCCGCAGGCACTCGATCACCTGCGACAGGGGCCAGGCCTTCCAGCCGCGAGAAATTAGCCCCTGAAGCTGCTGCTCAAATCTCCAGGGCGGGACATTCCAGGTTGGCTTGGGGAAATTCGGCGGTGGACTGGCGACCCGATGGTACATCAGGATTCCAAACGCTCGCTTTTCGCGCGGCCCCAGCACATCGTTGAGAGCGGCCGCAAAACCGACGGCTACTCGCTCCTTAAGTCCAACATGGCGTGGTAACCCGCGCGGCACGTTCAAGGGAACGCAATCTTGAACGATTGCTGGCTCGGCCTCGGCTGCATCATGAGGTTCGGCAATCCCGATCGACATGAGTCTGTCTCCTGCCGCCGTCTTAGGCGGCCGCCGCCAGCGTGGTTCGCGGGATTGCGCCGACCAGCGGCAATCCCAGCAGCGTGACAAGCTGCTCGCTGGTCTCCAGCAGCGGATTCAACCACGCCGCTGTGAGGGAAGTCGCAACACCGCACAGGACAGCCAGCCAAAGCCCCAAAGCCAGCACCAGCGACCGCCGAGGTCCGGTCGCGGTCGCCACGTAGCTCGCCGGCTGAACGATGCTGAGACTGCTGATCCGCTCGTCATCGAGCGTGCGGTTGATCCGCGCTAGTTCCAGACGTTGGGCATATTCCTTATGGTTGGATTCCGCCAAGGCAACCCGTTGCGTCAACTCGTCAATCGTGATCGCCTGGGCGTTGAGCTCGGTCATTTCGCCGCGAAGCTGCTCCAGCTGCGAAGTCAATGCCCGTTCGGCGGCAGCCAGCGATTCTGCATGTGATCGTTCGGTCAATCGTGATAACTCCAGCGATTGCCGCGAGGGATTAATCGCTTCGGTCGCTTGCACATGCTCGGCTGGCTGCTGCTTTAGAATGTCTCGCAGCTCGGCAACCTGCTGGCGGATGGCGATCAGCCGCGGGTGGTTGTCTTGCATCTTCGCGGCCATCTCGTGCTGCTGAGCCTCAAGGTTAAAGAGCGTCTGCCGCATTCCATCGGCTGCGGCGCTGGCGGCCTTGGTCTCTTGCGTGATGAGTGTTGGCGACAATGAGGCGATCTCGGTTCGGAGCGACGCAATTTTCGCCTGCGTGGTCTTTGCCTCTGCCTGGTTCGTCAGCCGCTTGGAGTTGATCTCCGCGATCGTGTCATCCAGGTGCTTCCGCCGTCCTTCGATCGTCACGATACCGAGGCGATCCTTCGTAGCCCGCAGCTCGTCGGCCGCCTTTTGCCATGCCGTGAGCGATTGTTTAGCTTGTTCCTCGAAGAACGCATACGTTCCCGGCGAACGATGCACGCGAACGTGTTCGTCTTGATAGACCTCAACCAGCTTCGCCACGATTTGCTGAGCCATAGCCGGCGATTTTGCTTTGCACCCCACCGCGATGATGTTGCTTTTCCGCGGCGCGGCGATCGTGACGGTCTTGACCAGCCTGGCTACGGCTAATTGATGGGCTTTGGAAGGCGTTTGCCCCCGGTCCGCTGACTGCTCGGGCTTTGCCTGCCATCCATTAAGCACAAATGCCGGCCCAAGGTCCCCGACGACGCGATCCAGAATCGCCCGGCTCTTGAGAATCTCGATCAGCGAGTTGATCTCACTTTCGCGCGATTCATAGAGCGACACCATCTGTCCGCCCGAAGCAGTTGGATCGACTTGGTTTTCGCGCCCGAAGCGGACGAAGAGTCGGGCCTCCGAATAATACGAGCGCGGCATCAGCAGCGAGCCGAGCAGCGCTACCACTGCCGCCACTGCCGTGACCTTCGCCCCTTTTCGCCAATGGCGCTTGAGGGCCCGTTGGGCAAACTGATAGAGCTCCAAAATCTGCTGCTGCGATGACATAGCCAAAGCCATGGCGGAAAGTCGTAGGGCCACAGGCGCGCGGCGCCACGTAGTTACTTACGTCGTAAACACCAACAAGCAAGCGACCTTGCCGATAAAACCGCCTGCGAGGGGCAGTTTTCCGCCGACTTTGCCGACTATGGCGATCGCGATGCTAAACTGCACGCCATGCCCACGATGGTTTCAATCCAGGTAGGCCGGGCGCAGACCTTCGATTACGAGCGACCGGCCGACGGCAAAAGCCGCAATTGGACAACCGCCTTTTTCAAGTTGCCCATTAGTGGGAATGTTCATGCAGGCGAATTGGGCCTGGTGGGCGACCAGCAGGCCGATCGGAAGAACCACGGCGGGATCGACAAAGCGGTGCTGGCCTACTCCGCTGACCACTATGCGTATTGGCAAGCCTCCCTCAGCCTGCCTGACATTCCCTTTGGCGGCTTCGGCGAGAATTTGACGATCGCGGGGCTCGATGAAAACCGCGTTTGCATCGGCGATCGCTGGCAAGCCGGTGCGGTGATGTTGGAAGTCTCTCAGCCGCGGCAGCCATGCTGGAAGATGGGCCGCCGCTGGAAAATGCCGGATCTGCCCAAGCAGGTGATTCAAAACGGCAAGAGCGGCTGGTACTTGCGGGTGCTTAACGAGGGCGAGCTAGCTGCCGGTATGGACATTGAGTTGATTTCGCGGCCGCATCCGAATTGGACCGTTTCCCGTGCGAACCGATCGCTTTATCACGAGTCAGACAATACTCACGGACTTCAAGAATTGGCCGATCTGGCCGAGCTTTCGCATGCGTGGCGCGAAGAACTGCTGGATCGAGTCGCCCGGCGCTCGATCTAATGCGCAAGCGCCGCAGCCCACGGCAATGATGCATACGGCTCGCTGCAAAAGATTTCGAGGTACTTAGGAGGCATGGCGCGGACGATGTCCGCAAACTGATTCCTATCCTCGTCGTTAGTGACGGTCTTGCGCCAATTGGCATTGCGACGGCCGCCAACAACAATTCGCGGATCACGCTGCTTCAGCCCAAGAAAATCAAACAATTCCGCCACGCGCCCGGCGTCGTTCAGCTCAGTTGGCGCATGCAGCGTGAAGCAATCTGCGTGCTTGTCGAAGTCGTTCAAAAACCGCATTGCGCGGTTCTCAATCTCAATCCACTGAATTACGTACCATTGGAAACGCGTAAGTTGGAAATCCTCAAAGTGCTGGAAAACTGGCTCCAAGCCGGTCAGTGACCAGAGAAAATAGCGCTTTCCATCAGCGCCCCGATAATGACAAAAGGGTGCGTGAAACTGCTTAATGAGTTGCTCGCGATCCGCATCGCTTTTGGCCACTTTCAGCGGGTCGCGGATGAGATGAACGAACTTGGATTGCGGAAAATGCTCGACCGCCAGGTCGGGCCACGATTTGAGAAACGCATGACTGGTTTCTACGTATGCCATGGTTCGAGCCCGCTCCACGATACGCCGTTTTTTATCGAGCAGGCTTCGCGTGCGCTCGCGCTTACCAATCGCATAGTCATAAATCGGCCGGCCAAACATGGACGGATTGAGCCCGTAGGTCTCGTGCCGCGCCGCGCAGTCGCGCGCATTTCGGCGAATGAGCTGATACAGAAAATGTGTCCCCGACCGACCGCTGGAAAGCGTGAAAACGGTCAGCATGGGCTTTTAGAGTGCCCGACGATACTTCTTCGGCGGCCGACGCATGGCGGAGGCAGGCGGCGGCGGTGGTGCGGGTCGCGATTCGATTGCTACTCCCGACTCTTGCTCTTCGCCATCGCCGTCGCGCGGCGGGCCAACCGCTGCCAGCGATTCGCGCGAGCGAAATTCAAAGTCTTTCATTTCATCGCGCTTCAGCAGCAGGTTAATCCGCTCTTCGATCCGCGTCAGCTCCGGTCCTTCATCCGGGGCGACGAACGTATAGGCAACACCTTCGCGGCCCATCCGCCCCGTGCGACCCACGCGATGCACATAGTCGTCGCAAAAGCTGGGAATGTCGTAGTTGATGATGTGCGAAATGCTGCTGACATCGATCCCGCGACCGACGACGTCCGTCGCGACGAGGATCTGTACTTTGCCGGCGCGAAAGTCGGCCATGACCCGGTCACGAGCCGATTGGTTCATATCACCGTGCATGCACGATACGCCAGGACTCTTCTTGCTCAGCCGCTGATAAATCTTTTCCGTCCCGCGCTTCGTCCGGCAAAAGATGATCGCCTGTCGCGGCTGCTCGCGGGTCAGCAATCGCACGAGCAGGTCGAACTTCCGCTCGGGATCGACCGTGAAATAAAACTGCTCGATCGTTTCGACGGCGATGTCCTTCGGCGAAAAATTGACCGTTTGCGCATCGTGCATGTAGCGCTCAGCCAGCTTCGCAATCGGCGGTGGCACCGTCGCGCTAAGCAGCAACGTCTGCCGCTCCCGAGGACAGCGCTTCAAAATTCGCTCGATATCCGGCCGAAAGCCGATGTCGAGCATGCGATCGGCCTCGTCGAGCACGACGAACCGCAGCTTGGAAAAATCAACCGTCCCGCGAGCCAGGTGATCGAGCACGCGGCCGGGCGTGCCGACGACGATTTGCGCCCCCCGCTGCAGCTTCTCGATTTGCTGGCGAATCGGTTTGCCGCCATAGACGGCAACGCAGTGCACGCGCCGCCCTTCGGAAAGCTTGACGACTTCGTCCTTGACTTGCACGGCCAGCTCGCGCGTCGGAACCAGAACCAATGCCTGCGGGTGGTGAATGTCGTGCTTAAGCTGGATTTTCTCGAGAATCGGAATCGCGAACGACGCCGTCTTGCCTGTGCCCGTGCGCGCCTGGCCAACGACGTCGATTTCTTTTAGCGCAAGCGGGATTAGCCCCGCTTGAATCTCTGTGGGGTACTCGTAGCCGGCCTTTTCCAGGGCGTCAAGCATGACGTCCGACAGGCCAAGACTCTCGAAAGTCGCTCTCTGAGCTTCGCGTTCCTTCAAAACGGCCTTTCTCTTTGCAGCGGCAAGTGCTTGTGCATGCGTGGTTTATGCAACAGTATCGAACAGCGGCTGCGGCGTCAACTTGTTGTACCCGCGGCCAACCGGTGCCAAGATAGACGCTTTAACGCTTCACATTCCAAGTGAATCTCGGGATTTTTCATGCGGTTCTGCTTCCGATTCGCTCATCTCGTTGCCCTACGCGGGCTGCTTTCCGTCCTAGGCGGACTGCTGATTGTGCAGCCACTACTGGCTCAGCCGCCTAAAGACTCGCTCGATCGTGATTACGCCGTCGAGCTGCCGCGGATTTCACCGACCGAGCCCTCCGCAGCTTTGAACACGTTTCAGGTCGCTCCAGGCTTTCGGATCGAGCAGGTGGTGGCCGAGCCACTGGTGGCTGACCCGGTCGCGATCGCCTTTGATGAAAACGCCCGACTCTATGTCGTCGAAATGCGCGGCTATTCGGAGAATAAGGATGAGAAATTAAGCCGGATTCGGCTGATCGAAGACACAGACGGCGACGGCAAATTCGACAAAAGCACGATCTTCAAAGATGGACTCGCCTGGCCAACGGCCATTTTCTGCTGGGCTGGCGGCGTGCTCGTCGTCGATGCGCCGGACATCTTCTATTTCAAAGATACGAGTGGCGATGGCCAGGCTGACGAGCAGCGCAAACTTTACACCGGCCTCGGCGTCGGCAATGTGCAGGGATTGGCAAACTCATTTCAGTGGGGCCTCGACAACAGAATCTATCTCGCGATCAGCGGCAGCGGCGCGGAACTGCGGCGTGCGGACAACGACCAGGCAAGGCCGCTCTCCCTCCGCGGCCGCGACATCGCGATTGACCCGCGCAACTGGGAAGTCACGCCCGTCAGCGGCGGCGCCCAACATGGCCTGTCGTTCGACGATTGGGGCAATCGCTTCGTCTGTTCCAACAGCGACCATTTGCAGGAAGTGATGTACGAGGATCGCTACCTCGCACGCACTCCGTACATCGCCGCGCCGTCGCCCCGCCGCAGCATCGCCGCCGACGGGCCACAGGCAGACGTGTTTCGCACCAGCCCGGTTGAGCCCTGGCGAATTGTTCGCACGCGGCTGCGAGCCACGGGTGTCGTTCCGGGAATTGTCGAAGGCGGCGGCCGCCCCGCCGGCTATTTCACCGGCGCGACGGGCACAACGATCTATCGCGGCGATGCCTGGCCCAGCCAATGGCACGGCGTTGCCATCGTCGGCGACGTCGGCAGCAATCTGGTGCATCGCAAAAGGCTGGAGCCCGATGGAGTCGGGTTTATCGGGCGCCGCATCGACGAAAAAAGCGAGTTCATCTCGTCAAGTGACATCTGGTTCCGGCCCGTGCAGTTCGCCAACGCGCCGGACGGCACGCTCTACATCCTCGATATGTACCGCGAGGTGATCGAACATCCAGCCAGCCTCCCTCCGATCATCAAAAAGCATCTCGATCTGACCAGTGGCCGCGATCGCGGACGAATTTATCGCGTGGTGCCAAACGAGTTCAAACAGCCACAGCTACCGAAGCTGGCTAGTGCGGCTATTGAGGTGCTTGTGGCCCTGCTCCAGCACCCCAACGGCTGGCATCGCGACACCGCCGCCCGGCTCATCGATGAGCGGCAAGATAAAGCCGCCATTGCTCCGCTCGCAAAAATGGCGATCGAGTCGCAGTTGCCGCTGGCCAGAATGCACGCGATGCATTGTCTCGCTGGCTTGGACGCCCTTTCAGAAGAAGTCCTCCTGCCGCGACTGAGTGACGAGCATCCCGGCGTTCGCGAGCATGCCATCCGCTTAGGTGAGAAGCTCGCCAGTTCATCACCGGTGATCCAACGTCGCCTCCTCAAGATGACCGACGACGATCAATCGCGAGTTCGCTATCAGCTGGCTTTTTCGCTCGGCGAGCTGCCGTCGTCGCCCGAGCGAAACGCCGCGCTAGTCAGTCTCGTCAGGCGTGATCGTGCCGATGGCTATGTTCGCGTTGCCGTGCTTAGCTCGTTGGGCCAGGGTGCCGGCGATGTGCTCCGCGATCTGGCCGCCGACTCGGACTTCCTCGAAGCCCGCGAAGGCCGCGAGCTAGTCGCCAGCCTCGCGGCTCAAATTGGCCGCCAGCAGCGGCCCGAAGACATCGCCGCGTTGCTTACCGCGGTAAAGTCCCTCGCGCAGGCCAATTCTTCGGCCCTGCCCATCATCCTTCAGCGGGTCGCCGCCCGTAGCGGAACGCCGCTCGCCGAGCAAATCGCCGCGGCAACCGGCGGCAAAGCCGAGACGCTCATGAAATCACTGCTGGCTGCGGCTGCCCAGCGCGCCGCCGATGAAGCCGCGCCCATCAAAGCCCGCATCGCCGCCGTTGAGCAACTGCGGCTGGCCACTTTTGCCGATCAGAAAGCGCTGCTTGCCTCGTTGCTATCGCCCGCGATTGCCGCCGACGTGCAGTCGGCCGCCGTCTCAACGCTAGCTTCATTCGACGTCCCTGATGTCGCGGAAGTCATTCTTGCCGGTTTTGCTGCCTTGAGTCCGCGGCTCAAGGGGCAGGCGACCGACGTTCTGCTCTCCCGCCCGGCCTGGACAACCGCCCTGTTGTCCGCCCTCGAATCTGGCATGCTCAGCACGGGCGATCTCGATCCGGTCAAGCTCAAGCTGCTGGCCGAGCACCGCAATTCGACGATCCGCACGCGGGCCAACAAGTTACTGGTTAACAGCCAGCTTGGCCGGCGGTCAGACGTGGTGGATTCGTACCGCGGCGTGCTGGAGAGGAAGGGCGACGCCGAGCGTGGCAAGCAGATCTTCACCAAGACCTGCGCTGCCTGCCACAAAGTGCAAAACGTCGGCAACGATATTGGCCCGAACCTGGCTGCCATGAAAGCCCGCGGACCGGAGGCGATTTTGCTCAACGTGCTCGACCCCAATCGAGAAGTGAACCCGCAATATCTCAACTACGCCGTACTCACGGCCGACGGCCGCCAGCTCACCGGCCTGATCGCTGCTGAGACGGCGACCAGCATCACCCTTCGCCGCGCCGACAACGCCACCGACACGGTCCTTCGCATCGACATCGAGCAGCTCAAGAGCACCGGCATGTCGCTGATGCCCGAAGGCCTCGAAAAGCAGATCGATCAGCAATCGATGGCCGATCTATTGGAGTTTCTGAAGGTTGCCGAATAAGTAGTAGGCACACTCCGTGTGCCGTCCACAAAGACTGCGGCTCAATCGCCCAGACAGCCAGTGCTCCAACAGCCGTTTTTCTATCTGGCTCTTTTGAACTTGGCCGTCGTCCTCGTTTGCCTCTCGCTGCTCACGCTCGGCCGCTACCTCGTCCGTCGCCTCAACAAAGTTCCTCTCGATGACCTGGCCAACTGGCCCCGCGTCTCGCTGATCGCCCCGGCCCGAAACGAAGAGCGGCATATCGAAGCGGCAGTGCGCTCCCTGACGCGCCTCGACTATCCGAACCTCGAAATCACCATCATCAACGATCGCTCAACCGACCGGACTGGAGAAATCCTCGAGTCGCTGTCCGCTGAGTTCCCGCAGCTCAACGTCGTTCACCTCAGCGAGCTCCCCCCCGGGTGGCTCGGCAAGAATTACGCCATGCAGCTCGGCGCGGATCGCTCCCGCGGCGAATGGCTGCTCTTCACCGATGCTGACATTGTGTACGAGCCGACGGCTCTCCGCCGTGCCATCGTGTATGTCAATCGCTACGAGCTTGATCATCTTTGCGGTTGGCCCGACATTCACGCGCCCACCTGGCTACTGGCGGCGTTCATGTCCACATTTGCAATCTATCTTTTCCTGTTCGTCCGCATCTGGTCGATCCGCAATCCGAACAGCACGGCGCATATTGGCGTCGGCGCGTTCAACCTGATCAAGACCGACGTCTATCGCGCCGTCGGGGGCCACGAGCGAATTCGCATGCGACCCGACGACGACCTCAAGCTCGGCAAGATCGTCAAGCTGGCCCATTATCGGCAGGACCTGGTGGACGCCACCGGCATGCTCTCGCTCGAAATGTATCGCTCCGTTGGCGAGCTCGTCCGCGGCCTGGAAAAAAACGCCTTCTCCGGCGCGGACTACAACGTGCCGCTCACCGTTTTTTCGTCGCTTCTTTCCCTGCTATTCCTCGTCTGGCCGTTCCTCGCCGTCCTTGTTGTTCCCGCTCCCGCCCGCTGGGCCTATCTCGGCGTCTGCCTGTCCCTCTGGCTCATGGCCTATGGAGCGGCGCGCATCATGAAGGCCCCCGCCAGCTGTGCTCTTATCTATCCGATTGCCGTCCTGCTCTTTGTCTATATCCAATGGCGAACCATGCTGCTGAACTACTACCATAACGGCATCCGCTGGCGCGACACGCATTATTCGCTGGCCGAGCTGCGGGCGAATAAGGTGTAATCGATTGCGGAGTGCCTAACTCGGAATGCGGAGTATCTTCATGCGTGCCATTGGCTTGACCTTGCTTGCGGTCGCGATGTTTACCGGTTCTGCCGCCGCCCAAACCTGGAAAGCCGGCGCGGCGAAGGCGAACATCACGCCCGACCACGCCATGTGGATGGCCGGCTACGCGGCGCGCGATAAGCCGGCGCAAGGCAAAATGACCGAGCTGTGGGCCAAAGCCCTGGCGCTGGAAGATCCGGCTGGCAAGCGGGCGGTCCTGATCACGCTCGATGTCGTTGGCATCGATCGCGCCTTATCCGTCTCCGTCTGCGACAAGCTCCACAAAAAGCACGGCCTCGATCGCTCGCAAATCGCCATCAATTGCTCACATACGCACAGCGGCCCCGTCGTCAATCGCAACTTGCGGCCGATGCACGAGTACTCGCTCGATAAGCAGCAACAAGAGCTGATCCACCAGTACGCCGATAAGCTCGAGCGCTCCATTCAAACTGTCGTCGAGCAAGCGCTCGGCAAACTCGCGCCAGCAAAGCTTGCCTGGGGCAACGGCCGGACTGACTTTGCCGTCAATCGCCGCGAAAACAAAGCCAACGATGTCCCCAAGCTCCGCGAGGCCGCCCAGCTCAAAGGCCCCAGCGACCACGATCTGCCGGTCCTTGCCGTCAAGGACGACAGCGGCAAGCTCCTCGCCGTTGCCACCGGCTATGCGTGTCATGCGACGGTCCTCGATGGTTACGAATGGTCGGGCGACTATCCCGGCTTCTATCAAATCGAAATGGAAAAAGCTCATCCCGGCGCCATCGCCCTCTTCTGGGCCGGCTGCGGTGCCGATCAAAACCCGCTTCCCCGCCGCTCGCAGGAGCTGGCCGAGAAATACGGCAAGCAATTGGCTACAGCCGCCGATGCCGTGCTTTCAGGGCCCCTCACGCCAATTACCGGCAAGCTATCTACGAGCTATCGCGAGATCCCGCTCGCCTTTGCCCAACTTCCGACCCGCGACGATCTGGTGGCCCAGACCAAGGACACCAACAAATACATCGCCATGCGGGCCAAGATGCTGCTGGAGGAAATCGACTCCGGCAAGCCGCTCAGCCCGACCTATCCCTATCCCGTCCAGCTCTGGCGACTCGGCAATGACCTCGATTGGTTCTTTCTCGGAGGCGAGGTCGTCGTCGATTTCGCTCTTCGCACCAAGTCCGAGCAGCACGGCGTCAAAACCTGGCTCGCTGGCTACAGCAACGACGTCATGGCTTACATTCCTTCCCGCCGCGTCCTCACCGAAGGCGGCTACGAAGGCGGCGGCGCGATGGTCTATTACGGCCAGCCCACGATCTGGTCCGAGCAAGTCGAAAACCAGATCATGGACGAAATCAACCGACAAGCCGCGGCGAAATAATTGCGGCGTCGTTTCACGTTTCAAGTTTCCAAGTTGCATGCTGAACCGCATGAACCTGAAACCTGAAACTTGGAACTTGAAACTTATGCTTTCCGCTGTCGCAGCGCTTCGTAAAACAACACCGCTGCCGTCGCCGATAGATTCAAGCTATCGACGCTGCCTAAGAGCGGCAATCGAATGCCGCTCACTTCGGCCGCTCGCCATCGATCCGACAGTCCATGCGCTTCGCTGCCCAGCGCGATCGCCACTCGGCCGCGAAAATCCACCGCCGTGTACTCAATTTCCGCATCGACCCGCGCGGCAAACAGGCGAAACTGTTGTTCCCGCAGCCAGGCGAGCGCTTCCGCGCCTGAAACAGCAACGACCGGCAAGCTGAAAATTGCGCCCAGACTGGCCCGGATCGCGTTGGGGTTATAAAGATCCGTGCCTCCATCGGCGACCAGCACGGCCGCCACGCCTGCCGCATCCGCCGTCCGCACGATCGCCCCCAGATTCCCCGGCTTCTCAACGCCCTCTACGACTGCTACCAGCGCATCGCCCGTCAGCTTCAGATTGTCGAGCCGTCGCTGCGGAGTCTGTGCGACCGCGACGATTCCTTCCACCCGCTGACCAAACGACAGCTTTTCCATTACATGCGGGGCGACTTCGATCAATGCCGAGCGCGCCTGATCTGCTGCTGCCAGTAGCTGCTCATGTTCCTCATCGCGGCACAGGTCGGCAACGAAATAGACCTCGACCAGCTCCACCCCGGCCGCCACTGCCCGCCCAATCTCCCGCACCCCATCGATGATGATCCTCCCCTGCTCATCCCTCCCCGACCGCTCCCGCAATCGGGCCGCCGCCTTCACTCGCGGATTTTGAACGCTGGTGAGAATCATGGATTGGCACTCAAGATCAAAGCTCAAAGTCTATGCTGCACGGCAGGCGTACAGATAGCGCAGAACCTTTGATCCGAGAGCCTGCCACGGTAGTCCTGCCAGGCCCTTGGCAGGACAGCAGCGGGACAAAACTTCTTTGGCCCGGGGACATAATTCGCCAAACGACGTTTCCGCGGCGCTGACCAGCGAAGGGCCTCGCTGGCCTACTATTGCGGTTTCCCGCAATTTTTGAAAACCGGCCATTTTTATCGCCCGCTTTTCGCGCCGTTTTTCAATGAAGATAGGGGAGGGCGCCACTCGGTGGCCATGTGCCTCATCTCCGGAACGCGCCCCCAGGCGAAGGCCGGGTAACAGGTGAACTGGCCAACTTCCCTTAAGCGCTTCCCATATTCAGTTTTGGAGGCTTCGATCTGTATGCGATGAGATTAACTCACGCCACGATCGCCACTTACGACAAATGCTCAAACAAAGCCGGCCCCTTAAGACTTAATAGCTTCCCAAAAAATCAAAACAGGGAAGCGCCGTCTCGCGTGGTGTTCTCCCCTTGTCCCCTTCCCCCCTTATCTCGCTTCCCGAGACTTCCCTTTGGGAAGCGCGCTCAAAACAACAAACCTCATCCCCGACAGCAACTTGCGGCAATTCAGACGCCCTCGCTTCCCCCCAAAAATCAAAAAGGGAAGCGATTCCACAGGCAAGACGCCCATGCCGCCCTGGCGACGAAGCAATCCGAGGGAACTCTGTTAAGCTCCGCAACGGCCAATGCCAAGCGTCGGTGCCCGAGCCACCCCACCGTGGGTTTTGGACCTTGGACTTTGGACCTTGGACCTTGGACCTTGGACTTCGGACCCGAACTACGGTCCGAAAAAGCCGAGGGTCCAGAAGAGCCACGCGACCGGTCCGGCGACGAGCGGGGCGTCGATGATGTCGAGGACGCCGCCGAGGCCGGGGAGCCAGGTGCTGCTGTCTTTGCGCTGGGTGTCGCGCTTGAGCAGCGATTCGGCCAGGTCACCGATCATGCCGGCCAGGGCGAGCAACAGGCCGTACGCCAATACGGCCCACAGTGGAGGCGGGACATAACTGGTACCGACGATGGCCGGGCCGCCGTAACGAAAAAACAGCCAGGAAGTGACGCACGCGGTGGCGATGCCGCCGAGGGTGCCTTCCCAGGTTTTTCCGGGGCTCAGCACGGGAGTCAGCTTGTGACGGCCAATCAGTTTTCCGACGGTAAAAGCGCCGGCGTCGGCCATTTTCACGATCAGCAGCAGCGAGAACAGGGCCGTCATGCCCCAGGCGTTGTCGCGGTGGAGCCGCAGCAACGCCCAAAAGCTGATCAGCAGGCCGATGTAGGTAATGGCGAACATCGAGAGGCTGGCGCTGGCGATGGCGCTGCCCGGCTGCTGGAAGCGGGCCATCTCGCCAAGCAGGACAAGCACCACGCAGGCTGCTGTCGCGGCCAGCGGCAAGCCGTACATGCCCAGCGAATCGATCGCAGGCCATTGCCTGCCCACGAGGCCCAGGACAATCGGCCAGGCTGCCGCCGCCGGAATCAGCAGGTTGCCGAAATAAACGATGCCGGAGAGTGGCTGATGATCGTTGCGGCCGAGCAAGCTCAGTACCTCGCCTGTGGCGAGCGCCGAAATGAGCAGCATCAGCGGCAAAAGCCAGGCACCCGGAGTATCGAACACCAGGCCCTTATAATCGATCCACATCAGCGCAAGCAGGACGGTCAGAATCGCGCCTGCCGAGATGAGCCGCCAGCGGAGCACAGAGGAGGGTTCAGGGTTCGGGGTTCAGCGGAAGGGAGCAAGCAGTCAGGAGTCAGGGGTCATGAGGCCGCCGAAGCGGCGGTCGCGGGAAGCGAAGTCGCGAATGGCCTGATGAAAATCGGCAATTCCGAATTCGGGCCAGCAGCGTTCGGTCACCCACAGCTCCGCATAGCTGATTTGCCACAGCAGAAAATTGCTGATTCGCATTTCGCCGGCCGTGCGGATCACGAGGTCGGGATCGGGCATGCCGGCGGAATAAAGATGGGCGGCGATCGTCTGTTCGTCAATGGCGTCGGGCGCAAGGCTGCCCCGCTGCACTTCCGTTGCGATCTGCCGCACCGCATCGACGATCTCGCCGCGGGCGCCGTAGTTGATCGCCAGGCAAAGTCGCGTGCCGTTGTTGGCCGCGCTGAGTTCGATGGTTTTGTCCATCTCGGCCAGGGTTGCCGGTGGAATGCCATCGCGGCGGCCGATCACGCTTACCGCCACGTTTTGCCGCATGATCGTCGACCGCTCCTCGATCATGTACTGCTCGAGGAGGTGCATGAGGAAGTCGAGCTCGCGCTGCGGCCGCTTCCAGTTCTCGCTCGACAGGCAGTACAGCGTGAGCTGCCCCAGCTTCAGGCGGGCCGCTTCTTCCACCGTTCGCCGCACGCTGGCCACGCCGCGGCGATGCCCCTCGATCCGCGGCAAATGCTGGCGCTGTGCCCAGCGGCCGTTGCCGTCCATGATGATCGCGACGTGCCGCGGCCGACGCTCGGGGGACACATCCGCCAGCGGTTCGATCTCGGGTTGCAATGTCGCTGCCACGACAGACTCAATGGTGCGAAGGGTGACTCAAAACATTCTACCTCGCGACTTTATCCCGTGCGGTGCAAGCACGCCGCAGCGGGACCGCCGCTTTCGCTTATAATCTCGGCTTGGGGAATCAAACTCGACTTCGATCATAGGCAGTCAATGAGCCTTCGTCTCCATTTCCTCTGTTTCCTCCTGTTTGTTCTGTCTCTTAGTAGATCGACTCCCGCCGCGGATACGACTTATGACCTCGTCGTTTATGGCGGCACCAGCGGCGGAGTCGCCGCGGCCCTGCAGGCCCGCCGAATGGGCAAGACGGCGATTGTCATCGAACCGGGAAAACATCTCGGCGGCTTGACCAGCGGCGGCCTCGGCGCTACCGACATCGGTAACAAGGCGGCCATCGGCGGCGTCAGTCGCGAATTCTATCAGCGAATCAAGCAGCACTATGCTGCGCCCGCCAATTGGAAGTACGAAAAGCCGTCCGACTACCGCTCGGGCCGCAGCAGCGAGCAAGCGCAGGAAGACGCGATGTGGACGTTCGAGCCGAGCGTCGCCGAGCGCCTGTTTGACGAAATGTGCCGTGAAGCCGGCGTGGTTGTCATCCGGCAGGAGCGGCTCGACTTATCCCGCGGCATTGAAATGTCGCGCGGCGTGGAAAAACAAGCCGGCCGAATCACAAGCATCCGCATGGAGTCGGGCAAGACCTTTTCGGGGCGAATGTTTGTCGATGCGACCTACGAAGGCGACCTGATGGCCAAAGCCGGCGTCTCGTACACTGTGGGTCGCGAGGCAAACAGCCAATACGGCGATACGCTCAATGGAGTACAAACCAAGAATGCGACGCATCATCAGTTTGTCAACGGCGTCGATCCGTACGTGAGGAAAGGCGACAAATCGAGCGGCCTATTGCCCAATGTGCACGACGGCCCGCCCGGGCAAGAAGGCTCGGGCGACAAGCGCGTGCAGGCCTACAACTTCCGCATGTGCCTGACCGACGTGAAGGAAAATCAGATCCCCTTCACCAAGCCCGCCGGCTACGACGAGCGCCATTACGAGCTGCTGCTGCGGAATTTCGAGGCGGGCGAGACACGCGCGCCGTGGAACCCGATCTTGATGCCGAATCGCAAGACCGATGTCAACAACAATCACGGCTTCTCCAGCGACTACATCGGCCATAGCTACGATTGGCCCGACGCCGACTACGCCGCTCGCGACAAGATTTTTCAGGAGCACCTGCGTTATCAGCAAGGCCTGCTATGGACGCTCGTCAGCAATCCACGCGTCCCCGCAAAAATCCGCGAGGAGGTCAGTCGCTGGGGCCTGTGCAAAGACGAGTTCGCCGATTTCGCCGGCTGGCCGCACCAGCTTTACGTTCGTGAGGCCCGCCGCATGGTCAGCGATTACATCATGACGCAGCACCATTGCCAGGGCCGGGCTGTCGCCCAAGACGCCGTCGGCCTGGCCGCCTACACCATGGATTCGCACAACGTGCAGCGTTACGTCGATAGTCAGGGGCAGGTCCGCAATGAAGGCGATGTGCAAGTGGGCGGCTTTTCGCCTTATCCGATTTCCTATCGCTCGCTCGTTCCCAAAGAAAGCGAGTGCCAGAATCTCTTGGTCCCGGTGTGCCTGGCGGCGACGCACATTGCCTATGGCAGCATCCGCATGGAGCCAGTGTTCATGGTCCTCGGTCAGTCGTCCGCGACAGCCGCCGCCATGGCCATCGACGACGGAGTGAGCGTTCAAAAGGTTGATTATGGGCGGCTGCGTGAGCGGCTGTTGGCAGATAAGCAAGTCCTGGAATGGTCCGGACCGCGGCGCGTGGCTGGCATCGATCTGAAGTCGCTCAAGGGCATTGTCATTGACGATGACGAAGCCGAAAAACACGGCGATTGGGCCAGCAGCACCTCGGTCGGCGGCTTCGTAGGCGCTCTTTACCTGCACGACAACAATCAAAGCAAGGGACAACTCAGTGCTCGATATAAATTCGCCATCCAGCAGCCGGGCGTCTATGACGTGCGGGTCATTTACACGGCCAACCCCAATCGCGCGACCAATGTGCCGGTCCAGATCGAGCATGCTGACGGCCGCTCGCGCGTGACGCTCAACGAACGAGCCGCGCCAGACATCGAGAAAATGGCCCATTCCGTGGGTCAATTCAAGTTTGGCCCCGAGGCGGTCATCGTCATCTCCAACGAAGGCACCGACGGCTACGTCGTCATCGACGCCGTCCAGCTGGTGCCCAAAGAGCAGTAGGTAAACTGCGTGCAGTCATCCCATGCCCGATCCCAAAGAAAACCGTAAAGCCCGCGTTGAGATGATCTCCAAAAGTCATCGCGAGGGCGACATTCAAACGATCGCCAAAGCCATCGTGAACGTCTACGACCACATCGAAGACTTGGAACGAAAACTCGAGGTCGCCCGGCGCAAGATCAGCGAGCTGGAATCCAGACTAGACGACCTGAGCTAAATCACCACTCACCACTCACCACTCACACATCCCCCATGAAGCCGCGTGTTCTCATCTTGCGTGCTCCTGGCACCAATTGCGATCAGGAAACCGCGTTTGCGTTTCAAGCCGCGGGCGGTCAGCCCGATGTGGCGCATCTGAATCGCCTGCTCGAAAATCCTAGTCTTGCCGCCAATTTTCAAATTCTCGCCATCCCCGGCGGTTTCAGCTATGGCGACGACATTTCGGCCGGGCGCATTTTTGGCAATCAAATCCGCCATCATCTCCGCGACTGCCTGGAGGAGTTCAAAGCCGCCGGCAAATTGATCATCGGCATTTGCAACGGTGTGCAAATCCTCGTGAAATCGGGCGTTTTGCTGCCTGACCGGGCCGATGAGCCGATCGCCACGCTGACGCTCAACGACAGTGGCAAGTTCGAAGACCGCTGGGTGCATCTTCGGGTCGTCGGCGACAAGTGCATCTTCCTCCGCGGCATCGAGCAGATGTATCTGCCCGTGGCCCACGCCGAAGGCAAATTCGTCGCCCGCGATGAAGCAACGCTAAAGCGACTTGACTCGGCGGGGCAACTGGTGCTGCGGTATGCGGGCGAAAGTTCAAAGTTCAAAGTTCAAAGTTCAGAGTCCGCAGAGGCAACTTTGAACTTGGAACATGGAATTTTGAACTCCGTCTTGCCCTATCCTGCCAACCCCAACGGCGCTCAGCTCAATGTCGCCGGTCTGTGCGACGAATCCGGAAGAGTATTCGGTCTTATGCCGCATCCCGAGCGGCACATCGATCCGACGCAACATCCTCGCTGGACCCGCGAGCATCATGACCGGGGCGACGGTTTGGCCGTGTTCGAGAACGCGGTGCGGTATTTCGCGTAGGTTATGCTTCAGCATAACGACAATCAGACTGCGGCGAATGTTATACTAAAGCATAACCTAGTCATTCCCGCTGCAAGTTTGGCCGCGGGTGCATCGCCGCCTGCCTGCCCGGCGCTTTCGGTCCCAAAGCCACACCGATCCAGCCGTCGTGAATCACGAACTGCGTCACCTGCTGGTCGCGAAGCTGCGGCGAGTTGGCGATCTGCTGATTGATGATGTGCAGCTTGCGGTTCCGCGAAAGAACGCGGGCAAAAATCGCCGTTAACCCCGTGCGCTGACCTAGCGGCAGCGGCCGGTTGTCGCCAATTAGCTCGATGATGCCGTCGCGATACAGGTTGGCATCGAGCTGGTCGGCGCTTGGCGCGTAGTAGGCATGAACGGTGAAGTTGGTCCATCGGTTTCGGGTGCCTTGCTGCGCCAGCTCTGCGATGTGAATCGTCAGCCTCACGCGGCCGTCCTGGCAGTCCACACGCAGCGGGTTGTCCTCGGCGAACGTGACGAACACGTTCTCGGGCAGATCCTCGGGAATTTCGATCTTCTTTGCCTGAGCAAAACGGGCTGCCATCTCCTTGTACAGCTCCGAAAGCTCGACGCGCCGGCCGCCCAGATGCAATTGATCGAGCACATTGTTCATCGCCGATTCGTGAATCTGCACGCTGAGCATGCTGTCGCTGGGCGCTTGCGGCCGCGGCGTGTAAGCTGCCAATTCCTCGCGGGCCGCAATACGATAGCGGGCGATCAAGCGGTCCGACGTCGTCTCCATATCCACCGCCGTCGGTTCCAGGTTCAGGTCGCGCAGCGGCTTAAGCGTTTTGAGCTGAAACTCCTGCTTCGTCTTTTCGAGTCGCGCCGCTACTTGCTGGTCGAGCTGGCTGGCGGCCCGCACGATGATCTTTCCTTCCACTTCGACCTTCGCGACAGGCTGCGCCGCCTCATATTGATTCCGAGCGATCGCCCGCACGAATCCTCCTAGCAGCGGAACGCCATCGAAATCGGTCTGATAATCCTGAAGCTCTGTGTTCGCATCGGCGTCGGCTTCCGCCGAATAGACGCCGATTCCGCGGCGATCGACCGTGATTCGCTTGCGCGCTCGAAACAATGACCACCCGTGCTGATAGAAGGTCGCCGGCCCCTTGGACGACGTGGTGTCCGTCGCCACTTGTCCATCGGCCTCCAGCGCAATGTTCCACCGCGTCTTGTCCGGAATCAGGCTGATATGCACCTTGGTGTTTGTCTGACTCTGGCCGCTGACCCAAGCCCCAACGATG
>Ga0136846_1236769_pt1 | contig 21250 bp, 12 predicted proteins | sample HopSoiMetagenom2_FD_96841 | JGI IMG/M metagenome (GOLD analysis project Ga0136846, IMG submission 96841) | Grasslands soil microbial communities from Hopland, California, USA - 2 Assembly 2016 (version 4) | ecosystem: Environmental > Terrestrial > Soil > Grasslands | place: USA: Hopland... | reverse complement strand
CCGATCGCGTTCAACTTCGTGCTGCACGATTACCAGCGCAACCGCATCCTGATCTTCATGGACCCGGAAAGCGATCCGCTCGGCACCGGCTATCATATCAGCCAGTCGAAGATCGCGATCGGATCCGGCGGGATTTTCGGCAAGGGATTCCTCAACGGAACGCAGAGCCATCTCGATTATCTGCCCGAGGGTCATACCGATTTCGCGCTGGCGACGATGATGGAGGAATGGGGGCTGGTCGGCGGCGTGCTGCTGGTCATTGCCTGGTTCACGATCATCTGGTGGGCAGTCAACATTGCGCTCAAGGCGGAAGGGCGTTTCGCCCGGCTGACCGCCGCTGGCCTCGCCACGACCCTGTTATTCTACGTCTCGATCAACATGGCGATGGTGATGGGCATGGCGCCGGTGGTCGGCGTTCCGCTGCCGCTGATCAGCTTCGGCGGATCGTCGCAGCTGACGGTGCTCCTATGCATCGGCATCCTGATGTCGCTCGACCGCCAAAACCGGCAACAGGCCCGGTGGTAGCGGCCAGGCGCGCGTCGATTGCGGCACCGCAAAAAAGGGGTTACAAAGCGCGCCTGCGATGGTAATTGCGCCCCTCCCCGTCCGGGGAGCCGCTCTTAACAGCGGCCGCCGCAAGCCGGCATGGACGCATAGCTCAGTTGGTAGAGCAGCTGACTCTTAATCAGCGGGTCCTAGGTTCGAGCCCTAGTGCGTCCACCATTTCCTCCTAGTAGAAATGCGCGGTAACATCGCGGTCGAAACCCTGCTCGCATGACGGAGGGCGGGCGATGTGGCCGGTTCAAATTTAGGACCGGCCGCAATTTCCTCGCGTTTACCTGCTTCTGGCTGTGCAAACGAAATTTTGAGCGGCGCTGGTCGAGCCATTGCCTGTGTAACGAGCGACTTGCGGATAGGCGCACATGGGACGCTGGAATTCGACCGTTCCCGGTTTGCCAGCCGCGAACTTGGTGGCGACCACTCGTTTGGGTGCGTCGCCGCTGTCCATCCAGGCGACAAGCGCCGCGAACAGATCGTCGCTCGAGTTGCTTTCCGGCGGCGGCGGCAGGCCGTTCGACATTGAGTTGAAGACATCCGGCCCCGCCCCGCCCCCACAATGCATCATGCCCGGCGCCATGAACAATCGCGCGTTCCGCTGCAGTCTCTCCATGCCACCCATGCCGCGGGCCTGGCGCTCGTAAAACGCCACCGTCTGTGCCGGGGGGACCAAAGAATCGGCTAGGCCGTGATAGATGATCAGCTTGCCGCCCGCCGCAGCGAAAGCGCGCAGACTTCCGCGGGTGGCGTCGTTGACATCGGCGTCCAGCTTTGCGTCGACGATCGGCATGTCGCGATCGACGTCGAAGGTGCGCCAGTCCCAGCCGGCGCCGAACACCCATTTGAACAGGCCGCCGAACTGCGGACCGCCATTTGCCGCGGTTTCCAGGAACGACCAGCCGAACCGGCCGGGCGCTTCGCTACCGATCGGCCATCCGAAGAAGACGGCACGACCGTCGCGGGTCGTCGGCCCCGTGTAAAAAGCGCGCGCGGTCGCGACTTCGGCGGAGGTCAGACACGTGTCGCCGTCGGCACCGGGACAGGCCAGCACCGCGGGATCGAAGCGGCAGGAGAGCGGATCGGTGATGAAGGAATCGCCGATCACGCCATGCCCCCGACGATTGCACGCATCGACCGCGGCGGCGTTGAGCAGCCGCAGCTTCGCGTCCGACAGAAGGTTGCCGGGAAGCCGGTTGGCGGCGGCGAAATCCCACAAAACGGCGGCATGACCCCAGGTCCGGTTGACGACCGGCGCCCCGACCAGGATGCCGTTATAGTCGCGGGGATAATAGAGCGCCTCGATCAGCCCCTGCTGCCCGCCGGTCGAACAGCCGGTGTAAAAGGAGCGGTCGGCTTTACGGCCATAAAATGCCCGCGCGATCGCCTTTCCGGTCACGGTCATTGCGTGGGTCGACAGGCGGCCCCAGTCGCGCCACTTGCGCGGATGTCCCGCCAGCGCGTCGCCATCGAGCATCGTCGCGGGCGCGGTGCCGGTATCGGTTACCGCGGTGGCATAACCGCGCTTGAGGCCAGCGATCATGCCACCATAGCCGGCCTCGAGTGCCCCGCCAAAGCCGCCATTACCGTTTCCGTGGAAGACGCCGCTCCAATTCTTCAGCGGTAGCCAGATCTCGACTCCAATGTCGGAATCGGGTGCCGAGCGCACGCGGGCGATCACGCGGCAAAAGGGGGGCAGCGCGGGCAGCTTGCTGATTTTGAGCGACGTTGCCGCATCGACGACGACCGACGCGCTGACGATTTCGGTTTGCGGCAGCCGCAAGCCGGAGAGAGACGCGCATGTCGCGGCCGGGGGCGCCGCTGCCTGAGCTTGCGCCTGTGAGGCCATCCCTAGAATGACGAGAGGAAGAGCCTTGATCACGGTTCGCCGGCACCTGGTCAGATTGCTGCTCCGTCGATTCATGTCGGCAAGCTCCGTTTGGGCCCGAAGGCGGGACGCTTCCCGGCTTGGGCAGATAGGTTGGATGTTGCGCCGCGGCTGCCGCCGGGCCGCGGGACCAGGCATGAGCTCGCTTCGTCGTTTCGAGGTTTCGCGCGACGGATCAACAGCCGCCGGCCTTTGGCAGCACCGGTGCCGTCGAGCCCGCTCGCCAGGTCCAGGATTGCGTACCGCTGGCGCGGCGGCGGCACATTACCTGCTCGTGCAGGTCAAACATGCCCGGCATGAGATTCTCCGACGGCTGAGGTGTATCGGCGAAATGCATGTAGCTGGCGCGCTGGGAGAACGGCTTCCACGCCGGCGCGTGTGCTGCCGATGGCGTGCCGGTCCGCGCGAAGCCCGTCCAATAGTCGAGCATTGCCCCCGCCAACGCGCGTTCGTCCGGTGTATCCGGAATCGCGGGCCAACCCGGCGGCGTATCGGCGAACGTGCCGAACACGAACGGAACTTCGCTGGCGTGAAAGGCGGCCAGATCCGCGGCCAGCTCGCTGGGGTAAGTGTGGCTGAAGAAGTAGAGGAACGACTTCTGGCCCAGCGCGGCCTGCTTGCGTACCAGACGTTCGGCGGTCCAGCCGAAGACGGTGTCCCTCGTCGCCGCCAATCGTGTCTGCTCGAAGTCGCGCGGCGGGTAGAGTTTCAGATAGGCGTCCGCCAGATCGCCGTATCGCGCCTTGATCTCCCTGGTATAGGCTGCGGCATCGGCCGGGAGCGGCGGCAGCAGGAAGCGCAGGCTCTGTATCTCGCCGCTGTTGAACCCGGCGATGAGCGGCACCGGCGCCTGTTCGCCGCGGTCGAACGTGTCGACGAGCTGGCGGGTCAGGATCTTGCCGTCGATCGTGCCGTAGGGAACGTAGCCCGCCGCCGACGTCGCCTCGATCAGCTTGCGTGCGTCCATCGCCCTGAGCGCGGCAATGTCCGGCGCGCCGATTTTTGCGGCGACCGTCGCACCGATCGTTTCGGCTGACCCCTCCTCGTAGCGCGGCGTGCGCAGTTCGGGAGTCGTGAACAAATAGCCGCTCTCGACGATCGCCTTGTCGAACAGGCCGCGTGCCGGTGGCGCAGCGAGCAGATATTCGACGCTGAGCGCCCCGGCGGACTCGCCGAATACGGTCACGTTGCGCGCATTCCCGCCAAATGCGGCGATGTTCGCGCGCACCCATTTGAGCGCAGCGATCTGGTCGAGCAGCCCGTAGTTGCCGGAGACGTGGTCGGGCGACTCCTTGCTCAGCCCAGGATGCGCCAGATAGCCGAGCGCGCCGAGCCGGTAATTGATCGAAACGAGGACGATCCCGCGCTTGGCGAATTCGCGACCGTCGTACATTTTCGATTGTGCCGTGCCCCAGATCAGCGTGCCGCCGTGGATCCAGACCATCACCGGGGCATTGCGGGCGTTGGCTGGCGCGGTGACGTCGAGCGTTAGACAATCCTCGGCCATCTTTTGCTCGCCGCGAGCATAGGGACCTGCCGCCATCGGTGGCTGCATGCAGGCCGCTCCCGCGATCCGGGCTTTGCGCGCGCCGGTCCAATGCGGCATCGGTGCGGGCGGGCGCCAGCGACGGTCGCCGACCGGCGGCAGCGCGTAAGGGACCGCGCGAAAGACGTTGGTGCCATCCTCGCGCACGCCTTCGAGCTTTCCCGCCGGCGCGTCGACAAAAACTGCCGCGCCCTGCGCGTGACCGCCGGCCGAGGCGAACATCGCACCGGCGAGCATCAAGGCACGGATCAGAACGGCAACCGGACCAGGGGCCGATTTCATCGCGGAATTCCTTTCGTGACGCGCTCGGTTCGACCGATCAGCCGGGCCAGCCCGACAAACAGCAATGCCGCGATCAGGTACATCGGTGTCAGCGCGTAGAGCGCCGCCTGGAGCGAATGCGCGCCCCATGTCGCGTGGAAGAAATCGCTGGCCATGCCGACATAGGTCGGACCGAGGCCGAGGCCGATGAAGTTCATGACCAGGAGCAGCAAGGCGCCCGAGATAACCCGTTTATCGGGGCTGACCTCATCCTGCACGAACGCGACGGTGGCGGGCAGGAAGAACGAATTGAGAAACATCGGCACGGTCAGGAAGACCAGCGCCCATTGCCAGTGCGGCGACCAGACGAAGCCGATGAAGAATGGCGCGGCGACCACCAGCGACAGGGCCGGGAGGTAGCCGTATGCCGCCCGCGAGCGCTTCGTGAAGCGGTCGATCAGGCGGCCCGAGGCATAGATGCCGGCGCTCATCGCGATCGCAACGACGAGCGCGTACCAGATCGCGACTTCGCCGAGCGTCATGCCCTTTTCGCGCATCAGGAGAAGCGTCGCGAAATTGCTGATCCCGTACGTAATGAAATTCGCCCCGCCGCTGGCGATGGAGGCAAGCGCCAGCACGGGGTTCGCGAAGAACCCCGCGATCGTCGCCATGAAGGACGAGGGCGGAGCGGCGTTACGGTCCGTCACTTCCGGCGCGTCGTGAGCGCCACGGCGCGGCTCGGCGACCAGAAGATAGACCGCGACCGCGGTAAGCACGCCGATCCCGCCGATCAAATAGAAGGGAACGCGCCAGTCGAAGGCAGCCGCGAGCGAGGCGCCGAACGCTACGCCGAGCGCGGAGCCGAGCGGCGGCCCGAGATTGAATATCGCCATCGCCGTCCCGCGGCGCTCGCGAGGGAAATAGTCCGAGATGATCGCATAGGAAGGCGGCACGCCGCCGGCCTCCCCTACCCCGACCGCCATTCGCGCGACCGCCAATTGCCCGTAACTGCCGGCCATGCCGCATGCCGCGGTCGCGGCACTCCACAACGCGCAGGCCGCAGCCAGCACGTTCACACGATGTGTTCTGTCGGCAAGCCAGCCGACGGGGATTGCGATGAAACAGTAAAACAGCGCGAAATAGAGTCCCGTCAGCCGGCCGAGCTGGTTGTCCGAGATATGGAGCGCGTCCTGAACCGGTTTGGCGAGGATCGATATCAACTGCCGGTCGAGGAAATTGAGGACGTAGACGAAGCACAGCATGCCGAGGACCAGCCCAGCCCGTGGTCGCCGGACGGACCCGTCGATGGCGGTGCCGGTTCGCTGGTTTTCCATCATGCCTCGGCTTCCACGTTCGAGGCCCTGGTCACATCGTTCATATCGCCCCCCGCGGCGAGATGTGATCGTCCAGCGCGCCCCCTTCATAATCGCTTCTCAGCCGGACCTTGTCGATCTTGCCGGTCGCCGCCACCGGCATTCGCGGCAGCCTGACGATCTCATCGGGCAGCCACCAGTCGGCGACCCGCCCGCGCAGCATGTCGATCAGCGTTCCGCCTTCGGCGCTCTGGCCGTGCCGCAATTCGACGATGAGGACCGGACGCTCGCCCCATTTGGGATGCGCCTTGCCGATCACCGCGACTTGAGCGATGCGGGGGTCGCGCCCGACGATCTCCTCGATTTCCGCCGGGTTGATCCATTCGCCGCCGGATTTGATCAGGTCCTTGGACCGGCCGCAGATGGTGAGCGAGCCGCGGCCGTCGATCGTTGCCAGGTCTCCCGTATCGAAATAGCCCTCTTCATCGAGCACATCGCGTTCCGCGCCAAAGTAGCGATCGATCACCGACGCGCCCTTTACCTTGAGGTGGCCGACCGTCCCGCGTTGCTCGGCCAGCGTTGTCCCCTCGGCATCGGTAAGTTTCAGATCGACGCCGATCGGAGGACGCCCGGAAGATCGCCTGGCCGCCGGCGGGAACTGGATCGAGTCGACGGTGCCGAGCGGCGACATTTCGGTCATGCCCCAGGTCGTCTGGACACGCACGCCCAGCCGTTCCTCCATGCGCGCGATCAGCGCGTCCGGGCACTTCGATCCGCCGATGATGATGCGTTCGAGACTGGGCACCTCCCCGCCGGTCGCATCGAGATGGTCGAGCAGCCCGATCCAGACCGTCTGGACGCCGCCGGCGATCGTGACATTCTCGCTTCGGATCAGCGCGGCAAGGCTCGCACCGTCCAGATCGCGCCCGGGCAGCACGAGGCTGGCGCCCACTGCCGGCGCCGAGAACGGCAACCCCCAGGCATTGGCATGAAACATCGGGATCGCGACGAGGATCGTATCCTTTGCCGACAAGCAATAAGCGTCCGGCTGGATCGACATCAGCGTGTGGAGATAGTTCGATCGATGCGTGAAGACGACACCCTTGGGCGAACCGGTGGTTCCGGAGGTGAAGCAAAGACCCGCGGGCGTCTCGTCGGGAAATGTCCCCCATTCGACGGTAGCGCCATGGGCGTCGATAATCGCATCCAGGCCGTCGACCGGCACTGGCCAATCGCCGGCGGTGGCGGCCTGGTCGGGATCGTCCAGGACGATGACCCGATCAAGGCTGGGACATGACGGCAGGAGATCCGCCAGCAGCGGCATCAAGCTGGCGGCAATCACCAGCAGCCGATCCTCGGCCTGGTTGATCATCGCGGCAATATGCGCAGGCGTGAGGCGCGGGTTCAGCGTGTGGCACACCAGCCCGGCGTTCATCGTCGCATAATAAATTTCGAGGTGATGCGCGGTGTTCCAGGCGATCGTCCCGACGCGATCGCCCGTGCGATAGCCGAGCGCACGCAATGCGCCAGACAGTCTGTTGCTGCGCGACCGCAACGCCGCATAGCCGACCCGATCCACCGCGACGCCGCGCGCCGCAGTCACGACCGAGGCATGGACATGCCACTTGGCGGCGTGGTCGATAAACTTGTCCAGCGTGAGCGGATAATGTTGCATCGAATGTTACTTGCTACTCTCAGGAAAAATCGGGGGATTGGCACGGCGCAAACCGGGTGCCGGATCGACATGATCCGGCTGATCGATCTCGCCGCCGCCGCAGGAAATACGGTGATGTTCCCGTTTCCCCCGCGGCAGCGTCATGCGCTCAGAACTTCTTGCGGAGGTTGAGCGCGACGTAGCGCCCGATCGCGTTGTAGCTTCCGCCGATGCCATCCGTTGCCGGGAAAAAGGGCGGGGTCGCATCGAACAGATCGTTGACCTGCATCGACAATTCCGTCCCCTTGGCAAGGCCGATGTCGGGGAGCCTGACGGTGAGCCGCAGATCGACCGTCGTGTACCCCTTGGCGGTGTAGAGACCCGACCCGGTCGGCGTGGCAAAGGCGTTCGTAACGCCGCTGCGGTGGTTGACGAAATTCGCGATGGTGACGGGGCCGGCCGTCAGACCCAGCGTCGTTCGCAGCGTCGTCCGCGGCACGCCGGCCTGCAGCGAGTTGCTGGCAGGCGATGTGGTCGACAGCTGCGTTTCGTATTTGAAGATGTAGTTGCCCGCGACGCCGGCGAAGACGGCACCGAACCCGGTCGAACGCCGATAATTGACGTCGAAGTCCAGCCCGTTGGTCTTGCGCGTGCCGAAATTGCCCTGGCGCAGATCGAGCAGATTCCCGAAGGTCGGAACGGCGGCGAACGTGAAATAGAACGGCACCGTGTTGACCAGCGCGCTCGCGACCTGCGCGGTCGTCGGGTTGCGGATCACGCGCGAGGCAAAGGTCGGATCGGTGAAGATCAGCGGCCCCAGGCCATAAGGTGTCCCGATCACGTTGCTGTACGAGATATCATAAAAGGTCGCGCTCGCGCTGAAACCGGGCAGGAAGTGCGGGCGCAGGTCCGCCCCGAACGAAAACGTGCGCGCCTTTTCGGGCTCGAGCGATTTGTTGCCGCCGATCAGCAGCAGCGTGTTGACCTGCGCGGCGCCGCGCGAGGGATCACGCACCCCGAAGGCGTCGACCAGTCCGGCCGCCGAATAATAGGATCCGACCGTCGAACCGAGATCGCGCAAGCCCGGCGCCCGGAACGAGCGGCCGTAGGTGCCGCGCAGCGTCAGCCCCCCGACCGGATCCCAGTTGATCCCGATCTTCGGGTTCGTGGTTGCCCCGAAGTCGCTGTAATGATCGTACCGCCCCGACAGCGACAGCGACAGCCGGCGCATGAGCGGGGCCGCATTCTGATCGCTGAAAATCGGAACGAACAACTCGCCATAAACGGACTCGACGGTGCGCTCGAGATTTTCGGGAAAACCGACACCGCCGCTCTGCCCGCGCTGCGAATATGTTTCGCGGCGATATTCGGCGCCAGCCGCGATCTTGATTGCTCCGCCCGGCAATTCGGCCAGCGGTCCGTCGATCTTGATCGCGCCCAACAGGGTGCGTTGATGGTTCACGAAGGTGGTGGGATTGTTGAGGATGGCGGCGACAACCGCTGGGCTGGTTCCCCTGCCGAACGGATCGAGCGCGGTGGCCGTCGTCGTACCGGCGGCTGCGGCCGTCAGCGCGGTGGAGTTGATCCCGGGTTGGAACGTATCGTTGCGCGACCAGTCCACGGTTCCCGCGGCGGTCAGATTGAATTTGCCGAGTTTTGCGTCGACTCCGACCGACGAATTGCCGCTTCTGACGCGGTAAATCTGGTCGAAATGGTCGGCGCCGACGAGGTTGTCAGGCCGGAAATCGACATATTCGTAACCGGCGGCCGTGCCGGGCGGCGCGCGGTAGAACGGGTTCGACGGCAGGATGAGGACGAAGGTCTGCCCCGGCAGAGCCGCCTGAACAATATCCTTGCGATCCGTATAGAGCAGCTCTCCCCACAGGGTTATGTTGGACCCCAGGCTTTGCCGAGCGGACAGAAAGCCGGTGTGCATTCGATTGGTCGGAACAAGGTCGACCGGCCCGTTCGCGTCGCAGGTGTTGGTCCCCGGCGCCAGGCTCGGCGCCGCATAGATCGTTCCCAGGAACAGATTGACGTTGGCCGCAGGACAGACCGCGGAGCGCGTGTCCACGCCGCCCTCGGCTCTGAAGTCCTGCGACCGATAACGCCGGTCGGCGCCGGTGATGTTGCTGTTGTCCGTATATTGGTACGACAAGGAGACCGAGCCGCTTCCCCAATCCTTGCCGACGATCGCCCCGACGCTCACCGTGCGATAATCGTCGGCCATGCCGTACCGTGCCGTCGTCTCGACGCCGGAAAATGGTGACCGAGTGATGAAGTTCACGACGCCGGCGACAGCGTCCGAGCCGTAAATCGCCGACGCACCGTCGGCGACGATTTCGACGCGTTCGATCGCCAGTTCCGGCAGGAAGGGATAATCCGGATTGGTCTGCTGCGTGCTTCCCGAAATCAGGCGGTGCCCGTTCATCAGGGGCAAGGTTGCGCTGGACGGCAAACCGCGGAGCCCCGGCGCGAAGGATCCCAATCCGCCATTGCTGGTGCGCGGCGCCGTGTTGAAACTGTTCATCTGCGGCACTGTCGCCAGCAATTCGGCGGTGGTCGTCGCACCGATCAGCTTGATATCGTCACGCGAGACCCGGATCAGGTTGGAACCGGTCGGCGGCACCCCGCGGATGCTGGTGCCGGTAACGACGATGTCGGTATCGTCCGGCGCGGACGGTGTATCCGCTCGCGGCGCCGGCGCATCCGCCTTGGCGGTAGCCTGCGGATCGGCGCCTGCGTTTTGGGCATAAGCGGGTGCCACCGTGCAAAGCCCGGCCGCGATCAACGAACCGCCCGACAATGCGATGCGCTTACGAAGCTTCCAGGTCCCAATCATGCAAATCCTCCCACTTTTTTCGTTGGGAGCATCGTTGTCGATCAGGCGCCAGTATGACGATGACCGGTGTGACAGGTAAATTTAACGCAAGTGACCAGATTCGCGTGACAGCCTAGGTCGCTGTCCGATCGCTGAGCAACATTGTGGCGGCAGTGACGCGCCCGCCGTCCGACTTATGGGCCGCGCGATAGTCGGACGGAGTCATTCCTGCCCATTCGACGAAGTTTCGCGTGAAGCTGCCGGGCTCGCTGAAGCCGACGCGATAGCCCACTTCCGTTATCGGCAGCTCCGTCGCGAGCAAATATGCGGCCGCGAGTTCGCCGCGCAATCGTGTCCGGATGGTCTGAAAGCTTTCCCCCTCTCGTGCGAGATTGCGCCGAAGCCGGCGCGGGCGGCTGTGCAACCGTTCCGCCACCATCTCGATCGGGGATGACCAGATCTGGGAGCGCTGGAGCTCGACAAGCACGTGCTCGGTCTGCGTACGCCAGGTCGAGCGACCGACCGGCGTTGCGAACCAGTCGGGCGCGATTGAATTATACTCTTCCAAATCTCCGATCGTGCGGTGAACCAGCGGCGCGCTGAGGTCCGCCCGATCGTAGCAAAGCGCATCGATCGCCGCCCCGTATTCGACCGGACAGCCGAACAGGGCAAAGCGATCGAACCCGTTTGCCTGCACGGGCCGAGCGGCGCGAACGCAGACACCGCGCAGCCTCAACGGACGCCCGATCAGCCAACTGAACCACTGGAAGATCCATACGAAGCGGAGCCAGACGAATATGTCCCGGTCCACCCCGTCGACGGTGTGATAGACACACACGTGCTTGAGCCCCGCGCTGTCCTCGATCAGCTGCGGCCCGATATCCTCCGACAAGGCCTGGGTGAAACGGATGCTGACCCGGATCGATTCACCGAACGTCTCGCAGTGCAGATAAGTGAGCGTGCGCTCCAGTTCGAGCGCCAGGCGAAACCGCTCCGCGAAAAACCCGAAAAAGGAATCATCGAGAGCCACCTGAATCTGGCGCACGAGTCTGAACAGGTCGCGGCCATCGATCGAGGCTCGATCATTGCCATAGACCGCCGGGTCGATCCCGGCTTGGCGCAACAGGGAATGCGGATCCTGCCCCCGCAACACCGCGCCGCCGAGCAGGCTTTTCACGCCGATGCCGTCCAGTCCCGCTCGTTTCTTCGGGTCGTCCGAACCGTTCACAGCCAAATCGAGCATGCCGGGACTCTCACGGCCCACAAGATTTCCCTCATCCCTACACTGCCAGCCACTTCCGTCGACCTAATGCGCCGATCGTGCCCGGCGGAGCAAGTATGCTCGCCGCGGTCGGGCAATCGCGTCGCGTGCGAGCATGGTGCCGGGCCGCAGCGATCGCAACCGGACACTCTCAGCTTCCTTGCGGTCGCGTGCCTGATCGCGACTAGGTCGTAGTCTCATAAAGCGGTCTGTCGGCAACCGCCCCAATTGAGACGCGAAGTCAGTCTTGAGGCGCTCCCGATTGCAGACAGACGCGGTCGCGATCATAAGCGTGAGGTAAGATGCGGGCGGTGTCGATGGACTACCAAAATCAGAAAATCAGGGCGATCGGCCGGCTAACGATCATAGCGACCGCTCTGACACTGATGCTCTCTCTTTGCCTGATCTATCCCGACCAACTCCGGGCCCTTGTTAAAAATCTGCCGCTGCCGCGGCTTCGGGACCAGTATCTATGGCTGAGCGTTCTTGCCATGATCGTTCCAATATGCTGGGCCGTGGATCTGCTTCTAATATTCACATCCCCAGAGCAGGAGGTTCGCCTCGTGGCATGGTCGAAGCGATGGCTGAAGACGACAAGCGATTTCGAGAGAATTACCTTCGATACGTCCGATCCCGACTATCGTAAGGTGGCATGGCGCTACTTTCTGGATCGCCGCCGAGGTTGATCCGAGGGATGTCCGGTGCTCGCCATCGCCGCCCCATAAGCCGTCGGACGGCTGACCACCCAATCGCGGACGTTCCGCGTCGATCCGGATCAAACGGCGGCTACCGACCCAGAGCTACCGTTCACAGGCCCAAATCGAATCTCCGAGACCTGCGGTTTTGACGACTGCTGCACAAAGACATTCCGGAACGACCCATTTCGCGTGGAAGGGATACGCGCGATGAACGCCATCCCAGCCCGCTTTTTACCATTGGACCGTACTATCGACGCGCGGCAACAGGCTTTATCCGTTCACCGATGGGCGATTATGAGTCACTTTCGAGATTGACGGAGCGCGAGAAGGTTTGCCTGCGGCAATGGCTACAGCATAAGTCTGCCAAGGAAATCGCTGCGGATCTTGGCATCTCGCACCATGCAGTTGAAAAGCGCCTCAAGATGGCGCGCACCAAGCTTGGCGCGACGTCTTCCCTTCAAGCCGCACGGATGCTCGGCAATGCCGAAGGGTACGGTCAAGCGGTACCCCAAACGCCGGACCTGGTTTCTGATGATGTTCCGCCACACTCTGGCTTCACCCGTTTAGCAGTTTTCGGAGTAGCCATTATGATCCTAGTCGGAGCAATTTTGCTCGGATTGCTTTCACAGCCTGCGGCTTTTTCGCAAGCGTCCAATAACCAAGCAAAGGCGGCGCCTGCAGAACGGGTATTCACCCCCGGCGCGGTCCCGACCCCCGGCACCGAGTCTGCATTACGAATGCTTGTTGCCGGGCTGGCGAGCGGCTCGCCCGACTACGACAAGCTCTCTCAGCAGTTCGCCCAGCTCGTTCGCCGGGACCTGCCAATGACACATCCCCTGTTCAGTTCGATGGGCGAGCTGAAGTCGGTGACTTTCCTCGGACGCGGCGAGATGGGCGATGACGTCTACGACCTGGTGTTCGCCAAGGGCGGGGCAATGATGTCGGCCTCGCTCGACGCCAGCGGTAGAATGGCCGGTGGCATTCTCCGACCGATGGCGTCGCCTGGAGAACGGGCATCGGCGCCGACCGCGGGCACCGAGGTTGCCTTGCAACGGCTTGTCGCCGGTTTGGCGAGCGGCTCGCCCGACTACGACAAACTCTCTCCACAATTTGCCGAAGTCGTCCGTCGGGACCTGCCCACGACACACCCCCTGTTCAGTTCCATGGGCGAGCTAGAGTCGGTGACGTTCCTCGGACGCGGCGAGATGGGCGACGACGTCTACAACCTGGTGTTCGTCAAGGGCGGAGTGATAATGTCCGCCGCGCTTGATGCCAACGGCAAGATGACCGGCGGCGTTCTCCAACCGGTGGCGCCGCCGGGGCGCTGATCGCGGAGCGAATCTTCCTATCGCGGAAAGCGCAGCACGCTTTCCGCCCTTCGTTGCTGTTTCGTGGTCGGTAAAGCAAACAAACCGAAGCGGCCGGTCGCGCTCCATTCGTAGCCGTTTTCGGATAGAAGCCGGATTGCGAGAATCGACCGGCCGGCAAGCGCCTCTGTTATCGGCCGTTCAACCCTTGTGCGCCAAAGGTGGTCTATGGGTTCACGACCTCGCCCCCCTCAATTCGCGGCATTGTCTAGTCGCGGATGATGCAGCGGAACCCGATATGGCTGGTCGACGCATCTTCTTCCTGAGGGTGCCTCGCCGCCGGCCGGTAGCGTTGGCAATAATTTGCGGCGCACAGATGCGATCCGCCTTTCACCACGCGCCGTCCGAGCTTCAGGTCGCGCATCGCGGGATCGAAGCTCGCTGCCCGGCTGGCGCCTCGCGGATTGACCTCGGCGCCCCCGCAACAGGCCCTGGCGGGTTTGGCGCCCCGATCGCGAACGGCATACCAATCGCGCGTCCATTCCCAGACATTGCCGATCATGTCGAACAAGCCGTAGCCATTGGGCGCAAATGCCCCCACCGGCGAGGTGCGTTCCCAGCCGTCGAGCAACTGGTTGGCGAAAGGGAACAGCCCCTGCCAGTAATTGGCGAGCATCGCTCCCCCGGGCGCCAGATCGTCCCCCCAGGCATAATCGGCGCCGTCCAGCCCGCCCCGTGCGGCGAACTCCCATTCGGCTTCGGTCGGCAGCGTCTTCCCCGCCCAGGCGGCATAAGCGGCCGCGTCCTGATAGCTGACGTGAACGACGGGATGGTCGTCCAGCCCATCGACGGTGCTATTCTCACCCAGCGGCCGCCGCCAGCAGGCGCCGGCGCGATAGTCCCACCATTGCGAAGCGTCACGCGTGTCGACCGGGACCGCGGTCGGTTGAAAGACGGCCGATCCGGCGAACATCATTTCCGGCAGCATGCCCGGATAATCGGCGGGATCGGGAACGCGTTCGGCGGTGGTGACATAGCCCGTCGCATCGACAAACCTCGCGAACGCCGCGTTGGTGACGGGCCCGCGGTCGATCCGAAAGCCCGCGACTTCGACCCGGCGCGGCGGCGCCTCCTCGGGATAGAAGCGGTCGGAGCCCATCGTGAACGCGCCGCCTGCCAGCGCCACCATATCGTCGGTCGAACTCATCGCGCCGCTCTATCCGGCTCGCTTTGGCCTGAACACCGCTTCCGCATCGAACCGGTTCAATCGCTGCCCCGGTCCGGCTCGATCCGGCGCCGCACGCCGACCGCGGCCGCCCATGCGTTCCAGCGGCCGATCATGCGTTGGACGATCGCCGGCTGGGCGTTCGCGACATTCCGGGTCTCTGTCCGGTCGGTCGATAGATCGTAAAGCTCCCAGGGTCGGAAGACCGGGCTGCCGGGCCCGGGCGCGCGTGCGACCAGCTTCCACTTGCCCTCGATCTCGGCGCGGGAGCCTTCATGCTCGAAAAACAGCGGCGCGGACCGGTCGATCCGGCCGCCGGGCCGGAACAGCGGCGTCAACGAGGTTCCATCCACGGGCTGTGTGCTCGGCAGACGGGGCCGGACGCCGGCGAGCGCAAGGAACGTCGGCGCGACATCGATGACATGAGCGTTGTCGCCGATATCGCGCCCCGAATTTACGCCGATGCCGGCCGGCCAGCTCACGAAGAACGGCGTATGCGTACCGCCCTGATAGGCTTCGGCTTTCCAGTATCGGAAGGGCGTGTTCGCGGCGCTTGCCCAATAGGCGCCGATCCCGGCCATCGTCTGGTCGCCGCCGATTTTCGCGAGGTCGGGATATTCGCCATATTGCACGGCTTTGCCGTCGCGCGTCTCGCTCCAGCGGTCATAGTCGGCGCTGGTCATGACTTCGGGCGAAGCGCCGTTGTCGATCAGGAACACGATGACCGTATTGTCATACTGGCCGCTCGCCTTGAGCTCGGCGATGACGCGGCCGACCCCTTGGTCCATCTTCTCGATCATGGCGGCGTGCGTGGCCATCTTGCGGACCTGTACCGCGCGTTCTCGTGGCGTCAGGTTGCGCCAGGCGATCGAAGCATTGTTCTCGTAACCCCGGTCGAGCGTGGGCAGCGGATTGCTGGCGCGGTCGACCAGGCCGAGCCTGACCTGGCGATCGTAGCGGTCGCGCCGAACCTGCTCCCAGCCACCGGCATATCGCGGCAGGTATTTCCGGATCAGCGGCTCGGGCGCCATCAACGGCCAATGCGCCGCGGTATAGGCAAGGTACATCATGAACGGCCGCCGCCCGGGCGCGAGCCGCCGGACCTCGGCGACCGCGTGATCGCTGATCGCGTCGGTCAGGTAGAAGTCTTTCGGCACCGATCGTACCGGCGTCGTGCCCGAGACCAGGCTGAACGGGTCGTAATAATTGGCGACGCCCCACACGATACCCCAGAACCGGTCGAAACCGCGCGCGGTGGGATAGGTCGAAACGTCGCCGAAGTCGCGATCGGCATAGGCCTGGTGGTTGAGCCATTTCAGGTGTTCGTTGCGGTTCTCGAGCGGAACGGCCGCGGTCAGATGCCACTTGCCGACCATCGTCGTCGCATAACCCGCGGCGTGGAGTTCCTCCGCCACCGTGGGCACGGACTTCGCCAGGCTGTTGCCATTCTCCCCCATGTTGACGCGATGAGGATAGCGGCCGGTCAGCAGTGCGGCGCGGCTGGGGCAGCACCGGGACATGTTGTAGAAATTGGTGAAGCGCAGCGACCGCTGTGCCAGTGCGTCGAGATTGGGGGTATCGATCTCGCCGCCCATCGCGCCGATGTCGGAAAAACCGATATCATCGCCGAGGATGAGGAGGATATTGGGATGCGCCCGGCCGCGCTCCATATCCGGCTGGGCGGGCGCCGCCGCCGATTCCTGCGGCCGCGCACCTGCCGATCCCGCCGATCCCGCCAGCGCGGTCGCCAACGTGACCGCCGCCAGCCATCGGCCGTGCCTGAACCCGGTCATTCCTGCCGACTGCCTTTCCTGCCGAGTTGCGCGCTCCAGGCCCGCAATCGCGTCAGCAGCCGGTCGCGAATCCGGGGCTGGCGCGCCGCCAGATTGGTTGCCTCGCCGGGGTCAGCCCGCAGATCGTAAAGCTGGACATCGCTGCCATCGGCCTGGGCGAGCAATTTCCAATTGCCGTCGCGGACGGCCAGGCCGGGCGCGACGTCATGCGGTTCGAACGGGCCGCGGGGCTGGCGTTGCGCGCCGGGCATCCCGAACGCCCAGAAAGTAAGCGGGCGGCGCCCGATGGCGTGGCCGTCGAGCACCGGCGAGAGGTCGATCCCGTCCGCGCCTTCCGGCACGGTCGCGCCGGCGACATGGGCGAAGGTAGGAAGCAGATCGACGCCTTGCCCGACCGTGGTCTCGTCGCGATAGCCCGCCTTGACGTGTCCCGGCCAGTACAGGATCAGCGGCTGGCGGATCCCGCCCTCGTAAAGGCTTCCCTTGCGCCCGCGCAGGGCGAGCACACTGCCCGGCGGTGTCGCGCCATTCTTGTAATATCGCTGCAGCGCGGACGGTCCATTGTCCGACGTTATCACGATCAGTGTGTTGTCGGCCTGCCCCATGTCCTTGAGGCGATCGACCAGATTGCCGATCGTGCGGTCCATCTTGACGATCGTCGCCAGATAACGGTCGTCGTCGATGTTGCGGCCCTTGCCGCGCACCTCGTTCAGCGAATTGTCGTCCGGCGCCCAGGGATCGTGCACGTCGTTGAGCCAAAGCTGCGCGTACCAGGGTCCGGCGCGATGCTTCGACACGAATTCGAGGACCTTGTCGGCATAGAGTTGTGTGAGGTTGGTTTTCTTCTCGTAAAAATACGGCCCCTGCCCCAGCGCGGCCGACTGATCGGCGAGATCGCGTTCCTCGTCCGACACCAGCACGCGTGGCCCCAGGCCTTCGAACGTGGTGAAGCTTTCATCGAACCCGTAAGCGGTCGGCCATGGGGCGGCGCCGACGTCGCGGCCCCCGCCCATGTGCCACTTGCCGAAGTGACCCGTGGCATAGCCTGCCCGGTGCAGCATGCTCGCGATATTGGGCACCTTGGGGTCGAGCCAGTCGGCCTGGCCGAGGGCGGCGTTGGACTTGCTGTCGTTGATGAAGGTGACGAAACCGACCTCCGCCGGGAAGCGTCCGGTGAAGAATCCAGCCCGCGACGGCGAGCAGATCGGCGCCGCGTCGTAAAATTGGGTGAGCAGCGCACCGGCATTGGCGAGCCGATCGATATTGGGCGTCGAGATCTTGCGATCGCCCATGATCGACAGGTCGGCAAAGCCCATGTCGTCGACCAGCACGAACAGGATATTGGGCCGCCGCGCATCGACGACGGGCGACGCCGGCGCGACGGTGACCGGTGGCGACGTCTGCTGCCCGATCGCCGGCGATACCAGCGCCACGCTCGCCGCGACGGCGCCCACGCCAGCCAAGGCCACGCGCCGCAGCCCGACCGCATTCTTTCTCGAAAAAGCCATGCTGATCTCCTTCTTACAGGCGGATGCGGACACCGACCGAATAGATGGTCTCGTCATAAAAGCCTTCGAAATTCTGGTACGATCGACCAAGATAATCCTTGGTCTTGTTGCGCAGGATGTTGGTCCCGCCGACGTCGAGCCTGATCGCGGGGGTGACGTCATAGCCGATATTGAAGTCGAGTCGTCCGGCGGGCCGAACGTAGCTCAGCAAGGTCGGCACGAATACGGTCGACACCTGGTCGGCGGCGATCGGGCGGACCGAGATCGACCCGGTCTGGTCGCTGTCGAAATATTTGGAACGATAAGTGTAGACCAGGCGCCCGCTGATCCCGAACTTCTCGTAAAGAAGCCCGGCGGTGAAATTGTACTTCGACACGCCCTGCAGCGGATTGCCCGCGAGCGGATCGCTGCCGCCGATTTCCGAATCCGCCAGCGTGAAGGTCCCTTGCAAGCCGACCCCGGAAAGAGCGCCGGGCAGGAAATCGAGGAAATATTGGCTGCTGACCTCGACGCCTTTCAATGTCGCCTCGCCAAGGTTGCGCGGGCGGGTCACGCTGTAGTCGACGCCATTGTAGGTTTCGGTCGCCGCCCCGCTGATCACGCGGTCAGTGATCTTGCGGTAATAACCGGCGACCGCGACATAACCGCCGCGGAAATAATATTCGAGCGTCGCATCATAGCTGTCGGACTTCTGCTCGCGCAGATTGGGGTTACCCGCGCTCCCCCCGCTCTGCACGAACGGGTTGTTAGACAGCGACAAGGTGACCGCCGGATTGAGATCGGAGAATTCGGGCCGCCGGATCGACCGGCTGAAGCCGAGCCGTGCCTGGATGCCATTGTCGAGCTTCAACCTGGCGGTGACCGTCGGCAGGAAGTCGTTGTCCGTGGTGGTCGCCGACAACGGCTGGAAGGTCGTGCCCGAAGCGACGAAGGTGGTAACCGTGCGCTCGGTACGGACATAGCGGCCGCCGACGACGCCGTCGATCACCACCCCGGTCGCTACCGGGATCGCGTAATCGAGCTCGGCATAGGCCGAATAGGTCTTTTCACGGGAATCGAACTGGCGCGTCTTCTGGAAAGCCGGCCGTCCCGTGGGCAATCCGACATAGGTGCGCAGCGCATCCTGTCCGGCACTCGACAGGAGGAAATCCGGATCGGGGACGTAGAAGGCCGCGCCGCCATTGATGCTGGGCGCCGGCGAGCCAATCGACAGGAAGTCGGCCGGCAGACCGGTCGCCGATACCTTCACCGCGGTCGCCTCGGTCGCTGTGCCGATATTACCCTTCGGGAAAGCGGTATTGAGCACGACCGATTGCGAATCGGCGGTCCGCGCGGCGTAGCGCGCGCCGACCTTGAAGGCAGTCAGAAGGCCGCCTAGCTCGCGCTCGCCATCAGCCTTGACCGCGAACAGGTCGCCCTGCGTCACACTGAAATTCTGCTGAAAGCTGTTGCGAATATAGAGGTTGTCGGTGGTCAGCAGGGCGTTACCCGGCACGCTGAAGCCGGCAATCCCGTCATCGTTGGTCGTGAGCGTCAGGCTCGGCAGGCGCTGGCCGATATCGGCAATGACGAGAGCATTGTCCGCGCGCGACGATTGATACGAGATATCGACATTGGCCTTCCAGCCATCGCGGTCGAAGCGGAAACCGCCCGCCACCAGCTTGTTCTGCTCGAGATTGTCACGCGCCTGCGTCGTCTGATTGACCACCACGTTGTTGAAGGTCGCGCTGTTCAGGTAGCACAGGTTCTGGAGCGTAAAAGCCTGCAGCGTCTTGTTGCCCGCCGCGTCGGTCTGGATCGTCGGGTTCTGGCCCGCGGCGGTCACTCGCGACTGGAAGCAATTGTTGCTCGCCTGGACATTGGTCATCGTGACGTTGGTGGTGAACGGCTGCACGTTGGCGCCATAATGTGCGCCCCGGTCGCGCATGCGCGTGTACAGGCCGTCGAGATAGACTTCGAGCGACGGCGACGGCCGCCACCCGATGGCGGCATTGGCCTGGGTGCGCCAGAGGCGCCCCTGCTCGGGAAAGTTCTGCAGGATGTTCGGCACGAGATAGCCGGCCGTATTCAACGGCGTCGCCGCCGAGCTGCGCAGCCCGCTCAGGATCGTCTCGTCTCGCTCGTAGCTGGAGCGAGACCATGTCACGTTGAGAAGCGCCCCGATCTCTCCGATGCCGGTATGCCAGCGATCGGTAACCAGCAGGCCGAGTTGCGGATCACCCTTGTCCGCGCGCAGCCCGTAATTGCCTCGCGCCGAAAGCACCACAGTCGGCTTGCTGAAGCTGAACGGCTTGTTGAGCCGCAGGTCGATCGACCCGGCCAGACCGCCTTCGATCAGGTCGGGCGTCTGCGACTTATAGACGTCGACCCGGGCAAGCGCTTCCGCCGGCAATGCCTGGAGATCGAGCTTGCGGCCGGTTGTCGTGAAGATCTCACGACCATCCACCGTCGTGAGCACATCCGGCAGGCCGCGCACGCGAACGTCGCCGAGCTCGTTGTTTCGGTTAACCGAAACCTGCACGCCGGGAACCCGTTGGAGCGCCGCGGCGGTGGTGGGATCGGGAAGCTTGCCGATGTCCTGCGCGACGATCGAGTCCACGACCTGCACCGCGTTGCGCTTGATTTCGGCAGCACGCTCGAGCGAACCTCGGATGCCGGTTACCACGATCTCGCTCTTGTCAGACGCGGGCGACGGAGCGGCGGATGGCTGGCTCTCCGACTCCGGTGACGTCGGTGCCGACTGCGCGGCAGCCTGGTTGGACAGGGTCGCCAACGGAATGCTCGCCGCCCAGGCAGCACACGATAACAGTCCGATTTTCATTGCTTTCCCCTTGTTCCGAAGCGGTCAGCAATATCCCCCAATTCAGTAGGATTAATAGCAACTTTGGCTTTCGCCGTCACAAGGTTGAGCTAACATATCCCGCTTCGGCCCCATGTCCGCGGGTGATTCCGAACGAGCGAAGCGTGCGGGATGGCCGGACATCGTCCTGGCTCGACACCGAGCCATAATGTGCGCGCACGACAAAACCGGGAGTGGCGGATTCGGCCACTCCCGGTATAGCCCGACTTGTCGAGCGATTTCCCCGCCTCGCGATCCTACGCGACAAACCGGTCGACGTCTGAACGTCATTCGCGGCATCCCGCCGCTCGCCGGCCCTGCTAGCAGCTCGGGCCGAGCTTCGACGGAAACACAGGCCGCCCGAGAAGTGCGAGCACGCCCTAGAAGCGCGCCCGCACCCCGACCCGGTAGATGCGCCCGAGCGTGTCGTAGAGCGCCGGGTTCACGTCGAGCCCGGTGTTGGTCTGTGGCGCCGGCGCCGGGTCGTGGTCGAACACATTGTCGACCTTGAAATACAGGCTCGCCTTCTTGCCGATGTTCACCGAGCCACCGATGTCGATATAGAAGGCGCCCTTCATCTT
>Ga0136846_1241435_pt1 | contig 21251 bp, 17 predicted proteins | sample HopSoiMetagenom2_FD_96841 | JGI IMG/M metagenome (GOLD analysis project Ga0136846, IMG submission 96841) | Grasslands soil microbial communities from Hopland, California, USA - 2 Assembly 2016 (version 4) | ecosystem: Environmental > Terrestrial > Soil > Grasslands | place: USA: Hopland... | reverse complement strand
TCGTCGGGCGCTTGCGCGACGAGGACGAGCCGCTGCTCTTGCTCGTCGACCGGCTGCGGCCGCTGCTCGAAGAGCCGGAGGATCGGCTGCGGCCACCGGATGACCTGGCTGCCTGGGCTCGGCTGCCGCTACTGCGCCGCGAGCCGCTCCTGCCGCCAGACCGCGAGCCGCTCCTGTCGCCGGACCCCGAGTCCTTCTTCTCGTCGCCCTCCGACGAGGTGACCTCGCCCTCCTCGACGGTCCCGCGCCAGGCGCCCGACTCCTCCTCGTTCATCATCACGTTGGCCTTGAAGCGGTGCAGGTCCGCGCGCACCGCGCGCTTGACGTGGCGTGCGCCGCGCGCGAACTTCTCGATCAGCGAGCCCGGCTCGACGTCCACGTTGACCTCGATGCGGGTGAGGCGCGGGGCGAGCTCGTGGAACGTTGCGACCCCCGTGTGGCTGAGGCCCTGGGTCACGTGCCACTGGATGCGCTCGTCGGGTCGCTGGTCCTCGATCTCGGCCTCGAACTCCTTCGAGACGCCCCAGATCTTCGACTTGAACTTGACATGGGTTTCGTCCTCCTGGCTCACGCTGGTGACCCGGTGCATGAAGCTGGGCCACTCCTCGAACTGCGTGAAGTCGTTGTAGGCGACCGAAACCGGAACCGGCACGTCGACGGCCTGCTGGACCGGCATGCGCCGCCCCTTGCCGACGCCGGGAGCCTCGTTCTTCCCACCACCGCCGCCACCGTCGTCACCACCAACGCCGGGGATCAGGCTCTTGCCGGCCTCCTTGGCGATGCCGGCGGGGCCGCCCATGTCCTTGACCTTGTTGTCGACCACGTCGGAAGCCGCGTCGGTGACCTTGTCGCCGGCCTTCTTCAGCGGGTTCTCCAGGGCGTCACCACCGTTGGACAGCCCGCGCTTGGCGAGCTTCGCTCCCTTCACGGCCAGCGGCGCCGCAGCCGCCAAGCCGGCGCCCACGGCGAGGCCCGTAAGGCCCGATACGTGGCCGTTCTTGTTCTTACGAGCGTTTTGCATCACGTTTTGCGCCGTTTCGCGAGCGACCTTTCCGACAACAGTGCCGATCGCGTCGCCAAGATCCTTGGCCATTACTGCCTCCTCAAGTCTTCTTCGGTTCCGAATCAGGTACCCGCAACGACCCCGCGGCACGCCACGTTGATTGCACGGCGCATAAACCAGCCTAGGGCGTGGCTAGTCCGCGCTCAACCGTTGGGTGACGGGCGCCGCCCGACTCAGCCGAGATCCTTGACGTGGCCCTTCTTGTTGATGGCGGTGCCCTTGGCCATGTCCTTGACGCCCTTGGCCTCCTCGGTCTCGTTCCCGACGGCTTTGCCCGTCTTGGCCCTGACCTTCCCCTTGGCCTGAACGGCCTTGCCCTTGATCTTGTCCCGCGCCTTGCTCGTCGCCATCAGCGACTCCTTTCCGTGGAAGCGTGCCTCGGCTGGGACGTACCCGAAGCGGTCACGGCTTGACCAGCACTTTGATCGACTCGCGGTCGGCCATCGCGCGGTAGCCGTCGGGCACACCGTCGAGGTCGCTGGTGGTGTCCAAGACCTTCCCCGGTTCGATGGTGCCGTCGAGGATGTCGGGCATCAGTTCCTCGATGTAGGCGCGGACCGGCGCGGGCCCGCCGGCCAAGCGCACGTTGTGGCGGAAGAGGCTGCCGAAGCCGATCGGCGCCTCCTCGTACTGCGGGACGCCGACGCGGCTGATGACGCCGCCTGGGCGAACGATCCCGAATGCCTGCTCGTAGGCGGGCATGTTGCCGACGGCCTCGATGACCACGTGCGTGCCGTGCCCGCCGGTCAGCTCGCGCACCTGGGCCGTGCCTTCCTCGCCGCGGGCCGAGACGATGTCGGTGGCGCCGAACTCCCGGCCGAGGTCGGTGCGCGCCGTGTGGCGGCCCATGAGGATGATCTGCTCGGCGCCGAGGCGCTTGGCTGACAGGACTGCCAGCAGACCGACGGCGCCGTCGCCGATCACCGCGACGCGGGTGCGCTCGTTGACGCTGCCGGCAACGGCGGCGTGGTAGCCGGTGCCGAAGACGTCCGAAAGTGTCACCAGGGACGGGATGAGCGCCGAGTCCGGCGCGACGGGCAACTTGACGAGGGTGCCGTCGGCCGACGGGACCCGGATCGCTTCGGCCTGAGCGCCCTCGTCAGGGATGCCGTCCCAGAAGGCGCCGTGGGCACAGGAGGTGTGCAGGCCCTCGCGGCAGAACGTGCACGTCCCGTCGGAGATGGCGAACGGGCTGACGACGAGGTCACCCTTCTTGACGGTGGTCACCTCCGAGCCGGTGTCCTCCACGACGCCGATGAACTCGTGCCCCATCCGTGCGGGGCCATCTGCCGGCGACATCGAGCCGTACGGCCACAGGTCGCTGCCGCAGATGCACGAGGCGGTGATGCGGATGAGCGCGTCGGTGGGCTGCTTGACGACGGAGTCCGGCACATCCTCGACTCGGACGTCGCCGGCGCCGTACATGTGGGTTGCACGCATGAGCTGTCTCCAATCTAGGTTCCCGTGCCCTGCAGGGAAACTGGTGCGGGCTGCGAGGTGCGTCGTCCTGGATCGTCAAGGCCGCGGACCGTGCTCCGGTGGCGGTCGGACCGAAGGCGATGCTCGCCGTGCAGCTGAGGCCGGGGGCAAGCGTGACGCCCGTGCAGTCCTGGGTCAGGCCGGCGAAGTCGGTCGGGTTGGTGCCGCCGACGGCGACGGGCCTGCTCACACTGTCGGCTGTGCCCACGACCATCTGCGTCTACGTCGGCAGCCGCCCGGGCACCCGGCCCGAGTACGCCGCGGCCGTGCGGGAGCTCGGCGCCGAGGTCGGTCGCCGCGGCCTGCGGTTGGTCTACGGCGGAGGGCGCGAGGGACTCATGGGCGTGCTGGCCGACGCGGCTCTCGGGGCGGACGCCGAGGTGGTGGGCGTGATCCCGCAGCGGCTCGTCGACCGCGAGCGCGCCCACCGCGGCATCTCGGACCTCCTCATCGTCGACACGCTGCACGAACGCAAGGCGGCCATGGCGGAGCGCGCCGACGCGTTCCTGGCCGCACCCGGCGGCATCGGCACGCTGGAGGAGCTCATCGAGATGCTGAGCTGGAGTCAGCTGCGCCTGCACGACAAGCCCTGCGGCCTGCTCAGCGTCGAGGGCTACTTCGACCTGCTCGTCGCCTGGTTGAATCACGCGGTGGCCGAGGGCTTCGTGCCGGAGGCCGACCGCTCGCTGCTGCGCGTCGAGGCGTCGCCGGCGGCGCTGCTGGACAGCCTCAACTCGTAGACGTCGGTGCGCCGGTCCTCGCGGGGCCGGACGAGCGGGTCGCGCGTGCGCGCGCGCACGCTCGCGTCGAGATCGACCTCCACCAGCTCCAGCTCGGGAGCGTCGCCCGGCAGCGGGCCGGCGGCGAGCTTGCCGAACGGGTCGGCGACAATCGACGAGCCCAGCAGGTCCGGCTGCTTCGCGGTCGCCGCCTGCGACGCGCACGCGATCCACACCTGGCTCAGGTTGGCCTGCAGCATCGCCCCGTGGGCCTGCGGCGCCAGCCCGCGCTCGTCCCGGCGTTGCTGGTCGAAGCCGGGCACCCACGCGGTGGGCACGAGGATGAGTTCGGCGCCCCCAAGGGCCAGCAGCCGCACGGTCTCGACGAAGCGCAGGTCGTAGCAGACGCACATGCCCACCGAGCCGAACGGCAGCCGCACGACGGGCAGGCCCAGATCACCCGGCGCGAAGGCATGCTTCTCCTCGCGGAACGGATGGAGCTTGCGGTAGTGCAGCGCCACACCGCCGGGCCCGACCAGCACCGCGGTGTTGTAGAGCCGGTCCGCGTCGCGCTCGCAGAAGCCGCCGGCGATCCAGCCTCCGGCCTCCTGGGCCACCTCCGCCCAGCCGCGGACGGTCGGGCCGTCGATCTCCTCCGCCAGTCCCTCAAGGGCGTCCCGGTCGGCCATGTAGCCGGGCACGATCAGCTCGGGCAGGAGCACGAGGTCGGCGCCGCGAGCGAACGCTCGCCGCGCCGTGGCCAGGGTCACGGCGCGGTTGCGCCCGGACTCATACGGGCGTCCCGTCTGCTGGCCGAGCGCGATGGTGAGAGGGCGGCTCACGCCGGCCCGGCCGGCAGCAACCCTGCCGCCGTGAGCATGGCAACGTCCGCCGGGCACGGCCCGCCCACGCTGACGACCGACGTGCCGCGGTCGGCCTTCACGCGGTGCTGTACGCCGGGCGGCACCTGGATCGCCTGACGCGCACCGAACGACAGCGCCAGCCCATGCGTTAGGTCCTCCACCGTCCCCTCGCCGGAGAGGATGAAGATCGTGTCCTCGGACTCCGCGTGCGCGTGGGGCACGTTCTGCTCGCCCGGCTCCATGTGGACGTAGTTCATGTTCGCGTTGCGCGAACCGCAGCCCAACCACACGACCAGGCGCGCGTCGCTGGCGATCATCGGCAGTAGCACGTCGGGCCGGTCGCGGTGGAAGGTGCGGATGCCGTCGCCGGTGCCCTCCGAGCCGATCAGCGAGGGCCCGCCGACGAGCTCGAGCCCGTCGCGGCCAGCGACGATCCGGTACGGCAGGCCTGGCGCGATGTGCACCATCGACCCCTCCACGAGCGAGTGCTCGTCGCCCTCGGCGCCGTGCACCATGCCGTCGCCGCAGATCACGAAGTAGACCGCCTCGTCGTTGTGGCGCTGTTCGCGCGTGGGCGAGCCCTCGCCCAGCCGGATGAGGTTCATTGACCGCATGCGCGCGCCCACGGCCGGGCCGACGAGCACGCGCGCGCTTCCCTCGCCCTCGACCAGCGGCACGGCCGGGCCGTCGGGGCCGAGCACCTGGACGGGGCTCACGACGGCTCCGTCACCTCGTATGCATCCCGCTGGCGGCGCGGGACGATGATGGCGAGGAACCGCGCTCCGCTGGGACCCGCGCGCATCCCGTGTTCGACGTCCGGCGGCACGACCGACCATGCCCCCGGGCGTAGCAGGCGCGTCTCGTCGCCCACGTTGAACTCCGCCTCGCCGGCCTGAAGCAGCGTGATCTGCTCCTGCGGGTGGCGGTGGCGCGGGAACTCCGCCCCGGGTTCGAACTCGTACCGCGTCACGGTGGCGAGCTCGGTGTCGAGCGCCGCGCGGCGCACGCCCGGGTAGGGCTCGTCGACAGCGAGGGCGTCGAAGCTGCCGAACTCGGGCGCGCTCAATCGTCGACGAAGGCCACCACGCGGCACGGTGAGGCCTCTCCCCCTTCGATGGGAATCGGGAAGGCGCCGATCCGGCACCGCGTGTTGAGCGCCTGGTCGATGTCGCCGCCCACGTTCTCCACGTGACACACGCCTGCACGGAAGGGCACCTTGTGCATGACGAAGATGTCGTCGGCCGGGAAGACGTCCTCGATCGTCGTGTCGATCTGCTGCTCGTAGCGGCGCGCGGCGTCGACTCGCTTGTAACGGATGCTCGTGTTCATGGGGTGGTCGCCGGAGGCGCAGTCGAAGCCGGTCCAGGCGAACTGCATGTCGGCGACCCACTCGGCGAACTCGCGGTCGCCGCCCGGATGGCGCAGGAAGTAGCGCTCCTCGTCCTCCTCCGGGGCGCCGTTGAAGTAGCGGTGGTAGCCAGTGTGGTAGATGAGGATGTCGCCCGTGCGCACCTCCATCTTGTCGGTGATGTGGTGCGGCTTGAGCACCGACCAGTCCTCGACCACGTCGGAGACGTCCACGATCACGCCCTCGCGGCAGAGCTGGTCGATGGGGATCGAGGCGATGTCGGCGCCGCCGGAGATGATGTGCATCTCGCTATCGAAGTGCGTGCCCGCGTGCAGCGGCGTTTCCAGGTACTGGGAGACGATTCCATTCGTGGCGTGGCGCTGGAAGTACGACAGCTTGGGCGACGGGTAGTCGACCCAGCCTGGTGTGTGGATCGAGAACGGATGCGTGAGGTCGACGACGCGCATCACTGCATCCGCTCCGCCGCGAGCTGCACCGCGGCGACGATGTTCTGGTAGCCCGTGCAGCGGCAGAGGTTGCCGGCCAGCGCCTCGCGGATCTTGCGCTCGTCGAAGTCGCGCGCCTCCGCCAGCAGTGGCTCGAGCGACATCAGGAAGCCCGGCGTGCAAAACCCGCACTGCAGGCCGTGGGTCTCGTGGAAGGCCTGCTGCAAGGGGTGCAGCGTGCCGTCCTCCTGGGCCAAGCTCTCGACCGTGGTCAGCCGGTGGCCCTCCGCCTGCACGGCGAGTGTCAGGCACGAGCGCACGGGCTCGCCATCCATCTGAACCGTGCACGCACCGCACACCCCGTGCTCGCAGCCGACGTGGGTGCCGGTCAGACCGGCCTCGTGGCGGATGAAGTCGGAAAGGAGCAGGCGCGGCTCGATCTCCCTTTCGTATGTCTCTCCGTTGATCTCGATGGCGACCTTCCGATTGGTCATGCCGCTCTCCTCTCGTCTGCCAGGTCGACGACGCGCTCGGGCGTCAGGGGAAGCACGTGCGCCTCGGCGCCCAGCGCGTCGGACACCGCGTTGGCGATCACCGCGCCGGCGGCGGCGGTGCCGCCCTCGCCGGCGCCCTTGGCACCGAGCGGGTTCAGCGGCGTGGGCGCGTCCTCGGTGATGAGCACGCGCACGGCCGGCATCTCGCCCGCAGTGGGCATCAGGTAGTCCATGAACGAACCGGTGACGAGCTGGCCGCTCGCGTCGTAGGCCAGCTCCTCGAGCAGCGCGCCGCCGACCCCCTGGGCCACGCCGCCGACGATCTGGCCGTCGACGAGCTGGGGGTTGAGCGCGCGGCCCACGTCGTATGCGACCGCGTAGCGGTGGATGTCCAGCGCGCCTGTCTCCACGTCCGCCTCCAGCGCGACGCAGTGCAGGCCGTAGGGGAAGCTCATGTCCGGGCACTCGAACCGCGCCTCCGCGTCTGGAGCGGCGCCGGCCAGCTCGGTCAACGGGATCCCGACCGCCGGCGAGCCGCGCGCGACCACGCGGTCGCCCTCGATCGTCAAGTCGGCGGGCGAGGCCTCCAGGCGCTCGGCCGCGACGTCGATCAGGCGTTTGCGCAGCGCCGCGGCCGCCTGCGCCACGGCGCTGCCGCCGAGCATCGACGCGCGGCTGCCGAACGCGCCCATCCCCTCGGGGACGACGTCGGTGTCGCCGTGGCTGACCCGCACCGCGTCGAACGGCACGCCCAACGTCTCCGCGCATACCTGCGCCAGCACGGTCTCCACGCCCTGGCCGACCGACGCCGAGCCCACGTACGCCACGGCACCACCGTCTGCAGCGACGCCCACGCGCGCGTACTCCCAGCGCGCGATACCGCTCTTCTCGACGAAGTAGGCGAGGCCGACGCCGCGCCGCCGCCCGCGGCCCGGGTCCCGCGCGCGCCAGCGGAGCATCTCGTCGTACTCGAAGCTGTCGAGGCCCTTGTCCAGCAGCAGCGGGAAGTCGCCACTGTCGAACACGACTGGGTGGCGGTCGGTGTGGGTCCCGGTCTCGTACGGGATCTCGTCCGTCGGGATGAGGTTCTGGCGGCGCAGGTCAGCGGGATCGCGGTCCAGGCGACGGGCGGCGATGTCGAGGATCCGCTCGCGCACGAAGTTGGCCTCGTAGCGGCCGGGGGCGCGGTAGGTGCCGGCGGGCGTCTTGTTGGTGACGACCTGCTGCGCCGTGCACTCGTAGGCGGGCCAGCGGTAGGGCCCCGGGAGGAGCGCGACGGTCATGTTCGGCACCACGGCGCCGTGCGTGCGCACGTAGGCGCCCGTGTTCATGAAGAAGCGGTCGCGGAGGGCGAGCAGCGTGCCGTCGGCGCGCAGAGCGACCTCCACGTCGTGCACCTGCTCCCGCGAGTGGTTGAGCGCGCGCAGGTTCTCCTCGCGGTCCTCGGTCCACGCCACCGGACGCTGCTGGCGCAGCGCGCAGAACGGCACCAGGAAGTCCTCGGGGTAGAACTCGCCGCGGCCGCCGAAACCGCCGCCGACGTCGAGCTCGACCAGGCGCACCTGCTTCTCCGAGAGGTCGAGCAGCGTGGCGAGGATGCGCTTGTTGGTGTGGACCACCTTGGCGGCGCCCCATACGGTCAGGCGCCCGTCCTTGGCCTCGGCCAGCAGCCCGCGCGGCTCGAGCGGCACGGCGCCGTGGCGCTGACACTGCAGCCGCTCCGCCACCACGACCTCCGCTTTGGCGAACGCCGCCTCGACGTCGCCGAAGCGCACCTGAATCTCGGCCGCCAGGTTTGAGCCGGCGTCGGGATGCAGCACGGGATTGCGCGGGTCGAGCGCCTCCTCGGGCGCGAGCAGCGGGTCGAGCTGCTCGTAGGTCACGGCTATGCGCTCGAGCGCGTCCTCGGCCGCGTAGCGCGACTCCGCCACCACGACCGCGACGGGCTCGCCCGAGTAGCGGACGGTGCCGGCGGCCAGCGGCGGCTGCAGCAAGCGCTCCATGCCGTCGATCGAGTACATCCGCATCGGGATGCGTGGTACCGGCTGCGGCAGCTCGGCGCTCGTGATCACATCGACGACGTGCTCGTCCGCAAGCGCCCGCGCGGTGTCGAGAGCCGCGATGCGCGCGTGGGCGTGGGGGCTGCGCAGCACCGCCGCGTGCAGCGCGTCGCGGCGGTCGAGGTCGTCGACGAAGCAGCTCGAGCCGGTGAGGAGCCGCAGGTCCTCCTTGCGCCGCAGCGGGAGCCCGATCACCCGCTCGACCCCGACCTCCGTCACCACCGGTACCTGATCTCGACGAACGCGCCCCTGCGCTTGCGGCGTCCGAGGAGCAGCGCCGTGACCGCAGCGGCCCCGGCGGCGCCGACGGCCGCGGCGGTCGGCACGCCGCGCAAGCCGGACGGCTCCGACGGGGCGGGCTCGGGCGCCGGACGCGACGGCGCGGCGGCCGCGCGAGCCGGCTCGGGGGCCTGAACCGGCTTCGACGCGCGCTCGTTGACGCTGTCGCAGAGGCTGCTCGCGAGCTCGCCCAGCAGCCGGTCGGCCTCCGGCTTTGCCACATCCTCGGAGAGGCCGGGGCCGGCGATGCGCCCGTCCAGCACGATGTCGACGCGGGCGCCGTCGCCGTTCTCGGTCACATGTCCGCGCAGCAGAGCGGTGGCGAACGCGGGGCCGCCGTCCTGGTGCACGCGCAGGGCTGCGCTGGCGTAGCGGCCGTCCTCGTCGACGTCAATCGCGCGCAGCGTGGCGGTGCATGCCACCGCATCGCCGCCGATGGTCGGGCTCAGGGCACCTTCGTAGTTCGAGTCGCCGTCGACGGGCCGTAGATCGGACCCCGGAAGGCAGGCCGCCAGGGCCTGCACATCGAGCAGCGCCTGCCAGACTCGACCGGCGGGCGCCGTCACCTTGAAGCCGGTCTCGAGGATCATGGGGCTCGCCGCACGCTCACTTCCGCAAAAGTATAATGTTGGACCTTACATGAAGCTGCAGAACGAGTTCAGCGTCAACGTCCCGCTCGAGCGTGCCTGGGAGACGCTGCTCGATATCGAGACGGTCGCCGGCTTCCTCCCCGGCGCCAAGATCGAACCGACCGACGAGGAGGGCGTCTACCGCGGCGCCATGAAGATCCGCGTCGGCCCGATGGCGATCTCCTACGAGGGCACGGCCCGGCTCGCCGACGTCAACCAAGGCGCGCGCACCGCCGACATCGAGGTGCGCGCCAAGGAGGCCAAGGGCCAGGGCACCGCCTCGGCGGTCATCCACAACCAGCTTGTCGAGGAGAACGGCGCCACCCGCGTCATCGCCGTCACCGACCTCCAGGTCACGGGCCGCCAGGCCCAGTTCGGCCGCGGAATCATGCAGGACGTTGCCGGCCGGATGCTCGGCGACTTCGCTCGCCGCTTCGAGGCCCATCTCACGGCGAGCGCGAACGGCGGCGAGCCCGCCGACGCTTCCGCGCCGCCTCGCCCGCCGCCGGCGGACACCCAGGACGCACTCGACCTCGGCAATGTCGTCGGTCAGCTGCCGCTCGTCCGCTACGGCGCGCCCGCCGCGGGGGCGATCGTGCTGCTGGCGCTGCTCGTCGTCGCCCTGCGCGCGCGCCGCCACCAGCGCGGCATCACCGTCCGCTTCGGGTTCAAGCTCTAGGCCGAAGCGGCACACATCGACAGGGCGGTCAGGGCGTACACCCGGCTGCACCGGAGGAGGTCCTCCTTGCGGACCGCGAACGTTCCAGCGCCCGCGACGCCGGGCGGTCCGTAGGTGAGCGACGGGATGCCCGCCTCGTTGAACACGTTGTGGTCACGCCACATGCTGCACTCGGGCGGGGTGGCGATCTCGCACTGGGCGTCGAACTCGAACCGATGCGCCTCGTCCACGGCGTCCGCAAGCGGCTCGATGCCCTGCGCCTCCCAACCCGGCCGATCGACGAACTGCTCCACCGTGCCCTCGAGCCCGAGCTCGTCGAGCAGGTCGCGCAGCTCGTGGCGGATCAGCCCACCGTCCTGGCCCGGCACGGTGCGGATGTCGAGGTAGAGCATGCACACTTCGGGGTTCTGCAGGACCATCCACGGCTGGCCGCCGCGGATGGCCGAGACGTTGACCTTCGGCACCACCGTGCCGCCCGGCGACTCGTACGTGTGGCGCTGCTCGTACTCCAGCGCCCAGTCCTCCAGGCGCGCGACCAGCGGCATGGCGCGGACGATCGCGTTGGGGTGCTCGCCCTCGGCGTACGGCCGCTTCATGTACGGCGTGTACAGCACCGGGCCGCCGAAGACGGTGATCTTGTAGAAGGCCTTGCCCGCCTCGATCCAGCCCTTGCGGAAGCCGGTCGCCTCGGCACACACACAGAAGCCCGCGCGCGGCGAGTGGTTGACGAGGTAGCGGGCGCCGACCTCCTTGCTCAAGTAGCGCTCGCCCTGGTACTCGTCCACCGGCTCCTGGCCGATCTCGCCGGCCACCGACGTCAGGTAGATCGGGCCGTCGAGCTTGACGCGGGCGTCGCGGATCGCCTTGGCCGCCAGCATCCACGCTGCCATCGGCCCCTTGTCGTTGACCACCGGGTTTCCGATCAGCAGGTCGCCCTCCTCGCGGCCGATGTGGAAGTCGGGATTCCCGGGGTCGCGCCAGATCAGGTGGTCGTCGGGGTGCATCCACGTGTCGATGTGGCTGTTGAAGGCCAGGGCCGGGCCGCGCCCCTGCGCCGGCACCTCGGCGAAGACGTTGAAGCGGTTCTCGAACATCCCGACGCGGCGCGGTTCAAACCCCTGCTCGTCCAGCCACTCGTAGATGACGTTCGCGCCCGTGCCCTCCTCGCCGGGTGGGGCGCCCACCGACGTGATGTGCAGGGCGAGCTCGACCAGGTCGCGCTCGGCGATGCGCTCGAGCACCGCGTCGGCCGTCCTGGCATCGATCATGCGAACGTCCCCTTCCGAAAGACGTGCGGCTTGGTGCTGTCCTGCGGCCAGAACTTCGCGTCCCACTCCCGCGCGAGCTCGACGAACCGCGGCGCCTCCTTCTGCATCGCGCGCAGGATCGCCGCCTCGTCCATCGTCAGCACCTCGCCCCCGCGCACCACGACGCGCCCGTCGACGAGCACCGTGTGGACGAGGCTGCCCGTGCCGGAGTAGACGAGGTTGGCGAGCAGGTTGTCCTCGTGCCACGGCACCATCGACGGCTGCATCAGGTCGAGCAGGATGACGTCGGCGCGCTTGCCCGGCTCGAGCGAGCCGATCTCGTCCTCGAGCAGCATCGCCCGCGCTGAGCCGATCGTCGCCAGCTCGAGCGCCTGGTAGGGCGTGACCACGGTCCAGTCCAGGCGCGCCTCCTTGTGCCCGACGGCCGTCAGGTGCACCTCGCGGAACATGTCGAGGAAGCAAGCGGCCGCCGGCCCGTCGGTGCCCAGGCCGACCGTGGCGCCGGCGGCGATGAGCTCGGGAAAGCGTCCGCGCGTGAGCGCCCCGTAAGCGCCTTTCATGCTCGCGCTGGGGCAGTGGATCGCCGCCGCGCCGGTTTCCTCGAGCAGCCGCACCTCGTCCTGGCTCAGCCAGGCCATGTGGGTGCCGACGAAGCGGCGGTTGAGGATGCCGAGCGCGTTGAACCGCTCGATCGGGCGCGACCCGAAGCGCAGGTCGTGGGCCTCGATGTCCTCGCGGTCGACGTTGGAGTGGGTGACCACGCCGACGTCGAAGCGCTCGGCCAGCTCCATCGACCCGACGCACAGGTCGTCCGATGACGACGTGACCTGGATCGGGCACGGCCAGGCCCGCACCAGCCCGTCACCCGCGCCGTCGTAGGTGGCGATGAAGCGCTCGGCGTGCTCGAGGTTCTCGCGCGTGACCTTGTCCGAGCGGCTGAGGAACTCGGCCAGGTCGTCCTGCACATCGGCCATCGCGCGGGCGAGCACGGCGCGGATGCCGGCGTCCCTGACCCCGTTGACCGCCGCCTCCTCGAGCTGCTGGTAGGTCCCGCAGTCCAGGAAGGCGGTGGTCCCGGTCTTCAGCATCTCGATGCTCGTGAACTGGGTCCCGAGGTAGTAGTTGTCCGGGTTCAGCCCCTTTGAGGTGACGTAGAACTTCTTCTGGATCCACGGGGTGAACGAGAGGTCGTTGACCAGCCCGCGCGCGAACGACCCGAACAGGTGCATGTGCGTGTTCACGAGGCCGGGCATGACCAGCTGCTCGCGCGCGTCGATGGTCTGGCGCGGCTCGTAGGCCCGCCGCAGATCGGCGGTCGTGCCCACCGCGACGATGCGGTTGCCGTCGACGGCGACGGCACCGTCCCAGACGAGCTGGTCCTCGCCCGTCATCGGGAGTACCACCCCGCGCTCGATCACGAGGTCGACGGGCTCAGCCATGGAACGTCCTCTCCAGCCGGCTCTCCGCCATCAGCCGGCCTGCGTAGAACACCAGCCGGCGCGGCGGGACGAGGCGCAAGGCGTCGCGCACGGTCGGCGCGTCGATGACGCAGAGGTCGGCGCGGTCGCCGGGGTCCACACCGTAGCCCTCCAGGCGCATGGCTCTGGCCGCGTTGACGGTGATCATGTCGAACACCGTCTCCAGCTCAGGCAGGTAGGTGAGCTGGGCGACATGGGCCGTGTACTGGCCCACCTCGATCTGATCGGGCTTGCCGAAGGGGTAGTAAGGGTCGTTGACGTCGTCCTGGGCGGAGAGCACGTTGACGCCGGCGTCGAGCAGCTCGCGCACGCGCGTGATGCCGCGCCGCACGAGACCGCGGTCGGCACGCCCGTCGAGCACGAGGCTGACCTGCGTGTTGGATGAGATCGAGAGCTCGGCCTCCTTGCAGTAGCCGATGACCCGTGCGGCGTGGTTGTCGTCGTACGCGGCCAGCGCGCCGCAATGGCTCGCAGTCACGCGCCCCTGGTAGCCCTCCTCGATGGTGCGCACCGCGAGGTACTCGAGCGTGCGCGAGTACGGGTCGTCGGTGTCGTCCGCCAGCATGTGGATGTCCTTGCCCGTCCGCTTGGCGAGCTCGAAGCAGAAGTCGATGTGCTCCTGCCCGTGCTTGTCGAGCCGCTCGTACCAGGGCAGGCCGCCGACCACGTCGCAGCCCAGCTCCATGGCCTGCTCCATGAGCTCGTCGCAGCCGGGGTCGCGGATGATCGCCTCCTGCGGGAAGGCGACGACCTCGAAGGTGATCTGGTCCTCGAAGCGGCGCTTGAGCTCGAGCAGGCCCTGCACCGGCACCAGGCCGCCGATGGTGTCGACGTCGGCGAAGCCGCGGATCGCGGTGGTGCCGTTGACGATGCCCGCCTCGACGACGGGGCCGGCGCGATCGGCGATCTCCTCGGACGTGTAGTTGCGCTTGTGGTCCCAGGTGATCTCGATCGCCTCCTGGAGCGTCTGGGACTCGTTCTGGCGCATGACGTCGCCGAGCATGCACTTGTCGAGGTGCTGGTGGGCGTTGACGAAGCCGGGCACGAGCAGGCCGCCGCCGCCGTCGTGCTCGTCGCCGGCGGCGCCGTCGATCTGCGGCTCGACGGCGGCGATCGTCTCGCCGTCGATGGCGATGTCGAACGTGCCCTCGCGCCCGCGCAGGCGCACGTTGCGGATCACGTGGCTCAAGTCGTTCCGTCTCCCTGGTCGTGGTTGGCGATGGCGTGCACCGCGTCCGGCGTCAGCGGCAGGTGGCTGAGGATCGGGTCGTCGCCGACGGCATCCGCAACCGCGTTGGCGATCGCCGCGCCCGCGCCGACGATGCCGCCCTCGCCCGCGGCCTTGGCCCGCAGCGGGTTGGCGGTCGCCGGATCCCAGTGCGGCAGGTCGAGCTGGACGGTGGCGACGGGCGGCACCTCGGCCGCGGTCGGCATCAGGTAGTCCATGAACGACGTGGACAGCGGCTGGCCGGACGGGTCGTAGGCGAGCTCCTCGAACAGCGTGCCGCCGACGCCCTGCGCGGCGCCGCCCACGAGCTGCCCGTCGACGAGCTGCGGGTTGATCGCCGTGCCGATGTCGTGGGAGACGACCATGCGCTCGACACGGATCTCACCCGTGTCGCGGTCGACGGCCACCTCCGCCACGCAGGCACCCATGTCGAAGGTCGGCAGCGGCTTGTCGAAGCGGCATTCGCCGGTGACGCCGAGCTCGGCGATCGGGATGCCGCGGCTGGGGTTGCCCGCGGGGTGCACGACCGCGCCGGGGCCGACCTCGAGGTCCTGTTGGGAGATCTCGAGCCGGTCCGCCGCGGCAGCCAGGGCCTTGCGCTTGAGGTCGTCGCAGCCGCCGACCACCGCGCCGCCGCCGATGATCGTCGTGCGGCTGGCGTAGGCGCCAAAGCCCTGGGGCACGAGGTCGGTGTCGCGGTGGCTGATCTCGACCTGCGCGAGGGGGACCCGCAGCTCGTCGGCCACGACCTGGGCCAGCGCCGTGCGCACGCCCTGCCCCAGCGACGCGATGCCGACGTGCGCCACCCAGCCGCCATCCTCGCTCGGGGCGATCGTCGCGTACTCGTGGCGGCCGAACGCGGTCTCCTCCACATAGGCGGCCATGCCCATGCCTACGAGCTCGCCGCGCGCGCGGCGGGCGTCGCACTCGGCCCCCACGCGCTCGTGCTCGGCGCGGCCCAGCAGCGCGTCGACCACTTGCGGGAAGTCGCCGTTGTCGTACACCACCGGTGGGGTGATGTCGCTCAGCTCCATGCGGTAGGGCATCGCCTCGGTGGTGATCAGATTGCGCGCGCGCATGGCCACCGGGTCGGCGTCCAGCGCCGCCGCCAGACGGTCGACCATGCGCTCGCGGAAGAACGCGGCCTCGTACTGGCACGGCGCGCGGTAGGTCCCGGACGGCGTCTTGTTGGTCAGCACGCTGCGCGCCTCGATCTCGAGGCCTTCCCACACGTAGGGCCCGGCGAGGTGGTGCACTAGCACCCACGGCATCAGCACGGTGCCGTGCGTGCGCGCGTACGCGCCCTGGTCGACGAGGCAGGCAGCGCGGAAGCCCAGCAGCCGCCCGTCGTTCGTCGCCGCGATCTCGAAGTCGCACCAGGTCTCCCGCGAGTGGTTGAGGGCGACAAAGCACTCGCGCCGGTCCTCCACCCACTTCACCGGTCGGCCCAGCTGGATCGCCAGCCACGGGATGAGGAAGTCCTCGGGGTAGAACTCGCCGCGCGCCCCGAAGCCCCCGCCCACGTCGGGCTCGACGAAGCGAATCGCGTCCTCCTCCAGGCCCAGAAAGCCCGCCAGCAGCGTGCGGTTGAAGTGCTTGACCTTGGTCGGGCCGTGCACCGTCAAGCGGCCGTCCGCGTACGCCGCCACGAGGCCGCGCGTCTCCAGCGGGGTCGCGAAGTGGCGCTGCACGCGCAGCCGGTCGCGGACGACGACGCCGGCCGCGGCGAACAGTTCGTCGACGTCGCGGCCCCAGCGCGAGCGCAGGGTGTTGATGACGTTGCCCGTGGGCACGCCGTCGTGCAGTGCGGCGGCGCCCGGCGCGGCGGCGCCCGGGCCGTCGAGCAGCGGCGCCGCCGGCTCGATCTCCACCTCGACGTCGGCGGCCGCGTCCTCGGCCGTGTAGGGGTCCGTGGCCACGACCACCGCCACCGGCTCGCCCACATAGCGCACGACGTCGCGGGCCAGCGGCGGCTGCGTCACCGGCTTGGCCTCGTCGGAGGGCATCATCCGCACGGGGATGCGGACGTCGGGCGCGTCGACCGCGCTGATGACGCGCACCACGCCCGGCCGCGCCCGGGCGGCGTCGGCGCGCACGGCGACGATGCGCCCGTGGGCGACGTCGCTGCGCACGACGCGCGCGTGCAGCTGCGCGCTCAGCCCGATGTCGTCGACGAAGCGGGCGTCGCCGGTGAGGAGCGGGGCGTCCTCGACCCGCGGAACGGAGGCGCCGACGTAGGTCATGGGGACGCCGCCGCCAGGCGCTGGATCGTCTCGGGCATGAGCGGCAGCGAGACCAGCTCGCGGCCCGCATCGGCGCCGAGAGCGTCGGCCACCGCGTTGGCCACCGTCGCCCCGGCGGCGATGATGCCACCCTCCCCGCCGCCCTTGGCGCCTGCGAGCGGATCCCTGTCGCTCGTCTCCCCGAGCTCGATGATCTGTACGTCCATGCTTGGCATCTCGGCCGCCGTCGGCAGCGCGTAGTCGAGGAAGCTCGTCGCCAGGGGCTGCCCGTCGGGCCCGTAGGCGAAGTCCTCCAGCAGCGCGCCGCCGAAGCCCTGCACGGCAGCGCCGACGACCTGGCCCTCCAGCGTGAGCGGGTTGACCGCCTTGCCCACCTCGTAGGCGATGGCGTAGCGCACGAGCTTGATCTCCCCGGACTCGCGGTCAACCTCGACGACGCAGACGTTCGCGCCCACCTGGATGTGCGACCCGCCCGGCGGCTCGTAGCGGTAGAAGGCCTCGATCCCGAGGTCCGCCAACGGGATCTCTCGCTTCTTGCGGCCCTCTCGCAGCCGCGCCACGCCGCCCTCGATCGCGACCACCTCGGGCGGCGCCTCGAAGCGGTCGGCGGCCGCGTTGCGCGCCCGCTCGACGAGCTCCTGCACGGCGCCGGAGATCGCGTAGCCGCCCCACACGGTGGCGCGGCTGGAGAACGCGCCCTGCCCTTCGGGGACGGTCGCGGTGTCCTGGTAGCGCACCGCCACGCGGTCGATCGGCACCTCGAGCACGTCGGCGATCACCTGGGAGAGCACGGTCTCGACGCCCTGGCCCACCGACGCCACGCCCACGTGCGCGGTGAACGTGCCGTCCTCCTCGGCCACCAGCCGGCACTGCTCGAAGATGCCGGGGTTGCCCATCTCGATGAACGCGGTGACGCCCAGTCCGACGCATTCGCCGCGCGCGCGCCGCGCCTCGACGTCCTGGCGCAGCTGGTCGTACCCGGCGTGCTCGAGCAGGCCCTCGTAGACGAGCGGAAAGTCGCCCTCGTCGTAGAGCACCTTGTTGCCGGTGTCGACGTCGGGCAGCCCGCTGTCGTAGGGCATGTCCTTGGTCGTGACGAGGTTGCGCCGGCGCATCTCGGCCGGATCGATCCCGGCCTCGCGCGCCACGAGGTCGACCATCCGCTCGCGCACGAACGTCGGCTCGTACTGGCCCGGCCCGCGGTAGGTGCCCGACGGCGTCTTGTTGCTCAGGACCGTGAAGGCCTCGGCATCGTAGGCCCGCCACCGGTACGGGCCGGGGATGTGGTTGAGCATCAGCATCGGCAGCAGCACGCTGCCGTGGGTGCGCGCGTAGGCGCCCTGGTTCCACCACGCCCGCGCCCGGAAGCCGAGCAGCTCGCCGTCGCCGGTCGCCGCGTAGGAGACTTCCCAGTCCTGCTCGCGGGAATGGTTCAGCGCGATGAGGTTCTCGCGCCGGTCCTCCACCCACTTGACCGGCCGCCCGAGCTCGATCGCCAGCCAGGGGATCAGGTAGTCCTCGGGGTAGAACTCGCCGCGCGCGCCGAAGCCGCCGCCCACCTCGCCTTCGATGCAGCGGATGCGCTCCGCGGGCATGTCGAGCATGTCGGCGAGGATCTTGCGGTTGAAGTGCTTGACCTTGGCAGCGCCCCAGATGGTCACGCTCTCGACCTCGGGATCGAAGTCCGCCAGCAGGCAGCGCGTCTCCATCGGCACGGCGCCGTGGCGCTGGATCGAAAACGCCTGCCGGACGATCACGTCGGCGTCGGCGAACATGGTGTCGAGCGCATCGGTGTTGTGCTTGACCTCGACGCGGTCGATCACGTTCGTGCCTACCTCGGGGATGAGCAGGCCGGCGCCCTCGGCGGCGGCGTCGAGCACGGCGAGGGCGGGCGGCAGCTCCTCGATATCGAGCTGTACCTCCTCGGCCGCGTCTTCGGCGAGGTAGCCGCTTTCGGCCACGACCACGGCGAGCGGGTCGCCGACGTAGCGCACCCGGTCACGCGCCAGCGGTGGCTGCAGCGCCCGCAGCGAGTTCTCGGTCGGAAACAGCCGCACGGGCACGTCGAGCTGCGGGATGTCGGCCGCCGTGATCACGCGCACCACGCCGGAACGCCCGACCGCCGCCGACGCGTCGATGCCGCGCAGGAGCCCGTGGCTGACCGGGCTGCGCACTATGTGGGCGTGCAGCTGGCCGTCGCGGTCGAAGTCCGCGCCGAAGCGGCCGGTTCCGGTGAGCAGGCGCCGGTCCTCGATCCGAGGGATCGACCGACCGACGTAGGCCTCGGCTCGTGCTGCCACCTCAGCCCGCATTCTCCGGTCGTGCCCCGCGGCCGTCATCGGGGGAAGACCCCCGCTGGGCGCGGGTATTCCCTTCCTTGGCGGCGGCCTCGCGCACGCGCTCGGGCGTGAGCGGCAGCGCGTTGCACTCGACCCCGAGCGCGTCGCTGATCGCGTTGGCGATCGCCGCTGTGGGACCCAGCGTGCCCCCCTCGCCGACGCCTTTGGCGCCGTTGACCGAGTCGGGCGAGGGGATCTCGAGGTGGTCGATCTCGACCGACGGCAGCTCCATCGCGGTCGGCACGAGGTAGTCCATCAGCGACGCGGTCAGGAGCTGGCCCCGGTCGTCGTAGACGAGCGCCTCGTACAGCGCGCCGCCGATGCCCTGCGCGATTGCGCCGTGCGCCTGGCCCTCGACGATCTGCGGGTTGATCACCGTGCCGCAGTCCTCGGCCACCACGTAGCGCAGCAGGTCCACGTCGCCGGTGTCCGGGTCGACCTCCAGCGCGCAGACGTGGGTGGCGTAGGGATAGACGGTCCTCTGGGGGTCGAACTCCGCCGTGACCGCGAAGGGCTCGAGGTCGCCGTCGGCCGCGGCCGCCAGATCGCGCACGCTGACGCCGCGGCTGGGCGATCCGCGCACGCTGACCGTGCCGTCGATGAGCTCGAGGTCGTCCCGTGCCGCCTCCAGATGCTCGGCGGCGGCGTCGAGCAGGCGCCCACGCAGGTCGCCGGCCGCGGCCTTGACGGCGCCGCCGCCGCTGACCGCGCTGCGGCTGGCGAACGTGCCGGTGCCACCGCCGGGGCCGGCGGCCGTGTCCGAGCGCTCGACGCGAACGTCCTCGACCGGTACGCCCAGGCCGTGCGCGGCCAGCTGGGCGAACGTCGTCGCCACGCCCTGGCCGATGGCGGGCAGCGTCGTCCACACCGTCACGCACCCGTCCTCGGCCAGGCGCATCCACGCGGGGTGGTGACCGGGAATGCCGACCATGCCGCGCCCGTGGAACACGACCGAGCCCATGCCCGTGTACTCGACGTAGGAGCCGATGCCGACGCCGAAGCACCGGCCGCGGGCCTCCGCATCGCGCCGGAGGCCGTCGAGCTCCCCGCTCGCCTCGAGCGCCCGCTCGAGCGCGAGCGTGTAGTCGCCGCTGTCGTAGCGGTGGTGGGTGACCGTCGGGTGCGGCAGGTCCTCGGCGCGGATGTAGTTGCGGCGGCGAATCTCGGCCGGATCGAGTCCGAGCTCGGCCGCCAGCACGTCCATCAGGCGCTCATGCACGAAGGTCGACACCGGCAGCCCCACGCCGCGGTACGCGCCCTCCGGTCCCTTGTTCGTGCACACCGCCCGCGCGCGGGCGCGGTAGTGCTCCAGCCGATAGGGGCCGGGGATCATCGACGGCGTCCCCAGCGCCTCCAGGATGTGACCGTGCGGGAAGACGCCGTAGGCGCCGACGTCGCAGATCACGTCGGCATCGAGCGCGCGCAACCGGCCGTCCGCATCGGCGGCCGCTCTGACCACGACGACCTGGTCGCGCGCGTGGCTGGACGCCTGCAGGTTCTCGCTGCGGTCCTCGACCCACTTGACCGGCCGGCCGAGCTCGACCGCGAGCCAGGCGGTGAGGATCTCCTCGGGGTAGGCGTGGGCCTTCTGGCCGAACCCGCCGCCCACGTCCATCGCGGCGACCCGCACCCGCTCGAGCGGCAGCTCGAGCAGCTCGGCCAGCAGGAGCGCGAGCCGGTGGGGAATCTGGGTCGAGGCCCACATGCACACGCCGCCCTCGCCGTCGGGTGCTGCCACCGCCGCGCGCATCTCCATCGGCGTGGCGCTGTAGCGGGGCGAGCGGAACGTGCGCTCGACGACGACCGCCGCCCCTGCGAACGCCGTGTCGACCTCGCCGACGTCCAGCGTGGTGTCGAAGAGGACGTTGGTGTGGTGGTCGTGCAGCGGGGGCGCGTCGGGTGCCAGCAGCGGGTCGACGACCGCTTCGAGCGGGTCGAGCGTTGCCTCGACCGTGTCGGCCGCGTCCTCGGCCGCGTAGGGCGAGTCGGCCACGATGACCGCAATCGGCGCGCCCACGAAGCGCACCCGCTCCTCGGCCAGCAGCGGCCGCGGCGGCGACCAGGCGTCGTCGTTCTCGATCGGCGGGTGCAGCGGCGGCAGCGAATGGTCCGCGGCGGCGTAGGCGGCGACCACGCCGGGCATCGCGCGCGCCGCATCGAGGTCGACCGCGACGAGGCGCGCGTGCGCCACCGGGCTGCGGTGAAAGCGCGCATGGAGCATTCCGTCGAGCTCGAGGTCGTCGACAAACTCGGCCTCGCCGGTGAGCAACGGCCGGTCCTCGACGCGGAGCATCCGGCGCCCGATGGGACTGATCGTCATCAATGACAAAGGTATAATGTCGGACCTTGTCGGGGCGCGACGACCTCCCCAAGCAGATCGGTCGCCGCCAGGCGCGAGTCGAAGATCGCGTCCTCCTGGAGGGCGAGGCCCGCTTCCTCGACGACCTTCCGGCCGACGGCGTGCTGCACCTGGCATTTGCCCGCGCGGCACACGCCCACGCGGTGGTGCGGGGCGTGAACCTGACCGACGCCCGCGGTGCGCCCGGCGTGCGCCTGGCCTTCGGCCCCCAGGAGCTCATCTAAGTGCCGTCGCTCACGCCCGATCTCGTGCGGCCCGGCGCCGAGCGCGTCTAGCG
>Ga0136846_1235377_pt1 | contig 21258 bp, 15 predicted proteins | sample HopSoiMetagenom2_FD_96841 | JGI IMG/M metagenome (GOLD analysis project Ga0136846, IMG submission 96841) | Grasslands soil microbial communities from Hopland, California, USA - 2 Assembly 2016 (version 4) | ecosystem: Environmental > Terrestrial > Soil > Grasslands | place: USA: Hopland... | reverse complement strand
GTAGCCGTGGCTGTTCCGAAGCGGAAGATGTCGCGCAGCAACACGCGCCACCGCCGGTCGCAGTGGAAGGCTGCGGTCCCCACCCTGGTTGCGTGCGAGCGTTGCCAGGAGCCCAAGCTGCAGCACATCGCGTGCCCGTCTTGCGGCACTTACAACAAGCGCCAGGTCCTCGAGGTCTGAGCGGCCGGTGAGAGGCTCCATGTCTGACGCCAAGAAGAACCCTCTCCGCGCAAGCGGAGGCGGCCCGGCGGACACGGCCTCGTCCCACACGCTTCTGGAAGGGCGGCTCGGCTACCAGCTCGAGTCCGCCCTTCTGGTGCGTGCGCTGACCCACCGTTCGTACGCGTACGAGAACGGCGGTCTGCCCACCAACGAGCGGCTGGAGTTCCTTGGGGACTCCGTGCTCGGCCTGGTGGTCACGGACACGCTGTACCGCACCCACCCCGACCTCCCAGAAGGCCAGTTGGCCAAGCTGCGGGCCGCGGTGGTCAACTCTCGTGCGCTCGCGGAAGTGGGCCGCGGGCTCGAACTCGGCTCCTTCATCCGGCTCGGCCGGGGTGAAGAGGGCACGGGCGGGCGGGACAAGGCGTCCATCCTCGCCGACACCCTCGAAGCGGTGATCGGCGCTGTCTATCTCGACCAGGGTCTCGACGCGGCGGGCGAACTCGTCCACCGTCTCTTCGACCCGCTGATCGAGAAGTCCTCGAACCTCGGTGCCGGCCTGGACTGGAAGACCAGCCTCCAGGAGCTCACCGCGACCGAGGGGCTCGGTGTCCCTGAGTACCTGGTCACGGAGACGGGCCCGGACCACGAGAAGACCTTCACAGCTGCCGCCCGCGTCGGAGGCGTCTCGTACGGCACCGGCACCGGCCGCAGCAAGAAGGAGGCGGAGCAGCAGGCCGCAGAGTCGGCCTGGCGTTCCATCCGCGCGGATGCGGACGAACGTGCGAAGGTCGCTGCCGCTGAGGCGGTGGTTGTGGTCGCGGCCGAGGCCGCGGATGCGGTGCCTGTCGAGGAGGACGCCGAGGCGTCTTCCTCCACGTCTGCCTGAGGTTGCGTGCACCAGTGTCTGTCCCTGGCGGGACGGGCACTGGTGTTCTTTTGGTTGTTCTTTGGCCGCGGGCTCGTTGTGGCTTGTCGCGCAGTTCCCCGCGCCCCTGACGGGGGCGCCTTTTTGCATGGGGGAGTTTGTATGCCTGAGTTGCCTGAAGTCGAGGTTGTACGGCGTGGGCTGGCCCGGTGGGTTGCTCAGCGCGTCGTCGCCGAGGCCGAGGTGTTGCACCCCCGTGCCGTGCGGCGGCACATCGCGGGCGCCGACGACTTCACGTACCGCCTCAAAGGGCATCGCATCGGTACGCCCAGCCGGCGCGGGAAGTATCTGTGGCTGCCGTTGGAGGACACCGGGCAGTCGGTGCTCGCGCATCTCGGGATGAGCGGGCAGCTCCTGGTGCGGCCGCACGAGGCCGCCGACGAGAAACATCTGCGCATTCGCGTCCGGTTCGCCGACGACCTCGCCACCGAGCTGCGCTTCGTCGACCAACGCACCTTCGGTGGACTGTCGTTGCACGACAACACCCCCGACGGGCTGCCCGACGTCATCGCCCACATCGCGCGCGACCCCCTCGACCCGCTCTTCGACGACGAGGCCTTCCACCAGGCGCTGCGCCGGAAGCGTACGACCATCAAACGGGCCCTGCTCGACCAGTCGTTGATCAGCGGCGTCGGCAACATCTACGCGGACGAGGCCCTTTGGCGCTCCCGCGTCCACTACGAACGTCCGACCGCCGGCTTCACCCGTCCGCGCACGGCCGAACTCCTGGGCCACGTACGGGACGTGATGAACTCCGCGCTGGCCGTCGGCGGTACGAGCTTCGACAGTCTGTATGTCAACGTCAATGGCGAATCGGGGTACTTCGACCGCTCGCTCGACGCGTACGGACGCGAGGGGCTGCCCTGCAAACGCTGTGGGACGCCGATGGCGCGGCGCCCCTGGATGAACCGGTCGAGTTACTTCTGCCCGAAGTGCCAACGGGCGCCGCGCCTTTCGCCGTAGTCGAGCGCGAACGTGGGTCGTGGGCGCTACCGGCGGGCGGTGCGCGTCTCGTCGTACCGCGCGCGTGCCGCCAGTACGGAGTCCATGCGGCCCTCCACGAAGTGGATGAGATCCAGGAGGCGTACGGCGACCTCGTAGCCCAGGGGGGTCAGCTCGTAGTCCACGCGGGGCGGGTTCGTCGGCTGGGCCTCGCGGTGGACCAGGCCGTCGCGCTCCAGGCCCTGGAGGGTCTGGGAGAGCATCTTCTCGCTCACGCCGTCGACGCGGCGGCGCAGCTCGTTGAAGCGGAGCGAGCCTTCCCGCAGGGCGCCGAGTGTGAGTGCTCCCCAGCGGCCGGTGACGTGCTCCAGCGTGCCGCGTGACGGGCACGCCTTGGCGAACACGTCGTAGGGGAGGTGCTGCTCCTCCGTGGTGTCCATCATGACCCCAGCGTACGCCAGCACAGCGCTTACCTGAAGATTGCGCTAACCATTGGTTAGTGCCGGGTCAATAGCCGAAGTCCTGGGTCCACCAGGGGCCGCCCGCGCCGAGGTGGACGCCCACTCCCAGCGTCTTGAAGTCGCAGTTCAGGATGTTCGCCTTGTGGCCGGGGCTGTTCATCCAGGCCTCCATCACCGCGGCCGCGTCCGCCTGGCCCCGGGCGATGTTCTCGCCGCCGAGGTCGGTGATGCCGGCCTTGTCCGCGCGGTCCCAGGGGGAGGCGCCGTCGGGGTCGGTGTGGTCGAAGAAGCCACGGGCGGCCATGTCCTCGCTGAACGCCTCCGCCAGATCCCGCAGCGCGCTGTTCGCCGAGACCGCGCTGCAGCCCACCTTCGCCCGCTCCTCGTTGACGAGCTGGAGCACCTCCGCCTCGGCCGCGGCCTGCGCGGACACCGTGATGGGGGCAGAGGACCGCTGCTTCTCCTTCGATTTCGTCGGAGTGGGCGTCGGTGTCGCCTTCGGTGCCTCGGTGGGCGTGGCCGCCGGCTTCTTCGGCGGAGCCTGGGTCCTCGGGGCCGCCGACGCGGTCGACTGGGAGGGCGACGGAGACGGGGCCGGCGACGAGGGCGCGGACGGAGCCGAGGTGCGACGGTCGGTGCCGCGGCTCGCCGCCGTACCGCTCTTCCGGCCGTCGTCGGCGTTTCCGGACGTACCGCCCTGCTGGATCTCGTCGTTCGTCGGAGTGGCCGCGGCCTGCACCTTGTCGCCGCTGCTGCCACCGCTGATCGCGTACTTGCCGCCGCCGGGAAGCACACCCGTGGCGACCGCGACCGTGCCCAGGGCAACCGCGGCGGAGACGCCCAGCAGGCCCGTGCGGACCGGCATGGACGAGCGCTTCTTGCGACGCCGGCGTGCTCCACCGGCGGCCCGGCCGTCGAGGGGGCCGTCCACCGGGGCGTACGTACCGGGGCCGTCCGGGGCGAAGAGGTAGGCGTCACTCATCGCGTACGCGTCGGAGGGGGCCTCGGGGTTCAGATACGGGGCGATGCCCACCGTGGTGGACGAGTCCTCCCACAGCGTGCTGTACGCGGTGTGAGGGGTGCGCGGGACCGGGGAGTCGTACGGGCCGTGGCCGGGTCCGTCACTTTCCGTGTCCGAATCGAATGGTTCCGTGACCCCCGTGGCGCGACCCATGGCGGCGCTTCCGGCGGCGGAGCGTCGGTGGCGTCCCATGCTTTGGCCTTCCTCGTCCTTGCGGTCAGGGTTACTCACTCGAACGGGTGAGTTTCATATGAGATTCATTGGTTGGGGACGGTACCCCATGGCGCAAGAGGAGGAAGTGCTCAGAGAGACATTGGACCGTTAGCGTGCATCCATGAACGAGGATGTACGACTGGTCGCCTGGGTGCGTGGACGCGTCCAAGGTGTGGGTTTCCGCTGGTTCACGCGGGCGAGGGCCCTGGAGATCGGCGGCCTGAGTGGTTTTGCTCTCAATTTGGACGACGGACGTGTGCAAGTGGTCGCGGAGGGCACACGCGAGAGCTGCCAGGGGCTCCTCGACTGGCTGTGCGGCGACGACACGCCCGGCCGCGTGGACGGCGTCACCGAGATCTGGGACACACCTCGCCGGATCTACGAGGGCTTCGCCATCCGCTGACGCGGTTGTGTGAAACGGCGCGTGCGGCGACCTGTGGGCATGCCACACGCACCCGTCCCCAGCGGAAACGGGCAGGTGGTTGCCAAGAAGCGCAGGTCGTGGCAGGCTCCGCAGAAAACGCTCGTCGCCACGTCCTCGGGACCCGCCGGAGTCGCAGCGCCGCCCGTCAGGGGCCGCGCGCCCCCGGGTCACCCGCCAATACAGGGCGTGATCGTGTTGACCGTCAAACTTTTTGGTGAGACGCTGAAAGCCCCGCGCACCTTAGCTGTTTGGCATGTAAGAACGGCAGCACGAACGCCAGCGAGAACTCCAGAGTGTCAAGCATCGCGGGTGCGATTCCCTCACGACCCACACCGCTTCGGTCGGTCACTCAGTGTGGAGGACCATCAATCATGGCAAAGGCGCTTCTCGGTTACGTCGGCGGCTCTGACCCGCGACTCCTCGCCGAGATGCGACGGCTCCAGCAGCGCGTACAGGACCTGGAATCCGAACTCGGACGCATCCAGGCGGAGAACGACGAGCTGACGGCTGCCGCTTCTCACGACTCGCTTCTCGAGAGCATCGACGCACGCCAGGCGGAGCCCGCGCTCACCTGATCCCTGCATCGTCAACGCACTGCATCAGCACTGCGCATGGCACACGACCTTCGGTGGTTGAGCTGTTCGTGTCAACCACTGCGTGTCAGAGTTTTGCCAGAGTAATGCAAGGGACGCTTCGGCGTCCCTTCTTTATTTCCCCCGTCTTCGCGCCGTGCTCCCGTGCGCTTTGTGTGCGTGATCCCCTGGCCGGTCCCCGTGTCCGGCCCCGTATGCGATCCCCCGTGCTGTTCGAGTGGACCTCCCCAAGTTCTCCACTCTCTTTAACGTCTGATGTGCCCTGCACGTTCATCGGCGAAACCGCCGGGGGGTATCCAGGGTCATCGTGTGACATACCGGCGGAAGGTAGAGTCCAGCGCCGTGCACCTCAAGGCCCTGACCCTCCGCGGGTTCAAATCGTTCGCCTCGGCGACCACGCTCCGGTTCGAGCCGGGCATCACGTGCGTCGTGGGGCCGAACGGCTCGGGCAAGTCCAATGTCGTGGACGCGCTCAGCTGGGTCATGGGCGAACAGGGCGCCAAGTCGCTGCGCGGCGGCAAGATGGAGGACGTCATCTTCGCCGGCACCACCGGGCGCCCACCGCTCGGCCGCGCCGAGGTGTCCCTCACCATCGACAACTCCGACGGCGCGCTGCCCATCGAGTACGCCGAGGTCACCATCACGCGGATCATGTTCCGCAACGGCGGCAGCGAGTACCAGATCAACGGCGACACCTGCCGGCTCCTCGACATCCAGGAACTGCTGTCCGACTCCGGCATCGGCCGCGAGATGCACGTCATCGTCGGCCAGGGCCAGCTGGACTCCGTACTGCACGCCGATCCGATGGGCCGCCGCGCCTTCATCGAGGAGGCGGCCGGGGTACTGAAGCACCGCAAGCGCAAGGAGAAGGCGCTGCGCAAGCTGGACGCGATGAAGGCGAACCTCGCCCGCATCCAGGACCTCACCGACGAACTGCGGCGCCAGTTGAAGCCGCTGGGGCGGCAGGCGGCCGTCGCACGCCGGGCCGCGGTCATCCAGGCGGACCTGCGCGACGCCCGGCTCCGGCTCCTCGCCGACGATCTCGTACGGCTGCGGGGAGCGCTCCAGACGGAGGTCGCGGACGAGGCCGCGCTCAAGGAACGCAAGGAGACGACGGAGGCCGAGCTGAAGAAGGCCCTCCAGCGCGAGGCGCTCCTGGAGGACGAGGTACGGCAGCTCACCCCGCGCCTGCAGCGCGCGCAGCAGACCTGGTACGAGCTCTCCCAGCTCGCCGAACGGGTGCGCGGCACCGTCTCGCTGGCCGACGCGCGCGTGAAGAGCGCGACCTCCGCCCCCGCCGAGGAGCGGCGCGGACGGGAGCCCGAGGACATGGAGCGTGAGGCCGCGCGCATCCGTGAACAGGAGGCCGAGCTGGAGGCGGCCCTGGAGGCGGCCGAGCACGCGCTGGAGGACACGGTCGCGCACCGGGCCGATCTGGAGCGCGAACTCGTGATCGAGGAACGGCGGCTGAAGGACCTGGCTCGGGCGATCGCCGACCGCCGGGAGGGCTTGGCCCGGCTGAACGGCCAGGTCAACGCCGCCCGCTCCCGTGCGGCCAGTGCCCAGGCCGAGATCGACCGGCTCGCCGCCGCCCGCGACGAGGCCCAGGAACGGGCGGTCGCGGCCCAGGAGGAGTACGAGACCCTGCAGGCCGAGGTCGACGGCCTCGACGCGGGCGACGCGGACCTCGCGCAGCGGCACGACACGGCGAAGGCAGCCCTGGCCGACGCGGAGGCGGCACTCACGGCGGCCCGCGAGGCGGCCACCGCGGCGGAACGCCGGCGCGCCGCCACCCAGGCCCGCCACGAGGCCCTGGCGCTCGGCCTGCGCCGCAAGGACGGTACGGGCGTGCTGCTGGCCGCGCGGGACAACCTCACCGGCCTGCTCGGCCCGGCGGCGGAACTCCTGACGATCACCCCGGGACACGAGGTCGCCGTGGCCGCCGCCTTCGGCGCGGCGGCGAACGCGATCGCGGTGACGACCCCGGCCTCGGCGGCATCAGCGCTCCGCCTGTTGCACAAGCAGGACGGCGGACGCGCCTCGCTGCTGCTGGCGGGGGCCCCCGAGGAGGCCGGCTCCGGCACCGATGCCGCCGACGGGCAGGGCTCCGCGCCCGGCGGGCCGCCCCGCGCCGCCGACCTGGTCCGTGGTCCCGCCGAACTCATGCCCGCCGTACGCCGGTTGCTGCGCGGGATCGTGGTCGTCGGGACACTCGAGGACGCCGAGGAACTGGTGTACGCGCGGCCCGAGTTGACCGCCGTGACCGCCGAAGGCGATCTGCTGGGCGCCCACTTCGCGCACGGTGGGTCCGCCGGGGCGCCGAGCCTGCTGGAGGTGCAGGCCTCCGTCGACGAAGCCGCCGCCGAGCTCGACGAACTGGCCGTGCGGTGCGAGGAGTTGGCCGGGGCCCAGCAGCTCGCCGGGGAGCGGCGCAAGGAGTGCGCCGCGTTCGTCGAGGAGTTGGGGGAGCGGCGGCGGGCCGCCGACCGGGAGAAGTCGGCCGTCGCCCAGCAGCTCGGGCGGCTCGCCGGGCAGGCCAGGGGCGCCGCCGGAGAGGCCGAGAGGTCCACCGCGGCCGCGGCGCGGGCGCAGGAAGCGCTCGACCGGGCCGTACAGGACGCCGAGGAGCTCGCGGAGCGGCTGGCTGTCGCCGAGGAGATGCCCGTCGAGGAGGAACCCGACACGGGTGTGCGGGACCGGCTCGCCGCCGACGGCGCCAACGCGCGGCAGACCGAGATGGAGGCCCGGCTCCAGGTCCGTACCCATGAGGAGCGGGTCAAGGGGCTGGCCGGAAGGGCCGACTCGCTCGACCGGGCCGCGCGCGGCGAACGGGAGGCACGCGCGCGTGCCGAGCAGCGGCGGGCGCGGCTCAGGCACGAGGCGTCCGTCGCCGAAGCCGTCGCCTCCGGGGCACGGCAACTGCTCGCGCACGTCGAGGTCTCCCTCTCCCGCGCCGACGAGGAACGCACCGCGGCCGACGCCGCCAAGGCCCGGCGCGAGCAGGAGTTGACCGCCGCCCGCGCCGCCGGGCGTGATCTCAAGGGCGAACTCGACAAGTTGACGGATTCGATGCACCGCGGTGAGGTACTCGGCGCCGAGAAGCGGCTGCGGATCGAGCAGCTGGAGACCAAGGCGCTGGAGGAACTCGGTGTGGAACCGGAGGGGTTGGTGGCCGAGTACGGCCCGCACCAGTTGGTGCCGCCCTCGCCCCCCGCCGAGGGCGAGGAGCTGCCCGAGGACCCGGAGCACCCGCGCAACCAGCCGAAGCAGTTCCACCGTGCCGAACAGGAGAAGCGGCTCAAGGCGACCGAGCGGGCCTATCAGCAGCTCGGCAAGGTCAATCCGCTGGCCCTGGAGGAGTTCGCGGCGCTGGAGGAACGCCACAAGTTCCTCAGTGAGCAGCTCGAGGACCTGAAGAAGACGCGCACTGACCTGCTTCAGGTGGTGAAGGAGGTCGACGAGCGCGTCGAGCAGGTCTTCACCGAGGCGTACCGGGACACGGCCGTGCAGTTCGAGGGCGTCTTCAGCCGGCTGTTCCCCGGAGGTGAGGGGCGGTTGATCCTGACCGACCCCGACAACATGCTCACCACCGGTGTGGACGTGGAGGCCCGGCCCCCGGGCAAGAAGGTCAAGCGGCTGTCGCTGCTCTCCGGTGGCGAGCGTTCACTCACTGCCGTGGCGTTGCTGGTGGCGATCTTCAAGGCCAGGCCGAGTCCCTTCTACGTGATGGACGAGGTCGAGGCGGCCCTCGACGACACCAACCTGCAGCGGCTCATCCGCATCATGCAGGAGCTCCAGGAAGCCTCGCAGCTCATCGTGATCACGCACCAGAAGCGGACGATGGAGGTCGCCGACGCGCTGTACGGCGTCTCCATGCAGGGCGACGGCGTGTCGAAGGTGATTTCACAGCGACTCCGCTAGCCCTCCGTCAGCCCTCCCTCAACCCTTCTCTCTTTCTTCGAGACTTGAACGTAAACCGATCAGACCATGCCTCATATCTCACATCGATCGCGCTATTGACTTCGAAACTTGAAGACATAGTCTCGACAACGTCGTTTTTACCTTCAAATACCACGTATCTGAGAGGGTCCCCCACCCGGCGGCGTTGCCGGTGGCCCGAGGAGTTGTCCGTGACCAGTACAGAGCAGGCATACAAGTCAGGAGCCGCGACGGCTCACCCCGAGCATCTCGGGCACGTCATCTTCATCGCGGCGGCGGCCGCGATGGGCGGTTTCCTGTTCGGCTACGACAGCGCCGTGATCAATGGCGCCGTCGAGGCCATCCGGAGCCGCTACGGCGTCGGCTCCGCGGCCCTGGCGCAGGTCATCGCCATCGCGCTGATCGGCTGTGCCATCGGGGCGGCCACCGCGGGGCGCATGGCCGACCGCATCGGGCGTATCCGCTGCATGCAGATCTCCGCCGCGCTCTTCACGATCAGCGCCGTCGGCTCCGCACTGCCCTTCGCGCTGTACGACCTGGCCTTCTGGCGGATCGTCGGCGGCTTCGCCATTGGCATGGCCTCCGTCATCGGCCCCGCCTACATCGCCGAGGTCGCCCCGGCCGCGTACCGGGGCCGGCTCGGGTCCTTCCAGCAGGCCGCCATCGTCGTCGGCATCGCCATCTCGCAGCTGGTCAACTGGGGCATCCTGAACGCGGCGGGCGGCGACCAGCGCGGCGAGCTGCTGGGCGTCGAGGCCTGGCAGGTCATGCTCGGTGTGATGGTCGTACCGGCGGTGCTGTACGGGCTGCTGTCCTTCGCGATCCCCGAGTCCCCCCGCTTCCTGATCTCCGTCGGCCGGGACGAGCGCGCCCGCGAGGTACTGCGCGAAGTCGAGGGCGACAGCGCCGACCTGGACGCCCGGGTCGTCGAGATCGAGCACGCCATGAAGAGCGAGCACAAGTCGACCTTCCGGGACCTGCTCGGCGGTTCCTTCTTCTTCAAGCCGATCGTCTGGATCGGTATCGGCCTCTCGGTCTTCCAGCAGTTCGTCGGCATCAACGTGGCCTTCTACTACTCCTCGACGCTCTGGCAGTCGGTCGGCGTCGACCCGACGGAGTCGTTCTTCTACTCCTTCACCACGTCGATCATCAACATCGTCGGCACCGTGATCGCCATGATCTTCGTCGACCGGATCGGCCGCCGGCCGCTCGCGCTGATCGGTTCCGTCGGGATGGTCATCGGGCTCGCCCTGGAGGCCTGGGCCTTCTCCTTCGACCTCGTCGACGGCAAGCTGCCCGCCACACAGGGCTGGGTGGCCCTGGTCGCCGCCCACGTGTTCGTGCTCTTCTTCGCCCTCTCCTGGGGTGTCGTGGTCTGGGTCTTCCTCGGTGAGATGTTCCCGAACAGGATCCGCGCCGCCGCCCTGGGCGTGGCCGCCGCCGCGCAGTGGATCGCCAACTGGGCCATCACCGCGAGCTTCCCGTCCCTGGCCGACTGGAACCTCTCCCTCACCTACGTGATCTACACGATCTTCGCCGCGCTCTCGATCCCGTTCGTCCTCAGGTTCGTCAAGGAGACCAAGGGCAAGACGCTGGAGGAGATGGGCTGAGCCTGTCGTCAAACCTCCCCATGACTCGGGGAGGAGGGCCAAGTCCCCGCTGCTCTGCTCCCTGTACTCTCCGTCGGCCCCGGCTCGTCCACTGACCGAGCCGGGGCGACGGGCCTTCGGGTGTCACCGTCATCGACGGTCCGCGCCCCCTCCTTCGGGGCCGTCAGCCCGCCAGGGCCGGCAGCACCCGCTCCCCGAACAGCCGCAGGCTCCGCCACCCCTCCTCCACCGGCATCCCGCCCGACAGCGGATGCAGCACGTAGTTGTCCAGCCCCTGCGCCACGCACTCCTCGGGTGTCAGCATCCGGTAGACGCCCTCGGCGCGCAGTTCCTCGACCGTCGTGGCCGCCGACTTCACGGCGGACCGGATGTCGCCCGACTGCCAGGAGGCGTACGTCCGGGCCTCATGCAGGAAGTGTCGGCCGTGCTCGGCCCACGCCCGGTCCGGATCCTCGGTGATGTGCAGCAGCGGGGTCTCGGCGGCCGGCATCATCGTCCAGCCCTCCGTGCCGTACTCGACGAGCCGTTCCTTGTAGTAGGCCTCCAGCTCGGGCAGGTGCGCGCTGGGAAAGAGGGGCAGCCCGAGACGGGCGGCGCGCCTGGCCGCCGCCTTCGACGAGCCGCCCACCAGCAGGAGCGGATGCGGGTCGGTGCACGGGCGCGGAGTGACCCGTACCGTACGGCCCTGATACGTGAACCTCTCCCCGGTCCACGCCTTCAGCAGGGTCTCCAGCAGCTCGTCCTGGAGCTTGCCGCGCCGCTTCCAGTCGGCGCCGAAGTGGGCGTACTCCTCGGGCCGGTATCCGATCCCGGCGACCGTGACCAGCCGCCCGCCGCTCAGCAGATCCAGTACGGCGATGTCCTCGGCGAGCCGCAAGGGGTCGTGCAACGGGCCGATCATCGCGGACACCATCACCGCGATCTTCCGCGTCGCCCCGAAGACGGCCCCCGCGAAGACGAACGGCGACGGCAGCCAGTTGTTGGCGACGCCGTGGTGCTCCTCGGTCTGGACGGTGGTGATGCCGTGGGCGTCGGCGTACGCGGCCATCTCGATCGCGGCCTGGTAGCGGGCGCGGAGCTCGGCGGGGGTGGCATCGGGGGCGACCAGGTTGAAACGTACGACGGTGACGGGCATGGGGAGTCCCTTCCGGCGGGTGTGCCGGGGGAGATTAGCTGACGATGTGTCAGGTTGCCAGGGCTGCGGAAGGGGTACGGAGACGGGGCCGGGCGGCCTACCGGGGCCGGACGCGCCGCAGGGCGGTCGCGCATACTGGTCGAGTTATGGAAACCGTCATCCTTGCTGTAGTCATCGCCGTGCTCGTGCTCGGTGTGCTCGGCGGGCTCGTCGTCGGCAGCCGCAGGAAGAAGCCGCTGCCCCCGGCGCCCCCCACGACACCCGACCTCACCACCCCTCCGGCCGAGCCGCACATCGGCGACGAGGCCGAGACGCCGCGCGACGAACCGCGCCGCACCATAGAGGAGGTGGATCTCCCGGGCGGCGACGCCTCGTCCGTCGCCGTCGAGGAACCTCCCGTCCCCGTCATCGAGGTGCCGGAGCCCACCGCAGGCCGGCTGGTCCGGCTGCGCACCCGGCTCTCCCGGTCGCAGAACGCGCTCGGCAAGGGGCTCCTCGCGCTCCTCGCGCGCGAGCACCTCGACGACGACACCTGGGAGGAGGTCGAGGACACCCTCCTCACCGCCGACGTCGGCGTCCAGCCCACCCAGGAGCTCGTCGAGCGGCTGCGCGAGCGCGTGAAGGTGCTCGGCACCCGCACGCCCGCCGAGCTGCGCGGGCTGCTGCGCGAGGAACTGCTCCAGATCCTCGAACCCGGGTTCGATCGGGCCGTGAAGACCGACTCGAACCTCGACACCCCGGGCATCGTGATGGTCGTCGGCGTCAACGGCACCGGCAAGACCACCACCACCGGCAAGCTCGCACGCGTGCTCGTCGCCGACGGGAAGAACGTCGTTCTCGGTGCCGCCGACACCTTCCGCGCCGCCGCCGCCGACCAGCTCCAGACCTGGGGCGACCGGGTCGGGGCCCGCACCGTGCGCGGTCCCGAGGGCGGCGACCCCGCCTCGGTCGCCTTCGACGCCGTCAAGGAGGGCATCGCGGCCGGTGCCGACGTCGTCCTGATCGACACCGCCGGACGGCTGCACACCAAGACCGGGCTCATGGACGAGCTCGGCAAGGTCAAGCGCGTCGTCGAGAAGCACGCCCCGCTGGACGAGGTGCTGCTCGTGCTGGACGCCACGACCGGGCAGAACGGACTCGTGCAGGCCCGTGTCTTCGCCGAGGTCGTCGACATCACCGGCATCGTGCTCACCAAGCTCGACGGCACCGCCAAAGGCGGCATCGTCATCGCCGTACAGCGCGAGCTGGGCGTACCGGTGAAGCTGATCGGGCTCGGCGAGGGGGCCGACGATCTGGCTCCGTTCGAGCCGGAGGCGTTCGTTGACGCACTTATCGGGGACTGACCACCTGAGAAATTTCCTAGGAGGGTCAAAAGGCGCCCGCCCCCAAGGTGCGGTTGGGGACGGGCGCCTTGCTGTGCGGCCCCGCGCTACGCGCGCGAGCGGTGCGCCACGTACGCCAGCGTCCCCAGCAGCAGCCTGGCCGCCGGAGGCTTCGTCGCCGTGTCCAGCGCGGGCGGGCGCAGCCAGGTGACCGGGCCGAGGCCGCCACGGTCGGAGGGGGGCGCCGTGAGATACGTACCGGTGCCCAGGCCGTGCAGGTCGAGGGCCGGGTCGTCCCAGCCCATGCGGTAGAGGAGCTCGGGGAGTTCGGCGGCGGCGCCGGGGGCGACGAAGAACTGGGCGCGGCCTTCCGGGGTGGCCGTGACGGGGCCCAGGGGGAGGCCCATGCGTTCCAGGCGGACCAGGGCGTGGCGGCCGGCCGGTTCGGCGACCTCGATCACGTCGAAGGCGCGGCCCACGGGGAGCATGACGGAGGCGCCGGGGAACTGGCCCCAGATGTCGGTGACTTCGTCGAGAGTGGCGCCGGCCGCGACCCGGGGGGCGAAACCCAGGGGGTGGGCGCCGGGCGTGGGGCAGGCGGTCAGGCCGCAGGAGCAGGCGCCGCCGGCCGCGCGGGCCCCGGCGACCACGTCCCAGCCCCAGAGGCCGGTGTACTCGGCGACCGCGGTGCACTCCGAGGACCGGCCGCGACGGCGCGCACCGGGTCGGATCTCGCGGATACCGCGGCTGCTGCCGATCGTGAAGCCCATGCCCCCTCCAACGGGTCCGACGCACCGGTGGTTACGAGCTGCGAGCAGAACGTGACCCTGTGTCTCCGACTGACCGAGACCCCTGCCCCCCGTCGTCCGTTCCAGTCGGCGCCCGGACGTGCCTCGGGTGGTGCGCTCGACGGCGCGCGCCCTCGCGTGCATCGCTGCGCCCACTCCCGACCGTCCACTGTCAAGTGAATCCTCTGTCGGCGCCCGTGAGTTCATTCGAAGGGGTGGCGAATGGTGGCGTTTCCTGGATCGCCGTGGCCGGGGGCGTGATCGAAGGATTACTTTGAGTGTGCGAGGCCTTGGGGTGCATGCGCTTGCGGGTATGCCGGAGGCAAGGCGTCTTCCCGTTCGAAGGGTGAGAACTGGCGGACGCGAAGCCTATTTACCGGCATTCTGATAGGGCTTGGCGCACTCGGCGACAAGAGGTCTCAGGGATGGGGGCGTTCCAGTGGGCGGCAACGGCGGAAGCGCGACGACCGCGGCTAGCACGGACAAGCGCCCGAACGACTTGCTCGGCTCGTGGTTCGCGCGCAGTGGCTGGTCCAAGGGCGAGCTGGCACGCCAAGTGAACCGGCGGGCACGCCAGTTGAGTGCCAACCACATCTCGACGGACACCTCCCGGGTCCGGCGCTGGCTCGACGGGGAGAATCCGCGCGAGCCCATCCCGCGCATCCTGTCCGAGCTGTTCTCCGAACGGTTCGGCTGTGTCGTCGCCGTCGAGGACCTCGGACTGCGCGCCGCCCGCCAGTCCCCGTCCGCCTCCGGCGTCGACCTGCCCTGGACGGCCCCCCAGACCGTCGCCCTGCTCAGCGAGTTCTCCCGCAGCGACCTGATGCTGGCCCGCCGCGGCTTCCTCGGGACCGCGCTGTCCCTCTCCGCCGGCCCGACCCTCATCGAGCCCATGCAGCGCTGGCTCGTCCCGGTGCCCCCCGCCCCGCCCGAGGAGCCCGAGCACCCGTCCGCCGCGCGCCGGGTCGGTCGCCTGTCCAAGCCCGAGCTGGAGCTGCTGGAGTCCACCACCGCGATGTTCCGGCAGTGGGACGCGCAGTGCGGAGGCGGCCTGCGCCGCAAGGCGGTCGTCGGACAGCTCCACGAAGTGACGGACCTCCTCCAGGAGCCCCAGCCCGAGTCCACCACCCGCAAGCTGTTCAAGGTCGCCGCCGAGCTGGCCGAACTCGCCGGCTGGATGTCGTACGACGTGGGACTCCAGCCCACCGCCCAGAAGTACTTCGTCCTGGCCCTGCACGCGGCCAAGGAAGCCGGCGACAAGCCGCTCGGCTCCTACGTCCTGTCATCCATGAGCCGCCAGATGATCCACCTCGGACGGCCGGACGACGCCCTCGAACTGATCCACCTCGCGCAGTACGGCAGCCGTGACTGCGCCAGCCCCCGCACCCAGGCCATGCTGTATGCGATGGAGGCACGCGCGTACGCCAACATGGGGCAACCCGGAAAGTGCAAGCGGGCCGTGCGGATGGCCGAGGACACGTTCGCGGATGTACACGATTGGGACGAGCCCGACCCCGACTGGATCCGCTTCTTCTCCCAGGCCGAGCTGTACGGCGAGAACTCCCACTCGTTCCGTGACCTGGCCTATGTCGCCGGTCGCAGCCCCACCTACGCCTCGCTGGCCGAGCCCCTGATGCGGAACGCCGTCGACCTGTTCGCGAAGGACACCGATCACCAGCGCTCGTACGCGCTGAATCTGATCGGCATGGCCACCGTCCACCTCCTCCAGCGAGAGCCCGAGCGGGCCACGGTGCTGGCCGCGGAAGCCATGGTCATCGCCAAGAAGGTGCGCTCCGAGCGCGTCAACACTCGTATCCGAAAAACGGTCGACACGGCCGTACGCGATTTCGGTGATCTCCCCGACGTCGTGGACCTGACCGCCCAGCTCGCGCTCGATCTCCCCGAGACCGCCGAGGCGGTCTGAACCCCAGAACCCCGGCCGCGGCAGGCCCTCCCGACAGCCCGACTCGGCTCCCCCGCCAGGTCATCGGAGGGCCGGCCGCGGTCGGGCTGTCTTTTGCGCCCGAACCGGCGCCCCTCTCGCGGAAGTGGCTGGTCGCAGCGGGGGTTGCCCACATGGTGGTGGCGGCTGCCTTCGTTGAAGATTGCGTCACGATAACGATCGGCGTGACCGAAATCCGGCAGTTCATTCAGGCGTAACACGCACGGTGCCTTCGTCACATCGCCGAAACATCGAGGGGCGTCGACCGAAACGGCGCTGCGTCAATGTCTGGCCCATAACCGGCCCACCCCCTCAATTCCGCTCAGGCTTCGCCCGCACGGGGCCGTACCAATGACGAGGAGACGCCGATGGCACCAGCCGCCATCACGCTAGCCGCAGACGCCAAGCTGTCTGCCGCGAACACCGGGTTCATGCTGATCTGTTCAGCCCTGGTGTTGCTCATGACCCCCGGTCTCGCCTTCTTCTACGGAGGCATGGTCCGCGTCAAGAGCACCCTGAACATGTTGATGATGAGCTTTATCAGCATCGGCATCGTCACCCTTCTGTGGGTGCTGTACGGCTTCTCCCTCGCGTTCGGCACCGACAAGGGCAGCCTCATCGGCTGGACCTCGGGTTGGGTCGGTCTCAGTGACATCGGCACGACCGATCTGTGGGACGGCTACAACATCCCGATCCTGGCCTTCATGGTCTTCCAGATGATGTTCGCGATCATCACGCCCGCCCTGATCAGCGGTGCCGTCGCGGACCGCGTCAAGTTCTCGGCCTGGGCGCTGTTCGTCGCCCTGTGGGCCACCGTCGTGTACTTCCCCGTCGCCCACTGGGTATGGGGCGCGGGCGGCTGGGCCTTCGAGCTGGGCGTCATCGACTTCGCCGGTGGTACGGCGGTCCACATCAACGCGGGTGCCGCGGCACTCGGCGTGATCCTGGTCATCGGCAAGCGCGTCGGCTTCAAGAAGGACCCGATGCGCCCGCACAGCCTCCCGCTGGTCATGCTCGGCTCCGGCCTCCTGTGGTTCGGCTGGTTCGGCTTCAACGCCGGCTCGTGGCTGGGCAACGACGACGGCGTCGGCACGCTGATGTTCGTCAACACGCAGGTGGCCACCGCCGCCGCCATGATCGCCTGGCTCATCTACGAGAAGATCCGCCACGGCGCGTTCACCACGCTGGGCGCCGCCTCCGGCGCTGTCGCGGGCCTGGTCGCCATCACCCCGTCGGGCGGTGCGGTCTCCCCGCTCGGCGCGATCGCGGTCGGCGCCATCGCCGGTGTGCTGTGCGCCATGGCTGTCGGCCTCAAGTACAAGTTCGGTTACGACGACTCGCTCGACGTCGTCGGTGTCCACCTGGTCGGCGGTGTCATCGGCTCCCTGCTGATCGGCTTCTTCGCCAGCGGCAAGGGCCAGTCGGAGGTCGAGGGCCTCTTCTACGGCGGCGGCCTCGACCAGTTCTGGAAGCAGTGCGCGGGCGTCTTCGCCGTCCTCGGCTACTCCCTGGTCGTCTCCGCGATCCTCGCCTTCCTCCTCGACAAGACGATCGGCATGCGCGTCCCCGAGGACGACGAGATCGCCGGCATCGACCAGGCCGAGCACGCCGAGACCGCATACGACTTCAGCGGCGCCGGCGGCGGCGCGGCCCGTACGTCCGTCCCGGCCGGTGTCGGGGGCGCGAGCAAGAAGGTGGACGCATGAAGCTCATCACCGCCGTTGTGAAGCCCCACCGGCTCGACGAGATCAAGGAAGCCCTCCAGGCATTCGGGGTCCACGGTCTGACGGTCACCGAAGCGAGCGGCTACGGTCGTCAGCGGGGCCACACCGAGGTCTACCGGGGCGCCGAGTACACGGTCGACCTGGTCCCCAAGATCCGTATCGAGGTCCTCGCCGAGGACGACGACGCCGAAGGCCTGATCGACGTCATCGTCAAGGCGGCCCGGACCGGCAAGATCGGTGATGGCAAGGTCTGGTCCGTCCCGGTCGAGACGGCTGTCCGGGTCCGGACCGGCGAGCGCGGCCCGGACGCGCTCTGAGGCAGCAAAACAGAACAGGAGTCGCTGGGTGACGAGTACGGACGTGCGTAAGGATGCAGAGGACTCGGGACCCAGCGGCTATGCGGCGGCCCGGCTGCGCCTCCTCACTGAGGAGGCGCGGTCCGGGCCGCCGCGCCGTGCGGCCCTTTCCAAACTGACGGACGAATGGCTGAGCGGCTTGTTCGCCGCGGCCGCCGAAGGACTGAGCGGAGTCTCCCTGGTCGCCGTCGGCGGCTATGGCCGGGGCGAACTCTCCCCACGCAGCGACCTGGACCTGCTCCTCCTGCACGACGGCAGCGACTCCGCCGGCGTCGCGGCCCTCGCGGACCGCCTCTGGTACCCCGTCTGGGACCTGGGCCTCGCCCTGGACCACTCGGTGAGGACCCCGTCCGAGGCCCGCAAGGTGTCGGGCGAGGACCTCAAGGTGCAGCTGGGCCTGCTGGACGCCCGCCACCTCGCCGGCGACCTCGGCCTCACGGCCGGCCTGCGCACCGCCGTCCTCGCCGACTGGCGCAACCAGGCCCCCAAACGCCTCCCCGAACTCCAGGAACTCTGCGCCGAACGGGCCGAACGCCAGGGCGAGCTGCAGTACCTCCTCGAACCCGACCTCAAGGAGGCCCGCGGCGGCCTGCGCGACGCCACCGCCCTGCGCGCCGTCGCGGCCTCCTGGCTCGCCGACGCCCCCCGCGAGGGCCTCGACGACGCGCGCCGCCGCCTGCTGGACGTCCGCGACGCCCTCCACCTCGCCACCGGCCGCGCCACCGACCGCCTCGCCCTCCAGGAACAGGACCAGGTCGCCGCCGAACTCGGCCTCCTCGACGCCGACACCCTCCTGCGCCAGGTGTACGAGGCGGCACGCGTCGTGTCGTACGCCAGTGACGTGACCTGGCGCGAGGTGGGGCGCGTGCTGCGCTCTCGCGCCGTCCGCCCACGCCTGCGCGCCATGCTGGGCGGCGGCAAACCGGCGCCGGAACGTTCCCCCCTGGCCGAGGGCGTCGTGGAACAGGACGGCGAAGTGGTCCTCGCCCGCGCCGCGCGCCCCGACCGCGACCCCGTACTGCCCCTGCGCGCCGCCGCGGCAGCCGCCCAGGCCGGCCTCCCGCTCTCCCTGCACGCCGTCCGCCGCATGGCGGCGGCGGCCCGCCCGCTGCCGACCCCGTGGCCGGCCGAGGCGAGAGAACAACTGGTCACGTTGCTGGGCTCCGGCCGCCCCACCATCGAAGTCTGGGAGGCACTGGAGGCAGAGGGCCTGATCACCCACCTCCTCCCCGACTGGGAACGAGTCCGCTGCCGCCCGCAGCGCAACGCCGTCCACATCTGGACGGTCGACCGCCACCTGATCGAAACGGCCGTCCGGGCCTCCGAGTTCACCCGCCGCGTCAGCCGCCCCGACCTCCTCCTCGTCTCCGCGCTGCTCCACGACATCGGCAAGGGCTGGCCCGGCGACCACTCCGTCGCGGGCGAGATCATCGCGAAGGACGTCGCCGCCCGGATCGGCTTCGACCGCGCCGACGTGGCGGTGCTGGCCACGCTAGTACGCCATCATCTGCTGCTCGTCGACACCGCCACCCGGCGTGACCTGGAGGACCCGGCCACCGTCCGCTCGGTCGCCGAGGCCGTCGGCACGCAGAGCACCCTGGAACTCCTGCACGCGCTCACCGAGTCCGACGCCCTGGCGACGGGCCCGGCCGCCTGGTCGTCCTGGCGCGGCTCACTCGTCGCCGACCTGGTGAAACGCGTCGCCGCCGTGCTCTCGGGGGACGCCGCCGAGGAACCCGAGGCCGGCGCGCCCACCGCCGAACAGGAACGGCTCGCCATCGAGGCGTTCCGCACGGGCGGCCCGGTGCTGTCGCTGCGCGCCCAGACGGAGGCACCGGCGGACGCGGCCACCGAGGAGTCCCCGGCCTCACCCGAGGGCGAACCCGAACCCCTCGGCGTGGAACTCCTGATCGCCGTTCCGGACCAGCCGGGCGTCCTGCCCGCCGTCGCCGGCGTCCTCGCGATGCACCGGCTGACCGTCCGCACGGCGGAACTGCGCGCACTGGACCTCCCCGACGGCGTCGACGGCACGGTCCTGCTCCTCGACTGGCGCGTCGCCGCCGAATACGGCTCCCTGCCCCAGGCCGCCCGCCTGCGCGCCGACCTGGTACGGGCCCTGGACGGCTCCCTGGACATCACGGGCCGCCTGGCCGAGCGCGACGCGGCGTACCCACGGCGCCGGGGCGTCCTGGCACCGGCGGCCCGGGTGACCGTCCATCCGACCGCCTCCCGGCTGGCCACGGTGATCGAGGTCCGCGCGCAGGACGCCCCGGGGCTGCTGCACCGGCTGGGACGGGCACTGGAGGACGCGGGGGTGCGGGTGCGGAGCATGCACGTCAGCACGCTGGGGTCGAATGCCGTCGATGCTTTCTACGTGACGCAGACACATGGGGTGCCTTTGCCGGGGGACGAAGCGGTGGTGGTGGCGCGGAAGCTGGAGGAGACGCTGCGGGGGTGACCTTGGGGGCGTGGTCTGCGTTTACCTGATGTGCTCCCCGCCGACGCGGGGATGGTCCCCACCTCCGCGGCAAGGGACGCTTCTGCGACGCCTGCTCCCCGCCGATGCGGGGATTCCGTCCCCGCCCGCCGAATCAGCGGGCGGGGACGAATTGTTTGCGGGGCCGGATACCCTGGGGAGCAGCCCATCTTGTCCCCTAACTCCGAGGACCGACGCCACCGTGTTCGATACCCTCTCCGACCGCCTCAGCGCGACTTTCAAATCTCTCCGCGGGAAGGGCCGGCTCAGCGAGGCTGACATCGACGCCACGGCCCGCGAGATCCGCATCGCGCTTCTCGAAGCCGACGTGGCCCTGCCGGTCGTGCGGACGTTCATCAAGAACGTCAAGGAGCGTGCCCTCGGGGCCGAGGTTTCCAAGGCCCTCAACCCCGCTCAGCAGATCATCAAGATCGTCAATGACGAGTTGGTGGCCATTCTCGGCGGCGAAACCCGCCGCCTCCGCTTCTCCAAGCAGCCCCCGACCGTCATCATGCTCGCCGGTCTCCAGGGTGCCGGTAAGACCACCCTTGCGGGCAAGCTCGGCAAGTGGCTCAAGGACCAGGGCCACTCGCCCCTCCTCGTCGCCGCCGACCTCCAGCGCCCCAACGCCGTCAACCAGCTCAGCGTCGTCGCCGAGCGCGCCGGCGTCGCGGTCTACGCGCCCGAGCCGGGCAACGGGGTCGGTGACCCGGTCAAGGTCGCCAAGGACTCGATGGAGTTCGCGAAGACCAAGGTCCACGACATCGTCATCGTGGACACCGCCGGCCGCCTCGGTATCGACGCCGAACTGATGCAGCAGGCCGCAGACATCCGGGACGCGACCCAGCCCGACGAGATCCTCTTCGTCGTGGACGCGATGATCGGCCAGGACGCCGTCAACACGGCCGAGGCCTTCCGGGACGGCGTCGGCTTCGACGGTGTCGTCCTGTCGAAGCTCGACGGTGACGCCCGTGGTGGTGCCGCGCTCTCGATCGCGTCGGTGACCGGCAAGCCGATCATGTTCGCGTCGAACGGCGAGAAGCTCGACGACTTCGACGCGTTCCACCCTGACCGGATGGCCTCCCGCATTCTCGACATGGGTGACCTGCTCACCCTGATCGAGCAGGCGGAGAAGACGTTCAGTCAGGAAGAGGCCGAGAAAATGGCCTCCAAGCTGGCGTCCAAGAAGGGCCAGGACTTCACCCTGGACGACTTCCTGGCC